>Ga0209577_10000703_pt1 | contig 33215 bp, 15 predicted proteins | sample GraSoiAngelo_109_FD_185874 | JGI IMG/M metagenome (GOLD analysis project Ga0209577, IMG submission 185874) | Grasslands soil microbial communities from the Angelo Coastal Reserve, California, USA - 14_0903_12_20cm (SPAdes) (version 2) | ecosystem: Environmental > Terrestrial > Soil > Grasslands... | reverse complement strand
GCTGGCCTTGAATCACCAGGGACGTTTTGAGCCGGCGGAATCGGGAATTACCACGCCGCTTGCAGGACGCGGGTTGGCTTTAGGAGATTTGAATAATGATGGCTGGATGGATGCGGTGATGACCGTCCTCGGCAGGCATCCAATTGTGTTGATGAACCGAGGAGGCCGGCAGCATTGGCTGACGATTACGTTGCGCGGCACTCGCAGCAACCGCGACGGACTCGGCGCGCGCGTTCGAGTGAATGGACAAACCAGATTCGCGACTACTGCCGGAAGTTATCTCTCCGCAAACGACAAGCGCCTCCATTTTGGTCTAGCAGATGCGGATCGCGCGGCCGTTGAAGTATGGTGGCCGTCGGGGGCGCATCAGGAGCTGAAAGACGTGCCAGTCAAACAGTTTCTGGAAGTCCGCGAACCGGAACGCCCATGACACTCGCGATCTTGTTTTTGTCGCTGGCCCTGCAAAATGTTTCTCCGGAAGTCGCGCAGCATATGCAGGCAGGTGTGGAGGCGCACAAGCAGGGAAGACTCGAAGAAGCCATCAGCGAATTTCGCAAGGCCACCGAGGCGGGTCCCAATCTCGCCGAGGGTTTTCTCGATCTCGGCGAAGTTTACGCGGAGATGCACAATTACAAAGCGGCGATCCCTGCGCTCCGGCGCGCGTTGGAGCTGAGCCCGGACCTCGATGCGGCGCATTTGCAACTGGGCTATGCGCTCCTGTCGCAAGGCTACGCTGCGGATGCCATTCCGCATTTGGAGCGCGTTCACGCGGTGGAAGCGTTAGGCGTGGCCCAGATCGCGACCGGGCAATACCAGGAGGCGATCGCAAATCTTGGCGCGGCCCTGGCGAAGCGCCCCGGGAACCCCGACCTCCTTTATTACCTCGGCCGTGCCAGCGGCCTGCTGTCCAAAAGCTCGATTGATGCGTTGCTGAGCGCCTATCCGGACTCCGCTCGCGCGCATCAGGCCATGGGCGAGAACTATTTCGTGCTGCGGCAAATGCCGCAAGCGCAAAAGGAATATGAGGAAGCTCTGCGTCAGCGACCCGACCTGCCTGGGTTGCGCATGGAACTGGGAATGGTGTTCGCGGGGGCGGCGCAATGGGACAAAGCGGAAGAGCAATTCCGTTTGGAAGCTAAGGAGGAGCCGGGGAACGCCGAGGCAGCATATCGTCTCGGAGCGGCGTTATTGCAAGAGGGGAAAGCGCATGAGGCGAAGCAAGAGCTCGAGCGGGCCGACAGTCTCAAAAGCGATATGCCGGAGACGCTGTACTCGCTGGGCAAGGCTGCTTCCCAGGATGGCGACGCGGCACTCGCTGAAAAGGCATGGATGAGAGTGATCGCCCTTGAAAAAGAAACTTCACTCGCCGCACAGGCGCATTTCGGTTTAGCGGGTCTTTATCGAAAAGAAGGCAAAACGGTGCAGGCGGAACACGAAATGCGGGAATTCGAAAAGCTGCAAAAGTTGATCGCGCCACCACCTGGTCCCAACTGAATTTGCAAGCGGGGAGGACGCCACTGAACCGACGTGGGACCGTCGCGCGCAATGACTGATCTTAGATGGACCGCGCCGCGAGCCTCGGCCAAAGAGCCATTGAACTAGTGGGGAATGATTTGACCTCTGCCTAGTGGGAAGCACGACGAAGGGACCAAGGCCGCCAGTCTTGACAAAATGTCACATTAGAAATATTCTAAGCGGCCTAATGAACGCTGCGGCGATTAAACGGTCTTTCGAGGACAGCGGGTTGCGGTGCACACCACAGCGCTACGCCGTGATGGCCTTCTTGAGGGAATGCAACAGGCATCCCACGGCTGCGGAAATCTTCGAAGCCGTGAATCGCTTGGATCCGCGCTGTTCTCGGGCCACGACTTATAACAATCTTCGGGACCTGGTGCAGGCGGGATTGGTGCGGGAAGTGGCCGTCGAAGGCCGCGCCGCGCGATTCGATGCGAAAGGCATGCGCCATCACCACTTTATCTGCGACCGCTGCGGCAATGTAGAAGACATGGTGTGGTACGACGTGCCCAGGCCTACCTCGCGCACCCTCGGCAGGCGGGTTCTACACGAGTGCGAATTGATTTTCCGGGGGCTTTGCTCGAAGTGCGCTCTGCCGCGCTCTTCTCGTAAGGTTTCCAACGCGCGTGAATCCCGGATAAACGGCGCGCGTCCGCCAGCATAGCCGCTAACGGTTGCTCGATTGGAAAGCCAAGATGGGCTCGCCATTCGCCACAGTTTTTTGACTCAATTTTTTGACCAACGGAAGGAAGGAGTAAATCATGGCAACTGAAGCGAAGTGCCCGGTCGTACACGGGACCACCAATGTGGGAATGAGGTCGAACAGAGACTGGTGGCCGAACCAGTTGAACCTCAGGATTCTCCGCCAGAACTCGCCCAAGTCCGATCCCATGGGCGAGGCATTCAATTACGCCGAAGAGTTCAAGAAACTCGATTTCAAAGCGCTGAAGAAGGACCTCCGCGCGCTGATGACCGACAGCCAAGACTGGTGGCCGGCGGATTTCGGCCACTACGGCGGGCTCTTCATTCGCATGGCGTGGCACGCCGCGGGCACCTACCGCATCGGCGACGGCCGCGGCGGCGCCGGCACCGGCCAGCAGCGCTTCGCGCCGCTCAGCTCTTGGCCGGACAACGCTAACCTCGACAAGGCGCGCCGGCTGCTATGGCCGATCAAGCAGAAATACGGCCGGAAATTCTCCTGGGCCGACCTGATGGTCCTCGCCGGCAATGTCGCGCTCGAGGCCATGGGCTTCAAGACGTTCGGCTTTGGCGGCGGGCGCCCCGATGTGTGGGAGCCGGACGAATCCGTGTACTGGGGCAAGGAAGACACCTGGCTTGGCGACGAGCGCTACACGGGCGACCGGGAGCTTGAGAATCCGCTCGCTGCCGTGCAGATGGGGCTCATCTATGTGAATCCGGAAGGGCCGAACCGCAAGCCGGATCCTCTCGCGGCGGCCAAGGATATTCGCGAAACGTTCCGCCGCATGGCCATGAACGACGAGGAAACGGTGGCGCTGATTGCCGGCGGTCACACCTTTGGCAAAACGCACGGCGCTGGCGATCCGAAACTGGTTGGGCCCGAGCCCGAGGCAGCGCCCATTGAGGAGATGGGCCTCGGCTGGAAGAGCCGTTATGGCAGAGGCAAAGGCAAAGACGCGATCACCGGCGGCCCGGAAGTGACCTGGTCTCAGACGCCAACGAAGTGGAGCAACTACTACTTCGAGAACCTGTTCGGCTACGAATGGGAGCTGACCAAGAGCCCGGCCGGCGCCTATCAGTTTCAAGCAAAAGGCGGCGCCACGCCTATTCCGGATGCCTTCGACCCGTCGAAGCGTCATGCGCCGACTATGCTGGTCACGGACCTCGCTTTGCGGATGGATCCGGTCTACGAGAAGATCTCCCGCCACTTCCTCGAGCATCCGGATGAGTTCGCAGACGCGTTTGCCCGCGCATGGTTCAAGCTCACGCACCGCGACATGGGCCCGCGTTCCCGCTATCTCGGCCCGGAGGTCCCCGCGGAGGACCTGATTTGGCAAGACCCCGTTCCGGCGGTCGATCACAAGCTGATCGACGCGAAGGACACTGCCGATCTCAAGCGCCAGATTCTCGCATCGGGGCTTTCCATCTCGGAACTGGTCGGGACCGCTTGGGCCTCGGCGGCGACGTTCCGTGGCTCCGACAAGCGCGGCGGAGCGAACGGCGCGCGCATCCGTCTTGAACCCCAGAAGAACTGGGAGGTCAATCAGCCGGCGGAGTTGGCGAAGGTGCTGCGCACGCTAGAAGCGATCCAAAAGAAGTTCAACAGTTCCCACTCCAACGGCAAGAAAACGAAGAAGGTTTCTCTTGCCGACCTGATCGTTCTCGCCGGCTGTGCGGCGGTCGAAAAGGCCGCGAAGGCCGGTGGACACGACGTAAAAGTTCCCTTCACGCCGGGGCGCACGGACGCGTCCCAGGAGCAGACCGATGTGGAGTCCTTCACCTATCTCGAACCGGTTGCGGACGGATTCCGCAACTACCAGAAGGCCAAGCTTGGCGTAGCACCGGAGGAGTTGCTGATCGATAAGGCGCAACTGTTGACGCTCACAGCGCCTGAAATGGCCCTTCTGGTCGGTGGCCTGCGCGTTCTCGGTGCAAATTACGCGAAGGCCCCTCACGGCGTCTTCACCAAGCGGCCGGAGAGTCTCACGAACGACTTCTTCGTTAACCTGCTCGACATGGGCACCTACTGGCAGCCGAAGTCCAATGGCTCGGGAGGCGTCTACGAGGGGCGCGACCGCGAGACAAACGAACTGAAGTGGACCGCCACCCGTGTGGACCTGATCTTCGGTTCGAACTCCGAGCTGCGCGCCCTCGCGGAAGTCTATGCGTGCGCAGACTCAGAGGAGAAGTTTGTGGAAGATTTTGTGGCGGCGTGGAACAAAGTGATGAACCTCGATCGCTTCGACCTGGCCTTAGATCGCCCGACGAAAAGAGCCTCCGACCCGGCGGTAACCGCCGTTCCGGCTGCCTGAATCGGCAAAACCGAAGACCACGCTTTTCTTGGCTCGCGCGGGCCGGCTTGCGCGGCCCCTTGCTTTTGCGAGAATCCGCCCCGCCAAACGCAATTGCTGATTCTAGTGACTGAAAGCAGCCTCGCCTGTTAAAGAACAGGCCAGACAGGTGTTGTCTCGCGTATCTTTCCAGCTTTTCCCGGATTGACTACTCCGGGCACAAATCGCCATTGTTGCCGCGTCCGATTCCTTCACAAGTGACTTGCGCTCTGAACCAAAAGTGCCTTGAGGTACATCCGCCGCGCCGGACAACAGGGGCGTATACGAGGAAAGACGGAACGGCGCCGATTCAAACCCAGTACCGAAGAAGTGATGAAGACCAGCCTCGATAAGACCCATGGAGGGCGCGCCTTGAGCTTGCGAAAACGAATGATTACACAGAGCCTCGGTCATCGCTTGACGAAGATCCTTGCGGCGCTGTGCTTCTTCCTCGGCTCTCTGGCCAATGCGCAGGTCAACGGAGCCGGCGACAAACCATATCTGGGGTGGAGTAGCTTTCCCGAGCAAACGGTACGGAGTAATTTTCTTACCCAGGCAAACATGATCGTCCAATCGGATGCGCTGCGGGCTTCCGGCCTTCAGGTCCATGGTTTCCGTTACATTAATCTGGACTCCGGATGGCAAGGTAGTTTCGATAGTTACGGGCGCCCGATCCCCAACCCCGCAACCTTTCCCGACATCTCTGCTCTCGTCGCACACATTCACCAGAACGGCCAAAAAGCTGGAATTTATTGGATTCCAGGTGTGGAATATCCGGCTGTTGTCGCCAACCCCACCATCCTTGGAACGCCCTACCATATTCAGGACATACTCGCAGTTCCGAATCGAGCAGGCAATGCCTTTGGCATACCGGGAACCACGTCTCCTTATCACTATAAGATTGATTTTGCAAAGCCGGGCGCACAGGAATACATGAATTCTGTGGTGGATTTGTTTGCTTCGTGGGGCTTTGATCTCATTAAGCTTGACGGCGTTACGCCGGGTTCCTACAGCTATAACTTATCTATCGACAACCGGGCGGATGTACGGGCTTGGTCCACCGCGATTGCCCAAAGCGAGCGCCCAATTTGGTTGACCATCTCCTGGGCGCTGGACAAGGACTATCTTAGTATTTGGCAGCAGTATTCCAATGCGCGTCGGATTGAGGGTGACGTTGACTGCGAGCGCAACTGCGCCACGAGCACAAACTGGGCCTTGACTTCATACCGCTTTTACGACCTTGTGGGATGGCAAAACGCTTCTGGTGTCACACTCGGGTGGAATGATCTCGACTCGCTCGAGGTGGGCAGCGCCAGCTCAGGCTTGAGCGACGAAGAGCGCCGAACCGCCACGACACTATGGGCGATAGCCAACGCTCCGATGTATCTCGGCGGCGACTTGACTGCGCTGGACGATATAGGCAAACAGCTGTTGAGCAATGACGAGGTGATCGCGGTAAATCAGTCCGGACATCCCGGACAGCAGATTTTAGGCGGCGACACACCTGTTTGGGCATCAGCGCTTGGCGACGGAACGTATTACGTGGCTTTGTTCAACCTGAACGCGTTTCCCTCTCCCGTCGATTTCCCATGGAGCCGTATGGGCTTCGCGAACGCAACGCAGGTGCGTGATTTGTGGAGCCACCTTGATCTTGGAAACTTCAACCACGGCTTCAGTGCGGTTATCCCTGGCCACAGCGCACGACTGCTGAAGCTGACGGCCAGAGGAAGTGCCGCGGAAGCGCCTTCAGCCATTTCGCAAAGCTATGAGGCAGAAGCAGCCACGCTAAACGGTACTGCCGTAATTGCCAAGTGTGCGGCATGCTCTGGTGGAAAAAAGGTTGGCGGCCTTTGTTGTGGCGCTAACAACTACGTCATTTTCCCAAACGTCGTCGTCCCCCGCAAAGGAACCTATCTGATGCAAATCGATTCAATGACTCAGGGACCTCGCTCGTTACTTTTCCGCGTCAACGGCGGTCATTTCACAACGCTCAACGTAGGTGGGGGAAGTTTTTTCCTGCCATCGAGCACAACCGTACCCGTCGAGTTGGAGGAGGGAATTAACAGCATCCAATTCGGCAACCCCACGAGTTATGCCCCCGACTTGGATCGTATCGTGATTAGCGGAAATGGATCTGCTTCTCCTCCAGAGTCCATCACCTACGAAGCGGAGAATGCCACACTGGAAGGCGGGACAGGACACTTTTACTGCGAATATTGCTCGGGCGCTGCGGAGGCAGGCTTCATCGGCGGCAGCCCGGAAAACGACGTACTCTTCTCTGACGTTACCGTCCCAGTCTCCGGAACGTATGAGATGGAGATCGACTATTTGACCAGCGGGCCGCGGTCATTTTTCATAAGCGTCAACGGGGGCCCCGGTGCGGAACTGGATTTAAATGGCAGCAGCTTCAGCTTGCCCACCAGCACGGTAATCCCGGTTCAGTTAAAGGCTGGTTCGAATACCGTCCGATTCGGAAACCCCACGGGGTACGCGCCAGCGCTCGACCGCATTGCGATACCCTTAACGCCGGCCTCGACAACGACACAGGAATAGCTTCCCTACTCTCTCTGGGCGACGAGGGCATGACGGCATGGTGCGGTCAGCGCAGTCGTCGCGACCCACCAGGGCCAGTGGTCCGCGACACTTCTTCCAGCACAAACGTGTATACCGATCTTGGATACAGATCGCTGGTGTACGTCTTCTTTGCTGGATCAAACGATAACCTATCGCTGTGCTGTTTCCAGTCGGGGACCTCGCCTCCGGGAGCCGTCGTAGTGGCAATCCGCTGAACAACACGACCGGCAGCGTTGAACTTTGACAAATCATATCTGATCGACACTCGGTCAGCGCCGGTCACGGTGACAATCACCAACTTTCGCTCGCTCTCGTCGTAGGCTGCAATCGAGTTTGGATCGTTTATTTCGATGATGTGAAAACCGGGCCGCACATAGCGGGTGAATTGTCCAAATACGAAGAATTTCCGATTAACGCGAACCAGGTCCGTTCGGGTCTCGGGCTTGATCTGGTCCCCAGTGTCGACGTATGTGGCATTAATAAAGCCCCACCCGGACTCGGGTTCCACCGGCTGCCAGTAGACCCAGGCTCTGGGCTTGAGCTCGCGGACATCAAGAATAATGGACTGAGCCATCTCGAAGCCTGAGCCGTCCGGACCGCCGTACTCCGATTGCCAAATGTCTTTGTCCCCGGCCGCTTGCCGAAGGGTATTTCGGTTAGATCCTCGGTAAGGGTGCGTGCCTCGGTAATAGCCGTGCACATTCACTTTTCCGACCATTGCTCTTGTGGCGGTATCGAAGGCACTCCAGGTGTGCAAGGCAACATCAACATCGTTTTCGTCGGAAGCTGCAATGGGCACTTCGCTGAGCTGCCCTCGGTCGAGCGCCTGCCGCAATTTCTCGAGAATGACTTTTTGGGTGGCGATATCGAAGTGGCAGCCCTCCTGACGTTGGGGATACTTCCACCAGTCAGCCGACGGCTCGTTGAACGGCTCTACCGAATGAAACTTAACTCCCCAATGGTCGGCAGCATAGCGCGCTACGGTGGCCAAATAGACAGCAAAGCGCTCGTAGTTGGCTGGCGCGAGGCAGTCGCCCCCGCTGTCGCTGCCCGCGGTGCTGCTGTTGGAATTCATCCACCACATGGGCGAGTCGGAGAACAGCTCGAACACATCTGCGCCGCGCTCGCGAGCCTTGAGCATCATGGTGCGCTGGTTCAAGTCAGCGGCCCAATTCCAGCTGGGTGAATTGGGATCCTCAGTGTTTGGATCCACCCAATATCCGTGAATATCCATTTGCCATTTCAGTTTGGGACCTTTGTTTTCGCGTGGCTGATTGATTCCTCCACCGCCCACGTTGTAGCGCACGACATTGAGGCCGAGCCCAGGATAGCCATCGACTGACTTGAGCGTGTAAATAAGGTCCGCATAGTAGTCGGCGTTGCCGGTTCCGCCAATGGCACGTCCCCACCATGCCAGCGAACTGCCCCAGCCCTCCCACTTACCTTGGTCGTGATCGGGGTAGACCATAGCAACCTTCGCCTGTCGACCCGAGGTGTCGCGCCGGTGCGCACGATTTGCACCAAACAAGCAACTCGCTGCCAACGTAGTAATCAGGAGTATCGAGCGGAGAGGGACGCGCATGATCAATCCTCCAATTACAGAGCGACGTAAGCTCAGCAGAACCGCTGTTGGTCGATCTGCTGTACTCGCAGCCGCAAGCTCCAGTTCTTGGTGCTGCCGGGTCGGAGCAGATCGTTTTCTCCACGCGCAATCGCTTCGCACAAGGAATCAGGCCGCCCGCTACATGGCTCCAGGGCCGCCGTGTAGTGCCCATGCGAGGGGTCGGGCCATCCGCCCTGGCAGATCCAAAGGCCGATGTAGGGCACGGTCATCGAGTCAAAGAGAAAGGAAATCGATTCGCTGGAAGCCGGCTTTAGAAACGAGCAATTCCCTTCGGTAAGCCCACCAGTGAACACCTTGTCCGCAAAGCCGGCGGTCGGAGGAGCCAGGATGTCAAGACGTCGGCTGACACCCCGGGCTTCCGCCACCGGCCAATAACATCTGTCGCCGAATTTCCCCAGGCGATCGTTGAGCGAGTAGTTGACCAACACTTCCTTGACCTCGGCTGGCAGGACGATTTTGCTTCCAGGCTCCACCGCCAGCAGCGGATGCGCCGACCAAAGGAATTTGATTTCTGAATCGCTCTCATTCACAAGCTCATAATCGATGACTACATCTTGCGATTCGAGACGAACGGTTTTGGTTAAGCGATATGGTAGGACTCTTCCGGAGGCGGAAAGACAGAGCTGCTCACTCGAAATCCTGACCTGCCAATATACGGACCATAGTTCTCCGTGATCAGGCAGCAACTGCCCGCTGGTTGGGTCACGGCAGGCTGACACAGTCGGCAAACATTCATCGAAGCCGCTGGTGTCAAATGCTTCAAACGGATCGCCGTATGTCGGACGGCGGAGAGGCCTTTGTGGCTGAAGGAGAAACTCGTGGCCGCTGGAGATCCTGACCAGAGAGGTCATTTTGCCGCCTATTTCTGGCAGGAACCGCGCCCGCACCATGCCATTGTCCAACGTGACGCGATGCAGTCCACCAACAATTACGTCTTCTGTGATTACGGTCATTAGAGCGTGTTTTGGTAAAGATGTGGGCGAATCAGTTTAGACTTCCATTTTCCGTATCCGCTGACCATGGGGAAGCACTCGTCTAAACTTCTTTTTCTTACCAGGCGCCTGCGGGTCTTCCCGTCAGATCGCGTTCGATCTGTTCCAAGGTCTTGCCTTGTGTCTCCGGCACACGCCAGTAAACAAAAAGGAAGCCGAGCAAGCAGATCCCCGCATAGCTCCAGAAGGTCCCGGCCGAACCTAAATCCTTGTTCAACATTGGGAAACTAAAGGCCAACAGGAAAGATGCAATCCAGAGCGCCGAAACCGAGACGGAGACCGCCGCACCGCGCACGCGGTTGGGGAAGATTTCCGAGATGAGCACCCAAGTCACTGGCGCCAGCGTGAGCGCATAAAAACCAATGGCGCAGAGTGTGAGGAGCAAAATCGGCAAACCTTTCAGTCCCATGCGGTAAGTGAATCCTAATACGGTATGTGAAAGCGCAATTCCGGCGCAGCCAAATAACATCAAGGCCCGGCGTCCGAAGCGGTCGATCAGTCCGAACGCAATCAGCGTGAAAAGAAGGTTGACCGCGCCGGTGATCACGATGTTGAACAAAACGCCGCTGACCCCGTATCCTGCCTCGCGGTAAACCTCTTCCGCGTAATTGAAAATGATGTTGATCCCGCTCCACTGTTGGAGGACAGCAAGCGCGACTCCGATGACCAGAATCTTCAGAATTCGCGGCGAAAGCAGCTGCTGCCAGGCGGATCCAGTTTGCGCTTCTGTTTCCAAGGTGCCCCCGATTTCCGACAAGGTATGCTGCGCGTATGGTTCTCCGCCGATGCGCGCCAGAACCAACCGGGCGCCCACGCTGTCGCCAGTTGCTACCAGCCAACGTGGGCTCTCGGGGATGAATAGAGCGGTGACGAAGAAAACCATCGCTGGAACCGCGATTACCGTGAACATCCAGCGCCAGGCGTATTGTCCGTTCCAGGACACCCGAATCATTTCAGCCGTTGCATTTTGCGGAACCCGCTCGGCGATCAGCCAGTTGACAATCTGCGCCAGCAAAACCCCGATCACGATCATCAACTGGTTCGCTGCTACGAGCCGCCCACGCCAGCTCGCCGGACTGATCTCCGCAATGTAGGTGGGAGAAACATTTGAAGCCATGCCGATAGCGACGCCACCGATGATGCGCCAAACAATAAAAAACGAAAAGGTGAACGCCCAGCCCGTCAACACCGAGGAGATGCCAAAAAGTATCGCCGAGAGGATCAGCAGCTTCTTGCGGCCCAGGCGGTCGCTTAATCCGCCCGAAAGGCAAGATCCGAAGAGGCAGCCGATCAGGGCGCAGCTATTGGCCCAGCCGATGAGTTCTTCGGATGTGAGCCGAAAATAGCTCTCGTAGAATGGCTTCGCCCCGCCGATGACAACCCAATCGTAGCCGAACAATAATCCGCCAAGCGCTCCCGCCGAGGCGATCGTTAATACATACGCGGCGTTAAAGCGTTCCCCTTCTTTGGTTCGAGAGGCGGCGCGGCTAGCCATGATCACCGAGAGTGCGAAACGTCCACGAGTTGCAGCTCTAGTTCTTCCAAGAAATCCGCAGCGAAGGGATAGCTCTGATCGAGCGAAAGGACTTCGTTAATGAGCTGCTGCGCCTTTTTCCCGTCGCCTAGCCCGAGGTAGGCTTGAGCTTTAAGGAATGTCCCCTTGATGCGGTTCCGCATTTGCAGATCGTCTTCGAACAGCAGCATGGTTGGGAGCGACGTCGCGAAGTAATCGATAACAGCTGGGCGTCGAATGAGTTCCTCGGCGTGCTTGAGCACCGAACGCAAGAGATCCTCTGCTTCGGCGTGGCACTCAAGGCGCTTCAGCGCCAGCGCACTGTAATAGGTCATTTCCGAGTATGGCTTGACGCTCATCTGCTGGAAATCACCCTTCTGCCCCGCAGCCCGTTGCCACCATTGCCGCGCTGCGGCCGAATCTCCGCTGGCCGCGAAACCAACCCCAAGCCAATAAAAGACATGACTTTGATTGGCCAAGACGTGCTTAGCTTCGCCAAGATTTTCGGGGCAATGAAATGCGGCCTCAAAGAATGCGCGGGCTTCTGTAGGATTTCCTTTAGCCAGGGCTTGACGGCCGAGCCCGAGGTGCGTCCGCACATGCTCGTCGAGGGCCAACCCCTCACCGCCTTCCCACGGTTGAAACTGGCGCGAGCCGATCACCTCGAGAGCCTTTTCGTGCTGACGGGTAAGGTTATAAAGAGTGGCCAGTTCAATCGACAAATCGTCCCGAGAACTGACCAGGGTCGGATATCTTTCCAACTCGGCAAGCCGTCGCTTTGGTGATTCTCCCGCTCGCTTCCACAATTGGTCGCGCTCATAAAGCACTCGAGCGTCTTCAGGGTTGGCGCGCAATGCCTTATCAAACGCGGACCGCGCCGCCCGCGAGTCTCCCATCACATTGAAATAGGCAATTCCAAGGTTCCGCCATACAACAGAAAAGGAAGGGTCGCGTTGTGCCGATTGCTCCCAGAGACGAATGGCTTCATGATGCCTTCGCCGGTCATACCGAAAATTCCCGAGGTAGTATGCGGCTCGAGCGTCCGCCGGATTCCGAGCGAGAGCTGCCTCGAGAAAGATCATCTCCTCCAGTCGGCTGGGAAAGCAATAATCCGGACTCGCCGCTGCCGCCCCCGCATAAGCCGTAGCTGCGCCTGCTGTATCGCCCAGCTGCTCAAGAAAATAGCCGCAAGCATAACGCATCATGGGGACGGAGCCGTCTTTCGCTTTTTCGTCGGCGCGGTTCACTATCTCAATCGCTTCTTGAAACAGACCGGCGCGTGCGCACTCAATCGCCTTGTCCAGAAGCACCTGGTTCTCCACCTTGGACAAGCCGCCAGCAAGATAGCGAGCCTCGCAATCCAAAGGATCGAGCGACAGTGTCTCGCGCAGCAGATCTTGCGCTTCCTCCAGCTCCCCCAGCTTGCGCAACACGATCACCGCGAGGTTCCGCGCCATCAAATGGTCCGCATTTCTCCGCAGGCAATCCTCGAGGTGTTGCCTAGCCTTCTGCCAGTCGCCCCGTTTGGCGTCGAGCTCTCCGAGCGCCAGGCAGGCGGGAGACTCCCATGCCTGATTCCACATCGCCTTACTAAAGGCATCGTAAGCCTCCCGATCACGACCGAGGTAACGCAAGGTTAGTCCGAGGTTGTAATACGCCTCTCCGTCTGCGGGATTGGCATTCCATTTCGTCAATCTCAAGATAGCTTTGCGGAAATACTCCTCAGCTTGCGGAAGCTCGCCTCTCCGGAGGTGCCACAGACCCATTCTGTTGTTCGATCGTGCGTCGCCCGGGTCGCGGCGGAGTGCTTCACGCCAATAGGTGTCGGGATACCGTGTGGCATGCCGGTATTGGTCAAGATGCAATCCGGTTAGGTACAACTCGTCGTTGCTTTCAATGAGCTCGGGCAGCGGCGGAGCTGTAGCCGGCGCCGGGGATGTGCGCTTCTCCCTGGGCGGTGGCGAGTACCGGAGCAGTTCCCTGTTCTGCTTTGTTTCAACAAGGACTTGGATGTCCGTCTCCTTAGCGGCTGAGGGCAATTCACATGGTTCGAGCATTGGCCGCCCAGGCACCAGGTCACACGTCCACACACGGACTTCATCGCGGCCCGCCATCAAACGCACGCTTGCTCCTGGGAATGGTTGGGTGACACAAATCCCCACTTGCCCCTTTCCCTCCGAGAAACGCAAACTGAGCGCGGCATCCCGGTTGGCCTTTTGGGCCGGCCCGATTTCCTGGATGGGGTACCAATACTGGCTGAAGACTTTGCTTTCCCCCGGAGCCAGGAAGGAGAAATCGGGCTGGTTATCCGTGAAGACCCCGGCCATCAATTCGATGTAGGGTCCATCTTCATCGGTCAGATTGCGGTCCCAAGCATAGCCGAAGTCATGATTTCCCCAGGTCCACTGCTTCTTGCCAGGCGAGATGTGATGATCACAAACATGAATCAAGCCGGCCTTTCGCTTGTGGTCATAGCCTCCCAGAAAATCTTCTGCAGAGCCGACGGCCATGTAGCTGGTGGGCACAGGGATATTGGCGTACCAACTTAGGTCATTCGCTGCGTAAGTGCCGGGCGGGACGTAGCTTCGAGGCCGTTCGTCGTCAGGAACGCCATTTCTTGCTCGCTCGCCGTAGTTCACACCATAGTAGAAGCCTTCGCAAAGAGGAAAGCGGCTCACTGCGCGCCTGGCGTGGTCGGCAACATACTGGACGTCCGGCGGGAAAAAGGATTGGTAGAGTTCATGAACGTGTACCCCGACATTGGCCCACCACAAGAAGGACTGCATAAACGGCGTACGGTTATAGAGTCGGACCTTCAGCTCGATGTAGCTTCTTGCTGGGTGGAGGCAGATGCCATGCATCCCCTTCATGCGGTTCAGGGGATCGTGATCGGAACACCAAATCGTCTGCGAGCCGTCAGCATGCTTTTCAATTTTCGCCTCGACCGGCATGAACGTGGCGGGCCGGTGATGCTGAGGCCAGTTGAACTCGACGCCGCCGGAAATCCATGGACCGGCGAGGCCCACCAGCGCAGGTTTGATTACGTTTTGGCGGTAAAAGAAGTCATAGCCGTTTGTTTTGTCCAGCCCCACATGGATTCGGCCGCCAATCTCCGGCAACACCATCACGCGAATGAATTCATTTTCTAGATGCGCGGCCTGCCATTGGTGTTCAACCGCTTTTGTAGCAATGCGATCGGTGAAGGGAAGTGGGTAGACACGCCCGCTGCTTCCTTGGTAGACGCGCTTCTCCAAGAACATCGGGTTCTTGTCGGGCAGCATGGGCAGGTAGCTGGGAATCGTGACCGGCGCAAACCAAGCTTTCACCGTGCCAGTCTGGTCTGGCGGTGCCTTCGGTAATTCAAAGCGCTTCACGATTTACTTCAACTTCTTATCTCCAGGGCCGGAGCCTAAAACATCCTCCCCGCTTGAAGGTCCGGCCACCGAATGATTGGAATGCTCGGCACGGTTGCCGCGACGATCTACGATGATCGAGAACAGGCGGCCATGGTTTCCTCGCAGAAATCCGTACCGTGTCCGTTAACGGCACGGATGAAGATACCCATAGCGCGGATTGCTGTCAATGGCCGTTCGACTTAGACTGCTCTGGTGCACAGGACGCCGGGCAACCTGCTCGGACTGGTTGCCCACATGCGATCCGGCTTGTCCGAGTCCTTATGGATAAAGGTGGAAAAGGAGGAAAGGGCCTGGGCGGAGGCTCCACCAGCGGGATTAAACTAGGCGCTATGAGGTTTGCTTCGGGTCCCTTGAGCATTCTGATCTTTTTGCTCCCGCCTCCAGCTCGAGGCGCACAGCGCGCACCTGCGGCATCCCCCTCTCAGGGCGTCACGAACCCAGAAAGTCGAGGAAGCCGTTTGTTTTCTGCCGCAGAATATTTGCTGCAAAGGGGTTCCGTCCAGCAAGCCCACGAAAAGGTCGACGAAGGGCTGAAACTCGATCCTTTCAATGCGCAAGGTTACAATTTGCTGGGGCTCATCTACCAGGCGGAACACCGATACGCCTTGGCTGCAACGGCTTTCCAGAGGGCTCAGAAAATCGCGCCAGATTCGGTCGAGATTCTCAGCAATCTCGGAAATGTTTATTTTCTCGAAAAAAAGTTCGAGCCGGCGGAAAACGAATTTCGCCATGCTTTGCGTCTGCAACCGGCAAATCGAGACGCAAATTACAGTCTTGGTCTTGTGTTGCTCAGAGAACATCGCGCGGAGGAGGCCATCCAGTATTTCCAGGCGGTCGAGCCCGCTGACACGCGCTCCCTGTTTAATCTGGTCCAAGCGTATTTCCAGGCCAAGCAAACGGAGCAGGGTTTGAAGACAGCGGAACAACTATCCGGGATGGCAAAAAACGATGTAAGGGTGCACTTTACGTTGGGCGTGGCGCTTGCCGCCAACAAGCAGTACGCAGCCGGCGTGCGCGAACTGGAAGCGGCGGACGCGATCCAACCCGGCACTTTCGAAATCCTGCACAATCTGGGCCAGGCGTACTTGCAAAACGGGCAGATCGAAAGAGCTCAAGCGGCCCTTAGCCGAGCGCTCCGGTTGCGGCCCAAATCCGTTCCGACGCTTTTCTTGCTGGCTGAGACATATCAAAACCAACACGAAGATCTGAACGCGCTGGAGCTTCTGACCCAGGCGCACAAGCTTTCGCCAAAAAACACCGACGTCATTTTTCTTCTAGCCCGGCTCATGATGACGCAGGCCTACTACGAGGATGCCATACCGCTTCTAGAGAGCGGGGTGAAGACCGCTCCGACGCGCCCCGATCTTCACGCGGCGCTCGGGGAATGCTATTTCAGCGACGGGAAGGTTCAGAAAGCGATTCTAGAGTTTGAGAAGCTTCTGAAATTCGAGCCTTCAGCGGGATCCTATGCGTTTTTGGCGCTCTGTTACCGTCACCTTGGCCAATTTGACCAGGCAAAAAAATATCTTTCCGAAGGGCTTAAGTCCGACCCGCGCAACCCAGGGTGCCTATATAACATGGGATATATCGCCAGCCGGGAAGGCCACCTTGAGGAGGCGGAAGCGTGGCTGGGGCAAGCGGTCGCGGCCGATCCGAATTACGTCGACGCTCTTTTAGAACTTTCGAATATAAAGATGCAAGAGGGAAAGTATCGAGATGCCGTTCCGCTTCTCGAGAGATGCGCGCAATTAGAACCGCGTCGAGCCCCAGTTTATTACAAGTTGGCAACGGCGGAGCGGAATCTCAAGGAGATGGAGGCTGCTGAAAGAGATTTGAAGGTATTCGAAACTCTGTCCCGTGATCCCAGTCCAGGCCCTTATCCTTATCAGCACCTTTTCGACTACTTGGATAAACGCGCCGGTCTTCCTCCGCAGGAGCAATCGAGATTCGACTTGGCGCAATTGCAAGAAGAAGCGAAGCGGCATCCGGGCCGACCTCGAGATCTCTATTTGCTAGCTGAAGCTTATCTCAAGCTTGGCCGGGCCGACGCGGCGGAGCAAACTATCGGGCAGCTGGATCAAATAAGCCAAGGCGATTTTCGAACCGCGGTGGGAGTTGGCGTTCTTTTGGCTCGCTATGGTTTGTACGCCCAAGCGATCGCGCACTTCCAGGCGGCTCTCCAGGCAGACCCGCATTCAAGTGACGCAGCTTATGACCTTGCCGACGCCTACTTTCGAGCCCATGACTATCAGCACGCGCTCGCCGCAATCCAACACATCTCGACGAATGAGCAACAGGACCCGGCCTATCTCTCTCTGCTGGGCGACATTGAAGCTCACCTTGGGCGGACGGAGGAAGCGGTTCGTTCTTTCCGACAGGCGATTGCCAAGAGCCCTTACAACGACGTGAACTACTTGTCCTTGGCGATGACTTATCTTCGGTCAGGGAATACGGCTCTTGCCCGTGAAGTTCTCGGTGAGGGGCTGTCCCGGACTCCGGATTCCGGCCGGCTTTTCTGGGGAAAGGGGGTGCTTGTGGCGACGGAGGGAAATCCTGAGGAGGCGGAAAAGTATCTCGAGAAGGCTGTGGAGCTGCTGCCTCAGTGGGCCGGAAGTTACTCAGCGCTGGGGGTTCTTTATTTCAAGACGGGCCAAATAGAGAAAGCCAAGGAGGTCTTAAAAAAATTTACCCGGAACGGCCCGCAAGGCGCGCTCGATGTGCAGAATATTGACCGCCTGTTATCCGCCGCTTCGCAGAAAGAGTCTGCAGCTGGAAATCCCATCGCCCTTTCACCTCAAGCTCGGCAGGAGTTTCTGGCAATGGCTCTGTCGCTAACCGATGATGTTCCCTGAAACGGACCTAAACGCGAGGCCATCGGTTCGCTCGGGAGTCCTAGCCGCCTAAGCTCCTAGCCAAGACCAGCTTAGCCTCCCTATTGTGACCGGCCGTCCTTCTGGCTTCCCCGAATGGAATAAACAAACTGACGAATCCGCTCGCGCTCTTGATTATCCTCGGCTAGGTGGCGCGCGTAGAGCTTTTGATGAAGGGCGAACTCTTTCTCAGCGAGCTCCTTTTTCCCTAGGTGGACGTAGGCTTGGCCCAAAAGATAGTGTGCTTCAATGAGCTTCGGGTCGAGCTGGACTGCCCGGTTGTATTCCGGGACAGCTTCGGAGTATTCGCGCTGCTCGGAGTAGAGCTTTCCTAGTTGCAAGTGCACGTCAGCGTAGGAAGGATCGAGTCTCGCTGCCTTCTCGAGCAGCGATACGACCTGGGGCAGAACGACATCGGAATTTTCCGCTCCCTTGAACTTCCACAAACTCATCGCGTAATAATAAGCAGCCCGCGTGTCATTAGGACAGAGATCCTCAAAACGTCGAAATCTCGCAATGATTTCGCTGGCTTCGCCCGGCGCCCGTTCATAAGCGTTGCTCAGGAAATAGTAAGTATGAGGATCGGAGGGGGCGAGATCGGTGGCCCGGAGCAAGGCCTTTACCGCTTCATCGTAATCGCCACGCCAGTAAAGGGCCAGACCCAGCCCGACGGCGAAGGGCACAGAATTGGGATACCGCTCGACTCCCTGGGAGAAAATCTCGACCGCCGGATTCCAGGTGTGGTGCAGCAAGTATTCGCTGCCCCAGTCGAAAATATTCTGTTCGCTTGGATCCAGGTGGGCGGCTTGCTGGTATTCCTTTGCCGAAGCCAGATAATCCCCCGACCGTTCGTCAACTTCGGCGAGAAGGTCGTGCAATTCGGCTGTTTCTCCGGTGCGGAGGAGTTCTTGAATCTGCCGGCGAGCCTCTTCGAGCTGCCCATTCTGCTCATAGGCTAAGGCCAGATCGTAGCCATTTTCGTAAGAGGAAGGACGAAGATGTTGGGCTCTGGCCAAGTAAGGGATGGCGCGCCCCATCCTGCCCGCTCTGGCGTAGAACTCGCCAAAGTCGTGATTCGCCTCAAAATTATCCGGCTCGGCCTTGACAGCCTGTTTGAATTCCGCTTCTGCCTGGCTGCTCTTGCCGAGCCGTGCCAGATTGACGGCCAGGTTTGCGCGCGCCGCCGCAGAAGCCGGGTTCAAGCGAACGGCTTCTTGCAAGACGCGATTGGCTTCCTCATCTTTACCTTCCGCAGAATAAACAAGACCCAGGAGTTCGTCGACCTGAAAGCTTGGCGGAATTTTTTGCGCCAAGGCTTCCAGCTCCCCAGCCGCCAGAGCATACTGGCCGGATTGATAGTGCGAGAGGGCTTCTTGGAACTGCTGCTGCGGCGGGCCGCCTCGCCGGGATGCATTCTGCGCCCCCAAACACGTGACCAAAACCAGGGCGACTGACAGAAAACCCGCTGTCCTGCGAACTGCGTGCATGGCGAGCAGATTTTAACACCCTTCGGACAAACCAAGCCAATCAAGCGATATAGGTGAATATCGTCCGCAGCCTGCAGGTGGAGGAAAGGCCAGAGGCAGGGAGCGGCTTTTGGCGAAAGCTCTCGGTCGAGCGCCGTGCCTGCACTTCTGGCGCTGAGGCACAACGCTAGCGTGCCCGGACGAAGCAGGGAAGCCAATCCGTGCCCGTACACGGCAACCCTCTCATCCCCCCGCTGCGTGGAGGGGAGGGCCCATCACCGATCCGCCCTCTCGATGGCCGCGCGAACGCATTCCTGGCAACCTCGTGCGGCCGGGCGCTCGGGAGCGTGCTGCAAATTCTCTTTCTCGGATGTAGACTGAGGGTCCAGGTTCATGAAAAGAATCGGCATTCAAGAAATCGCGCGGTTGGCTAGTGTGTCGATTGGGACAGTCGACCGCGCTCTCCATGGCCGCAAAGAGATCAGCGAAGACACCCGGAAACGCATTCTGCAAATCGCGAGGGAACACAAATACCGGCCCAATTTCGCGGCTCGCGCCTTGTCGGTTGGCAAGGCGACCATACGGATTGGGCTGTGCCTCCCACGTGAGGTCCACTATTTTTTCGACGAAGTTCGCGAAGGATTTCTCACTGAAGCGCGTCGTTACCGGGATCTCGGCGTGGAAGTCATCTATCGCCCGTTCGAACGATTAGGAGTTGGCGAGCGGGAGACGATGGCAGAGCTTGTTCGTGGCCGCCCGCAGGCCCTGGCTATTTGTCCCGGCAACCCCGAGAATCTTGCGCCGCTGATCAATCATGCGGAAGAGCGCCATACCCACGTGATTTGCGTCAACACCGACGCTCCGGGCACGGGCCGCTCTGCAGTAGTCTCGGTTGACCCGGTCGTCAGCGGTCATCTTGCAGCTGAATTGATGACTAAGCTGCTCGGTGCGAAGGCGGTCGTCGCGGTAATCACCGGCAGCACAATCACAGAGGACCACCGAAAAAAAGTTCAAGCCTTTTCCGAAAGCTTCACTCGCTTCTCGCCTCAAAGCAGGATCCTTGAGGTTGTCCAGGGACATGATGACGAAGACGAAACATTTCAGAAAGTCTATGACCTCCTCGGTCGCCATCCGCATTTGGGAGGGTTGTACGTCAGCACGGCGAATTGCCTGCCGGTGTGCCACGCGATCGGAGCCGCCAGCCTGCGTGACAAAATCAAAGTGATTGCCACCGACTTGTTTAGGGAAATGGTTCCTTACTTTGAGCGGGGCCCTATTCTGGCCTCGATTCACCAACGTCCCTACCTTCAGGGCCAAGTGGCAGTGCGTTTGGTGGTGGACCATCTTGTGAATGACCGGCCCATTCCCTCCGCCTACTTTCTAACTCCTCACGTCGTTCTGCAATCGAACATGCATCTGTTTCGCGAGCTGCGTCAAGACGGGTTACCGGAAGGTTAGGCGCCTTTCGAGACCTAAAATGCGCGGCAACGTGTCGCTCGCGGCGCACTCGCGCGAGCCTTGTCTTTGGGCATCAGGAGATTTTTTAGAAGTTTCGCTTGACAAGTCCGAAGACGCTAGAGTAGTTTTGCGCCGTGTCCGTTAACGAGATGCGCCGCTAAAGGGTGTCCGGATTATCTTCGCAGCGTAATCCTTGATCGCCAAAGCCGTTTGGCTGGCTCGCTAAGCTGACCCGCCCTTGGGGTGGGAAGTCAAAAGCTGACAGGGGGCCAAAATGTCGTCGTCGAAATCTCTCCTTCGGGTTACCTTCGGGATATTGGGAATCTCGACCTTGCTTTCCCTGGTGACGGGCGTAGCTTCGGCCCAGGTGGACACCGGGACGATCTTGGGTACTGTCACCGACCAGTCGGGCGGGGTGGTCGCCGGCGCCTCGGTGACACTAACCAATCAAGGTACGGATCTCGAGCTCACCACCGTCACATCGAACACCGGCGATTACATTTTCACTCCCATCAAAATTGGGACCTACAAAGTCACTGTCAGTAAGTCCGGCTTTCGGACGTTCAGCCATATCAACATCGTTGTCAATGTGCAAGCTCAGGTGAAGGTGGACTTCGCGCTGGAACCTGGCGTGGTCACAGAGACGGTAGAGGTCACCGCTGCCGCCCCGCTCCTCCAGACCCAATCAGCGACCGTAGGGCAAACAGTTGGCTCACGCCAGATTACCGATCTGCCTTTGCCGAGCCAGAACTACACCTTTCTCGCACAACTCGCCGCCGGAGTGACGACCGTGGCCACCGGGGGCGGGGGGCGCTTCAATAGCACCGGCGGCTTTGTTGCCAATGGCTTGCCGGCTCCCCTCAACAACTATATTTTGGACGGAATCGATAACAACAACGATGAGGTGGACTTTCTGAACGGGACCGCTTACGTAAACCTTCCGCCGCCTGACGCCATCCAGGAATTCAAGCTTCAGACCAGCAACTTCAGCGCCGAGTTTGGGCGGGCCGGAGGCGCGGTAGTGAATGCGGCCATCAAGTCCGGCACAAACGATTTTCATGGAGATGTTTGGGAGTATCTGCGCAACGATAAGCTGGACGCAAACGGATTTTTTGCGAACGCTCTGGGCCAGGAAAAGGGAGAATTGCGGCGAAACGAGTTTGGAGGGGCATTAGGCGGCCCGATTTTACGGAACAAGACTTTTTTCTTTGGTGACTACAACGGGATTCGGATCCGCCAAGCCTCCCTACACACGCCCACGGTTCCCACCGCCGCGGAGGCTGCCAGTGGTTTCGCCAACTTTCAAGATTTGCTTGCAACGAATCCTTCCTCGAGCAGCGACCTACTGGGCCGAACCTTTCTGAACGAAACCATCTTTGACCCCGCCACCACGCGGCCGGTGGTGTGCGGGGCGGCGGACCCGGTCACCGGACTGGTCGGGACATGCCCGAAAGGAGCTGCACCGGGGACAAGCGTGGGATATGTGCGAGATCCTTTCAGCTTCAACTCAGGTTCCGGAAACAACCTCTATGGAACCCCAGGTTGTCCCTTCGCCATGTCCGACTTTACCAGCGCTGCTGCGATTAGCGCCTGCAGCCTGAACAGCATCAACCCGAACCGCCTCGATCCCAACGCCATTAAGCTCCTTCAGCTCTACCCCACGCCAAACGCCTTTAATCCGGGGATTAAAGCGGTCCAGTTCATGAATACTTATGCGGTTAATCGCAGCCAGCCCGATGACACCAATCACTTTGACATTCGCATTGACCAGAACTTCAGCTCCAAGGATCAGCTGTTCGGTGCTGTCAGCTACACCAAGCGGCACGCATTTTTTCCGGGCGACTTCGTCGGGTTGGCCTCGAACGCGGGGTTTGGCGCGGGGAACTTTGATGATTTGTCCATCAACTCTGCCATCAGCGAGACGCATGTCTTCTCGTCTACCATGATCAACGAATTTCGCATCGGGTACAGCCGCCTGCACACGATTTCGAACCCGATTCTGGTGAACCAACCGGGCATTCCCGCGCAATTCGGAATTCAGGGCGTTTCCCAGGCGAACGGTAACTATGGCTTGCCAGACATCCACTCGGACGGTTTGACAGACCTCGGCGCGGGAGCTTTCGCGAGCCCCAACACGCGGATTAGCAACACCGTGCAGCTTTCAGAGAACTTAACCAAGATTTACGGCAAGCATAATTTCAAGGGAGGCTTTGAGTTTCAGACGGTTCGTTTTCCGTGGACCGACCCTGCATGGTCCCGCGGACAACTCAACTTTGGAGGCTACACCGGCATTCCTAGCGTAACAGGCGGTGTCGGCATGGCCGACATGCTGCTCACACCGATAGCAGCAACCGTTCCCACGGGAATCAACGACGTAGGCGGGCCGAACCGTGTCTTTGCCTCGAACATCACAGCCATCGACGACATTCGGCACTATTACGCTTCCTATTTTCAGGACGATTGGAAGCTGACCCCGAAACTGACCTTGAACCTTGGGCTGCGTTGGGAATTTTTCGGTCAAGTTCGGGAGACGGCGGGGGCGGACGCAGTCTTGTATCCCGGCGCGCCCAACGGGGCCGGCGCTGAATATGTGATTAACTCGGCGAGCAAGAATGTACCCTTATCCCCATCCTTTACTTCGCTGCTTGCGACGGATGGGATCAAGCTCGCGTATTCGAGCATCCCCGGCCTGACAAATACTCCGCTGACTGATTTTGCCCCCCGCACCGGCCTGGCATGGCAGGCTACGCGCAAGGCGGTCGTGCGTCTCGGCTACGGTATCTTTTTCGGAGGGTTTCAGGCTCTTGGCGGCGCGCCCGATCCCGGCTACAACTATCCCTTTGCGGTCAACTTATCGTTCTTTCGGCCCAATGACACCAGCCCGATTACCTTCCCCGGCGGACAGAATGCGACGCTCGAAACCTCTCTCATCAACGCGAACCCCAACCCCGCCAGCCCAAACTTCAACGCCGAGGGCTTGGGCCTGACCGGGTTCCAATATCCCTGGAAGACAGGCTATACCCAGGAGTGGAATGCAGCGTTTGAATACCAGTTCACGCCAAACCAAAGCATCACACTCCAGTATATTGGGAACACCTCGCGCCATTTGCTGAACGGCGATAAGCGAAACGTAACCACCGAGATTCTGCCGCCGGGCACGGCGTGCTGCAAATCTTATATTCCCTTCCCGGATTTCGGATATAACAGCGACTATGTTGCCGCGAACGGCGATGCGCATTATCACGCCTTTCAGGCCACCTTCGAGAGGAGATTCAGCGAAGGACTCCAAGCGCTGGTGAACTACACGCGCTCAGAGTGCATGACCGACGCAAGAAACATTCTTAACAGCTTCGGCGACAACATCTTTGCCCGCGCACCCTTGTTGCCGGGCTTCGGGCTGAAGGCCGATTACCGTCACTGTGGGTCAGACGTACCCAACATTTTCCATGCAAGCGGTATTTGGGGCGTCCCCTACGGAAAGGGCCGGCGCTTCGCAAACAATCTGGGCGGCCCCTTGAACCAGATATTGGGCGGCTGGGACGTGGTCGGGATTTTTACCGCTCAAAATGGCTTTCCGTTCAGTGTTGGATGTGATCCCGGCACCACCGCAAACTTCAATTGCTACGCCAATTTGGTGCCTGGGATGGGTCCTTATGCGAACCAGGGGCCTCACGGCATCGTTCATTTTATGAATATCGCGGCCTTTGCCGAGCCGCCCGCTGCCACAGCAATCGGTCAAACCGATTACTCCCCACTCGGCAGCAAGCCCGACCTGTTCCACGGGCCAACCTTCAGCGAGCTCGATTTCTCACTGTTAAAACAATTCCAAACCACGGAGAGGACACACCTGGAATTTCGCGGCGAATTTTTTAACTTGCTCAATCATCCGAGCTTTAACAACCCAAGCTCGCTGGACATCAAGAACCCATCGAACTTTGGAGTAATCACCGGCACTCGCGGTATCGCGCGCCAAGTCGAGTTGGGTCTCAAGTTCTACTATTAATTACGGCCAGGCAGCGGATTCCCGGCCGTCGACAAAGCCCTCTTACCGAAGGACCCATCACACGCGTATCGGCTGGAGTCGGTTACGGCCGAAGGAATTTTCAATCCGCCGAAGCCAGGAGGGCCCCATGCATCATTTCCGCCTCGTAAGCTTCTTCGCCGTGGTTCTGGCGCTTGTGAGCGCGGAGGAAATTCGAGCGCAGTCGAGCCCGCCGGCCGGCAGCGGCTGCACGGTTGCCGCGTTGCCCGCCTTGCCGCTCGAGGTCCATGGTCGCTGGATCGTCGATCACAAGGGCCATCGGGTTAAACTCGCGGGTGTCAATTGGTACGGCGCCGAGGAAAAGGATTTTGCGCCTGCCGGTCTTTCCCTGGCGCCTCTGGAACAAATTGTGAACGAGATCCGCTGCATGGGGTTTAACGTAGTTCGCCTTCTTTGGTCGAACGAACTGTACGAATCGAACCCCGTCGTGAGCGAGGCGGCGGTAGCTGCCAACCCGCAGTTTCAGGGTAAGCACGCGATGGATGTCTTGGATGCTGTGGTTGGCGAGCTGGCTGGGCAAGGCCTGATGATCGTTCTCGACAACCACATGAGCAATGCGGATTGGTGTTGCAGCAACACGGACGGTAACACCCTGTGGTACACCTCGCAGTATCCGGAAAGCCGCTGGATTGCCGATTGGCAGGGCATGGCGGCGAGGTACCGAAACCTGCCGCAAGTGATTGCCGCCGACCTCCGTAACGAACCTCGCTCGAACGCCACATGGGGCGGTTCCGCCGCAACCGACTGGCATGCCGCTGCCGAACGCGGCGGCAACGCCGTACTCGACGCCAATCCCAACCTGATCATTTTCGTAGAAGGGGTCAACTATGCAGCCGACTTGACCGGCGTTCGGAATCTCCCGGTGGTCTTGAATCTTCCGGGTCATCTCGCTTACGAAGCGCACGACTATCCCTTCTACCACAGTCAGCTCACCAGCGAAGCGCAGCTCGACCAGCAATTGAATCAATCCTGGGGCTATATCCTCACTCCCGATCAGCCTTATACCGCTCCGGTCTGGGTGGGAGAGTTTGGAACTTGCCATACGCAATCGTCTTGCCTGGAAAGTTCGTCTCCGGGCCCGTACGGCTTCTGGTTCGAATCCTTGCTGCGCTATTTTAGCCAGTACGATCTGGATTGGTCGTACTGGGCGCTTAACGGCACTGCCGCTACGGGTACAAGCCGCCACTTTGGCGCGGAGGAGACATTCGGAATCCTCGATCCCTATTGGAACGCTCCCGCCATTCCCGACGAACTGGCTCCGCCGCCATCCATCAATCTCCTAGGGATGCTCCAGACCGCCATCCAGCCGCTTCAAGGCCCCGGCAACAGCGCTTCTTACCCACCAGTGGTTTATATGACTAGCCCAGTCAACGAGTCCGTCTTTGCTGCTGGCAGCACCATTACGCTTTCTGCGGATGCGACGACGTCGTACGGAAACGTGAGTGCGGTTAAGTTCTTCGCCAATGGTGAATTGTTGGGCTCGGTCAGCCAGGCGCCATTCGCGTTCGACTGGCTCAACGTGCCTGCTGGCATGTATGCTCTTCGCGCGGAAGCTGTGAGCTCAACCAGCACCGGCGCCACTACGAGTCTCGAAAGTGAATCTGCGCTGAGCGCAATCGATGTCGTGGACTATTCCGCAAGGCATCCTGCCTACGGCAAGAGCATCGCGATCAACTTTGTCGGTTGGTGGGGATTCCCGGGCACACCCATGAGCCAAAGTGAAGTCGCGGGCGTTGTGCCACAATCCAACTGGAATAACGCGTACGGAAATTCAGGAAGCCTATCTTCGTTGGCAGACAGCGCAGGCCATTTAACTACTGCTTCCGTGGATTGGACTTCTACTAACATGTATTCCACTTCGATCCCAGATGCACCGGGGAATTTCCGCATGATGAAAGGCTATCAAGATAATTCGAATACGATTCCCACCGTGATTCACCTGCGCGGCCTTCCGGATTCCCTCGGGCCGTACGATGTGATTGTTTACTTTGACGGGGGGAATGGGCGGGCGGCGCGCGCTGCCAATTACCGCATTGTGACCTCCGAAGCAAGTGCGGCAGGCTCAGCCTCCGCATTTTTCGGTTGCCCGCAAGGCGTTGCCGGACCGGCAACGATCATCAGTGGATTGGATGCGGCCAACCAGGATTTTTCGGGCATTTTCACCCTTGCAGCTGGTGGAACGGCAGGCAATTACGTCCTTTTCCCTGATTGTCATGGGACAAGCTTCACCCTGCTCCCGGTTCACGGAGCTTCGACGGATAGTCAATACCGCGCTCCTATCAACGGTATACAGATCCTGTCGCTTTCGGACAATCAAGGAAGTCCGTAAGCCCCGGAAACGCTTCATAAAAACAGCGGCCATCCAAGCTGCGGGGCCAGAGCTTTCTCACTTGGTTGATAGGGGCGTGAGTTCCAGAGGCTACAAGAAAAAGAGTCCTTCGGGCCTTCAAGTTGAATCTCTGGGGATCGCGGGTTTATGCCATGTCGAAAATCTTAAGATTTCCGTGGGCGCATGCGCTTCTGGCGGGCTGGGCCATAACCTGGTCGGCTGCGCCACTTTGCGGGCAGACTTCTGGGCTCGCTGAAAATCCACCTATGGGATGGAACGACTGGTATCAATACGGTTGCCAGGTCTCTGACCAGATTGTCCGCGCCAATGCCTCGGCCATGGTAAAGAGCGGTATGAAAGCGGCCGGGTATACCTACGTCAACATCGATGATTGCTGGCAGGGACAGCGCGATGCCAAAGGCTTCATTCATCCGAATGATCGCTTCGCGAACATGAAAGAACTCGGCGACTATATTCACAGCCTCGGACTGAAATTCGGAATCTATTCCTCGCCAGGGCCAAAAACTTGCGCTGGGTACGAGGGCAGTTACGGTCATGAACAGCAGGATGCGGATACGTATGCTGGATGGGGAGTTGATTTCCTCAAGTACGATTGGTGCAGCGCGTCAAAAGTTTACCAGCCCGATCAGATGCAGGCCGCCTACCGGAAAATGTACGAAGCCATTCGCAGCACCGGCCGCCCCATGGTTTTCAGCCTTTGTCAGTACGGGCTGGAAACGGTCTGGCGCTGGGGAGCTTCGGTGGGCGGCAACATGTGGCGCACTACCGATGACATCGGCGGCGACTACAACAGAGTTTCGCTCTTCGGATTCCAACAAAATGGCCTCGCAAAGTTCGCTGTCCACGGCCATTGGAACGATCCGGACATTCTTCAAGTCGGGCTGGGCCACCTCAACCACGAGGAACAGCTTACCCAGATGAGTTTGTGGTGTCTTTTGGCCGCCCCACTGCTGGCCGGCAACGATCTGACCAAAATGACAGAGGAAACGCTTCAAATTCTGACTAATCCGGAAGTTCTCGCAGTTGATCAGGACCCCGATGGCGTTCAAGGGTACAGGGTTTCGCAAGAGGGACCGCTCGAAATCTGGGCCAAACCGCTCTCGGGAAACGCTATCTTAGTGGGGTTGTTCAACCGCAGTGAATCTGCCGTTCGCATGGAGATTCCCTTCAAAGCTCTCGGGATGAATGGGCCTCTTCAAGGGCGCGATCTATGGCAGAGGAAGGATCTCGGAGTCCTCCAGGAGCATTTCTTCGATGAAGTCCCGCGCCACGGCGTGGTCCTCATCAAGCTGAAAGCATCGTCCGGCAAGTCAGGTTCTTAATGGAGCAAAAAAGGAGCGTCTCAGGCAGCCACAAGCCCAGCTATTTGTCAGGCGAGTTCTCAGATGCCAGGTTGATCGTCGAACCTGGAATCGAGTTTGCTCCCCGGTGACCCTTGCCGGTGGGGTTGTTCAGAAATAGGGAAAATTTTTCTCTCAAACGAGGCTTCGTTATGGATCCAAGCTACACAGGCGGCCGGCGAAAGAGCGTGGTGGGCGGAATTCTGCCGGGTGCGTTGGCAATGTTGTGCCTGCTCTCGGGATGCACTTCACGAAAGTCAGCGCCCGAAACGACGCGGATCACCGTAGACGGCCATGGCGCGGGCCGCATTTTTGACGGCATCGGCGCTCTTAGTGCCGGGGCGTCCTCACGGCTGCTCGTCGACTATCCTGAGCCTTTTCGTGCCCAGATTCTTGACTATCTCTTCAAACCTGATTACGGCGCTGCTCTCCAGCATTTAAAAGTAGAAATCGGCGCCGATGTGAATTCGACCGATGGCGCCGAACCGAGTTTTGCGCGTACACGCGCTGAAATGGCTCATCCCAATTTCAACCGCGGCTATGAATGGTGGCTGATGGAGGAGGCAAAAAAGAGGAATCCGGAGATCGCGCTCGACTCGCTCGCCTGGGGGGCGCCGGGATGGATTGCCAATGGTCACTTTTATTCACAAGATATGGCCGACTACACCGGCAAGTTCATCGAGGGGGCGAAGACAGCGCACGGCCTGGATATAAAGTACACAGGTATTTGGAACGAAAAGCCCTATGAGGCGGATTACGTGGTTCGCCTGAAGAGAACGCTATTGAAGAACCAGCTTTCGACCGGGATTGTATGCTGCGATCTTACTCCGAACGAAAATCAATGGTCCCGCGTCACTGACGACATGGGGAAGGACCCTGAATTCCGAAATGCAATTAGTGTGATTGGCGTCCACGCGCCCAACGTTGTCGAGGGAGCAACGGTTCCATCAGCAGCGCGCGAGAGCGGGAAGCCCTTGTGGGCCTCTGAGGATGAGTTTTTTTACTACACAAGCGGCCTTTCAGAGAAATGGTCTCCGTTTGCGGAGTCGCTGGCTATGATTTACAACCGAAACTACATCCAAGAAAGAATCACCGCCACAGAGATTTGGAGCCCGGTGACATCGTACTACGACAACCTCGCGGCTCCGGGATCAGGCCTCATGCTCGCCAATACTCCCTGGTCTGGGCATTTTGAAATCTCCCCCATGGTCTGGGTCACGGCTCATACCACACAGTTTGCCGCCCCGGGCTGGCAGTACATCGACAGCTCCTGTGCACCTCTCGCAGGCGGAGGGAGCTACGTCACACTGAAATCCCCTTCCAATACGGGCTACAGCATGATCGTGGAAACTATCAATGCCAAAGAAGCGCAGCGCATCGAGGTTCACCTCACGGGAGGGCTTTCACAGGGTCCGGCTCACGTCTGGGAAACCAACGCTAGCAAGACTTTCGAGCACGTTGCGGACATCTCTCCGCGAGACGGCACTTTCAACCTCATGCTCGATCAAGACTCCATTTATTCCATAACCGATACCACTGGCCAAGCAAAGGGAGCGGCAGCACCCCCTCCCCCGGCGCCTTTTCCGTTTCCGTACGCCGATGATTTTGAGCACACTGAAGTTGACCGTTCCCCGCGTTACTTTGCGGACCAAGATGGGGCCTTTGAAGTTCGTCCCTGCAAGCAACGGCCGGGACGCTGTCTCGATCAAGTCATCACGCGTCAACCCATACCGTGGAGTCCGCTGCCCGATCCGTACACATATCTCGGGGACGCCCATTGGCAGGACTACACCTTAAGTGCGGATGCGCTGCTCTCTGGCCTCGGAGACATTACGCTCCTCGGCCGTATCGATGACGCCGATGTTTTTAAAGATCATAAAGCGCGTTTCCCGAGCGGTTACATTCTGCTCGTGGATCAAAACGGAAGTTGGCAGCTCGACAGCGCTGCCTATAAATTGCCCACGGTAAAGCTCGGCTCCGGGAAAGTGTCTTTCGACCTCAGGAAATGGCACCACCTCGTTCTGGCCTTCCATGGCGAGGACCTTGTTGCTTCAATCGATGGTACCCAACTCACGCACTTGACCGACACACGCCATAAACAGGGCATGGCAGGCATAGGTTCCGGCTGGAACCGAGCAGAGTTCGATAATTTTGACGTTCATTAGCCCCTTATTCGGCTTGCCGCTCCGCCCGAAGTATCGAATGTCACCTGAGTGTCTCCAAAACGGTTCGTCCATGGCGAGAGCCGAGGCGCGTATTTTCCCGGAAACGCCAGTGCAGGTGAAACAAAGTAAACCACAGAAAGAAAGTCTCCAGGTTCCAAGTGAGCATTTTGTTATTTGGCCTGAATCGTTTAGGCGCTCGCTTTCATACGATGGATAATCCCGGAACCTTCTTTGATTGTGAGGATTCTGTTGACTTCGAGATTCGTGAAGGTTTCAACCTCTTGGGTCGTTGGCCATTTGACCTCCAGGCGGTCTATGTTTTCTGCGTCGCCCAACCCAAAATGCAGGCGTAAGTCGCTCTGGGACATAACGCTTGTGCCACTATGAACCTCATCCGTTTGCGAGTGCTTTCCGGTTACCACGCGCACGCGGGCGCCAATGGCTGTGCGGTTGCATTTCGTTCCGACCAGTTTGATCTTGATCCAATTCTTTTTGTTCCCTCCGTCGTTGCGCAACAGAGAAGGATAGTCGTTCATATTGTTCACCACGACGTCCACATCCCCGTCGTTATCGTAATCCCCAAAAGCACATCCGCGGCTTGAAAAGCGTTGCGTAATCCCTGGCCCCATCTCCGCGGAGACGTCCTTGAACTTTCCCGTGCCGAGGTTGTGGTACACCAGGCGCGTTTCTTTAAAAGTCTGGCCTAATTGATGTTGGTCGATTTCCGGGTAAACATGGCCGTTGATTTGGATAATGTCTAGCCAGCCGTCATTGTCATAATCGACGAACCCGGCGCCCCAGCCAACATATTTAGTGTTGCCGCCGAAGCCGGCCATGGCCGTCGCATCCCGGAACGTCCCATCACCGTTGTTGCGGTAAAGGTCGCACGTGTCGTTGGAAAAATTCGTCTTGAAAATATCGAACCAACCGTCGCAGTCGTAGTCACCCACCCCCACGCCCATGCCGGCCTGCTCCTCCCCATCATCGTTGTAAGCAACTCCGGCCAAGATGCCTACATCCTCGAACGTTCCGTTATGCCGGTTTCGGAACAGAATGCTTGGCATCGAATCCACAGCCACATAAATATCTGGCCAACCGTCGTTATCGAAATCGTAAGAGACGGCGGTGATGGAATAACGCGGCCCTGGCTTCAAGATTCCCGCTTTCTCGGTCACATCGGTGAACGAGCCGTCTGCATCATTGTGATAAAGCAGATTGCTGCCAGGCGGGAGCCCGCGGGGACCGCACATCACAGGAATTCCTTCCCACTGGCAGTGGCTCCCGTGTCCTGCGGGGGGGACTTTGGACACGTCAAGAACGATGTAATTGGCCACAAAGAGGTCAAGGAAGCCATCGCGGTCATAATCGAGCCAGGTGCAGCCCGAACCCCAGCGCACTTGGTCTTTCCAAAGGCCTGCCTTGCGCGTCACATCCGTAAAAGTTCCATCGCCATTGTTCCGGAACAGAATGTTGTGTCCCCAAAACGTAAGAAAGAGATCATCCCATCCGTCGTTGTCATAATCGCCTATGCATACGCCGGTCTGCCAGCCGGTTCGCCCGATGCCCGCTTTTTCCGTGACGTCGGTGAACGTGCCGTCCCGGTTATTTTTGTAAAGGTGCGTCGTTGGCGCCTGCCCAGGAGCCCACTTCTCCCCAAGCCTTGTCCCATTCGTCAGATAGATGTCGATCCAGCCGTCCTGGTCGTAATCAAAGAACGCAATGCCACTCCCCTTTGCTTCGATGATGTAGTTCTTGTGGTGGACGCCGCCCCAAACATTCCGCGTGTTGAGCCCGGCCTCGCGTCCTACATCCACGAAAGTGACCGGTGAGGGATCTTGAGGACCCGCCGCTACTTTCGTTCGCAACTCGGGAAGTGTCCTCCACCTCCAAATAGGAGTGCGCAGGAAATCAACCAGGCCGGAACCCAGTAGAACAGCGGAATTGCGCAATAGCTGGCGCCGCGAAAATCTCATTTCCTGCTAATGCCGCGGAGAATTCTTGTGAAGGTGACTTTAAGACGCCTTAGGTCATTCTTGCAGCGGGGCGATTATAGCACAGCCCGGGTCGCCATCTCGTCTCTGTCGACGACCGACCAAATCGCGGCTTAGGACCTGCTGGCTTGTGCCCGGATGATTCATTTCCTTGATTGAGCAAGCCCGGAGCTTGGCGCTATAGTGAGACGTTGCTGCGTCGGGGAAACTGCGAGCGGTCTCGGTGAATAGGCGACTTGCCAGAACGAAAGGGCGGAGGTCACGCCGCGAGTTTCTTAGAGCCTCCGCCACGCTATTGGCTGGAACCGCCTGCGGCACGATCTCATCGGGCATGTCGTTCAGCCGGACAGTTCCGGCCGTCTCTCCAGCGATCTCAATTCCCGTCAAGTTCACCGATGTGCGCAAGCGCGCCGGAATTTCCTTCGAGCAGGACTCCACCGGAAGCTCTGAGAAATATTACCTTGAAACGATGGGCTCTGGCGTTGGCTGGCTCGACTACGACCAGGATGGCCTTATGGACCTCTTCTTCGCCCAAACTGCGGCCACCGCTGCCTACACCCCGCCGCACGCGCTTCGGTCCTCGCTCTACCGTAACAATGGAGACGGCACCTTCACTGATGTGACTGAGAAAGCTGGGGTTGGAGGTGAGGGCCACTATGCTCAGGGCATAGCCGTCGGTGATTATGATAATGACGGGTATCCGGACCTCTATGTGACGGGTTATGGTCGCGCCATTCTTTACCACAACAACCGTGACGGCACCTTTACCGACGTGACGGATAAGGCGGGAGTGTCGGATTTAGGGCAGTGGTCCACCAGCGCCGCATGGTTCGATTACGACAGGGACGGCTGGCTCGACCTCGTGGTCTG
>Ga0209577_10000702_pt1 | contig 33230 bp, 19 predicted proteins | sample GraSoiAngelo_109_FD_185874 | JGI IMG/M metagenome (GOLD analysis project Ga0209577, IMG submission 185874) | Grasslands soil microbial communities from the Angelo Coastal Reserve, California, USA - 14_0903_12_20cm (SPAdes) (version 2) | ecosystem: Environmental > Terrestrial > Soil > Grasslands... | reverse complement strand
AGCCAAACCCCCAGAAGAAAGAACAACACCAAGAGAATTACCATTCATCTCTGCTCGCTTCTTTCTCGCCCTATTGTTCATTAATTAAGGGTACTAAAACTGTCCAAGTGATGTTGGCACGGAGGGGCTAGGGCCGACCATTCTTCATTTTTTGCTCGTCGGAAGATCAAGTCGAACGGTCTTCTGTAAGTAGGCCAAAGACTTACGCCGTCGGTTGCGCAGTTCAAAAGCACAGTTGGACTAAACCGCGGTGCGGTATGTGGTAGTGCCACAGCCGTGCTCCATCGATAGGTAGTGCCCACCGCAGCCTCCAGTTTTTCCTCTCCTTGCGCGTTCTTTTGCGACACCATCAGACGGCTGTTCGCAGCAGCCAATCCCTCTCGCAAAGGAGCTCTCGTATGACTTCTCTTCGCCAACGCATGATCGAGGACATGCAGGTCCGGAACCTTGCAGTGGGCACCCAACAAGTGTACGTCCAACAGGTCTCGCTCTTCGCGCGACACTTCCACAAGTCACCTCAACTGCTGGGACCCAGCGCTTATGGGCTCATTCCGTCGAGTTCCTGCTGGCCCGCAGCGAGCAACCTCCCGAATCGCCCAAGGACTGGCGGCTAGACGTGAAGATTGCCTGCCAATGTGATGATTGTCGTGAACTGCAGGCCTTCGCTCTTGATCCTGCCAGCCAAACGCATCGCTTCCGCGTAAAGCAGGAGCGCCGCCAGCACCTGCACCAACAGATTGACCGTCATCGCCTGGACATGACGCACGTGACGGAACGGGTCGGGTCGCCCCAGACACTGGTGTGCTCGAAGACTCGCGCCACCTATGAACGCCAATGCCATCGGTACAAAGAGGACATCGCATCCATGGCGGTCCTCTACCCACTCATCGGGGAAATGGATGAGGACGTGCAGACGCTTCGAGCGCGCCTTGAGGTGGCCAGGGCAACGGTGCCCCCAGGCAAAAGCGGCGGCCACGTAGCTCGAATCTTTGTGGAGAAAAACCACAATCACGTTTTGAAGGCGTAAGACTGTCATTCGAATGCTCATACGTCGCCGCGTGGCCAGAAGATCAAACGGTCAGAACATTTCGTCGCCCTCTCGTGGTGCTTCTTTGCCCGCACGCATCAGAATCTTCCCTCGCTCTCGGCTCTGGACCGCAAGAGCTTTGCCGCAGCCGCGAAGTCTACTTGGTTGAACGTGACAAGCAGGTCGGCCCGACCGTTGACCGCGGCTTCTAGCACCACATCGTCAGTCGGATCAGACAGAAGCGGTCGCCACAGAAACCTAATCCGTACTGATTCAGCAATTCTTCCACATGTTTCAAATCTATTTGCTACGGCCAGAACCCAACTTTCCGACTGTGAGGCAAAAGGCAGGAATGCTACATTCGGTTGGCGTGGGCCCCACCTACGCTCTACGACAAACGGGCAATACCCGGGAACGCATCGAAGCCCGAGTCGAAACTCGCGATCTGGCGGATTCCATTTTGTTCCATAACTGAGAGATGTAGAGCGTCGCGAGCAGACAGTTGCCGATATCCCAGAACAATCTGTTTTGCACGTTCCACTGCCCTACCGTCCACAATGAGCACCTCATCGACAACCCCAAGCAGGGCATCGAAAGCAGGCTGGATTGCGTCGCGGCGATCAATCGCCACATAGCGGTGCAGGATCTCCTGCAACACTTCCGCGTCGGTCACCAGACGCTCTCGGTCGGCAATCAGTTTTTCAAGCAAGCGCTGGGCATCCGTCTTGTGGGGGTGAGGCGAGCCAATAAGATACATCGGGATGTTGGAGTCAACCAAAATCACGGGTGCGAACCGGCTATATATCCTGCCTCAATCTCGGCGAGCATGCGATCGAGATCGCCGACGGGATATTCGCATTGCGCGGCCCGTCGGACGGTCTCTAGCTTCTTCCCCATACTGCCCCTAGACTCCCCCCGGCGCGCCAGGTCGAGGGCTTGTCGAACCCATTCCGCAATTGACATGTGACGGGAGCGCGCGACGCGCTGGATCTCTCGATATTCTGGATCTTGAAGAATCACCTGTAGTCGCTTACTCATGTGCTGAGCATATCTTACTCATACCTATGAGTCAAGTCGCAGTTTCTTCCAATTCTTCCAATCGCCCCGAATTTTGAGAATTTTGCGCATTAAAGACGCGAACGGCCACCCTTCCGCCACGAATACGCCGCCAATGCTGTTCAGGCTTCCTCCTGCCCTCGACGAACCGTCACCGCAACACTCTCGCTGACAGCGCCGTCCACTTTCAGTTCGAGACGGAAAGTTCGAAAATCGTCTGCCAGGGCCGACCATTTCATCCCCCTCAAATTCAACAACTTCATGCGGCGGTATTTCAGGTCCTCTGTATTGAGCCTTGGGCTCGTTCGCTGTGCGAAGTTCAGCTTTTGGCGGAAGGGCGCTTGCTGCTCGAGGTTTGATCCGGAACATCACGCCGCTAGGCACGGCTTACTTCGCTGATGAGCGGTCAACTGAATTTCTGGCAGGGACACGGCGAGAATCTCAGCTTGCAGAACGAGCGGAATCGGAAGCGTTCGCGCACACAGAAAAGTAAACTCAGCATAGCTCGGAAAGGTCACACATGCGGGCTTAGCAACGCAATAATTTCAACATGTGCGGTTGGGCCCTGAAGTTGTACTCATTTTTTCGTCCAATTTCCAAACCCACCACCCTGGTTGGCGGCCGACATTGATTCACGGTAGAGGTGCGGTGAAGTCCTGATCTGGCGTGCGATCAATTATATGAATGGCTTGGCCTGCCCCCTCTCGGCGGAACGCCTCCAGCGCACGCTGGTATTCCTTCCTCACCTCACTGGCTGGCAGCTCATGTCCCAGGGGGTCCTTGCCACTCACAATCCAGACGTCGCGGGACGCTAGGGCAGCCACCAGATCTTGCAAATCGTAGGACTTCAACATCCCGGGAGCAATACCCTCAGAGACGTGCCGGTGGACCCTGCTGTTCACAACCGACTCGTACGAAACCAGCATACCGGCCAACACTACTCTTCGAATCCTGCGGTCAAGCACTGAAGCATACAGCATCGGCAAGGCACCTCCATCCTTACCATACCCATAAACCTGATTTGGATCGACCTCCTTGCGCGACACCAGAAGATCTATGCCGCGTGCCACATCTAAAGCGCGCATTCCCGCCATGGTCTTGCCGACGAGAAGCGCCGTCATCATGTCGTTGAAATCTCCGAAGTAGCGGTCGAATTCCTTGCTGTTTACATCCGTATCAGCTTTGGTTTCCCCCATACCCCTGGCGTCGATGGAAAGCACAACCGTCCCGGACGTGGCGAACTGCTCCGCCTCCAGTGCTGAAGCTGCTTTGCCATCACCGGTGACCATGAGCACCGCCGCTTTCTTGCTAGCGCCCGCTTCCGGAACGTAGAGCAGCGATGGAATCACGATGCCGGGCTCGCTCTCGTAGATCAATTTTTGGATATGGCAGCCGGAGCGAGAGATGGTGCCGTAAGATCGGACCTGCAACGGCCCGCTTGATGGCTCATAGCGGATGGCCTCTCGCACTTTGCCGAGCAAGTCTTGCGGCCGCGCCGGGCGATTTGCATTCAACTGCTCGAGCCGCTTTTGATTCAAGGTGAATACGCTCTCGCCGCCAAGCGAAGTGGATACCTGCCCCGTGGGAGTACAACGCAGTTCCTCCGGTGTGGCCATTTCGATCTTCGGCTCTGGATTCGTATCTCCGGCTCCCTTGAGCCATCGGCCAAACCAATCATACGCGGCCAGGCGGCGCGTCTTGTTGTAACCATGGCCATCATCGGCTTCAAACATGCCCAGCCTTTCTCTTGCGCCGATCGCCGAATAGACTTTCTCGGTTTCTGCAAAAGTCTCTCGAGCCCCGGCGATGGGGAAGAAGTCGCGAATGGCCGAAAGCAGGAGGTAGGGTTTGGGGGCAAAGGCGTAAAGATAATCCGGATAATCGAGCCCCTCCTGCAACCAGAGGGGAAACGTTTGCTCTGCGTCCTGTGGACCAATCGTGTCTAGCATTAAACGCCAAGAGGTGATGTAGCACGAGGGCGCCGCAACTTGGATGCGATCATCCAAGGCTGCGATGTAGGCGGTGTGGGTGCCGCCTCCCGAATTTCCCGTTAAGCCAATGCGCGCGGGATCTACTTCCTTGCGCGACAGAAGATAATCGAGAGCCCGCATGCCGTCCCAAATGGTATAGCGGGCCAGGTGATCCCCCACCAGCAGGCACTGTGTGCCAACCACCGTATGCTCAGTGGTGGAGTCACCGACTTTGGACTCTCGCAGGTCCTCGTCATAAATCTGCAGCCTCTCTCCTTGCCCGATGGGATCCCAGGTCAGTGCGACGTAGCCCTTGGTGGCGAGGGAGCCAAGCATCTGTTGCCAGGTCGGGTTGGTCTTGCCTCCACGCTCATGACCCAACGGAAACAGGATCGCTGGGTAGGGCGGATGCCCGGTTGTCGGCAGATAGAGGTTCGCGGTTACGTAGAAGTGAGGTTGACTCTCGAAGATAACTTTCTCGATTCTGTACCCCGTCCGCTCCAAGACCCCGACCACACGCGCGTTCAGTGACGTTCGGTCGGGGAAACCTCCAAGATCCTTCGTCATCTGTTCCCGAAGGTAGGCTCTCCGTCTATTCACGTCTTCGATAGTGGCCAAGTGCTCGACTTGACGCTTGCGCTCCTCGAGCATGCGGAGTCCGATGTTGTTCAAATAGGACGGTAACATCCGGCGAAGGTTGTGGAACTGTTCCAGTCCTGAGGAAAAATTCAAATCCTCGGATTCCTGTGCCATTGCGGGTGCGCTAAACAAGCAAGCCAGCAAGCAAGCCATATACACGTATCGCATTCTCATGCTCCGGTGACTACAGTTTGACCAGATCCTTGATCCGGATCGTCTGACCGCCGCGTTCAATGCTTCGATAAGCCGCAATTCCAATCAGACTTGCGAGTGCACCGGCGCGAAGATCTGCCCGCAAACCCAAGGGATCAGAACCTTGGGCTCCGCGAAAGATGAGATCATGCAATGAGGTGTCAGCGCCTCCGTGTCCGCCAGCGCGCCGCGGTTCCAAGTCCTCTATCACTTCGGATTTACCAAAGCTCCTAGTCAGGCGAAGCCCTTTGTTGCTGAATCCTCCTCCGCCGAATTCGTTGTAGTCCATCCGTCCCTGGCGGCCGTTGATCGAAATTGCTTGCCCTTCAAACGGCAAATACGTATTGGCCGTATAGTTCAGTAACCCTCCATTTTCGTACTTCACGACCACCGACATCGTGTCGTAGATGTTGATGTCTTCGCGCCACAGACAGCCGTCGCGGAAATACCCGTCCTCGGATTCACAATCGACGTAAAGCTTCACATAACGCTGGTTCTGGGTGACGTCCCAATAGAACTTGCACTGTTGTTTGTAGGGGCAAACGCGGCAGAGCGTGCTCCGGAACAAATTGTTGCGCCCGTAGAATTTCAGATCTCCGAAAGCCGTCACCTCCGTAGGCCTGGAATCCAGCCACCAGTTGGCCAGGTCGAAATGGTGAGAGGCTTTGTGGACCAGCAACGTCCCCGAGTTTTCCTTCAGCCGGTGCCAGCGGCGAAAATAGTCCGCCCCGTGATGGGTATCGAGAAATTCGTGGAAATCCAGGGAGATGATATCCCCGATGGCTTTCTCCATCAGAAGTTCCTTTACTTTTTTCGCTTCCGGATCGTGCCGGGCATTGAAGGTCACAGTAACTTTCTTGCCGGACCTCTTCTGTGCATCCAAAATCGCCGCGCACTGCTCCTCGTCGGTGCATAGCGGCTTTTCTGTCATCACGTCGAGCCCCAACTCCAGTGCGCGAACGATGTAGCGCGCGTGCGTGGCGTCTACGGTCGTTACCATCACCACGTCCGGGCGAGTCTCTTTAACCATCCGGTCAAAGTTCACAAAAGAAGGAGCGTTGGTCCCAATCAGCTTCTTGGCCGCCTCCACTCGCTTGGGGTTGATATCGCACAGCCCGGCGATTTCCACGACGTCGCTATAGCCTTCCACGACCTCCTGTCCCCAAGTAAAGGAGCCGCGATCACCGGTACCGACGAGGGCCATCCTGAGCCGTCGCTCGGCGGCCCGCGGGGCACTCACGCTCACAGCAGAGCCAGCCGTAACTGCCAGCGCTGCGCCGCCAGAAATGAAAGAGCGTCTCGTGATCGTTGAATCTGTCAGCATCTCTATCCTCCCAAGAAAGATCCTCGCGTCCGGCGATCAACGGCTTCAGCTTGGCTGGAATCGCTAGTTGGCTGGCGCGTCCGTGTCTTTCCAATTCAGCTGACCGGCGCGCTCCGGCAATTGGTGCTCGCGCGCGTATTCATTCCTTGCCGCAAGTGTCCCGGCTGCCCAGTCCCCCAGAGGATAAAGCAGCTCACGGTACACCAGGTAGCTCATGTCGATGGTGCGGACTGGCCGGTGGTCCTTCACGTCATCCACCTGGTTGAGATAGTGTCGTCCGTTAGCCTCTGCGACCCGTGGAAACCATGTCTGGTACCAGGTGCTCGTCGCATTCTGAAGAGCGCGATTGCGTCGACCCTGAATTCCTGCCGCAGTGTTCAGCGCTTCATCAAGAAAAGCTACTGCTTCGCGGTCTTTTCCCTGCTTAGCAGCAGTCTGAGCGGCCTTCAGCATCTCGTTCATCCGACCTAGCTCAAGGATCATCTCAAGATTTTGCCGACACAGATCGGCGACGGAGACGAACACTTTGAGGTTGTATCGGTGGCCGTTGACCGTTTTGAGGTTGGCGTACAGCAGGTCGAGCAATTCATCGTTTCCCGGAAGGGCGGCGGCCGCGATCTCAAGACGTCTCGAATTCTCCCGCGTCCAATCCCCGCTGATTGTCAGGTTGGCCGCCGACGGAACCGGCAAAGGCGGAAGTGTCTGGTCATTTGCAGGTTTTGGTGGATCGAAGATTTTGTCCGAGTTGCCCCAAATGGGAGTTCGAACGCTCGAAGGCGAGATTTCCCAAGTGTCATCCCAAATTTGGGCCTGCTCGCTCATAAGCTGATAGAGGCGACCCATGTCTTGAGCACCGGCTCCATAGAACAAATCGTAGAATGAGTTCATGAGCTCCGCGGGGCTCGCCGATGCAGGGTGCCAGGCAGTGGCGGGACCTGTCGCGTATCCTAACCAAAACGTTTCCGGGTGCAGGCCAGCGTCGGCCCATCCGGCCACGAAAACTCCCATTAAGTCGGCGTTTTGGCGCGCCGGGGTGAAGGATATAAGGTTGAACATATCCGTGACACGCCCATTGTCCGGCGACTTTGCATGCACACGGCGTGTGGAGGGGAGCATGTAGTATTGAGGGAACAGCGGCTCCTCGCCCTGAGTCGAGGTGTAGACGAGCTGCCGGATTCCGTGTTTCTTGTATGCGGAATCAAATTCGGGGCCATAGACCTCACCGTTCACGAGATGGCTTGGAAGCGCGCTGATATCATCCGGTTGCAGCGGGTATTCTCCCCAGAACAAGACCGTGCGGCCGCGATCATATAGATAGTTAGCAGCCTTAGTGACAAATTCCGCCAATAGCTTTCCCACGGAACCCAGCGTATGCGCCTGTGTCTCTTCTTCACACTGCGAGTTATGGGCTAGGCCCACGTAATAAGGCTCATCGGTGGATAGCACGAAATACTTACCACCCTTGGTGGCTTCCAGGAGGTCGTCATACATACCGAACAGGAGCTTGTACGTTTCGGGATTGGTCACACAAAATTCATAATTGCTATTTGGGAAGGCGCGGAGCGCCGCGTATTCTGGGTGCTTCAGAATGAAGGCGACGTGCCCGGGCGCGTCCAGGTAGGGGATAAGCTGCACGTGAAATCGCAGCGCAAAGTCGCTAAGCTCTTGCAGCTCAGAGCGCGCCAGCGCGTAAGGTTCAACAATCGCCCGGGCGCTCTGGTACTGAAAGTGCCCCTCAAGCTTTATGGCAAATCCATTGATCTTAAAGAACGCAGCCTCCCGCACGGCGCCCTTCAGTACTTCAAGGTGCTCTAGATGATGCGCGTCGTCCCAATATATGACGCGGAGTTCAACATCGGGCCAATCTGCTATCTCACCCTCAGGAAGCCAGAGACGACCGTCTCGAGGACGAATGAGTTGGATAAGAGTTTGCACACCGTAAAAGAGTCCGGGAGGAGCGTTGGCCGTGACTTTCAAACTCCTCGGGCCAAGGGTCAGGCGGTAAGCCTGTTCAACTAGCGCAGGCTTGTTCCTATCAATGGCCTGACTGATGGAAACCGATTTCGGCCTTAAATCCATCTGGATGACTCCGGCCCCCAATCGGCTGGAACCACTCTCAGCGAGACTCAGATGGAACCTCGATGCCAAGCTTGCCTTCAGACTCTCGACGGCTATGTCATCCTCTTTCACCGCGCCCTCTAGTTCCAGCTTCCAGCGGTCGTCCAGCGCAAAGTCCTTACCGCTCAATGTCACGTTTTGCGGAACAGGCAGAACGGAATAGCCTCTGGAGGCGAGTGGGGACGAGGTCTCACTGAGGAGAGCCGCCGCCGTGAAAAACATTGAACATGTGAAAAGAAAGAAACCACGGCAAAGAGGCTGCCTTCGCCAGTGCTGAGCGTACACAGAGACCTTGTTTGACGGCGTCGGCCGGCACGAGGGCTGCTTCCTTAACCCCCCAGTCACCCACATGGTGAGAGTTTTTTTCCGGAAGGCTCTGAGCCAGTTTAAGAAGGGGAAGAGGAAATTCCTGCTGTCCATGCCTAACCTTTCGTCTTCTAATCCCTGACCCGGGTCTTCGAAGTCTCTAGCCGCTCGCGAGAGACGGGACTAATCTTGCCACCTTTTGCCGTCTTGTTCGATCTTCAAGCGTTGGTCCTAGCCGCCCTTCGTTCGGTGTCCCTAATCCGGATGAAAACCCCGCCACTCCCGCTTGAGGCCACCGAGCGAAGGATTACGCGCCGGAATCTCCGCCCTTCACTTCGGGGCAGGTAAACCCAGGTTGCCATGCGTGGAAATGTAGTTCTGTGCGGAATGGACGTCCATTACAAAAAACGCGGTTGAAAGAGCGTCGGCAGTCGAATCGGCCATCCGCACACGGCAGGTGGTGCACCGAGAGCGAAGAGGCTGCTGGTGCCGCTCGAGACCAACGCCCGACTTACGCCGTAGCAACGCAGGATATCCAAGATTAGGAGGAAAATCGCACGTAGCAACGCGTCGCCCTTCCGGTATCGTCGCTAGAAATCTCAGAAGCGTGCAACCTTGCGTTCCTGTACCAATAAAGCCGTATCGCACTGCATCATTTGAATGGTACGAACCTGTCACCGCGCCCGCCCGGGGCAGCGCTGCGGCAGCCGTAGCGGATGCTGCTGTCTTTAGAAACTTGCGGCGTGTCAGCTGTTGTTCACTCTTCCCCATGGCTCTCCCCTCCATGGAGTTCTATTTCCAGCGAACCGTTTGACATCTGTGATCTCTGCCGCGCAGGCCAATGTTCCAGGTCATCCCTGATTCGAACCGGCGAAAATGAATCAGCACGTCTAGCATGTGTTTGTACAGCTACAATCGGATCGAGAGGCAGGAACTCGTTCCCGGAATGCGACGATTCTATCTGCATTCTCAGCGCGCGGCTGTCTGACGGTAGAGTCACGACCTGCAAAAGGGGAGATATTCGAATCAACAACCGTAGAAGGCCTCTACCGCCGATATAAGTTTGCAGTGACTGGACGAGTTTGTGGCGCTTGGTGTACGAATACAGGCGCATTTAAGAGGAGAAGTAATGAGTCCTCTATCCAGCCATAGGCGCGGCGTGGCAATTCGATCTGCTGTTCTTTTCCTTCTGGTGGTATTCGCCCCCGCCGTCACGCCGGCGCCGACGGCCCTCGGGCAACTGATTCAAACGATCCGCTCTGAGCTGAAAAGCGAGCAGGCAATGAACCTCATGCGGCAAGTATATTCGACAGACCGCTGGTTCACATTTCCAAAGTTTCAAGAGACCGCGGAATACCTGAAACAATCCATGAAAGGAATTGGTCTGGAAGACGTCGAGCTGTCGGGAGCGCCGGCGGACGGTTCAACCCAGTCCGGTTTCTGGACGATGCCCCTAGCCTGGGACGCGAGGTCTGCGCGTTTAGAGATTGTTGATCCACCAGTGCCTAGGGACATCGCCACGCTGGCAGACTATCAGAGGATCCCGGCATCGCTCGGAATGTGGAGTGGGCCAACGCCTCCTGAAGGAGTCACAGCGGAGATCGTGAACCTTAATGACGCGGACGCGTCGAAGATTGCTCAACTGGATCTCAAGGGCAAGTTGGTGCTCATGGGTCAAAACCCTGCGGGCTTCAAGTGGGCGCTAGTAAAGGCCCGAGCGATCGGCGCCATAAATGCCTTCACCGAGAATCCGAGCCTTCAGGATGGCCGACAATGGATCAATGCATGGGGTGACCAAGGGTGGGGTTTTACCAAAGGCAGCACACCGCTGCTTTCATTTTCGATAACTCCACGGGAGGGCGCGCTGCTGCGCAAACTCCTGGCCGAGCGAGGCGTCGTCCGTGTCAAAGCTACCGTCGATAGCCGCTATTATTCCGGTACATATCCTTATGTCACCGCTCTGATCCGAGGATCTGGGTCTGAGGAAGTATTGACTCTAGGGCATTCGTTCGAGCAGGGGGCGCAGGACAATGCCACGGGCGTGGCCGCAATGTTGGAGTCCCTCGCAAGTATCAATCGCCTGATCCTCTCCGGCAAGCTACCGCGGCCCAAGAGGAGCATCCGTCTGTTAATCATGGGTGAGCTCTACGGGTCGATGTATTACATCGAGACGCATCCTGACCGCATGCGTCGCACGGTTGCTGCGCTGTGCATGGATACACCGGCTGCCTCCTACGACCTGGCGGGGACAGAGTATACGTTTTACATGAATCCCCACGCGGCGAAATCCTACACCGATGCGTTCATCTTGCGCGTTGCCCAGGAGTACTTTTCCCAGGTGCATCGGCCCTGGCATGAGCACGAATCAATGAGCGGCACAGACACCTACTTGGGCGAACCTATGATTAATGTTCCCACGGTGTGGGCCTACAGCGGCAGCGGGGTGGAGACTCACCATAACAGCGAAGATACGCCTGATCGTGTGGATCCTCGCTCGCTGCGGGACGTCACCACTGTAAATGCCGCTTACCTCTATTATCTGGCCAACGCCAGTGAGTCCGAGGCGATGTGGCTCGCGGAGCTAAGCCAAACACGAGGGTACCAGCAGATTTTGCAGTCTGCCGCGCAGTTCCTGGAACATGCCGCGACCGCAAGTGGCACGCAAGATCTGGGAAGGCTGCTCCAAGATGCAGTCGATCACTTGACCTATTCCGTTGGACGGGAGTCGCAAGCCGTTCTCTCAGTTCTTCGCCTGGTCACGGAATCGCATCAGAACGATGCGGCAGTGAGTCTCGCTCCAATGATTGAGGGCCTGCGCCGCTTTGGAGAAGAGCAAACTGGCAGAGTGCGCCGTGCCATTGATCGCCGTGCCCGGGAGCTTGGACTCCAGGCACCTGTGCAACCAATTGCAGTCCCTGATCCTCTGGAGGAGAAGGCAGCAAGAATCGTTGTGAAGCGAAAACGCTTCGGAACCTTGCCGCTGGACGACTTGCCGATCGATCAGCGCGAAGGGTATCCTTCGGGAGCTTGGGAGAGTATTCCTATCACGGCCCTTTACTGGTGTGACGGACATCGGAGCCTCGCAGAGGTCATCCACTTGACGCGCATGGAACTGGGCCCCACGGATTTCGATTTCATCGGATATTTCCGCTTCCTGAGAAAGCACGGGTATGTGGACTTCTTGTCGGAATGAAACGCCTTGGCTAAATCCGCTCACCGAGAACCAAAAAAGATTGTTCTGTAACCCTGAAGTTGTGACCATTCGCGATGTTCGCTGCGGCGGCCCACTTAGTCGGGAATCAGAGTAAAGGAAATCTCCTGTACATTCGGGCGAATGTACTTGCCGTCCTTTGCGCCTAGTCGCAGCGGCACCGAAACCACACCAACCGCGTGCTCCAGCGCTGTCTCCGGAGCATCCGCGTAAGGGTTATGAGGATAGACGGGCCAAATAAGCCGGGTACTTGGGTCTGTCTTTAACTTCCACCCATGATGGTGGATCCAGCCTCCCAGCTCATCTGGCCCGAGTTCAACCAGCTCGGTTCCTAGCTCAATCATTCGCCCTGCGGCGGTTTCCAGAGTTTCTCCCGCTTTCAGGCAGAGTTGCAGATTCAATTGCGCTTCCGAAGCAGGTTCTCCTCTCCCCGTCATGACGAAGCGCCACTCCAGATGATGTTCAGAAGGAGGCGGAACGTAGAGGTCTGAAAAAAACGTATTGTAAGCGAGTGAAAGCCGGTCGCCACTGTTATCATTCATCTGAAGACGGCTGCTGATCGGCAAGTAAATGGTCTGCCCCTGCAATTTCTCGAAGAAGGTTGCCAGCTCAGGCTGCCGTTTTGACCCTGCCCCGGTGACAATTAGCCCGAGTTTGTTATGAAAAACAGATAGATTTCCTTGGCGATCAAGATAAAACTGACTGTTGACTGCTTGGGTGCTGATTAGGCCGGATAAACAAACCACCCAGGGCCCCGTCTTGCGGATCCCTGTCGGAACGCTCATCTGATACGAATAGCGCGGCTGGTCCTGAGGGATGGGCTCGGTAGGTCCTTCGTGGTAGTACAAAGCGTCCTGAGCCAGTCGTCCGAGATCTTCCATTGTTAAGTCGCGCCCGTGAAAAAATTCGGCCAGGAATTCTGCGTATCGCCGGCCGTCAGGGAAATGTGAAAAACCGAAATGACCCCAGGAGTCCACTTTCCAGTAGCGGTTCCGATCATTGATGGTTTCCACCGGCGCACCGTTCGGATAGGTAAAGTGTAAGTGGAAATCTGTCGCACGCCGCAGGGCTTCGAGAGCCGCAGGGTCCTGGGAGTATTCCCAGTAGAACGCTACTTGCGTAAACGTGATGTGGTTATACCCCGTGGTTGGACCGTTGCGGCTGTGTTCACCCCAATATCCGTCCGGTGCCTGCTCTTCGGCAGCGAAACGATGTAGAATCCGCACGCCAAGATTCTCCCAATCCTTGTGCCCGAACACGCGACCGGAAAGGAAGATAAGAGCGGCCCACGAGGCAAAGTGGTTCGGCGAGGTTCCAATATAAGGTGTGTTGTACCAGGGAAATTCCTCCCGCGCCCGTGTATCGGAAATGAACGGCAAAGTGTCCCCCTCAATAGAACGCCTCCAGCGCGCGCGGCGCTCCTCCCCGAGATCTGAGAGCAGCAGCCGGTACGCTTCGAGCCACATGTACAGGTCCCACTCGTCCTCAAAGCAAATCTTGGAGCGACCTTTTTCGCATTCGGTCGCCAGCCGGTCGCCGATGCGAATTGCCAGGCCCAGCATCTTCGGATCTCGATAGTGCGCGTTCGCAGGGTGTTGCTTTGCATACAAAACAGCCGCCGCCAGTATGGATTGGGGAAAATGTTGCCATCCGGGGCGAGCCGACAGCGTTTCCAGATTCGCAGCGGGCTGGGCATCCATTTGTTCGCCAACCTGCGCGATTCCAGCATCCAGCAGCCGGAAGTATTGAGCGGGAAGTTGTTTTGAACAAGCTGCCGCCGCGAGCGTCAATTCCAGCAGCACCCAACACACGGAGGCAAGCATGACCGGAAAGCACGGGAAATGTTTTGTAACCCGACACTGATAAGCTGGAGGATTCAGAATTGCAGAAGCAATGAACGATTTCGCAATCACCATTGCAGGCTCACTGGGACTGAGGTTTTCCGCCAACCTGGAGAAGGCGCTGTCGCAAATCGGCGCGCTCCGGAGCGAGGCGGACGGCTTCTTCGTACTCGTGGCGGGCCTTGTTCTTTTCACCGAGTTTAAGGTAAATTCCACCCAACAAAGCGCGAACTTCGGAATTCGCCGGCCGGCTCAGCTTCACTTTTTCCGCGTACCGCCGAGCCAGCTCATAGTCCATCTTCTTGAACCAGTATCGTGCCATCAAGAAATTCCCGGTGGCGGAATCGGGGTCGATTTGCTCCAACTTCTGCAAGTGAGAGTAGGCCCCTACCATGTCATCGGAATCAAGGTCCATCTCAGCTAGGTAGGCGTGCGGCTCCCATTGATTGGGATCAATCTCGAGGGCTCTCTCAAACAGGATTCGCGCGGCCTGGGGATTCCCGTGGTCCAACTCCCTTTGAGCCTGGGCGATCGGCCGCTCAGCCTCTAATTTGCGTGCTTCGCGGTCGCGCTCGGCGGAGGTTGCCCGCTGAAAATTCTCCAGGTAGGCGCTACTGCGAGCAGCGTCGCCTTTACGGCGGTAAGCTCGCGCCAGAATATAATACGCCGTCGGCACACCGAGGCCTGACGCTTCAACACTTTTTAGACATTCGATCGCCGAGTCCGCGTCATCCATTGCCAGGTAGATCGAGGCGAGCTTCGCAAGGTACTGGGGATTATTCGCGTCCTCACGAACCGCGCTGAGGAGTGCGTCCTTCGCAAGGGGAAGCTGATTCCTTTCGTAGAGAATTTTGCCCATCTCGAAATAGGCTTGGGGATTCTTGCTTGCCTTTTCCAGACTGTGCCGAAAACAGCTTAGGGCAAGGTCCGGCTGGGTCTTCACCACATATACCTGACCCCGATACAGGTCGACGCGGGCGTCTGACGGGTCACGCTTGGCCCAGAGATCGAGAATCTTGAGCGCTTTATCGGTCATTTGCAGGCGGTAGTAGACATCGGCCAGCAATCGCAGCCAGGCGAGGTCAAGATTTTCAAGGTTCTTTTCGTTTTGAAGAGCGGCTAGAGCTTCCTCAGTTGCGGCCGCTTGTTTGAGTTGCTCGAGCACATGGGCCTGAAAAACTCGATAATGAAGCTGCTCAGGCGCCAAGTGGACCGCTTCCCCCACTTCGGAGGCGGCATCGCGCATACGCCCCGCCTGAGCCAAGGCCATGCCGCAGTAGAAATAGGGCCGTGAGTCTTGTGGGGCACTTTGCTTGGCGCCATTGAGGACTTCTACCGATTCGAGAAGACGTCCCTCCTCCAAGAGCTTGACGCCCTCCGCGAGCCGCGCTTCGAGCCGATCAGTGCTCGATTGGGGCGCGGGCGCGCCGCGGGCCGATGGGGCCCCGAGCAGACAAACGAGCGAGATCGCGGCGAGCACGATTCGGATAAACCTGAATTCCGAAGCTGAAAACAGATCCCTCCGACGCAGGCTGCGGAAGGCCGCAGTCTGAGAGTCGGGATGGCGGGTCGGATCGATCGATATCAGCGCCGTGGTGGAAAAGGTAAAGTTGTAACCGAGGTCGAGCAAATGTATACGACCTCCCTCGAGCGAAAACGCCGCGCTAGAATTCCACGCGCAGAGAGAACTGCATGACCCGTGGGCTGTTCGATTGACGCCCCAAGTTTTGCAAGCCACTGACTGTGTCGGGTGGTAGGTCGTTCGGGTGATTGAAGGCGTTGAAGAAGTCGGCGGCAAAGCGAAGGTCAAGCCGTTCGCCGACCTTGAAGTGCTTGTAAGCCGAGAGGTCGTCATTCCACGAACCCGGCCCGATGATGTTATCGCGGGGGTCGGGGTTATACAGTCCGCTAAAGGGAGCGTCATAACAAAGTCCATTGCTCAGCGTGACGGCAAGCTGGCCAACAAACTGCCCCGAGCAGTTCGGGCCGGCTGGTCGAACGGCAGGCGCAACGAGAGTGCCGCTGACGGTGGTTACCTGCCCGGGGTTAAAATTGCCGGCGAACCACTGGCGATAGAGGTTGGTGCTTCCGGCGATGTTTGCGATAGCCCGCTGACCGCCAGGGATGCGGACGTTCCCGGTCTGAACAAAACCAGAATTCACGCCCATCCAGAGGCCGCTGTTCCATGTGCCGATCACAGCTGCTTCCCAACCCCCGATCAGATAGTTGAGGGGTGTGGAGACATTACGGCCAAAGTGTTTGCCTTTTCCGAAGGGAAGATCGTAAATCCCATTGAAAGTGATGCGGTGGGGAGGGATGGTGGTGTTGTTGAAATAGGCGAGCCGCCGCCGCTGGTTGTAGCTGAGGTTTGGCTCACCGATCAGTTCGATATTCTCGGGCACGGTCGCCCCACCGCTCCCGCCCAAACGCCCGTTTCCGCCGCCGCCATTGATCGAGGTGTTTCCGTCATTGAAGCCAGCGGGGTCCGTCGTGGTGAGTGCTCGAACGTAGGTGTAAAACCACTGGAAGCTCATCCCATTGGCAAACTTCCGGCGGAGCTCCACCTGCGCTGAATGGTCGTGAGAATATCCCGCGTGGTTTATGCCAATCAATCCCCACTGCGGCACCGCCCTCAAGAGGTCGGCTTGGCCCGGCGGCTTAAGCCCCGTGCGCTTCGCATAGTTATACTTCGGCTCTCGCGGATCGATGGAGAACTGCTGCTCCAGGTTTCCACCGTACGTCCCGATGTAGCTCAACCGCAATCCGATTTGCGCGGGCAGTTGGTGCTCGACGGTCAGGTTCCAAGTTTGTTGATGCTCGTCGTTCCAAGCGCGAGGATCCCAATACGTCGCAGCATTCCCAAAGGGGTTAAGTCCCTGCGGCGTGTTGATATCCACCGTGGCGGTGGGGAGGTAGTCGGTGGGTGCGGGAGCCACAATAAAGGGGTAATTGCCGTAATTAGGTCCCGTCGCGCCGCCGGGAACGTTGGGATTATTAAAAGGATTGTTGGAGAACCGCAGATTGAGTGGCGGAGTGTTGCGCGTGGATTGCAGCAACAGGGACAGCGGCATCCCTACATAGTATACGCCGTAGGAGCCGCGTATCACGGTGTTCCGTTTAATTTGATAGGCAACCCCCAGACGGGGACCAAAGTCATGTCGAATAGGCCGAAAGAGGTTGGAGGGGTATCCAACGGAATTCGCGGTCGCCCAAGTCAACCCCACATTCGCCCAGGAGGTGAGCACGGCGCGTGGGATTCCCGGGATTTGGTTCACGCTTATGTTACCCAGCGAAATCACCTCGAATGTGCCTGGGGTCTCGGGATTGTAGGGGACCACTAACCGATCTCGAGCCTCGCTATAGGGAGTCCAATAGTCCCAGCGCAGTCCCATGCTAAGCGTCAGCTTTGGCGTTACTTTGAGCCGGTCGTTGAAATACAGTCCCAGCTGGGTCTGGCGGAAGTAGAAGTATCCGCGATTGAATTGGTTCGAGAGGAAATCTGGCAGGCCCAGCAGAAGTTCGGCAAAACCACTGCCTGTGTCCGGTGTTGGCCCGGCGGCGGAACTTGACCAATTAGTGGTGTACGCGGGGTCCCATTCGTGACTGCCTTGGGCTTGCTGGTTCTCGCGCACATTATTCTGTTCTCGCCGTCCCCGGAATCCAAGTTGGATGGTGTGTTTGCCATGGGTCCAGATCACGTTGTCGTCTATCGTCTCGCTGGTCAGATTCTGATTGTGCACATTGTCCGAGTCCCAGCCAAAGAACGCCGAGCAATCCGGGGCTTCACACGTGTACATCGTGGGCCAGCCTGTCGCGCCGAAGGGGTTGGGCAGCGCGAGCTTGGAAGGCCAGTTGGCGGAGTCCGCGCTCGTTCCATAATGGACGGCGGACCGGCTCACGCCGACCAACAATTCATTAAGCCAAGCCGTCGAGATGGTTCGGGTGTAGTTCACGTCGACGTTATGGATGTAGTAGTCCTTGGCGCTCGTTCCCATGCCGGAAGAGGTATCTACGGGGTTGGCGAAATAGCCGCCTTCCACGGCGGCATTCAGCCAGCTTTTCGTATAGCGCACGGAAAGCCGGTTCTTGTCGGTGAAGTTCTGATCCACTTTGATGGTGTAGGTATTGCTGCGAGTAATGTCCGGATAGGTGGAGGTGAAGTTGGGTGTGTTCGGGTTAAAGGGATTACTGTTGTTGGTTGGCAGGGCGGTCAGGGATTTCAAAACGCTTGCGGTCTGGTTCAGTGGCCCAGGAATTTGATTGCTGGGGAATGGTTGCCGCTGGAAGGTTGTGGAGTTTGTGGACTTGGGGTCGTAAATGATGATGGGCGCGTATCCAGACGAAGTGCAATTCGGGCCGCTGGGGTTGCATGGGTTGGAGAAGTCGATGGCATTGCTTAGGTCACCATTCCACATCGCTGCGGTGGGCACAAAGGGGAAGGAAGGTTCAGAACGCTCGTGGTCCCGCAAGCCTTCATAATCAAAGAACCAGAACGTCTTGTCGCGCCCGTGGTATACATGCGGGATCACAACGGGACCGCCGACATACCCACCAAACTCATTGCGGATGAGTTGGGGCACTCGAACATTCACGGGGTCGGAGCGAAGGCGCGTGGGAGCGACGACCGTATTGTCGCGGTTATATTCATAAGCAGCGCCGTGCAGTTGGTTTGTGCCACTGCGGGTCGCCATAATAACGGTGGCCGGCTGGGCGAAGCTCGCATCAGACCCCACGGTTTCGATTCGAAACTGATCGACAGTTTCAATTCCCGGCCGAACGCGGACGATCCCGCCGCCGAAACGGTCCACCTGCGTGACGCCGTCCAGATTGATATCAAGAGATCCGACTTTCATCCCGTTGACGCGTGCGCCGCCCGCGCCGCTCTCTACGCCTGCGGTCAGGCCAAAAAGCAAGCCGACATCGCGACCGTTCAGCGGGAGGTCCCGGATTTGGGCTGACTCTCTCACATCGCCTATTACGCCACTCGTGGTCTCAATGGGCGTCGCGGCGTCCTTAACCTCGACAACGTCTCTTACACTTCCGACCCGCAGCGACGCATCTACAGTCACGCTCTGACCGACGTCGAGCGTCAAGGTCCCCGCCCAGGTCTCAAAGCCATCCTTTTGCACAGTCAGCCGGTATGGACCGATCGGCAAAGTGGGGAACGAATACAGGCCCTCCTGGGATGTCTCGACCTGCCTTGAAATCCCGGTCTCGGTGTTCGTGATGGTGACCTTCGCTCCCGATACGAAACCACCCGCACTGTCGCGCACGGCTCCTGACACGGTTCCGGCGCCTGTCTGCGCAGCTGCTGGCAAGACCGTTAGTCCGAGGGCGATCAATGTGATCAAGGCAAGACACACTGCATTAGGAATGCTGCGTAGGCTAATCCGATCACGTTTCATATTTTCCTCCAAGAACCGAGAGGGACGGAACGCACCCCCAGCATTGAGGCTCGATACCACCATTCAAAATGCCTGTCAAGCGATCGGTTCAATCCTATTTCATCGAATCTCGTGCCACCTGAAAATTCGGATTCCCCTTAGGGCGTTGATATGGACCGGCTTCAAGAAGAGCAAGGACTTACGCAGAATAAGCTGCGAGGAAGCTGCCTGTGATCCATCTAACGGAGCGTAAACTCCGTTTGCGAAACTCGGCCAGTGATTAGGTCGTGAGAATTTATCTGCCAGCGCCCTTTCGGGTCATTGTATGCAAGGTGGAAGCGCTCCCGATGAGACGTGGATTCAACCCGTACATTTCGCGCATAAAGCTCGTGGGGTTTGCCATCGGGCTTCACGAATTCCAGTCGGACGATTCGAAAAGTTCCTTCTGGCAACGGCGACTCGTTCCGAAGCGTTACGATCAAGGGGCTGCTCGGACGAGCTTCGGCGGGGGTTTCAATGGTGAGCCCCGGAAGGGGCTTGTGAGCGCGGGTCAGGACCAGGGGACTCCAGGGATCAAGAGTCATTTGAAATTTATCAATTGTGCCGAGCTCGCGGGCGCCGCGAATGTCGTAGGTCGCCATCGCAGCAGGCCAGGCAACAGTGATTTGAGCCTGTTTTTCGAGCAGCGAGTTATCGATCGATCCGGCCCATTCGCGCTCCGGTTGCGTCGGTAAGTTCCCCCAGCCACCGTCATCGAGCTGGGGATTGCGAAAGACCGCAACGTGCTCACAGGCGCCGTTCGCAAACCGCACCACCTCCGTCCCAGGAAGGCGCTTGCCGGCCGCGTCCAACACGCGAACTTGTGGTTCAATTCGCGCCACTCCAAAGACCTGCTCTATGATTTCCGGCAGGCTCGTTGTTGAACTCGGTGCCAGCCGGTGGTAGGGATAACTGGCCAGCTCCACATTCAAAAAGACAGCTTTCCCCTGTCCAAAATCATTAACGACAATGAGTGCGACCTGGGCGCTCTTTGCGAGCGGTTTCCCGGTCGTGGTACTTATGCTTTCATCTCCGATCGTGAGATCGAGTTTTCTATCTTGCAGGCGCAGTGACGCGTAATTCGCAATGCCGGTCACTGCCGGTCCCTTGACTTGGCCTTTCGCATGCGTGATACCGAACATATCGTCGAGCTGACCGTGTCCGAGGTCACGTCCGTGCTCGTTCATGCTTGCAGCACGGTAGTCCGCGATCAGCACCCCGCCGGCTTGAACAAATTGCCGGATCTGCTCCACTTCGCGAGCACTTACGGCCAGCGATTGCGGCAGGATGAGCGCCCGATACTCGTTGCGGGTCAACTTGCCTTCCTCGATCTGACGGGCACCCACAAACTCATACTGCAGGCCGAGATCTTCAATCAGCTTGGTCCAGCCGTTTCTAACGCCTGTGAAATGGCTGCCGCGATCCCCGCCGCTGTGCAACATCCATTTCCGCGCATGTGGGACGTTGTCCAGCAGCCAGTGGACCTGCATCGAGGGCTGGGAATAATGGAGAGCAATTCCATCGTGGAGCCGGCGACTGTTAATGATGAGCTTGGCGATGCCTTTATGGAGTTCCAGAAAGGTCTCAGCGAAGGTCGAGGCCGCGGGAGTGAGCTGGCGGGTCTGTTCGTCAACAAACCGATAATCAGGCAAGTTGTCGTCCCAAATGATGGACCCGCGGTGGCCGTGGAATAACCCCCACCAGATAGGTTGCGGTGCGCGCTTCTGGTGAAGGCGATCCTCTTCGGTCAGCGGCGCCCCAGGTTTGTGCTGGAAGCCGTGGGTGGAAATCATAATAACGTCCCGATTGAGCGAGCGGATCACTTCCACATTGTTGCCGATGTTGTAAGGCTCAAGGACATCTACCTGCTTGACGACGTTTTCGTAGTTATACCAACCGAACGCAAATGGAGCTTGGCCGCCCTCCGTGGCGCAGCGGGCGTGCGGGTCTTCGGCTCTGCAAATCGCACGGGCACGCCCAATCGCGTCGGCAAAGGTCTCATCCATAAAATTGCGGAAGTCACACCACGGCGAAACGTTCCACCCTTCGGTTGACCGGACTTGCGACAACTCCTGATAGAACCGATTCAGGAAGGCAACCACCTCGGACCAGGACTTGAAACCAGTGGGCCGCTGCTCCGCCGCCCAGGTTGTGTGAGCGCCCCAGCGCGCGTTGGCTTTCTCGATCGGGCCCAAGCGCTCGCTCAGGGCCTTTTCGGTCAACTCCGGGACTGATCGAGTCTCGCTCAGTAAAGCGCGCAGTGGCTCCCATTGCTCACGACCGCCCGTCCCGGAGTGGGGGGGAGGAAAGTTCGTGCCCCAGGCTTTGTTCAGACCTGCGATGCCCCCGTACTGAGCTTCAAAAGCGGCCATCGCAACGGCGTCGAAGGCCTGGTCGGTCGTGGTGCGATTCACCATCAGGTTGCTCGTTGCCCATTGGGACCCGTTGCGGAGGCTCTCGTCGTCCCAGCGGGTCTCTTCCGTCGCTGACCACTCTCTCGCAACATTTCCGGGAGTGCCGTACATTTTCTGAAGATACTCCGCGAACTTGCTCGTGCAGTACGTCGAGTGGCAGAAGTCATTGGGCTGAATCTGATCGCCCTGGCCGAGCTCGTCGGCAATGTTATAGAAAAGCGGTCGGAAATCGCGATGCAGGCGGACGAACCGCGTCAGGTGTTCTTTTACATACTCATCGGTCTTGGGATCATTCACACAGGGCCGGCGGATCCAGAGGTCCAGATTGTTGCGATCGAGCTCGATCTGATTCCTCAGCCCCCGCCAAAGTGGCTGGTCTTTGTGATAGATTGCAAAAACCTCCCAGGCCATCTGCTCGACATAGAAATTAAAGTTATTGTCGATCGCGGGTTCCCCGGCCTCCCGATATGCGATGGTCGCATCTACGCCGGCTTGACGGAGCAGGTCGTAAAATCCGTCCCCATAGCTTGCCCAACTGATGACGTGAAAATCATCCCAGGGCTTGGGGGGTGGCGAAAGCAGAAATAGTCCCCCCTCGGCTTGCTCGACATCGTTAACCCAGATTCGAATCCAGTTCCGGTAAGTGAGGCCGCGGTCCAGCTCAAAGGAGAAGCTTTGCGGGGCTACTCTAGACCCGGCATTCGGCGGCTGGCATTCGTCCACGGTCCGGCCGAAGCTGTCCAGCCAACGTATGATCGCCGGCCCGTTCGCCGGAAGACGAAAGCGCACCTGTCCATTCAAGACAGCATCGCCATTGTAGAGCTGGTGATCTAGGGTCACGCGCGCGACAATGGATCTAGCCTCATCGGGGTTGTCTCGAACGCCCAGCGGCGAATAACTTTGCACTAGGCCCGCGATGGGTGCTGCCACCACTGCTCGCAGAAACGATCGTCGTGAAGGGAAACGACCGTGGTCCACATGTCCTCCGAGATCTTGCTGCCTGCACTCTGTCGCCAATACTGCTTCACAGGGATTCACCGGACCTGAGCACAGAGCACATCTTTCTGTGACCTCGTGTCCCCCAGGATGAATCCTACTTTACATTTTCGTGCGTATCCGCCCTTGCCCGACTGACGGCTTCGATCAGACCGACGACATCTCCCAAACTGTTATGCACTGGAGCTAGCACGGACACCCAATCTTGCTTGCTGGTAATCGTGACCCGTCGTCCGGTCTTCAACACCGTCTCCATCTGCGGAACCATGTCCCCATAAAGCTCCCCCCAATTCCAGAATTGGCTCATTTCGTTCTTATTGCGAATGACCAGCTGAATTTTACCGGGGTGTCCCTCGATCGGCATCCACAGATTAACGTCGGCCGGGAAAGAAGCAAGATGCGAAAGGCGAATCAGAGTTTTCTTGACCGCATTGAATGACACGTCGTCAACGTCGTAGTTGTCGCCCGCGAGGAATTCATCGCGAGGGTCACTGGCGAACATGAGCTCCTTCGCTCTTTGGGTGACGATCTTCTGGCATATGTCACCATCCACCATGACGCTGCCGATGCGCGCGACGGCGTCTAATTCCCTTTCCATGTCTACCGATGCGTCGGGGCTGAGCTTCGGGATTCCCAACATTGCGAACATCAAACTCACGGTCAGCACGATCCGGTAGACAATTTTCATTTTGCCTCCGCTTGAAGGCTGAGCGCATACTGGTGGACGTTGTACCAAGCGGACGCAGCCGGGTGCCGCAGAGCATGCCGGGTGTGGCTGGCCGCATCCTCAATCGCGCTCCCGAGCCATTGATCCGAGGGAAGGTCGGCCAGTGCGGGCCGAGGGTTCCACCAATCATCGAGGGTAGAGTTGTTGTAACTCCGCGCTGCTTCAGCCCTGAGAGAGTCAAGCGGCTTGCGACCTTTGAGACCGTCGAGCAGGGCGAGGTCTTGAAGGCAGTTGCGTTGGATTTTCAGCCGGATGCTGGGAATTGGTTCGGTAAGGCCAAAGCGCTCGCCGGAATACACGAGCGCGGTCTGACCCCCATCGAAATGGAACCAGGGGTCTTCACCCGGGCTGACGGTCAGCCAATGGACATAGCCGTTCACGCCCCACAGCCAGGCCCGCAGCGGGAATTCCGTGATTGCCGAAGAACTCTCTGTCACGCTCGGAGGACCGCCGTAATACCAGACGAGGTCACGCCGATCGCACAGCATCTTGGGCGCATACCTATAGAAACTCAGGATGCCCCCTCCGCAGCACCACAACCTTACGATTCCATTGAGGATCTTAAACTGTTGTTCCATGTTCCAACTGACGTCGGCCCGGAAAATGAAGTGCACGGGAGTGTCTGGTGGCAACGCCTTCTTGAGCAACCGGCCATACTCAAGGAAGTATTTGAGGTCCTTGGGAAACCTCACCTCGTCGCCATCCCAAGGGAAACCCTTGTAGCGTTTCTTGTGATTGAAAAAAACTTCAAAATTCGTGTGGGTCCATCCTTTCTCGCGAAAGTGGCGTTCCATTTCTGACACCACATTCACGAACTCCGTTTCGTATCCAGGCTCGTCCCAGAACTCGTAGGAGGCCGGCCACTCGGGGTTGATGGGCAGGTAGACAAAAGGAATCGGGCGCGGACCGCGGCGGCATGTCGAAAACGCCGTGCCGTCAAACAAAGGGCCGTAGTGACGGTCGTATAAGCTCCAGCTAACAATGTGCTTTGCCCGGCCGGAGCCTTCGAGCACGGGCGCAAATTCCGGACCTACTTTCCCGGAGTGTCCGTATCCGAGCTGGTGGAAAATTCCGCGGTGCTCGTAGAAGACGCGATGATAAGTGTGGATCAATTCCAGGAACTGGTCGCCCTCGAACCAATGATCGGAGTTGCGCTGATAGGACCCTGCGAACTGCTGCGCAAGCCAGGAACTTCCATAGGAGTTGTGATCGATCGTCACAACGTCTTCTGCCGGGATGATGCAACCTAGAACAGTGAGTTGGATCGGAAGGGTCGTGATCTTGCCACTGGCTTTGAGTCTGGCCCTTCCTGGCAGCACGCCGGGGCGCGTGTCGGGAGCAATATAGACGTCAACCCAGAACGCCTGGGCCGTTTGTTGCTGGATCCGATTGTCTGGCTCAGGCAGGCGCGAACTGTAGGTTGCGCGCACGGGAATCAGGGCATCCGGATAATAATGCTTGTCGGAATCCGTAAAGTGGAACCATTCGCGAAACAAATCGATTTGAACTTTGTTTGAAGGATCGGGAATTGTCACGTCTAGTGTGTAGAGGCCCGCTGGGCGTATTTTGACGACCACTTGAAAGGAGGCATATCCACCCCGACACCCAGTGAGCATAACTCGGTGTTGAGCGCCATAGAGGCTCGACGCGAGGTCAGCGCTACCGCGGTCCGAAGCAACGATGGTCCCAAAAGGGTCGGACCGCAGGAATTCAGGCAGAGCCTCCAAGTCTGCGGCAAGCAAGCTTTGACCGGAGATGACCATCAGAAGCAGTAGAAGAAATGGGGCTTGCTTCATCAGCGCACCTTCCAAACCGATGCGTTCGAAAAACTGCCTGATCAAGACCACTCCACCGAATTGGGCCACCGTAGCAAGGCGCAGATTTCGGGGCTGCCGGCCATTGCAGGAATTCTCTGACTGTCAATCGTACAACTCGGGCTAGCCCTGGGCTAGCCCCAGTACAGCCAACTGACCATCAAGAACAGTATTAGATAGATTCAACACCCATCGCTCGCATTCTTGTTCTCACAAATTCGTTCAGTCTAAAGGGATTATAGGCCTGCGGAGGCTCCAGACCCGCTGGTCTCGGCGCAGGCGCTTAAACCGGCCCTTTCGGCCGATTACAACGGCTGTTCGGTGAGCTGCTTTGCTTCTGCCATAAAGAAACATGTGAGGATTCGGGAGGCAATCCCGTCACCTTGAAGCCGGGGATAGTTCTCCAGCGTTCAACGGAGATGTACATGGGAACCGTAATAACTTAATCGCCGCCCCCGTGCGTCCTAAAACGAGCTACAACGATCATGTGGGCGAAAACAGAAGCGGCGAAAGCAGAAAGGATTGAAGGATTGATGCGATCCTCGCCTCTTCCGCGGTTCAGCGCTACAATCATTCTTACGTGTCGGGGAGGTGCCCCACGATGAAAGACCTATCCCGCAGAAAATTCCTGGAACGCGTTGGCCTCACGACCGCTGGAGTTGGCCTTTCCCTTTTCTCCGACGTGGCGGAAGCCCATCCTCGTATCGCCTCGCTGCCCAAGCGCACGCTCGGCCGAACTAACGCGAAAGTTTCAATTCTCGCCTTTGGCTGCGGGAGCCGCTTCCTCATGTACGAAGACGAGGAAAAAGCCTTTGCTGCGCTGAATCATGCGATCGATTTTGGCATCACTTACCTCGACACCGCTTACGCGTATGGCGACGGCAAGAGCGAGAGCCGTGTCGGCAAGGTCATGGCCACGCGCCGCAAAGACGTCTGGCTGGCCACAAAAATTCCCGATCGCACGCGCGACGCCTTCCTTCGGCGCCTCGAGGGCAGCCTCACGCGCCTGCAAACCGATCACGTGGACCTCGTGCACATCCACAGCGTCGGCCAAGCCGACGATCTCGAAAAAATCGAAGCCCTGGATGGCGCGCTCAAGGGCTTGCTGGAAGCTCGCGAGCAAAAACTCACGCGGTTCATCGGCATGACCAGCCACACGAATGGCGAAGTTCTTGCCACGGCCATTCAGCGCCACGATCTCGATTGCGTGCAGATGGCGCTGAACGCATCGCGCAACGGCCGTTTTGAAGAGCTCGCCCTTCCCGCCGCCAATGCCAAAGACCTCGGCATTATCGCCATGAAAGTCACCGGCCAGGAATTTCTTCTCGGCGGCGGTCCCGGCAAAACCAGCATGGATTCCTTGCTGCGCTATTCGCTCAGCTTGCCGGTCACAACCGCCGTTGTCGGCATGCCGCGTCTCGAGATGCTTGAGCAGAACACGACTCTCGCACGGAATTTCTCTCCCCTTTCGAACAAGGAGATAAACCGGCTTCGACTCCAGCTCGCGCCTTCCCGTGACGGCCTGGAGCACCGCCTCAGCGGCCATCTTGACGGCCCCACCGCCGTCCCCGAACTCTTCTGGGTGTAGTTTTTCCTGCGCCAAAGCGCAGCAAAGCAGAGCGAAATCGAACCCGGGAAGACGGAAAACGCAACAGAACGCTTGCCGTGATCAGCTTTCGTGTCACCTATGGTTAGAGTCTCTCGGCCGGCATCGCCTTGAGACCGGCATCGAGGTAATCTTCTTGACAGCCTCCGGCGTATATCCGGCTAGTCCTTTACCTTAGTTAGGCCCCACAACATCGCGAGGGAATATGAGCTCATCCAACAACCCTGGCAGAGTCGCCGGACTCTGGTACTTGCTCCTCATCGCCATCGGCCCACTATTCCTTATCTATATTCCCGACAAACTGTACGTGAAGGGGAACGCGGCTGCGACGGTCACCAACATCGCAGTTCATGAAGGGCTCTTCCGTTTCGGTATCCTTGGCGAACTGGTCGGCGGGGTCATCCTGATTTTTCTCGTGCTGGCCTTCTACCGGTTGTTTAAGGGCGTGGATCCCTATCTCGCTGTGCTGGTGGTAGTCCTCGGCGGTGTGATGCCGGCGGTCATCTACTTCGTTAACGTGGTGAATGACCTTGGCGCCCTGATGGCCGCGCGGGGCACGGATTTCTTGTCCGTGTTCGACAAACCTCAGCGGGACGCGCTGGCCATGGTGTTCCTGCGTCTGCACACTTATCAAATCGATGCCTCGCTCGTCCTTGCGGGGGCATGGCTTTTTCCGTTAGCGACACTCGTGTACCGGTCGCGTTTTCTGCCGCGCTTCCTGGGTGTTTGGCTCGCCATCGGCGGCTTCGGCTGGTTGATCTTGAGCTTTACGGCAATACTCGCACCGGAATATCAAGACAAGGTCTTTCTCATCGCTCAACCCGCCTTCTTCGGGGAGATAGCCCTCATGTTATGGCTCGTCATCAAAGGCGCCAAGCCGCCGCCGCTGGACACCGAAGGCTCATCGCCGGCAGTTGGTTAGCCTGTATTGCTGGCGTTCGAGAGCTCCGGCGTTAGGCGTCGCGGACAGCCCGCCGAATGCCCAGCCCTTGTTGCCATTTGCACTCACAGAGTTGGATCAGTCACTTCGTGGGTTGTCGGCGATTCGTAATCCAGTTGGGTGATAAGGACCGGGAAGTCGGCATAGCGCAACAATTCCAGGGTCGGATGGCACCGGGGAAATGCACGGTTCCAAGCGCGTTTATCAGATGAGTTGAACCGGACTCTGGTACAAAACAGGGACCTCCACTCCCTTAGCCACCGGAAACTGCGGAGCTCGGTCGCAACCGCTTGCTATCCCACTCGTCTAATTCTGTGTCTGCACGAAACGATGGAACTTTAACCGCAGTTCGTCAGTATAAACCGGGAGGGGTGCGCTTCTGACCGAACTTTGGCGGGACATTCGCTACGGCTTGCGGCTGCTCTGGAAGAGCCCGGGATTCACCTCGGTGTCCTTGCTCGCCCTGGCCTTGGCATTGGGGCCACGACCACCGTTTTCAGCTTGCTCTATTCGGTGCTCCTTGCGCCCCTCCCCTACGTGGATAGCGACAGAATCGTCATGGTCTGGTCGCACCAAAAAGGCGAGCGCAATGGTACTTCCCCCAGCGACTACCTCGACTGGCAAAAACAAAGTAAGGTCTTCGACTCTCTCAACGCATGGACGGGAGAAGGCTTCACCATCTCCACGCCCGATTGGACCGAACAAGTCCAGGCCAGCCGCGTAGCCCCCGGCTTCTTCGACCTCCTCTTTGGAACAAAGCGGTTCTCGGGAGGCATTTCGTTGCCGAAGACGCCCAACCCGGCAACAATCACGTGGTCATCCTCAACAACAAATTCTGGCGCGAGAGGTTCGGCAGCGATCCCAGCATTGTCGGCACGAAGCTCCGCATGAGCGGCGAAGTGTATACAGTCCTGGGCGTCGCCGCCCCCAGTCCCTCCGACAATGGTGATTCCAAGATGAATGTGCCGCTGGCCTTTAAGCCGGACGAGATCAGTCGCGACAATCAATATTTCCTGGTGATGGGAAAGCTGAAACGTGGTGTGACCCTGGAAGCGGCAAACGCGGAGATGACCGTAATCGCGAAGCAACTCTCGCAAAGTTACCCGAAGACGAATCAGGATCTCACGGTGAGTGTTGAGCCGTTGAAAGATGATTTTCTTCCCAAGGGCACCCGCCTGGGTCTCTGGTTGATGATGGGAGCCGTCGGCTTCGTGCTCCTGATTGCGTGCGTCAATATTGCGAATTTGCTGCTTGCATGGGGAACGGCGCGCCAGCGAGAAATCGCCGTGCGCGCGTCACAAGGCGCCACGGGTGAGCGAATTTTCCGGCAATTGCTCATCGAGAGCCTTTCTTTGGCCATGATGGGCGGTGTTTTGGGGACGCTGCTTGCGGTAGCCGTGCTCCGAGGCATGATGAGCTTGATGCCCAGGAACCAATTGGGGATTCCCTACGAAGCGGACCCACACCTCAATATCCCCGTCTTGCTTTTCACGCTTGGCGCCACGCTGCTCAGCGGAGCACTGTTCGGATGCTTCCCGGCGTGGCATGCGGCCCGCCAAAATGTCAGCGACATGTTAAAGGAAGGCGGCAGGTCTTCCGCGGGCGCCGGCCACAACCGTCTGCGGCGCGTGCTGGTGGTTGCAGAGTTCGCGCTTGCCTTGATTTTAGTCGCGGGCGCGGGACTGATCCTCCGCAGTTTCTGGAACGTCACGCAAGTCGATTTGGGTATTAGCAGGGGCCACGTTCTCACCTTCAGCGTGCCAATCCAGCACGAGCGCACCTCCAACGCCGCGCAGATTCGCTCCGTGTACCAGCAACTCCAAGAAAGGATCGCAGCGGTCCCCGGCGTCTTGAAAGTGGCTATCGCTCCCGGCTTGCCGGCCGAAGGCGCGGGGCGCCTGCATTTCACGATCGTCGGCCAATCATCCGAGGAAGACGTTGAAAAACAGCCGCAAACGGTTTTCATGCCGGTGACGCCGGGATACTACCAAACCTACGGCATACGGCTCACAGGGGGCCGATTTTTAGACGGGAGGGGATCTCGCAGGCGCGCCGCGGGTCGCGATGGTCAGCGAGAGCTTTGCCCGACAATACCTGCCTGGGCTCGACCCCCTGACGCAACGCGTCAAAATCGTGGAATTGCTCCCGGATCACACTCCGCCGTTCGGCGACCCGGTGGAATGGCAGATTGTTGGCGTTTTTCACGACGTGCACTATGAGAGCCACCCGACGACCAGCTCTGCTGAGGTGGATGTGCCTTTTGACCAGAGCCCCTGGCCCTATACGACGATTGGCGTGCGGACCAATGGAAACCCAACCGCCGTGACCACGAGTATTGCGGCCGCGATTCGGTCGGTGAATCCCGATTACCCGATGACACGCGTGCGAACGATGGACCAAGTCGTGAGCGAATCGCTGGTAACCGACCGCTTTACCGTCATTGTCTTCGGAAGTTTTGCCGCACTGGCGTTGCTTTTAGCCGCCATTGGCATTTACGGCGTTATAATCTTGTCAGTCGCTCAACGAAATCACGAGATGGGGATTCGCATGGCCCTTGGCGCTGGCAGTGCACACGTGCTGAGGTTGGTGGTCGGCGAAGGGATGTGGGCTGCCCTGATAGGAATGGCCGTTGGACTTCCGGGCGTTTACCTCGTCGGGAAAACACTGAAGGGCCTCCTATACAACGTCGGCGCATTGGACGTGCGAGCTCTGATCGGTGTTGCCATTGTTCTTTTAGCTTCGGCTCTTGTGGCGTGCTACGTTCCGGCTCGGCGCGCGACAAGGATTGATCCGTTGGCCGCGCTGCGACAGGAATAGCCGGGCGCTTCTGTCTCTTCCCGCCTCCTGTGCTTACCGAAAACCTCGTCTGGCTCGCAAAGACACGTTTTTTCATCAGCGTCACCGCATCGAATTTCTCCCCCGCAACGGAGGATTCATCACCGACGGCAACATCCAAATACACAAGGAGTAGAGCCGTACAGGCTCATACCCCGGGGAATGCATGAGCGGCCGGATCTTATCCCGACGCAGCCGGGCGGTGGTATTAGGTATTAATAGAGAGGCGTGCGCCGGACGTCAAGCCCGAGGATCTGCCGATATGGGAAATCTATCAGTGCGACTACGACGATCTGGCCAAGCTCTGCATCCGCCAGTTGGCGGCAGGGGCGATGAACGGGCGGCTCGCGTACCACCCGCCAAAGGAATAGCACCGGCGGAACACTGCCGCAAAACACGATGTCTGCCTACTCTTCTACCCCCCACTCTAAAAGTCAAAACGCAAACCGAACTGCCATCTCCTCATTTGAGCCAGCGCGGCAAGGCCGGTGATCTTGCCACCTGACGGCGAGTCCACAAGCGTGTTTGGCTGTCCAAGATTCACGTGATTGAAAACATTGAATAACTCCGCTCGGAATTGACCACTGAGGGTTTCGGTTATTGCGAAACGCTTGCTTAAGGAGGCGTCGGCATTGAAAAAGTGGGGTCCGAAAAACGAATTGCGAGCCACAGTTCCGAATGTTCCGCGTTGCGGTCGAGTCCAGGGACCACGGGTGCAGCCATTGGCGTCTAACCGCATCGTTGAGGTCGTGCAGCCTGACGCAGCTCCGGACGTCGTAGTTGCGAACCATCCGAAGCGCCCGGGATCTGAAACGTGGGCATCACCGACCAGAGTGGGGCGGCACGGCCCGGTGTCTCTATCAGAACCACAGTCGAGATAAGAGGGCGTGAACGGCAGGCCAGATTGCCACGTCCAAATTCCGGCGAGCTGCCAGCCCCCAATCACATAATCCACACGTCGCGAAACGTCACGAAAGAAGGTGCGGCCTCGGCCAAACGGAAGTTCATACGTATGGTTCAGGTTAAAAACGTGGAGGCGTACACCATCCGCCCGGCCATACCCGACACGAGGATTCCAGAAGAAATAGCTGTTCTCGAAATCAAAGGCGCTGCCCCAAGTGTAATTTCCCTGAAAGCTCATGCCGTTCGAGAAGCGTTTTTCCGCGCGAAGCTGCAGGGAATTGAATTTTACGCTGGCGTCGTCGCTGAAATATTTTATGGACTGAGTCCAGCCAAGCTGCCCGGACGGACATGTCGGGCAAGGTTTGGTAAAGAAAAATCTGCGCTGGTTCGTGCTGAGAGTTCCGAAACCCACGACGGTTGGCTGGTTGATGTTGTAATTCGTGCCTCCAGGGGTTACGTGCTCGCCCTTGTTTCCAACGTACGCAGCAGAAACGACAAGAGTGGCAGTGAGCTGTCGCTCCACCGTGAGGTTCCAGGCATCCACGGTGGGCAGTCTCATGGTGTTGTCGCTAGTCAGTGGCAAGACATTGGGATTGATCTTATCGGGCAAGATTGGGTTTCCATTGGGTCCCTTCGGCTGCGCCGCCAGAATCGTGGACGGATTGAGTGCCGGAGGGCCTTGCGCTAAGGTGAAAACGGACTGCCAGGGTTGGCCGGGATTCAATGACTGATTAGCGAGTACCGGCAGGTTCTGGGTAACGTTGTGCCCGAATGACACGCCGAAGACGCCTACGTCAAACGACCTTCCGTAACCCATACGCACAACCGTCTTCGGTGTAACCTGGTAGGCCACCCCCAGGCGTGGCGCAAAATGCTTCAAAGCAGTATTGATGTTCCCATTGAGGTCCGCGCCGTTTTGCCCGGCAATCAGTACCTCGCCTGTGCTCAGGTTCTGGAAGCCGCCATTACTGGAGCCGTTCACATATTGGGGGAAGTAAATCTCCCAGCGCAGCCCGTAACTTACGGTCAACTTTCGGCCGACTCTCCAGGTGTCCTGAGCGTAGGTAAAGAAACGATTCTGCCTCTCGGCCGCGCTCGTGGAATTGCTAACGTACCGCGCGAACGATTGCACCTGGCCTAAAAGAAAGGACGCCAAGGACAGTCCCCCTCCGCTGGGACCTGACGTAGTTACCGGGTCAAAGAACAGTTCGCCGGAACGGTGGGAGTCGCTCGGGACTCGTAGATTCTGAGCGTGGCGAAAATCCGCCCCGACCTTAAGCGCATGATTTCCAAACGTGCGTGTCACGTTACCGACCCACTGAAACTCGTTCTCCTGCTCATTCAACGGGCAGTTGCACTGGTTGCCCATATTGTTTCGGTTCAGGGAGTATCCGAAAAAAAAGCCTCCGGTACCGTTCAAAAAGAAAGCCGGCATGCCGGACGTGTAATAGCTGTCGAGGTTCAAGCCCGGAAGACCCGCGTCCTTGGCCGGAGAGGTGCCGAGCCCGTTGGGATTCACGAGCACCCGATAGCGGAAAAAGCCGAAACGGAAATCTCCGACCCAATTCGGTGTCGGCGAATAATCCACACCATAAGCCAAGCTTTGATTCCGGAGCGAGGAGGTGCCGGCGAAATTCGCTGTGGGGAAGTTTTGGCCCCCAGCCGCAAACCCGAAAGCACCGGGAGCCGTTTGAGCGTACTGGAGGAGGCTGTACCTTCCGAACATGTGCAGCTTCTCCGTTTGGTAGCGATCCGCCCGCACGTTGAAGGAGTCGCTGTTGACGATCCCGCTTCCAGAGCCAACGTAGTTAGGATCTGTTGGGAGAGCGCCGGGGAAATTGGGAAGCGGTATGAATTGCAGCAAGGCTTGCGCTTGCGGTGAAAGCAA
>Ga0209577_10000700_pt1 | contig 33310 bp, 29 predicted proteins | sample GraSoiAngelo_109_FD_185874 | JGI IMG/M metagenome (GOLD analysis project Ga0209577, IMG submission 185874) | Grasslands soil microbial communities from the Angelo Coastal Reserve, California, USA - 14_0903_12_20cm (SPAdes) (version 2) | ecosystem: Environmental > Terrestrial > Soil > Grasslands... | reverse complement strand
CTCGCTTGTTGAAGAGAGCCCAGTTGATTCCCGCCTGATAGTCAGTCGAGAGCGTCACGTCGATGATTTTTGCCTCGAGCATCACCTGGCGTTCCATCGAAAGTCGCGTGGCGCGCAAATACTGCTCGACCGCTCGCAGCTCTTGCGGTAGCGCGCGCACGACCACGACCCCGGATTGCGCCGTGACGATGACCGAGCGTCCATCGCCGGCACCGACGATTGCGACTAGCGCAACGCGCAGATCGCCCCAAAAGTCCGACTGCTGCTGCGTGGTGACGCGGCTGGTCTCGAGCGCGCGGCTCGAGCCCTGCGGCGCCCCGGCCACCGGCGCGATGCCGGGTGGGGCGCCGGCCGAGCCGATGTCGGTCACCGCGCCCGAGGTGACGCGCGTATCGGACTGGCCGCGGCGCTGCCCAGGCAGGTAATTAACCTGGAAAACGCGGGTTTGCATGCCAGCCGGCTGCACGAAGATGCGCGTGCCTTCGACGCGATAGTCGTAGCCATAGAGCTCGCGGATCGCGGAGAGCGCCTCCTGCACCGTTACGTCCTTGAGGTTGAGCGAAAGCGTTCCGCCAACGCCCGGATGCAGGAGCACGCTGTAGCGCGTACCGGCGACGATCGACATGAACACCTGCGCCGCCGGGGCAGCGTTGACCGAGAGATCGAAACGCGGCTCGAGCTCGGCATCGAGACCCGGCATGCCGAGCTGCACGGGTGGCAGCAACGTCTGGTCAAGCACTTGTTGCGACGGCGGAGGCGCCGGGGTGCGCTGCGCCGCGCGGGCCAACTCGGCGCTGATGGCGGGCGAGACTTCTCTCGGAGGAGAACCGGCGCAGCCATAGAGCAAGCCGGCCACGAGCGCGAGGGCCGCGGCGGCGCGATGCTTTCGCTGAAAGCTACGATGCTGAGCCCGCACTTGGTTCTTATCTTCCTGTTTTTGCGCGTCCGGGCTTGCGGGAACACGCAATTTATTGCTTTAAGTTATACGAGTAAGCACCTGTTGTCAATGCACTTTTTCCTCGGGACGCAAGCCCGCCCCGATAAGCTTCAGAAAGCGTCCGCGCTCGGCCGGAGACCACGTAGCGCTCGATGCCGGCAGCCGCATGACCTGCTCAAGCTCGAGCGGCTCCACCGGGATGTACAGATTGGCCGATAGGTGCGCGAGGAGGCCGGCTTCCTCCGGCACTGAACCCAGGAATACGCGCGCCACAGAGAAAAACGGAAAGCTTCGCTCACAGGCGTCGACGGAGCGCTGGACCTCTACCAAAACGCGCTCGAAGAGCTGTCCCCGGCCTTCGTCATCCTCCAGGACGAGGCTGTCATCGCCGCCCGGCGCGCGGTACTTGCCGACGGATTCAACCAGCTGCTCCGAAGTCACATCCAGGCGGCGCGATAGGTAGAGCTCGCCGCGGTAAATGACGGTGATGAGGGCGCCGTCCTGGTCGAAGGTGATTACACCGACCGCTTCATCAGCTTCCGCGAAGAGCGACGCCAGGTTGCGCTGCGCGGTGTCGGGAACGTCAACCACGCTTACGGCGATTCCGGCCTTATCGAAACGCTCCACGGTCGCGCGCACCGCGTCGTTACGCGCGGTTACGGCATACACCTGGCGCGGGCGTTGTGCGGCCGTCCCGGCGAGTGGTAACTCGAGCACCTCTACCGCCGCCTGCTCGACCGGGTATTCGAGCATGTCCTTGATGCGCCAGCGCAGCGCCGCTTTCATCTCCTCGGCTTTCACCACGGGTGCTTCGACGAAGAGAATCTGGTAGTCCGCCGGTCGCAGAAGCGTGATGCAGTGAAATCGCTTAAGCCCCAATTCGCGCGCGACGCGCTCGAGTGATTTTGGGTCGTCCGGATTCCATTGCCGCTTTTCGGCGAACTCAACCACGGGCTTCGCGCCATCGTGGCGCACGTGCGCCAGACGAACGGTCTTGCCGTCGAGCTCCACCACCAGCCAGCCTTGGGCCAGCGGCTTGCCCCCAAGGCGACGCAGGATAGATGTCATAGGTTAAACCGTCGAAAGCAAGCGGGGTGCGCTTAACCGCACCCCGCTTGCGAGCTGACAACTGGTCTAGTTACGAGTAATTGCCCGTACCCACTGACCCGACGATCGTAGTCGTGCAGGCGGTGAGGTTAGCCCCACCCGTATCGACCAGCGTCACGTTCACGTGGCCTTGGGTGATGACTCCGGCGGTGCAGCCCGCTCCCGGCAGCTCAGCCAGCACGAGTGCCGCGGTAGGCGAAGCTTTAGCACGTCCGGCCGCAGTGGCGATTGCCGTGCCGGTCACGGCTACGGCCGCGTTTGTCGTTGCAATCTTCGCATCCGCCGTAAGGTCGAGATATTTCGGCACGGCGACCGCGGCAAGAATGCCCATAACCACGATCACGATCACCAGCTCGATCAAGGTGAAGCCTTTTTCCTGTTGTCTCATTGAAACCTCCCTTGTAGTGGGCCGCAGCCCGGTTTTTTGCGCTCGGCCGCAGCCGAAACGCGCGCGCAGTCTGCGGCCCAAAGCTCAGCGTGTCAAACGCTTAGCGGCTAAAGCGCATGTGGTTTGCCAACTTTGACCGTTCGTTGGCAAAGACACAGCGCGCATTAGGAAGAATTGCGCAATCCGTAGAAGCGGTCGGCCCAGCGTTCCAAACCTTTTAAAAGACTGGGGCGAAAAACGACGACGAGAGATGCGGGCAAGGCAAGGGCATTTCCAATAAGAAGGAAAAGCCAGAGGGTTTCGACAAGCATGCCATGCAGGCCTGCGTAGCCCCAGGCGTCGATAAAGCGACCAAGCACTCGTGCGTAGGAGGACCAGAGGCGATCCAAGGCGTAGATCGCGCCGGCAAAAAGCAATATGCCGGCAAGCCGGTGGACGCGATACACGGCACGCTTCACATCGCGCGGCTTATCGAGACGTTGGAAGAACGCGCGCAAATTCACTTGCCACGCGCCGCAGAAACCATGTCCCACATCGGCATGAAGACGCCAAGCGCAAGAACGAGCACCAAACTCCCCATGACGACAAGAAGAATCGGCTCGGCCTTGGCCGCAAGCCCCTCTACTTCGAGCGCGACCTCGCGCTCGTACATGTCCGCGATTTCGCTCATGAGGGTGTTCATCTCGCCGGTTTCTTCGCCCACCGCCACCATCTGCAGCACCAACGCGTCGAAAACGCCTGCGCCGGTCGCCGTTCGCAGCACGCTCTCGCCACGCTCGATGCCCTCGCGCATGCCGAGGATGCGCGCCCCTAAGTAAGCGTTTCCTACCACGTTGGCAACAAGCGAGAGCGCCTGCACGATCGGCACTCCGCTATTGCCGGCAAGGGCGAAGCTGCGCGAAAACTTGGCGAGCGTCGCTTTGTTGATCAGCGAGCCGACGATCGGCAGCCGCAGCTTGAGCGAATCCCAGCGCAAGCGGCCATTCCCCGTGCGCACGTAGGCGCGAAATCCATATGCGGTGACGGCCAGTCCTACGAGTATGAACAGCCAGTAACTGACCACGAATTCCGATGTCCACATGAGAATTCGCGTCATCAGCGGAAGCTGCGCCTTGAGGCTCGTGAACATTTTGGCGAAGGCCGGAATGACGAAGATGTTTACGATAAACAGCGCCACGGCGACCGCGCAGACGACCGTGATCGGATAGCGCATCGCGCCGCGTACCTCGTCACCGATCTTCTTCTCGAACGCGAAAAACTCGTACAGGCGCATGAAGATTTCGTCGAGGCGTCCGGTAAGCTCGCCCACACGGACCATGTTCACCATGAACGGCGAGAACACCCGGGGATGCGCGCTCATGCCGAGCGAAAGCTCTTGCCCAGCCTCCAGCTTCTCGCGCACATCGCCGATCACGCGTTTGAGCTCGGGGTGCTGCGACGATTCCTGCAGTCCGGCAAGCGTACGCACGATCGGGACGCCGGCTTTTAGCAGGGTGTGCAGTTGCCGGCAGAACACCATGAGCTCGGAGAGCCCGATCTTGCGTGCGCGGACGCCTAGCTTGAACTCGCCTGCCTTAGGCGGCGCGGCGCTTGCCTGGTCGATGTGCACCGGCGTGATGCCGGTACTAAAAAGCTGGTCGGCGACCGCGCCCGAGCTCGGCGCTTCGAGCACGCCGGCCACCAGTTCCCCGCCGGCGTTGCGTCCTCGATACGCGAATTCGGGCATTTACTCCTCGGCCTGGCTAATGCGCATCGCCTCGGCGAGGGTAGTGCGCCCACTTGCTGCGAGCGCCGCGGCGTGCTGTACGAAGCTGCGCCCGACCATTTCTTCTTCCGCGGCCCGCATAAAGGCGGTCACGTCTTCCTTGGCCACGGCTTCCACGAGCCGTGGGGTCATCTCCAGCATTTCGTATACGCCGGCGCGGCCGCGGTAGCCGCTGTTATTGCAGTGCCGGCATCCGGCGCCGCGCTTGAAGTCGCCCGGCTTGCCGGCCCATTCAAGCTCGAGAAAGCGGCTTTCCTGCGCGCTCGCCACATGCGCCTGCGCGCAACGCTCGCAAATGAGGCGTATTAGCCGCTGAGCAATCACGGCCTGTAGGGCCGTGGCGACCATGAAGCGCGGCACGCCCATGTCAAGCAGTCGCACGGGAACCGACGCGGCCTCGCGTACGTGAAGCGTCGAGAGCACCATGTGTCCCGTGATTGCCGCGCGAAGTCCGATCTGCGCGGTCTCGGTATCGCGTACCTCGCCCACCAGGATGACGTCCGGGTCTTGGCGCAGCACTGAGCGCAGCACCGTGGCAAACGTAAGATCGATCTTCTCGTTCACCTGAACCTGGTTCAGTCCGGCGACGCGATACTCAACCGGATCCTCCACGGTGATGATCTTGCGCGATGGGGAATTGAGCTCGTTCAGCGCCGCGTACAGCGTCGTCGTCTTGCCACTGCCCGTTGGCCCGGTTACGAGGACCATCCCGCTCACACGGTTGACGATCGTGCGGAAACGCTCCGTCATGCTTTGCGGCATGCCCAGTTTCTCGAGGTCAAGAAGTCCACTTTCGCGATTGAGCAGGCGCATGACGACCGACTCGCCGTCCTGCGTCGGCATCGTCGATATGCGCACGTCCACCGCACTCTCGCGCACAAGCACATTGAAGCGTCCGTCCTGCGGCAGGCGCTTCTCCGAGATATCGAGCCCCGCCATGAGCTTCAAGCGCAACGCGAGCGCCGGCGCCACCCGTAAATCGGCCTCTGTTTGCGGATGCAGCTCGCCGTCGATGCGCAGGCGAATGCGCAGCACGTCCTCCTGCGGTTCGATGTGGATATCGGACGCGCCGACCTGGGTCGCGTCCTCGAACAAGGTCTGTAGCAGGCGCACGACCGGCGCGTCGTCGGCGCCCAGCGATGCGCTGAGCGCGCCGAAATCGACGGCGTTGTCGCCCAGATCCTGCTGGAGCTCTTTCGCAAGGCCGCTGATCTCCTCGGTGCGGCGATAGACCTGGTCGAGCGCCTTCAACAACTGGCCCTCGGCCACCACTGCCACTTGCACGTCGCGCTTCAGAATCCTGGTTAGCTCATCGTAGGCAAACAGGTCCGTCGGGTCGGCCATGGCAATGAGCATGGTGTTGCCCCGAACCTCGAGCGGCACGGCGCGAAAGCGGCGCGCGACGGATTCGGGCAGCTTTTGCACGATTTCCGGATTGAAATTATGTTGCGCGAGGTCGACATAGCGCAGCTGCAGCTGGCGCGCGAGTGCCTGCGCCACCTGCTCATCATCGAGATAACCGAGTTCTACCAGCAACCGCCCGAGACGGCGCCCGCGACGCGTCTGCGCCTCCAGCGCAGTGCGCAGCTGCTCAATCGTGATCAGCTTTTGCGCGACGAGCACGTCGCCGAGCCGCATGCGTTGCGGCCGGAGTGCGGCGCGCCCGACCGATGTTGTTTTTAGGTTTCGCTCCTCCATGTCGCCGGGCACGGTAGCGGTTTTCCACCGCGCTTACAAGTTAATATGCCGCCATGCTAGGTCGCACAACAAAAAGGTACAGTCGAGATAATCCTGCAAGAATGTCATCCCTCAGGCGGTAAAGTGTCCGCCGAACGGCGAGTTCTGGCAGGAAGTCTGGGCGACGGCTGCGGCGCACCGGCCCAAGCTGCTATCGGAGCCGCGTGCGCACACCAAAGGAGAAGAAGCCGATGTCAGGCTCGCAAACACAGGCAGCACTGAGCTCGCCCCCGCCAAGCACGCTTGATCTCATCGTGCGAGGCCGCGGCTTAGTTGCCGCGGGCCGCGCGCGAGAGGCCCTTGCGCTTGCGAAAGAGGCGCTTCGCCTTGAGCCGCGCGATGCGGACGCCTTGTACCTGTTGGGCGAAGCGCATCACCGCTGCGGCGAACTCGATCTTGCCGAAATGCGCCTGCGCCAGGCGATCCAGGCGAATGGCAAGGTCCCGCTCTTCCACAGCAAGCTCGGCAATGTGCTGCAGGACCGCGGCGCGGTCGATGAGGCGATCCGTGCCTACCGGCGCGCGATTCGCCTGAAGCCCGATTTCGCCGAGCCGCACAACGACCTCGGGACGGCTTATTTCGCGAAAGGCGACGCGGCGCGCGCCGCACAAGCCTATCTGAAGGCGGCAGAACTCCGCCCGGACCACGCCGTCGCGCACGCCAATCTCGGCTCGGTCTATCGCGCTCTCGGGCTCGCGCGGGAGGCGCGCCGCGCGCTGCAGCGAGAACTCGCGCTTCGCGTTTATCGTACATTGCGCGGGCTCGCGCGGCTGAGGCGGCCCACGGCCCTTGAAGCTGCCAAGCGTCAACTCGAAGAGGGACATACGACCCTTGCGGCGCGCATGGCGCGGCGCGCTCTTGAGCAGCAGCCGAACAACGCCGCGGCGCTCGCCCTTTTCGGCGCCGCGCAGGAACGCCTTGACCAGAGTGCCGAGGCGCTGACGAGCCTGGAGCGCGCAGTCTCACTGAGCCCCCGCGATGCGGCTTTGCGGGCAAAACTGGGACGGCTACTTGCGAGCCGAGGCGAGCAGGCGCGTGCTATTGCCGAGCTCGAGGAATGCGTGCGGCTGCAGCCGCGCTCGCCGAAGGCGCTAACGGCGCTTGCAGAGCTGTACCTCGGCAAGCGCGACTTCGAACGTGCCGAAGAGCTCGCGCGCGCCGCCGTGAACCTCGACGCGAACGCCGCGGGCCATCTTCTCCTCGGCGAAGCGCTGCTCAAGCTCGGCCGCACGCAAGAGGCGGAGACCGAGCTGCGCACGGCGATCGCCCTCGATGCGGAGAACGTCGACGCTCGCGCGCGACTCGCCGATCTTCTGCGCAACGGAGGGCGGCTCGCTGAGGCGGAAGCCTGTCTGGGCGAAGCGCTCGCGATCGACCCCGAATCGCCTGCGGCGATTCTCGGCCTTGCCCTGGTGCAGCGCGACCGTGGTCAGCCAGATGCGGCGATTGAACACCTGGAGCACGCGCTGCGCCTCGCCCCCGGCCTTGGTGGGCAGACACTGCAGCAGCTCGCTGACATGCTGCGCTACGCCGACCGCATCCCCGAGGCCGAGCAGCGCTATCGCCAGGCGCTCAAAGCACGCCCCGACGATCCCCGGGTCCTCGTCGGCCTCGCTCTCGTGCTGGGCGACCAGCTGCGTTACGCGGAGGCTTTTGACTGCATCGATCGGGCGCTGCAGCGCAAGCCGGCATCACCGCACGTACTCGGGGCGAAAGGGCTGCTTCTCGAACTCACCGGCCGCCGAGGCGAGGCCGAGCAGGCATTTGCCGCCGCGCTGCGTGCCGACCCGGGAGACCTGGACGTCGCATTGAACCTCGCAATCTGCCGTCTGCGCCAGCGCAAGCTTGAGGACGGATGGAAGGGTTTCGAGCTGCGGCGCAAGACCGATCACTTCGTCGGCCGCTATCGCAACTTTCCTTTTCCTGAGTGGCAGGGCGAGCCGCTTGAAGGACGCACGATTCTCGTGTATCCCGAACAAGGTCTTGGCGACGAGATCATGTACGGCTCATGCATCCGGGACCTTGTGGCGCGCGCGCGCCACGTCGCGCTGGAATGCAACCCCAAGCTTGGCGAGCTCTTCGCGCGCTCATTCGCGCAATGCACCGTCACGCCCCGCGCGCGCACCATGGCGAACGACTGGGTAAATCACCTCGAGCCGCGCCCCGACTATCAGGTACCGATCGGCTCATTGCCGCTGCACTTTCGCGGGCGGCTCGAAGACTTTCCGACCGAGCCTTACCTCGTTCCCGACGAACGCAAGGTGGCGGCATGGAAAGCGCGCCTCGCAGCGCTTGGCCCGGGGCCAAAAATCGGCCTGTCGTGGCATGGTGGCGTTGGCCACACCGGAAAAGCTCGCCGTTCGCTCACCCTTGAGCAGCTGCGTCCCGTTCTACGCATCGATGGCCTGCATTTCATAAATCTGCAATACACGGACGTGCAAGCGGAACTCGCCGAGGCTCGAGAGCGCCACGGCATTTCGGTCCACCACTGGCAGGAAGGCATCGACGATTATGACGAGACTGCCGCGCTCGTTTGCGCGCTCGACCGGGTGGTCACGGTCTGTACTTCTCTCGTTCATCTAACCGGCGCTCTTGGCGGACCGGCCATCGTGATGGTGCCGTTCGGCGCTGACTGGCGTTACGGTGCCGCAGGGGACCGCATGCTCTGGTACCCGTCCGTGCGTTTAGTCCGCCAGTCCGCGATCGGCGAATGGTCCGACGTACTGGCGAGCGTAAAGCGCTTGCTTGTCGAAGCGTGAGGCCGGGCGAAATCGAATTTTTGTTTTTAACGACCGACCGGCTGTTCAAGGTCGGCGGCCAAATTACCGCGCAGGGTGCATCGACACGACTCGGCTGTGTCGCCCCGATGCACGCCTTGGCGCAGCTGGGATACGACGCGCGCATCTCGAATGTCCTGAAGGACCCGAGTGTTGAGAAGGCGGTAAGCAGCGCGCGAATGGTCGTGTTTGGAGAGATGTTTCATGGTGGCGATGGTTGGGAGGCGTACCGCCGTCTGCTCCACCTGCTGCGCAATCCACGCGAACAGGCAATCTTCAATATCGCCGACGACCACTTCCACCGTAGTGACTTCCTCGATTTCTATCGCGAGGCGCTGCCGAATTGCCTTGCCGTGACCACGGTGTCCGAAAAGCTGGCGCAAACCATTAGAACCTATACTTCGAGGCCGGTACTCGTCGCACCGGAACCCTACGAAGGCGCCCGCGGTACGCCGCACGCAATTGCCGTGCGCAGAGGCGCCCGCGCCTTGAATTGGCTTGCGCGGCGCGCCGGAATTTCGGCCGATATATGGCGGGCGCGTTTGCTGTGGTTCGGCTACCCGCAAAACCTGCCGCCCCTGCTCGCAATACTGCCCGGACTGGAAGAACTGTCGCGACAATACGAGTTGCTCCTGACGTGTGTGACGCAGCCCGTGGCTGAGCTTGCGCAGCTATTGACACCGCAGCGCACGCGGCACGACGCAGACCTTCGCGTCCAATTCGTCCAATGGGCGCCAAACGTCATCGAATCTGTAATCGCGGCTAACGATTTCATCCTTATCCCGAGCGATTACCGCAATCCGGTCAAACAGGCGAAGAGTCCGAACCGTCTCATCGCAGGTTTGCACGGCGGTAGGTTTGTTGTCGCTCATCCGCTGCCGGCATATGAGCCTTACGCGCGCTTCGCGTGGATTGGGGAGGATTTGTGCGCCGGCCTGCGCTGGGCGATGGCCCACCCGCAGGAGGTGCTCGAGCGAATTGCGCGTGGTCAGGAATATGTCGATCAAAAGCATTCGCCACAAGCGATCGCCCGCTTCTGGCTCGATGTATTACGTCCAACGTCGCTCGCATTCGCGTAAAAACTTAAGAATGGGAGACGTCAACCAGCGGCTTTTCTTGACCCGATACCTGCCGGAGATTTCAGGGCCGATCCTTGAAGTCGGAAGCAAGGATTACGGCAATACGGCTAGTTTTCGCGACGCCTATTTCGGCAACGAATATATCGGGGTTGACTTGTCGAGCGGTAAGAACGTCGATCGCGTTATTGATCTAACGGCGGGCATTGGAGATCTGCCGCACTCGCACTTTGCGCTGGTGATTTGCTGTTCGGTGCTGGAGCATGTACGCCGCCCGCGGGATATGGCAGAAAACCTTACGCGCCTGCTTCGCCCAGGCGGTGCAATCTACGTTGCCGTACCGTGGGTCTGGCGCTACCACCCGTATCCGGACGATTATTTCCGCTTTTCCTGGCGTGGCGTCGCCGAACTTTTCCCGCGCATCGCGTGGTCAAACCGGCTGTACTCGACCAATGTTCCGGACGAGTTCATCGAGATTCCGAATGACGGATCCGGTGTCGATAACCAACTCGCCAAATACACGGAGAAGCGCAAGTACCTTCCGTACCTGCAGGTCCACATGCTGGGAATCAGGGCCGGGGAATCCGGCGAGGCGCGAACTGTAGAGGTCCCGCACGCTCCAGGCGTAAGCGCGATCGACGCCGCCGGCGAACAGTATCTACGCTGGTACTACGACACCAATGTTTGGAAGCGGCTCAACTATCGCGGCGTGAGAATTCTGAAGAATGTAATGGATCTCTGGAACTATCAGGAGATCATCCACGAGCGCCGTGTCGAGTGGGTCATTGAGACTGGAACCCGACACGGCGGTTCGGCGCTCTACTTCGCGGACTTGCTCACGGCGCGCAAAGCGGCAGGATTGGTGATTTCCGTCGATGTGGATCACGACTCGCTACAGATACCGCGCGACGGCATCCCGGGTCTGCGCCTGCTGATGGGCGACAGCGCATCGCCAGCCATCATCGAGCAGATCCGTTCGCTGGTCCCGACGCAGCGTGGGCCGGTGTTCGTGATACTGGACTCCGATCACCGCAGGGATCACGTACTGCGCGAGCTCAACGCGTACGTTCCACTGATGCAGCCGGGCGACTACCTGATCGTCGAAGACACCTGTATTAATGGCCATCCGGTGCGGCCGGAGTTCGGCCCGGGGCCGATGGAGGCGATCGACGCCTTCCTTGAGAACAATCCCGGCGTGCTGCGTGCGGATCGATCCCGGGAAGAAAAATTCGCGTGTACTTTCGCCCCGCGCGGCTACTACGTGCGGGCCTGAACAGGACAAACAGAGGCAGGCCCTCGCGGGCACTGCCCCTGTACATCACCGCCGCGGTAGAGGAGGAGGAGGATCCGCGTCGGATCCGTTGCAATGCAACATATACCATTTTTGCTGCGGCGCGCAAGCTCACGCGGGCTCGGCGCATCGTGTCGCAAGGCGCGGTTGAAGGCGAAACAACGCCTGAATAGCGAACTTCCGGGCGGCAGCGCGTGCTGCGCCTGCGATCCGAATGACACCTGTGAGGTCCCCGCCTTCGAGCGAGGCTCGCTTCGTGCAGTACCCTATCGGAGTCTAGCCGAGCCCTCGAACCCCAAGTATCGCTGAAAGCCGATAGATGAACGCTCCCACAGACCTCGCCAAAGCCTCGCTCGAAGACAAGTACACGCTCGAGCGCGGCCGCGTGTTCCTAACTGGGACGCAAGCGCTGATCCGCGTGATGATGTTGCAGCGCGCGCGCGATGCACGTGCCGGCGTCAATAGCGCGGGTTTCGTCTCGGGCTACCGCGGCTCGCCGCTCGGCGGCTTTGATCAGGCGCTCTGGCGTGCCCGGGCGCATCTCGAGAGCCACCACATCCGCTTCCAGCCCGGCGTCAACGAAGATCTTGCCGCGACCGCGATCTGGGGCACACAGCAACTGAATCTTTTCCCCGGTGCACGCTATGACGGCGTGTTCTCCATGTGGTATGGCAAGGGCCCGGGCGTCGATCGCTGCGGCGATGTCTTCAAGCACGCCAACGCCGCCGGAACCTCACGCTACGGCGGCGTGCTCGCGCTCGCGGGCGACGACCATGCCGCGAAATCGTCCACGCTGCCGCATCAATCCGAGCACATCTTCAAGGCGTGCCTCATCCCGGTCCTCAGCCCGGCGAACGTGCAGGACTATCTCGACCTTGGACTGCATGGCTTCGCCATGAGCCGGTATTCGGGCTGCTGGGTCGCCTTCAAGTGCGTGACCGATGTGGTCGAGTCGGGCGCCTCCGTGGTCATCGACCCGGACCGCGTCAAGGTGACGACACCGTCGGATTTCGCCATGCCGCCCGGCGGGCTGAACATTCGCTGGCCGGATGGAATCCTCGAGCAGGAAGCGCGCATCCTCGACTACAAAGTGTATGCCGCGCTCGCTTATGCGCGGGCAAACCGCATCGACCGGCTTGTCTGGGATTCGCCCAGCGCGCGGCTCGGAATCATTACCACCGGAAAATCGTACGGCGACGTGATGCGCGCGCTTGCCGATCTTGGCATCGACGAGCGCGTCGCGCGCGACATCGGGCTTCGCCTCTACAAGGTAGCGCTCTCCTGGCCGCTCGAGCCGCAGGGCGCCCGGCGCTTCGCCGAGGGCCTCGAGGAAATCCTGGTGGTCGAGGAGAAACGCCAGGTCATCGAGTACCAGATCAAGGAAGAGCTCTACAACTGGAAGGAAGGCGTTCGCGTGCCGCGCGTGGTGGGCAAGTTCGACGATAGCGGCGAATGGAGCCGCAGCGGCGGTCAGCCCGCCGGCACCTGGCTCCTGCCCGCGCATTACGAGCATTCGCCGGCGATGGTGGCGCGCGCAATCGCGCAGCGGCTGGAAAAGCTCGGCATGACGGCCGCGCTTGGCAGCCAATTCAGAGAGCGCCTCGCCTTTTTGGATTTCAAGGAAAAGGCGCTCGCGAAGCCGCGCGTCGCGGCGGTACGCCAGCCGTACTTCTGCTCCGGTTGCCCGCACAACACCTCGACGCGCGTGCCCGAAGGCAGCCGCGCGGTCGCAGGCATCGGCTGCCATTTCATGGCGGTGTGGATGGACCGCAATACGGCGACCTTCACGCACATGGGCGCGGAAGGCGTGCCGTGGATCGGTCAGGCCCCGTTTACCGACGAGAAGCACATCTTCGCCAACCTCGGCGACGGCACGTACTTCCATTCCGGCCTGCTCGCGATCCGTGCCGCCGTCGCGGCGAAGGTCAACATGACCTACAAGATTCTGTACAACGACGCGGTGGCCATGACGGGCGGGCAACGCGTCGACGGCCCGCTCGATCCGGCGATAATCTCGCGCCAAATCGCCGCCGAAGGCGTGAAGCCGATCGTGGTCGTCACCGACGAACCGGAGAAATACCCGCACGGCACGACCTGGGCGCCTGGCGTCACGGTCCGGCACCGCGACGAACTCGATGCCGTGCAGAAGGAACTGCGCGCCACCCCGGGCGTGTCGGCGTTGATTTACGACCAGACCTGCGCCTCGGAAAAGCGCCGCAGGCGTAAGCGCAACGAATACCCGGATCCGGCGGTGCGTGCCGTCATCAACGAGATGGTGTGCGAGGGCTGCGGCGACTGCAGCGTGAAATCGAACTGCCTCTCCGTTGAGCCGCTCGAGACGGAATTCGGCCGCAAGCGCGCGATCAATCAATCGTCTTGCAACAAGGACTTCTCGTGTCTCAAGGGGTTTTGCCCGAGCTTCGTCACCGTCGAGGGCGGCCGGCTGAAGAAGGGGCGCTCGGCCGCCAAGTCCGGCGCCGATTTGCCGCCGGTGCCCGAGCCGACGCCGGCATTGCTCGATCGGCCGTACGCCATCCTCGTCACCGGCATTGGCGGCACGGGCGTGATCACGATCGGACAAATCATCGGCATGGCGGCGCACCTCGAAGGCAAAGGCGTCTCGGTGCTCGACATGTCGGGCCTGGCACAGAAGTACGGCGCGGTCATGTCGCATGTGCAGCTCGCCGCGCGGCCCGAGGCGCTCACCGCGACGCGCATCGATATGGGAGGCGCGAACCTCGTCATCGGCTGCGATCTCGTCGTAAGCGCGAGCACCGACGCGATTGCCAAGATGGCGCCGGGCCATACCCGCGCGCTCATCAACGCCTCAATAACACCGACGGCCGATTTCGTGCGCAACCCGGACTGGCAATTGCCGGGCAGCGACCTGCGCCACGACATCGCCCAGGCTTGCGGCAAGAACGCGGTGGACTTCGTCGCTGCGACGGAGGTCGCGACCGGGCTCATGGGCGACGCTATCGCTACGAACATGTTCATGCTGGGCTGCGCGTACCAGCGTGGCTGGCTGCCGCTCGCCGGCGCGTCGCTCGAACGCGCGATCGAGCTGAACGGCGTAGCGGTCGACTTCAACCGGCAGGCTTTCCTATGGGGCCGCCGCGCAGCCGTCGATCTCGCGCGCGTCGAGCGGCTTGCCAAGCCGGCGGAAGTCATCGCGCTTGGCGAGCACTTCTCGCGCAACGTCGATGAGCTAATCGAGCGTCGCGAGAGCTTTCTAACCGGCTACCAGAACGCCGCGTACGCCGAGCGCTATCGGGCGCTAACCGAGCGCGTGCGCATGCGCGAGAAGGAGGTGAACGCAGGCACGAAGCTCACCGAGGCGGTGGCGCGCTATTACTCCAAGCTTCTCGCCTACAAGGACGAATACGAAGTGGCCCGGCTCCATGCCGACGGGGCGCTGGAACGCAAGATCGGCCACATGTTCGAAGGCGATTACAAAGTCGTTTTCCACCTGTCGCCTCCGCTTATCGCCGGCAAAGATCCCATTACCGGCGAGCCACGCAAAATGCGCTTCGGCGGCTGGATGCTCCCGGTGTTCCGTGTGCTCAAATCGTTGCGCGGCCTGCGCGGCACGCCCTTGGACATCTTCGGCTACACGCAGGAGCGTCGCACCGAGCGGACGCTGATCGCCGAATACGAAGAAACGATCGAGCGCCTTCTCGCCAAGCTCACAGCGGAGAACCACGCGCTCGCCGTACAGCTCGCATCGCTCCCGGAGGAGATCCGCGGCTTCGGCCACATCAAGATGCGCAACGTGAACGCGGCGCGGAAGAAGCACGCCGAACTCCTCCAGCGCTTCGAAAGCACGCAAGCCGCGCGCGCCGCGGCGTGAAATTCGGGGTCAGCGCCCTAATCATCGTGGCGGTCCTCGCCGGCTGCGCCGGCGCGCCGTCGCGCGAGTTGCCGGCTTACCGGGAAGTGCGGGATCCGGCCGAAAGCGCACAGCAGACGGCGGAGCTGCTGCTGCAGCATCTCGGCGCTGGCGATATCGACGCCGCGGCCGCGCTCTCGAACGCGCCCGAGCGCCGGGCGCAAGTGCTGCGTGACTATCGTGCCAGCGTCGGCGAGGCGGAGTTCCGTCGCATCTTCGCCGAGTATGCGAAGCACCGGGTGGTGCGCGAAATCGCGCTCGGCGAGCGCCGCCTGCTCATGTGGGACTTGGATAGCCAGGTCGGCGCCCAATACTTCGTTCGCGCCGGCAACCGATTCCTGCTCGATGATGTGCCGAGCGCCGAACGGACGGAGCTACGGCGCGTGCTGCTCGCCTATAGACAGGGACGCATCAAACCTTCAGCCGGAAAGGACTGAAGTCGGTATTGCGGTCGTAGTAGTCCTCGTTCTCCGCGCGCTTTAAGAAACCCACGACCTTATAGGTGACCGGCGTGAAGATAACCTCGACCGCCACCTTGCCGACGAACTGCGCCAGCATGATCGCTGGTAACACCTCGTTTGGCATGAGCCCTGAGTTATAGAAGGCGAGCGGATAGAAGAGCGCCGAGTCCACCGCTTCGCCGACGATGGTCGAGCCGATCGTGCGCGTCCAAAGCCAGCGTCCGGCGGTGAGGATTTTCATCTTGGCGAGCACATACGAGTTCGTGAACTCGCCGCAGAAGTAGGCAAACATGGAAGCAAGCGCGATGCGCCAGGTCGTACCGAACGCAATCTCGTATGCATCCTGGTTCTTCCAGAAGGGCGCTGGGGGCAGCGCAACCACCACGCTCGCCATGATGGACGCGAACGTGAGGCCGCCGAAGCCTGCCCAGATTACGCGTCTCGCGCGCGCATAGCCGTACACCTCGGTGAGTACATCGCCGAAGACGTAGGAGATCGGGAAGAAGATCATGCCGGCGCCAAACGCCGGCCAGCCGTCGATTTGCACGATCTTCGCCGGGCCGATCAGATTCGAGCAGATGAGCACCGTGACGAACGCCGCCATCACGAACTCGTAATAGCGGTACGTGCGACCGTCGCTCACTTCAAACGCGGCTGATAGTTGCGAACGTCCTCGTCCAGCGGCACGCCCATGGCATCGAGCATGCGGCCCACCATGGCATAGAACGCGGCTACCGCCGCGAGCTCGACGTAGTCATGATGATCGAAATGGCGCCCGACGCGCCCATAGACCTCGTCGCTGACGCGACCGTTAGTAACGGCCTCCGCCAATTCCAGCGCCGCCTTTTCGCGCTCGTCGAACTCCGACGACGTGCGCCAGTTTGCGAGCGAGTTGAGCTGCGCCTCGCGCACTCCGGCCCTACGCGCCATCGGCAGGTGCTGCGCCCATTCGTACTCCGAGCCCATCAGCTGCCCGCCACGCAGGATGACGAGCTCGCGCAACGCACGCGGCGTACGCGTCTCATGGCGGAGCATCTTGGAGAACTCGGTCCACGCGGCGACCAGCGCCGGATGGTTGCCGAGACACCGGTAGAGATTCGGCGGCGTGCCCCAGAGCTCGGCGAGCCGTTTCTTCAGCTGCGGCTCGAAATCCGCGAACGGAACCCGTGCCATAGGGGCGGCATCATACAATTGCCGGCTTCGGCGCGCGCGCGTCGGTTTATCACCAGCTCAGGGTCAGCGTGCGGGTCTGGCTGCCGGTGCAGACGGCGGTTGCGCATGTCCCGGACCGCGCCGCCGCGATCGTGCCGTTGATCGTGTAGGTCTGCGTGGCGCCGGTACCTGTCCCCGAAGAGGACGGCGCAATCGCCAGGTTGTAAGTCAGCCCCAACAGGGTCCCGGAAACGGCATCGAGACTCATCGTATAGGGAAGCGCAGTGGTGCAGCGCACGCCGTAGGACGTGCTCGCCGTGGCCGCCGAGACCTGGAACGACGTGTAGGTGAAATCCAAATTGCCTGGCGCCACGGAGATCTGGCAGGTGTTGGTCGTCAACACTGTTACGCCGAACGTCGAAGTGTTGATGGCGACTCCGCCCGAATCACGCAGGGTCGCGGTCACCGTGTCGGTGTAAGTGCCGGCCGGCTGTACGGCCTGGCCCGCGGCCAGAACGATGTCAAAAGGGCCGGAGGTGCTCGCGGTCAGAGAGGCGCCAAAGTTCAGCGTGCCGGTGAAGCGCGTCCCGGCAGTATCGCCCCATTTGTTGGCAGCGTTGTAAGGCGAAAGCCGCCAGGTATCGTAGCTATAGCGCTTCACCCCTGATTGAACGCGGTTAAGTCCCGCCGCCGCCTGCAAGCCATCGTCGACGCCGAGCTGCCAGCCGAAGGTGTTCGCGTCCGTCGCAAGCCTGATGCACGTTACGGTGTAGCTTCCGGTGGTGATGTTCTGAACAGCGGAGGTTGGATCGTAAACGGTGGTGATAGAAGTGACGGACGCGCTGCAGATGATGGCAGCACTCGCCTGCCCTGCAAGGAGCAAGAAGGCCAAGGCTGAGAATCGCATCATCGCCTCACCCCGGCGCACACGTAAGGTCCAAGGCGCGCGATCTCGTCTTTGCCGCCTTCGGCTAGCTCGATGTGCAGTGTGCAGACCTGGTCGTCCCATTTCAGGCGCAACGTATTCTTGGCCTGCAAGCCGGTCACGAACGCTTCGCCGCGCCGCGCGACGAAGAATTCCTTCGGGTCGCCGACGAGCTCGATTTCGGCGCCCGCCGGCGCCGGCTCACCATCCTCGAGCACGATCTTGATAAGCGCGCCGCGCCCGGAACGCACGGGGAAGGAAAGCTTGACCCCGGAGCGTGCCGGCGGCACGGCGACCATCTCGATAGTGTCCAGCTCGGCGCTGATCGGTAGCTCGCTCGGATCCAGGCGCACTGCGTTGCGCCGATAAGGCATCAGGCGCGGCACGAGCGCCTTGCCGTTCGCGTCGGTGCGCGTGAGTACCGTGCTCTGGAATCCGACGCCAACATCGGGATAGCCGGGAACTTCGACGAGCGCAAAGCTATCAACGAGCTTGCGCGAGGCGAAGAACTCGCCGTCGAGCGCCACGAGCCCGCCTTGCGCACCAAGCCGCACTGCCTGCTGCTCGCTCGATGCGCTGAGGTCCGCGGTAACAAGGCCGTGGCTACCCTGATAGTAGTAGCCGCCCTCCCCGTAGTCTTGGCCAGAGCGTCTACCCGAGAGCACGCGCCAGCCCGCGCCCGCCTCCGCGCCAAGTGTCTTGCTCGCGGCGAGATAGCTATCGGTCCTGCCGTCACGATGGGTCGCGCTTCCCGACACCGAGGTTCGGTCCTCCAGCGGGATCAGCAGGTTGATGCCCACTGCCGTGCCGCTGTTCACGCCCGTTACGCGCGTAGCGGTGAAAGTGATCGAACTGCGCTGTCCGATGCGCATCGAATAGTTCGCGCTGTAGGTGTTTACCGGGCCAAGATCGAATGTGTTTACCCGTGCGTAGGCGACCCCAAAATTGCCGAAGCCCTCGGTGAAATACGTGTAGCTCGCGAGCCGCTGCTGGCTATACGTTGGAAGGGCCTCGTTCTGTCCGATGCGGCGGTATCCGCGCGTCGCGCCTTCGACACGCAAGGTGAATCCGTGCTGCAGGCTGAGATGCTCGGCGCCGAGCATCCAGAGGCGGCCGGCGCCGTCTGCTTTGCTGCTGCTCGTGGCGACGGCAGCTTGGCCGAGAAACTGAAACGGCAAGCCGCTGCTCAGGCCGAATCCCGCGCCGCGCAGATCACGCGAGGCCTCGGTTTGCGTCTCTACGGTCAAATTGTTCGTGACGCCGTAGCGAAAGAGCGCGGAGCCGAAACCTTCGCCGTAATTGCCGCTATCGATTCCGAGGTTCTCGCGCACCCAGCCCGCCTGCGCGCTAAAGTCGCTGAGTCCCGCCTTGAGCAGATATGTGCTGGTGAAAAAGTTCTGCACGAGCACGGTTTCCCGGCCGAGTAAATCGCGCACCACGAGGCGCGCCTGGCCACTGCCGGTGAGAAGCGGATAGTTGTCGATGGTAAAAGGCCCTGAAGGGACCTGGGACGTCTGGCGCAGCGCATCGTTGATGAAAAGCTCCACCGTGCTCGGCGCGCTCGCCTGGCCGGTGAGCGTCGGAATGGGCTGCGTAACGAATCCGGGGGACAGCGCGAAATTGCGGTCGACCTGCACGCCGCCGAAATACACTTGGCGCCCCCAGTTTCCAGGACGTGTGCTGCTGTCGCCCAGCCGAAACGTAGTGTCCAGATCCGGAAAATCACGCGTGAAGGTGGTCTCCAGCCGCCGGAAGCTGCGCCGGGCCAAGGTCTCGTCGCCACTCAGATTGCGGCCGACCGAGCTGGTCGTGAGCACGCCCAAACCATTCGAAATGCCGAGCTCGGTCAGTGCGCCCAAGTCGGTAGACGACGGGATCCCCCGCGCCGCGGTGTGCGTGTAACTCAAATCATAGTTGGCGAACACCGACGTAAGCGGTGGCGTAATAGCCGCGCGTTCCTCCACGGGCTGGGCAAAGCGCGTGGTGGCAAAGGCGCGCGGTGCGAACTTGAGCTCGAGGCTCTGATTGGCGGCATTGAACTGCGCTTCGTAGCCCGGCACGGAGGCGAGCGGATACCAGAGCTGGTCGCGATAGAGAACCCCCGGCAGCTCGGGCGCGCGGATCACGCGCCATTCTTCGAATGCGTCCGCGGTCGCATGCAGGGCGCCTCGCACATCGAGCAGGACCCAGTCGCCGGCGCGCGTGCCGTTGATGAAAATCTCAAGAGGCAGTAGCCGGGGCGCGATTTCCGCCGGCGCTTTTCCGGGCGCCGACATTGTAGGCGGCGGCGCGACCGAGCCGGGTTGTTCAGTCGCCGGCGGCTCGCCCGCCAACGCGACCGCTATAGGTAGTACCGTCCCAAGGACGATTGCACACGAGCCGCTGCTATCCAACCGTTACGTCGAACGAGTCGCTGCGCCCGTCGTCGTAAGTAACGACGAGCTGCACTCGGCTGCCCGGAACCGCATTGCGCGTGTTGATCGACATGACCTTGCGCGCGCCCGGAAGTATGTAGGCCCCGCCTTCGAAGCGCCCGAGGATCTGGTCGCCCTGCTTGACGATAACCTCACGCACCTGCGCATACGCGGAGCCTTTGTTCGCGCAGGCCACATTCAGCGTTTCACCATCGGCGCGCGCCGCGTCGCAGGAGACTTCGCGCTTCGCCGGCGCGGGCGTAATGAAAACAGGCATTGATAAGGCGAGTGCGATCGCGACCTGGATCTTGTCTTTCGCCGCGGCGGCCTCGGGTACTTCGCGCAGGATCATGCGGTAGGTGAGCTGGCGTTTTTGATCGGCGGGCTTGAGGCGCGCGAGGCGCACCACTTGCCGTCCTTTTGCGGCGAGCTTGATGATCGGCGGCGAGAGCACGAGGTCCTCGGTAAGCACCGTCTCGTCTGTGCCGTCGGCCTTCTGGGTCCACGTGTATAGGTCGGCCTGGAGCAAGACCGGCGTATCGCTCTCGTTGGTGATCGTCACTGCGACCGCGCGGTCCTGTGGTTTCATGTAAATACGAACCGGCGTGACCGTGAAGGTCGCCGCGAAAGCCATGTGCATCGCAGCGAGGACCAGGAGCAACGTGGCTGCGGCCCAGCTTACGCGCGCGCGCCGGCCGATAGGAATGAGGGGCATGGTCAGTCGTGTTACTCCTTTGGTTGTTCTTGTGTTTGGTTTTTCTTGTTCTAGAAGCTTACAAGCATTTCGACCGGCCCTTCAATTTCTGTCACGTTGAAGATGCGGAAAGAGGCGATGGTGCCGGTGCCTGTCGTGAATTCCCCGCTGTCCGCGCGGTGGAGGGCACCGAACGAGGGGCCGAAGAAGTAGGTGTAGGCGCCGCCGTGGGTGCCGATGAACCGTCCCCCGGGGCGGGGGCCGATGCTTACGAACTGGCCCGTCCCGCAGACTACGCGGACTATGGCGCCTGTGCGCTCGCTAAGCGTATTGCTGGTGCACACGCCGGACGACGTGGCAAGTGCGGCAGGACTCGGCGCAACGCAATCCGCGCCGGATTTCAAGCAGATGTTGACCGTGAAGCCGCCGCTACGCAGCCCCGCCGCGCCCGGGAAGCCTGACGCCAGAGCGGCGAACAGGCACAGTAGCCCAACAATCGTACGACGCAAGCTTCGGCAGGCGGGCGATCCGCCGCCGCTCAGAAGTTGAGGATCAGCGTCTGAGTTTTGTTGGTCGCTGCAGCGTTTGTACACGAGGCGGTGGCGCATGTACCGGATTGGCCAGAGACCATTGTGCCAGTCACGTTGTATGACTGGGCGGAGCCGTTGCCCGTGCCGCCGGCCGCGCTGGTACCGACCGTGTATTGAAGGTTGACCGCGTTGTCCGTGACCGTGACGGTCGCAGCTCCGGGCGGCGTCGCGGCCCCGCTACCCGCTTGCAGGCCGAAGGTATACGGCAGAGTGTTCGTACACGTCACGCTAAACCCGCCCCCGGTAGCGGTCGCTGCAGCGCCTTGGAAAGACGTGTAGGTGAAATCGAGCGCGGTAATCGCGGCAAGCGAGCAAGTCGAATTAAGCGTGACGTTGACGTTGAACTGGCCCGACGTGCTTGCCGCTTGGGCCATCCAAGCGCTGACCCCTAGGCCGGACAACAACGTGGCTGCCAAAATGAGCTTCTTCATCAGGCACATCCCTTTCTTGTGTCAGGAATCTACCTACAAGGGCGATGTGCCGTCAATTCGCTTTAGCGCGAATTGTCAAATAATTGGCAGCATTTTTCGATGGAATACATTAGCTGACAGAGTGACCCGTGCGGGCGTGAACTTCGCGCCCGAGTCGTAGTAGTCCTCCTGCTCGGCCGCCTTAACGCACCTACGATCTTGTTAGGAGATCGGGAAAATCGGCAGGCCCGCGCCAAACGGCGGCAGATGCGCACCGTGACGAAAGCTGCCATCACGGGAGTCGTAATGGCGCCAGCCTGCACGCCATGGGCAGATGCTGCGCCCATGCGTAGTCGAGCCATGAGTGCGCGCCGCGCAGGATTACGAACTCGCGCAACGCCCGAGCTCTGCGCCTGCAGTTCCTCGGACAAGTCTGTCCAAGCCGCCGCCAGCTCGCGATTTTTGAGGCGGTCTCGAACTCGGCAGCGGAACCCTTGGCGGAGGGCGCGCATCATACAATCGAAGCCCTAGAGCGCGAGCGCCATGGCGGACCTTTGGGATAACCCCGTCCAGACCGACGGCTTCGAGTTCGTCGAGTACGCGGCGCCCGACCCGAAAGCGCTCGGCTCACTTTTCGAGCGCATGGGCTTTCGCGCCGTGGCTCGCCACCGGCACAAAGATGTGCTCCTCTACAAGCAGGGCGACGTCAATTTCATCATCAATGCCGAGCCGCGCTCCTTTGCGCAGCACTTCGCGCGCCGCCATGGGCCGAGCGTCTGCGCCATGGCGTTCCGCGTGCGCGACGCGGCGGCAGCGTACGAGCGCCTCGTCGAGCGCGGCGCCTGGGGCGTACAAACGCATGCCGGGCCGGGCGAACTCAACATCCCCGCGATCAAAGGCATCGGCGACTCGCTCATCTATCTGGTCGATCGCTATCCGCAGAACGCCTACGGCAACACGATCTACGATGTCGATTTCCGTCCCCTGGCCGGCTTCGAGGCGCTCTGGCGCCGCGAAGCGCCGGCGCCCGCCGGCGTAGGACTGAAGTTCGTTGATCACCTCACGCACAACGTGCATCGCGGCCGCATGGCGGAGTGGGCCGAGTTCTACGAGCGGCTCTTCAACTTCCGCGAGATCCGCTATTTCGATATCGAGGGGAAGCTGAGCGGGCTCAAGTCGAAGGCGATGACGAGCCCTTGCGGTCGCATCCGCATCCCGATCAACGAATCGGCGGATGACCGCTCGCAGATCCAGGAGTACCTCGACGCCTACCACGGCGAAGGCATCCAGCACATCGCGCTGCATACGTCCGACATCTACCGCACAGTAGACGCGCTGCGCGCGAACGCTATCGAGCTCCTCGACTCGCCGGACACCTACTACGAGCTCGTCGAGAAACGACTGCCCGGCCACGGTGAGCCGCTCGAGGAGCTAAAGAAGCGCCGCATCCTTATCGACGGCAATCCAGCCGGGGGGCTGCTGCTCCAGATGTTCACCAAGACGCTGATCGGTCCGATCTTCTTCGAGATCATCCAGCGCAAGGGGGACGAGGGCTTTGGCGAAGGAAATTTCCGCGCGCTCTTCGAGTCTATGGAGCTCGACCAGGTACGACGCGGCGTGCTGAAGCCGGCGGCATGAAGCCGCAGTTACGCGGCGATTACTCGCGCGCCGGCGCGGATTACGTGGTGGCCCAGGACTGGGCGCGCTATACGTCCGAGGAACATGCGCTGTATCGCCGGCTGTTCGAGCGGCAGTCGAAGCTCGTGCCGCGCTACGCCTGCCCAGAATGGATTGAAGCGATCAGCCGCCTGGAGTCCGCGGGGCGCGAAATCCCCAGGTTCGAGGAAGTTTCGCGCCCGCTGCGCGCCGCGACCGGCTGGGAGATCGTCGCCGTGCCTGGCCTCATCCCGGACGACGCGTTCTTCACGCATCTTGCCAATCGGCGCTTCCCCGTCACCGTGTGGCTGCGCCGGCCCGAGGAGTTTGATTACATCGTCGAGCCTGACGTGTTCCACGATTTCTTGGGCCACGTGCCGCTGCTCTTCGATCGCGTCTACGCCGATCATCTTCACGAGTACGGCAAAGGCGGCCTGAAGGCGATGCGGCTCGACGCGGTGAAGATGCTCGCCCGCCTCTATTGGTTCACCATCGAATTCGGGCTGATGCGCACCCCTTTGGGCATCCGCGCGTATGGCGCGGGCCTCCTTTCTTCCGGCGGCGAACTTGCATATTGCGTCGATGATGCGCGCCCGCGGCGGCTGCCTTTTGATCTTGAGCGCACGATGCGCACGGAGTATCAGATCGACCGCTATCAGGACACCTACTTCATCATCGACTCGTTCGAGCAGCTGATGCGAGAGACGGCGCCGGATTTCACGCCGATCTACGAGCGGCTTCGCAAGCTACCCGCGCTGCGCTGATGCAGACTGGCCGCGCTCGCTCGCGCGATCTGTCCATCTTCTACCGGCGCATGGGCCGGTCCGGCACCACGCCGCTCTTGATCGTGCACGGCCTTTCGTATTTCTCCTACGACTGGATGCCCGTCGCCGAGGAGCTCGGCCGGCAGCGCGAAGTGCTCGCCATGGACATGCGCGGCGTGCTCGTCGCCCTGCTGATCGCATTTCCCGCCATGGCGCTTTGGCTGCCGCGCGTACTGAGGGTTTAAGCTAGTCGCATGATCGTCACGTCCCCTGCCCGCACCGCGCCCGCGAATGCCGCGCGGCCCGTGCTCGAATACCAAACCGGGTTTGGCAACACCCATTCGACCGAGGCCGTGCCGGGCGCCCTGCCCATCGGGCAAAACTCGCCGCAACGCCCGCCGCTTGGGCTTTACGCCGAAGTACTTTCCGGAACCGCGTTTACCGCGCCGCGCGCAGAAAATCTCTCGAGCTGGCTCTACAAGCTGCGGCCCTCGGCGATGCATGCGCCGTTTCGCCGCCTTGCGAACGGACTCGTGCGCTCGGGACCCTTCAAGGAAGTCGAGGCGCCGCCCAACCGCCTGCGCTGGGATCCGCTGCCGATCGGCGAGGCGCCAGCCGACTTCATCGACGGTCTTGCGACATTCGCGGGAAATGGCGAACCGGCCATGCAGGCCGGGGTCGCCGTTCACATTTATCGCGCGAACCGCTCTATGGACGAACGTTGCTTCGTCGACGCCGACGGCGAGCTCATGTTCGTGCCGCAACTCGGGGAGCTCGTGCTTTTCACCGAGCTCGGCAAGCTGACGGTTGCGCCCGGCGAGATCGCGGTCGTGCCGCGCGGCGCGAAATTCCGCGTTGAGTTGCTGGAGAAGCAGGCGCGCGGCTATCTGTGCGAAAACTACGGCGCGCCGTTTCGCCTGCCTGAACTCGGGCCGATCGGCGCGCAGGGCCTCGCGCAGCCGCGCGACTTCCTCGCGCCGGTCGCCGCGTTCGAGGACAAGGAAGGCCCGTGTCAGGTAGTGAACAAATTCATGGGCGGACTGTGGGCCGCCGACTGGCAACACTCGCCGCTCGACGTCGTCGCCTGGCACGGCCGCTACGCGCCGTACAAATACGATCTCGCCCGTTTCATGGCGATCAGCACGGTGAGCTTGGACCACACCGATCCGTCCATCTTCACCGTGCTCACTTCGCCGTCGGGCCAGCCGGGCGTCGCCAATTGCGACTTCGTGATCTTCCCTCCACGCTGGCTCGTCGCCGAACACACCTTCCGCCCGCCGTGGTTCCATCGCAATGTGATGAGCGAGCTGATGGGCCTCGTGCAAGGCGTCTACGACGCCAAGGCCGAAGGCTTTCTGCCGGGCGGCGTATCGCTTCACAACTGCATGTCGGCGCATGGCCCGGATCTCGCGACGTTCGAGCGAGCGAGCGCTGCGGCGCTGAAGCCGCAAAAGGTCGAGGACACGCTCGCGTTCATGTGGGAATCACGTTATGTGTTCCGGCCGACGCAGTTCGCGATGAGCGTGCCGCAGTTGCAAAAGGATTACGACCGCGTCTGGGACGGCTTTAAGAAGCACTATCGATGAAGCTCGACGAGACGCACGACCCGGCGCTCGCGAGCTGGGTCGAGTCCGCCAATGCGCCGGGCTGCGAGTTTCCCATCCAGAACCTCCCTTTTGGCCTCTTCCGCCGGCGCGGCGGCAAGGAGACACCACGCGGAGGAGTGGCGATCGGCAATCAGGTCCTGGACCTCGCGGCGTTCGGCGTGCGCGCCGGGCCGACGCTTAATGGTCTTGCGGCGAGCGGACGCGCGGCGTTGGGCAAGCTGCGGCGCGAGATATCGCGTGCGCTCGGCGAGCGGAGCACGCAGCGAAAGCGGCTCGCGAAGTATTTGCTGCCGATGAAACACGCGGAGCTCCTCCTGCCCGTGGCGATCGGCGACTACAGCGACTTCTACGCGGGCATCCATCACGCCACGAATATCGGGCGGCTGCTGCGCCCGGACAACCCGCTGCTGCCGAACTACAAGTGGGTGCCGATCGGCTACCACGGCCGGGGCTCTTCGATCGTGGTTTCCGGGACGCCGATTCGCCGACCCCGAGGCCAAGTGAAGCGCGCGGATGCGCCGGCGCCCGTGTTTGCGCCAAGCGCGCGGCTCGATTACGAAGTGGAGCTCGGCTTCATCATTGGAACCGGCAACCGCCTTGGACGTCCTATCCACGTGGCCGATGCACTCGATCACGTGTTTGGCGCGGTGCTCCTGAACGACTGGTCCGCGCGCGATATCCAGGCGTGGGAATATCAGCCGCTGGGACCTTTTCTCGCCAAGAGCTTCGCGACCACCGTTTCGCCGTGGGTCGTGACGATGGATGCGCTCGAACCTTATCGCTGCCCCGCTTTCGCGCGTGCGCCGGAGGATCCGCGGCCGCTGCAGTATCTTGCCGACGCGCATGACGAGCGCAAAGGCGGTTTCGACATCGAGGTGGAGATGCACCTGCGCACACCCAAGGCCCAGGCGCCCGTGCGACTTTCCCGTGGCAGCTTCCGCGATTCGTACTGGACCGTGGCGCAGATGGTCGCGCACCAGAGCTCGAACGGCTGCAATCTGCAAACGGGCGACCTGGTGGGCACCGGGACGCTCTCCGGCGCCGCCGCCGATTCACTTGGCTCGCTCATGGAGCTCACGCTCGCTGGCAAGAAACCCATCTCGCTGCCCGGCGGCGAAATGCGCGCGTTCCTTGAGGACGGCGACGAGGTGATCGAGCGCGGCCGCTGCAGTGGCGAGGGCTTCGCCACGATCGGCTTTGGCGCCGCGACGGGCCGCATCCTGCCAGCGCTCGCCCGATGAAAGCGCGCGTCGCCTTCGCGCTCGGCGCGCTCGTCTGCGCGGCGTTGCTCGGTTACGGTTATTTTTTGCAATACGTGCACGGCCTCGAACCGTGCCCGCTGTGCATGATTCAACGCGCCTTCTTCTACGCCGTCATGCTGTTCTTCGTCATCGCCGCCCTGCACGCCCCCGAGCGAGTCGGCACGGCCATTTACTCGACGCTGATCGTTCTTTTCGCGCTCGGCGGCGCGGCAACCGCCGTGCGGCAAGTGTGGCTGCAGCACCTGCCGGCAGACAAGGTGCCGCAATGCGGCCCGGACCTCTACTTCATGCTCGAAAACTTCCCGCTCTCGCGCACGCTTGCGAAGGTGTTCTACGGCAGCGGCGAATGCGCCGCCGTTGACTGGAAGTTCCTCGGCGTGTCGATCGCCGGCTGGGCGCTGGTGTGGTTCAGCGCGCTCGCGTTGTACGCACTGTGGATCGCGGTCCGCCGTACCCGCAATTCGTCGGCGAGCGGCTGAGCCCGCACTAACGCCTCAACCAGCACAACCAGCATACGTCTCGCCAGGCGGCGGGCGCTCGAAGAGTGCGGCATCGTTCGCTGCTGGAATTCGCTTGCGACCCTATAATCCGCGCGGTTGCAGGCAAGGGGGATGTATGGGGGACAACCTAAAAATATTCGTCGGCTACGACAGTCGCGAGGACATTGCCTGGCAGGTGTGCCGCTTTTCGCTACGCCGCCAGGCGAGCGCGCATATCGACATCTACCCGCTCAAGCAGGCGACGCTGCGCGAAGTGGGCCTTTATACACGCGGGCCCGACACCGCCTCCACTGAGTTCTCGTTGACACGGTTTCTCACGCCGTATGTCGCTGCCCACGATGGATGGACGCTGTTTGTTGATTGCGATTTTCTCTTTACGACGGACGTGCTCAAGGCGTTGCAGCACGTGCGCCGCGACAAGGCCGTCCACGTGGTCAAGCACCTCTACACGCCGGCGAAGACGGTAAAGATGGACGGGAAGTTGCAGACGACGTATCCGCGCAAGAATTGGTCTTCTTTCATGCTGTTCAATAACGCCCATCCCGCCTTGAAAGCGCTCACGCCGGCCGTGGTGAACCGGGAGAGCCCGGCGTTCCTGCACCGCTTCAGCTGGATGAGCGACGAGCTTATCGGCGAGCTGCCGCGCGGCTGGAATTTCCTCGAAGGCGAATATCCGCGCCCCGAAAAAACGCCGCAGGCGGTGCATTTCACCAATGGCGGCCCATGGTTTGCGCAGTGGCAGAACGTCGAATTCGGCGATCTTTGGCGCGCGGAGCGCGACCGCTATTTGCAGTCACTGCAAGGCGGCATCGCGGCCTAGCGGGAAGCGCTAACCGATGGCGCAGCGCTCTGGTTGAACAGCCTTATCAAGCGCCCGGCCGTAGATCTCGCCGATGAGCATGAGGGCCGGGGCGCCGCCGACACGCCCTACGAGCTGCGCCATTTCGGCGAGTGTCCCATACGCTGTGCGGGCCTCAAGCAGCGATACGCTCGCCGCGACCGCCACCGGTGTGTGCGCGGGCTTGCCGGCAGCGATGAGCGCTGCGCTGATGGCGGCGGCATCGCCGGCGCCCATGTAAAGAACCGCGGTATCGGCGGCGAGCACCGCGCGCAGCCAATGGTTGGGCGCTTCGCCCGCGCCCTGACGTGGGGTCACGAAAGTGACGCTGCGCGCGGCTCCGCGTCGGGTAAGCGAGACGCCCATCTCGGCGGCTGCAGCCAGCGCGGCGGTGACACCGGGCACCACTTCCACGCGTACGCCGCGGGCCCGGAGGTAGCTCAGTTCCTCGTGCGCGCGGCCGAAAAGCATCGGATCACCGCCCTTGAGCCGCACGACCACCGCGTATTTGCCCGCGGCGTCTGCGAGCTGCTTGTTGATGAAGCGCTGTGCAGTCGAATGCCGGCCGGAGCGCTTGCCGACCGCGACCTTCTCGGCCCGCGCGGCTAGCACGAGGATAGCCGCGGGGACGAGCGCATCGTGAAAGACAATGTCTGCTTCTCCAAGGAGCCGCGCGGCGCGCAGCGTGAGGAGATCGGCGGCGCCGGGGCCAGCACCCACGAGGTAGACCGTGCCTGTCATTGCACCATGCCGGCGGCCACCGTGCGGTTGGTGGCCTCGTCGATCAGGATGAACGCGCCGGTGGCGCGCACCGCCTCATAGCGATCGACGTATAGCGGCGCTTGCAACGCGAGTTGCACGCGCACGATATCGTTCGCCGCTACGGCGCCCTCGGCAGGGCATTCGCCGAGCGTATGCACATCGCGCCTGCTCGTCACGGTGCGAATGCGACCGAGCGTGCGCCGCGTAGCGTGCTGTACCAGGTAGCGGCCGCCCGGGCGCAGGGGCTCCATATCGAGCCATACCAGCGTGGCCTCGAGCGCGCGCGCTTCGCGCGGCGCAATCTGCGGATCGACGATCAGATCGCCCCGCGCGATGTCGATGTCGTCGGCGAGCGCCACGGACACGGAGTCGCCGGCCGCGGCGACCTCGCGCGGCGCGCCTTGCACGGCGAGCGCGCGCACCCGCGTGCGCCGGCCGCCGGGAAACACCTGCACTTCGTCGCCGCGCGCGATTACGCCGGACTCGATGCGTCCGAGGTAGCTGCGCGCCGTCGCGGCCTGCGGGCGCGAGACGAGCTGCACCGGAAAGCGCAGGGGTGCTGACGCTGCTTCCTCGGCGCTGGAGTCGAGCGATTCGAGCCGCTCGAGCAGTGTCGGGCCGTCGAACCAGCCGAGGTGCGCGCCGCGCTCGACCACCATGTCGCCGCGCAACGCCGAGCCGGGCAGTACATCGAACGTCGCGAAGGCGAGCGGCGCGGCGAAGGCGACGATCTCGTCGCGCACCGCCTCGAAGATCGCCTGCGAATAGCCGACCAGGTCCATCTTGTTCGCGAACACGATGGCGTGGCGCACGCCGAGGAGCCGCGCGAGCAGCAGGTGGCGCCGCGTCTGCTCGACGAGGCGCTTGCGCACGTCGACGAGCAGCACCGCGGCGTCCGCCGTGCTCGCCCCGGTGGCCATATTGCGCGTGTACTGCTCGTGCCCTGGTGCATCGGCGATGATGAACTTGCGGCGCGGCGTGGCGAAGTAGCGGTAGGCGACGTCGATAGTGATGCCCTGCTCGCGCTCCGCTTCCAGGCCATCCGTGAGGAGCGAGAGGTCGATCTCGCCGATACCGCGGCGCACCGATGCGCGCTCGAGCGCTGCGAGCTGATCCTGCTGGATGGCGCGCGAGTCGTAGAGCAGGCGCCCGATGAGCGTGCTCTTGCCGTCGTCGACGCTGCCCGCGGTGACGAAACGCAGCACTCCGCGGTCGACGACTTGGCTGCGCTCGATTTCGCCCAGCAGCGACATCAAAAATAGCCCTCGCGCTTGCGCCGCTCCATCGACGCTTCCGACGTCTGGTCGTCCATGCGCGTCGCGCCGCGCTCGGTGAGCGTGGCGTCGATGGTCTCGGCGACGATCTGCTCCACGCTGGCCGCGCTCGACGCCACCGGGCAGGTGCAGCTCACGTCGCCCACCGTGCGGAAACGCACCGACAGCTCCTCGACCGTTTCGCCCGCGCGCGGCGGCGTGAGCGGCGTGACCGGCACGAGCAATCCACGCCGGCGCACCACCGGGCGGCGATGCGCGTAATAGATCGGCGGCAAATCGATCGTCTCGCGGCCGATGTACTGCCATACATCGAGTTCGGTCCAGTTGCTGATTGGAAACACGCGCACGTGCTCGCCGGCATGCACGCGGGCGTTATACAGGTTCCACAGCTCGGGCCGCTGGCTGCGCGGGTCCCATTGGCCGAACTCGTCGCGGAAGGAGAACAGGCGCTCCTTGGCGCGCGCCTTTTCCTCGTCGCGCCGCGCGCCGCCGATGGCGGCATCGAAGCCGAATTCGCCGATCGCCTCGAGCAGCGTGACGGACTGTGCGGCGTTGCGGCTGTCCGTCTCCGAGCGCAGGCGCACGCTGCCGCGCTTGATCGAGTCCTCGACGCTGCGCACGATGAGGCGCTCGCCGAGCTCGGCGGCGCGGCGGTTGCGAAACGCGATGACCTCCGGAAAATTGTGGCCGGTGTCGATATGCATCAGCGGGAACGGAAAGCCGCCCGGGCGAAACGCCTTCTCGGCGAGCCGCAGCAGCACGGCGGAATCCTTGCCCCCGGAAAAGAGCAGCACCGGGTTCTGGCACTGGCCCGCGACCTCGCGCAGGATGTAGATCGCCTCGGACTCAAGCCAGTCGAGGTGCGAGCGCGCCGGGAGGACGACGCGCCGCTCGGCCAGCACGGCACTCATGCCGGCACCTTTGCGCGCACCAGACGCCCGTTGGGCGCCACGTGCAAGCCGCATTCTTTCGTGTCCGGCTGCTCCCACCACCAGCGCCCCGCCCGCGCATCTTCACCCGGTAATACCGGGCGCGTGCAGGGCGCGCAGCCGATGGAGCGATAGCCCTCGTCGTAGAGCCGGTTGTATGGCACGCGGTGCGCGCGCAGGTACTGCCAGACATCCTCCTCCGTCCATGCTGCGAGCGGATTGAATTTTTCCAATCCATGCACGGCGTCGAACTCGTGCTCCGGCAGCTCGGCGCGGCTTGCCACCTGCGCGCGGCGCTGACCGGTGATCCAGGCGCGCTTGCCCGCGAGCGCGCGGGCGAGCGGCTCGACCTTGCGGATTTCGCAGCAGCGCTGGCGCAATTCCAAGCCGCGGTAGAAGGCGTCGCGCCCGTGGAACTGCACATAGTTCGCCACGGCAGCCGCCTGCGGCGTGTACACATTCACCTCGACCGCGTAGCGGTCCCTGATGGCGCCGACGAGTTCCAGCGTCTCGGCATGCAGCCGCCCGGTGTCGAGCACGAAGATGCCGACGGGCAAGCCCGCGGTCGCGATGGCGTGGGTGAGGACCATGTCCTCGGCCTGCAAGCTGTTCGCGAGCACGGCCGGCGAATAGCGCTGCGCGATCTGCGTCAGCGTTTGCTCGAGCGCGCTCATGCCAGGCGGCGGCGAAAGAGCGGCAGCGGCCGCTTGACGGAAGCCTGATAGGCCTCGCTGAAGTCCGCGAAGCCAGCAAGCGCGGCATGCGGGTCTTCGCCCGCGCGCAGCTCGAAGGCGTCGAAGCCGCAGCTCTCGAGGAAAAAGAGATGATCGCGGGTAATGTGGCCCACCGCGCGCAGCTCGCCCTTGTAGCCGTAGCGCTCGCGCAACAAGCGGCCGATCGAGAAGCCGCGGCCGTCGCCGAACTTCGGGAAATGCACCTCCACCCGCGCCACGCGCGCCAGGCGCTCGGCCACCGCCGCCGGGTCGTCGGTCGGCTCGAGACGCAGCACCTCGCCTTGCTCAGGCGAGGGCGTGCTCTCGCTGATTACGCGACGACCTTTGATCAGCGTTGCCATAGACATGTTCCTTGAACGGGGCGATGCCGATGCGATTCACCACGTCGATGAAGCGCTCGGCGTCGCTGTCGCGGTGCGCGAGGTAGCACTCAATCAGCCGCTCGATGACCGCGGGCACTTCGGCGCGCGCGAACGACGGGCCAATCGCCTTGCCGAGCGCCGCCTTGAGACCCGGACGGATCTCGCCCTGGTTGCCGCCGATTTCGATCTGGTACCACTCCTCGCCGTTCTTATCGACGCCGAGGATGCCGATGTTGCCCACATGGTGGTGGCCGCAGGCGTTCATGCAGCCGGAGATGTTGAGATCGAGCTCGCCGATGTCGTGCAGATAATCGAGATCGTCGAAGCGGCGCTGGATTGCCTCGGCGACCGGAATGGACTTCGCGTTCGCGAGCGCGCAGAAATCCCCGCCCGGACAGCTGATGATGTTGGTCAATAGCCCGAGGTTGGGCGTTGCAAGCCCGAGCGCGCGCGCCTCGCGCCAGACTGCGACCAGATCGGCCTGGCGTACGTCGGCGAGCACCAGATTCTGCTCGTGCGACACGCGCAGCTCGCCGCAGGAATAGCGGTCGGCCAGATCGGCGATTGCGTCCATCTGTTCGGAAGTGACGTCGCCGGGCGGCACGCCGGTTTTCTTTAGCGACAGCGTGACCGCCGCGTATCCGGCAACCTTGTGCGGGTGCACGTTGCGCTTCAGCCAGGTCGCGAAGCCAGGCAGCGTCACCGCGCTGAGGTCGATGTCGCCCAGTCGCTCGTAGGCCGGGCGCGTAAAGCGCGTGGCGATGCGCTCGATTTCTTCGCCAATCAGCGTCGCAGGGCCGTCCTTCAGATGCGCCCACTCGGCTTCGACCTCGTCACGGAACTTGTCGGCGCCGCGCTCCTTCACCAGGATCTTGATGCGCGCCTTGTGAATGTTGTCGCGCCGGCCGTAGCGGTTATAGACGCGCAGGATCGCCTCGAGATACGTGAGCAGATGCGGCCAGGGCAGGAATTCGCGGATGCACACGCCGATCATCGGCGTGCGGCCAAG
>Ga0209577_10000699_pt1 | contig 33329 bp, 35 predicted proteins | sample GraSoiAngelo_109_FD_185874 | JGI IMG/M metagenome (GOLD analysis project Ga0209577, IMG submission 185874) | Grasslands soil microbial communities from the Angelo Coastal Reserve, California, USA - 14_0903_12_20cm (SPAdes) (version 2) | ecosystem: Environmental > Terrestrial > Soil > Grasslands... | reverse complement strand
AGATCGATCAGCTCGCGCTCAGCAAGGCGCCGGGGAAGCACACCCTGATGTCAACCAGCGGCGACTGGAAGCTGACCTACGAGGTCAGCAAGCTGAAGAGCTAGCGCCGGTCAGCCCGCGACCGTCACCACCACCGTCCGCTCGCGCGGGCGGTCGTCGAAGTCCAGCAGCACGATCTGCTGCCAGATCCCGAGGCGCAGGGTGCCGTCCTTGAGCGGCACGGTCTCCGACGGGCCGACGATCGCCGCCCGCATGTGCGCGTGCGAGTTCGTGTCGCGGTTCAGCCGGTTGTGCTCGTAGTCGCCCTCGGCGGGGATCAGGCGGTCCATTGCCGCCTTGAGGTCGTGGATCCCGCCGCGCTCGAACTCCATGGTCGTGACGGCAGCGGTGGAGCCGGGGACGAACACGCTCACCAGGCCGTCGCGGACGCCGGACTGCGCCACGATCCGCTCGACCCCCTCGGTGAGGTCGATGGTGTCGCCGTCCCCGGCGGTCCTCAGCTGGATTTCGCCGCTATGAGTCGGCAAGGAGGGCCCGCAGCCGCTCGGACTCGTCGGGCGCCATCGTGTAGCCGTGCTCGGGCTCGGGGTAGCGGCGCTCGCGCACGTCCTCCGCGAACGCGGCGACACCGTCGATCATCGCCTGGCGCACGTTCGCGTAGCGCTTCACGAAGCGCGCCGCGTGGCCGTCGTAGATCCCGAGCAGGTCGTGGAACACGAGGACCTGACCGTCCGTCGCGGGGCCCGCGCCGATCCCGATCACCGGGACGTCGATCTGCGGCATCACCGTCTCGGTGAGCTCGGCCGGCACCGCCTCGAACACGATCGCGAAGCACCCCGCCTCCTGGAGCGCGAGGGCGTCGCGGGTTACCTCGAGGGCGCGCTCCGCCGTGCGGCCCTGCGAGCGGTATCCGCCCAGGGCCGTGGCGGTCTGCGGGGTGAGCCCGACGTGGCCCATGACCGGGATCCCCGCCTCCACGACCGCGCGGGCGCGATCCACGGAGCTGCCGCCGCGCTCGAGCTTCACGGCGTCGCAGCCGGCCTCCTTCACGAACCGCTGGGCGGTGGCGATCGCCTGCTCGTTCGAGACCTCGTAGGAGCCGAACGGCATGTCGCCCACCAGCAGCGGCGTGGTGAGACCGCGGCGCGCGGCGCCGGCCAGCATGAGCATCTCGTCGACCGCAACGGGGACGGTGCTCGGGTATCCGAGCACGGTCATCGCGCCCGAGTCGCCGACGAGCACCACGTCCACGCCGGCCGCCTCGGCCACCTGCGCGCTGGGGTAGTCGTACGCGGTCACCATCACGATGGGCTCGCCGAGGGCCTTCTTCTCGGCCAGCCTGGAGAGCGTCACGGCCGGCCGCTTGGCCGGCGGCGCGGGAGATACGCGGGCGCCGGCGCTCATGACAGGAGCTCCGCAACCGCGTCGTCGACCGTGACGATTCGGTTGTCCGCGTCCACGTGCACCACCCGCGGCACGTACGACTCGAGCTCGGCCTCGTCGTACTCGGCGTACGAAACGACGATCACCGTGTCGCCGGTGTGCACAAGGCGGGCCGCGGCCCCGTTGATCTTCAGCTCGCCCGAACCGGGCGCGCCCGCGATCGTGTAGGTCTCGAAGCGGGCGCCGTTGTCGATGTCCAGCACGTGGACCAGCTCGTGCTCCAGGATGTCGGCCGCCTCGAGCAGGTCGGCGTCGATCGTGATCGAGCCGACGTAGTTCAGGTCGCTGCCGGTGATCCGGCCGCGATGGATCTTGGACTTCAACATCGTCCGTCTCATTCGTCCCCCACTACTGCGTTGTCGATCAGGCGCGCGCGCCCCACGCGCGCGGCCACTGCAAGAAGCGTGCGTCCGTTCACGCGCTCGGCCGGCGAGAGGTCCTCGGCCGACCTGAGCTCCAGGTACTCGGGCTCCACGCCCGCGGCGTCGAGCTCCCGCCGGGCAGCCATGAGCACCTCGGCCGCGTCGCGCCGTCCCGACGCCACGGCCGCGTCGGCGGCCCGGAGCGCGCGGCTCAGTGCTAGCGCGCACTCCCGTTCCTCCCCGGCCAGGTATGCGTTGCGCGAGCTCATCGCCAGGCCGTCGGGCTCTCTCACGGTCGGCAGGACCTCGATACGGACAGGAATGTCCAGGTCCCGCACCAGCTTCCGGATCACGATCGCCTGTTGCGCGTCCTTCTGCCCGAAGTAGGCGACGTCCGGGCCGACCATGTTGAAGAGCTTCGTGACCACGGTCGTCACCCCCGTGAAGTGCTCGGGACCGCGGCGCTCGGGGTCGCCGCAGAGAACCTCGGTGAGGCCGTGCACCGCGACCGACGTGTCGAAGCCCGGCGGATAGACCTCCTCGTGCGGCGGGGCGAAGAGGATGTCCATCCCGAGCTCGGCCGCCAGGGCCGCGTCGCGTGTCTCGTCACGCGGGTACGCGGTCAGGTCCTCGCCGGACCCGAACTGGGCAGGGTTCACGAAGAGCGAGACCACGACCGTGGCGCAGTCCTCTCGCGCGCGGCGCATCAGCGACAGGTGGCCGTCGTGGAACGCGCCCATCGTCGGCACGAGGCCCACCGGCCCGCGCTTGCGCCGCGGCGCAAGGGCAGCGCGGACCTCCTCGACCGTCCGGACGGTCCTCATGCCACCACCTCGAGGGCCGGGCGCCGGGCCAGCGCGCGGGTGCGCTCGACCAGCTCGTCGAACAGGGGGAGGAGCTCCGGCGCTGTCTCGGAGACCGCCTCGCGCTGCGCCGCCACCGTCCGCTCGTCGCCGCGTGCCACGGGTCCGGTGAGCGCGGCGCGCGGTCCGGCGGAGAGCCAGTTCTCCACGGTGGTGCGGACGAGCGGTCCGAGGAGCCGGCGCGCGCCGGCGGGATCGATTCCGGCCCCGGCGGCCACCGTCTCCGCCGCCGCCTCGAGCGTGACGAGGAAGTTCGAGGCGATCGAGGCGGCCGCGTGGTACGCGGCGCGGTCGCTGTCGGCGATCTCGATCGGCTCCATGCCGAGCTCGGTCGCCAGCCGTCCCGCGAGCGCGAGGGCCGCCGGCGTCTCGCCCGCCACGGCGCCGCCGGAGCCGCGCAGCTCGACCTCCGGGTGGGTGATGGTCTGGAGGGGATGGAGACCGAAGGCCTCGGCCCGTGCCGGGCCGAGGGCCGTTAGCGGAGTGGCCCCGCTGGTGTGGCCCACGAACCGCGCAGAGCCTGCGACGGCCGCCGCCGCACTGCCGATCTCGCCGTCGGGAACGCAGAGGAGGATCGCCTCACCGCCGGCGATCTCGCCTCGCCCGGCCGGGCCGTCGACCTCGTGGCCCGCGGCCCGGAGTGCCCGGGCGAGGGCCGCGCCCACGCGACCGGCGCCCACGATCCCGATGCGCAAGGTTCCCGCGGCGAGCGCAGGCCGGTCCGTGCTGGTGTCGGCGGCGATCCGTTCCAGTTCCCGCATGGGGATACCGGTCGGTCTGAATCAACTGGTCCGCTCCCTCGGGGTAGCGGCCACGACCAAGAATACCCGTACCCCCCGCCTGACAATCCGCCGGAGCCCGGCCTACCCTTCGCGCAAGTGAGCGATCTCACACCCGCTGAGCGCCGCCAGAAGCTGATCGAGCTCTACCACGAGGTGAAGGCGTGTCACGCCTGTCCGCTCAGCGCCACGCGCACGAATCCCGTCTTCGGAATGGGGAACGCCGACGCCGATCTGATGTTCGTGGGCGAGGCGCCGGGCGCCGAGGAGGATCGCCAGGGGCTGCCGTTCGTGGGCCGCGCGGGCAAGCTGCTGGACGAGCTGCTCGCCGGGATAGGGATGACGCGCAAGGAGCACGCGTTCATCGCCAACGTCCTGAAAAGCAGGCCTCCAGGCAACCGCGATCCCCAGCCGGACGAGATCGAGTCCTGCCGCCCATACCTGGAGCGCCAGGTCCAGCTGATCGAGCCGCGGGTGATCTGCACACTCGGCAACTTCGCCACCAAGCTCCTCACCGGCTCCCCGACCGGCATCACCCGCGTTCGCGGCCGGCCCCAGGAGCGCGACGTGGCCGGCGTGCCCGTCGTCCTTTACCCGCTCTTCCACCCGGCCGCGGCGCTGCGCACGCCCGCCGTCCTGCAGCAGCTGCGCGATGATTTCTCAGGCATCCCCGAGCTCCTCGAGCAGGAGCGCGCGGCCGCCGATCTGCCCGGCCTGGCCACGGTCGGAGCGCCTGAGCCGGCCGCACCCCCGCAGCTCGACCTGCTGGCGTAGGGCCTGGTTTCCAGGCGCCTGGGCGACGCGAGTCCGCGGTGCGAAGTGTGCTGACTTTTGGGCGCATAGCGCCCATAGGTCGGGACGTTCGACCCGCGAGAGGTTGGGGTTGGTTCGCCTTAGACGGTCTTCGGCGGCCGGCCGATCACCGCGCTCGGGTGATCCACGATCTCGAGCCGCCGATTCACGCCCGCGAGCCGGAACAGGCGGCGGACCGGCTCGCCGCCCTGGACGATCGCCAGGCGGCGGCCGCGCCTGAGGGCGCGGGACTGCGCGCTGATGATCAGCCGAAGGCCGGTGGAGTCCATGAAGCGGAGCCGGCGCAGGTCGAGCACGAGGGTCTGCGGGCGCCGCTCCTCGGCGCGCCGTACCTCCTCATCGAAGGTGAGCGCACTCGAGAGGTCGAGCTCACCGACGACGGCGATCTGCACGGCCCCCTGCTCCTCCCGGGTCTCCAGGGAGAGACTCGTCACTGACGCGCCAGACTAACCAAATTGCGATCGATGCGCTAACCATCAGGTACGCGGGGTGACGCAACGAGTGGAGTCCGCGAGCGCGGCCGAGACCGAGGCGGTCGGGGCCCGGCTGGCCGCGCTGCTGTCGCCCGGCGACGTGGTGGTCGTCGCGGGCGAGCTCGGCACCGGCAAGACCACGTTCATCCGCGGCGCGTGCCGCGCTCTGGCGGTGGACGCGCTGGTCACCAGCCCCACCTTCGAGATCGGGCACGTGTACGCCGGCCGCGTGGAGGTCGCCCACATGGACCTCTACCGGCTTCCGGACCTCGCCGGCGAGGACCCGGCGCTGCTGGACGACTACCTGACCGTCGATCGGATCGGGTTCGTGGAGTGGCCGGCGGCGGCCGCGGGCAAGCTCGAGCGCGTGGCGGCGCGCGTCACGATCGAGCACGGCGGCGGCGACCGGCGGACGATCGAGATCGAGACGTGAACCTGCTCGGGCTGGACACGTCGACCGCGGCGTGCGCGGTCTGCGTCGCGCGGTCGGACGGCGAGGTGTTCGAGGTCGTCCCCTCGGTGGAGGAGCTCTTCGCGCCCCCGGCGCACTCCCGCGACCTCCTGCCTCGGGCGGCCGAGGTCCTCGAACGGGCGGGCCTCGAGTACGCGGACCTCGACGCTGTCGCGGTCGGCATCGGGCCAGGCACGTTCACCGGGCTCCGGGTGGGCATCGCCACCGCGCGGGCGCTCGCCGGGGCCAACGGCCTCGAGGTCCGGCCCGTGTCGTCGCTCCGCGCACTTGCGGAGGGGATCGACGCACCGGCGCGCCTGCCGCTGATCGACGCTCGCCGGGGCGAGCTCTTCGCTGCGCTCTACGACTCGAGCGGTGCCGAGCTCCTCGCGCCCTTCGTCACGCCCCCCGAGGATGCGGCCCAAACCGCGCTGGCGCGCAGCGCGAACCCGCTTGCAGCCGGCGATGGCTCGCTACGATTTCGAGGGCTCTTGGAGGCCGCAGGCGTGCGTGTCGCGCCGGACGGAGCGCAGGTCCACGTGGTGCGCGGGCTGCACATCTGCCGACTGGCCGCCGGCACCAAGCCGGTTCCGCCCGAGGCCGTGCTACCGACATACATCCGAGCTCCCGACGCCCGACCCGCATCTCCTTGAGCCCGCAGCTCGAAATCCGCCGCCTGACCTACGCCGACCTGCCTCAGGTCATCGCCATCGAGCGCCGTGCGTTCCCGACCCCGTGGTCACTCGCGATGTTCGTCCTCGAGCTCTCGAAGCCGTCCGGGATCTGCCTGGCCGCGCTGCGCAACGGCCGGATCGTCGGTTATCTGGTCTGCTCGCGCTACGACACGGTGTGGCACCTCATGAACGTCGCCGTGGACGAGCGGCTCCGGCGGGAGGGCATCGCCACCGCCCTGCTCGAGCACCTTTTCGAGCGGGCCGACCGCCCCGGCGCCCAGTACACGCTCGAGGTCCGGCTGTCGAACGACGCAGCGATCCCCCTGTACGAGCGGTTCGGCTTCCAATCCGCCGGGCTGCGTCGCGGCTACTACCACGACAACAAGGAGGACGCGCTCATCATGTGGCGCACGGTGGCGGGCGACCGAGAAGCGGCCGACGAGGCCGCAGCCACGGCGTGATCCTCGGCGTAGAGACGAGCTGCGACGACACCTGCGCGGCTGTCGTCGCCCGTGACGGCGCTGTGCGCTCGAACGTGGTCGCCTCGCAGGGGTTGCTGCACGCGCGGTACGGAGGCGTCGTCCCCGAGATCGCCTCCAGGCGCCACCTCGAGCTCGTCGATGCGGTCGTGGCCGACGCGCTCGAGCGCGCGGGGGCCTCGCTCGACGACATCGACACCGTCGCGGTCACGCGCGGGCCGGGCCTGATCGGCGCCCTGCTGGTCGGCCTCTCGAGCGCCAAGGCGATCGCCACTGCGCGGAAGCTCCCGCTGGTGCCGGTCGATCACCTGGCCGGCCACGTGCTTGCCAGCACGCTGGGCGAGCACCCGATCGAGCCGCCCTTCCTCGCGCTCGTCGCGAGCGGCGGACACACCTTCCTCGCGCGGGTGGACGAGCCTCCGGAGTACGACGTGCTTGGGCAGACGCTCGACGACGCGGCGGGCGAGGCGTTCGACAAAGGGGCTCGCCTGCTCGGGCTCGGCTATCCGGGCGGCGCCGCGCTCGACCGGCTCGCGCGCGACGGGGACCCCGAGGCGTTCGACTTCCCCCGCTCGCGCCCGGGGCGCGGGCTCGACTTCAGCTTCAGCGGGCTGAAGACCGCTCTGCTCTACCGGATCCGCGACCTGGGGCCCGACGAGACCGAGCACCGCCGCGCGGACCTCGCCGCCGCCTACCAGTCCGCCGTGGTCGGCGCACTGATCGCGCGGTTGGGGCAGGCACTCGAACAGGAGCGGCCGCCGCGGCTCGCGATCGGCGGCGGCGTGGCGGCCAACTCCGGGCTCCGCGCCCGCGTGGAGGAGCTGGCCGCCGAGCGCGGAGTGGAGGTCTGGATACCGCCCCACGAGCTCTGCACGGACAACGCCGCGATGATCGCCGCGGTCGCCCGCTTCGACGACCCCATCCCGTACCCCGGCTACCTGTCGCTCGACGCCTTCGCGCGTGCCGCCTAGCCGGATGACCGTCCTGACCCTCTACGGGAAGCCCGGCTGCTGCCTGTGCGACGACGCGAAGCAGACGATCGCCGCCGTGCGCGACCACCACTCCTTCGAGCTTCGTGAGGTCGACGTGTCCCTGGATCCCGGTCTCCACCGCGACTATGGGGAACGGATCCCGGTGCTCGAGGTGGACGGCGAGGAGGCCTTCGAGCTGCGGATCGACCCCCTGGAGCTGGGCCGGCTCCTCGATAGAGTGACCCCGTGAGCGTCCATCCCGGCATGGAGGGCGGAGTGGACCTGGCCGAGGGCGGCGGCGACCGGCTGGCGCTCGGGGTGGCGGCTCGCCTCTCGCGCTACCTCCAGGTGCTCACGCAGGCAAAGAAGATGGGCAAGGACACCATCTCCTCTCAGGAGCTGGCGGACTACACGCACGTCAACTCCACCCAGATCCGGCGCGATCTGTCCGGCTTCGGCAAGTTCGGCAAGCGCGGCGTGGGCTACAACGTCGACGCGCTGGTCTCGCAGATACGGAAGATCCTGCGCACGGCCGGGCAGCACAACATTGCCCTGTTCGGCGCGGGGCACCTGGGACGCGCGATCGCCGGCTCGGACATCTTCGCCGACCACGGGTTCCGGGTGGTAGCGCTGTTCGACACCGATCCGGCGAAGGTCGGCGAGCCCGTCGGCGACTCGCTCACCGTGCGGAGCTACGAGGACACGCACCGCGTGGTGGACGAGGAGGACATCGTCGTCGGGGTGCTCGCGGTCCCCACCGAGGCGGCACAGGGAGTGGCGGACGACCTGGTCGACGCGGGCGTGAAGATCATCTTCAATTACTCCGAGGCGCTGCTCCAGGTGCCCCCCGACGTGACGGTCCACACCTCGAGCCCGGCCGTCGACCTCCTGTACGCGCTGTACTTCTATCTCACGTAGGAAGCAGCCATGCTCGACATGCGGCGCGCCAGGGAGGTCTTCGAGGCCTCCACCGACTTCACCGTGGGCATCGAGGAGGAGTTCGGGATCCTCGACCGCGAGTCGCGCTCGCTCGTGCAGCGCTTCGAGGAGCTGCTGGACGCCGCGCAGGCCGACGAGGTGCTGGCACGCAGCGTGGCGGGCGAGCTGATCTCCTCGGAGATCGAGATCCGCTGCGACAAGGGGGCTACGTTCGCCGCGGCGCTCGCGAGCCAGCGGGAGGCGCGCGCCCGCCTGTTCCGGCTGGCCACCGAGCGCGACGCGCTCCTGATGGCGACGGGGACGCACCCCTGGAGCCCCTGGTGGGAGCAGCACATCATCGAGACCGAGCACTACCGGCGGCTCGAGCGCGACCTCGGCTACGTTGCGCGGCGCAACAACACGTTCAGCCTGCACGTGCACGTCGGCATCCGCGGTCCCGACCGCGCGGTGGCAGTGTGCAACCGGCTGCGGCCGGTGCTGCCGGAGCTGCTCGCGGTGTCCGCCAACTCGCCGTTCCTCGACGGGTTCGACTCCGGGCTCGCCTCGGCCCGCTCGCAGATCTTCACGAAGAGCTTTCCCCGCTGCGGGATCCCGCCGCTGTTCGCGAGCTTCACCGCCTACGCGCAGCACGTCGACTTCCTGGTGCGGACGAACTCGATCGTCGAGCACACGCAGCTCTGGTGGAGCGTGCGGCCGCACCACGCGTTCGGCACCGTCGAGCTGCGGATCTGCGACGCCCAGTCGAGCGCCGAGGAGTCGACCGCCCTGGCGGGCCTCGCCGTCGCCTGCGCCGCGCAGGCGGCGCTGGACCACGACGACGGCGTGCCGGCGACGGACGCACCACAGCACGTGGTGGAGGAGAACCTCTGGCGCGCGATCCGGTTCGGACTCGACGGCCGGATGATCGACCTCGAGCGCAGGGAGGAGTTCCCGTCCGCCGCACTGCCTGACCGGCTGCTCGCGTGGACCGCGCCCGCGCGGGGGCTGCTCGGGATCGAGCCGGCCCTGCCCGCCCGGAACGGAACCCAGCGTCAGCGCGATGCCCTGGCCGGCGGCGCGTCGATCGACGAGGTGTTCAGCGCCGAGGTCGAGGTCACGAACTCGAGCTACGCGGCCCAGGAGGTGACGACGTGAACGACGAACCGGAGGCAGGCCGGCCGGGGGCGACCGAGCCCACGGACGAGGAGCTGCGCGAGGCGCTCGATGAGCAGATGCGGCGCATCTCGGTGGACGACGTGCTCGTCCAGACCGCGGTGACCCTGATCAACCTGGGCGGGCGGCGGCTTGGGCTGCCCGGCCCGGAGGGGCCGCCGAAGGAGGGCAGGGACCTGGGCCAGGCCAAGAAGGCGATCGACGCCGCGCGTGCCCTCCTGCCCCTGCTCCCGAAGGAGACCCAGCCGCCGATCCGCGACGCGCTCAGCCAGCTCCAGATCGCGTTCGCGCAGGAGGCCCAGGGCGCGGGCGAGCCCCCACCGGGGGCCGCTCCGCCGCCGAGGCCGCCGGATGGGAAGAGCGCGGAGGAGGCAGAGCGGGCCAAGGCGCGCTCCAAGATCTGGACGCCGCCCGGGACCTGATCGAGCCCCGCGCCGGCCGAAAGGCTGGGCCTGGCGCTAGACTGCCCCGCTTTCCCGGGCCGCACCGCCCGCCCGGAGGGTTCTCTCTTGACGAAATTCCTGACCGACCACGGCATCGTCGTCGCGCTCGCGTGCGCGGCCTGCGGCGTCGCCTACGGCCTGTTCACCTCGAGGTGGCTGCTCTCCAAGTCGCCGGGCAGCGAGCGGATGCAGGAGATCTCGAAGGCCGTCCAGGAGGGAGCCCGGGCATACCTGAGGCGCCAGTACACGATCATCGGGGTGGTCGCGGTGGCGCTCGCGATCGCGCTCCTGGTCGCGCTGAACGTGCGCGTGGCCGCTGGCTTCCTGATCGGCGGGGTGCTCTCGGCGTCCGCCGGCTTCATCGGCATGAACGTGTCGGTGCGGGCGAACGCCCGCGTCGCGGAGAGCGCGCGGGGCGGCGTGGCGCCCGCGCTGGACGTCTCCTTCAAGGGCGGGGCGGTGACCGGGCTGCTGGTGGCCGGGCTGGCGCTGCTCGGCGTGGCCGGGTACTACGGGATCCTCACCGCGATCGGGGACGAGAGCCACAAGCGCGCGGTGGACGCGCTGATCGGGCTCGGCTTCGGCGGATCGCTGATCTCCGTCTTCGCCCGGCTCGGCGGCGGGATCTTCACCAAGGCCGCCGACGTGGGCGCCGACCTGGTGGGCAAGGTCGAGGCCGGCATCCCGGAGGACGACCCGCGCAACCCGGCGGTGATCGCCGACAACGTGGGCGACAACGTCGGCGACTGCGCGGGCATGGCTGCCGACCTATTCGAGACGTACGCGGTCACGGCCGTCGCCGTGATGCTCCTCGGCGTGCTCACCTTCAACCAGCAGAGCGCCGTGGCCATCTACCCGCTGGTTATCGGCGGCGTGTCGCTGCTGGCCTCGATCGTGGGGACCTTCGCGGTCCGCAGCCGCTCGGGCAACGTCGAGCGGGCCCTCTACCAGGGCCTGATCGTCTCGGGCGTGCTCGCCGCGGCGGCGTTCTACCCCATCACGAGGTGGCTGATGCACGGGGTGAGCTTCGGGAGCCGCAGCTCGGCGGTGTCGAGCATCATCCGCGGCAGCGGGGGAGTGCCGACCGTTACGGACCTCTGGCTATGCACGCTGATAGGCGTTGGGGTCACGGCGTGCCTGTTCGTGATCACGGACTACTACACGTCCACCCGGTTCCGTCCGGTGAGGACCACCGCGCGAGCCTCCCTGACGGGACATGCCACGAACATCATCCAGGGGCTCTCCCAAGGCTTCCAGTCCACGGCGGCACCGGCGCTCGTGATCGCGGGGGGCATCCTCGGCGCCAACGGGCTGGCCGGCGTGTACGGGGTGGGCGTGGCGGTGATGGCCCAGCTCTCGCTGACGGGCCTCATCGTGGCCCTCGACGCGTTCGGCCCGATCACCGACAACGCGGGCGGGATCGCCGAGATGGCCGACCTCCCGCAGGAGGTCCGCGACGTCACCGATCCGCTCGACGCGGTGGGCAACACCACCAAGGCGGTCACCAAGGGCTACGCCATCGGATCGGCCGTGCTCGCGGCGCTCGTCCTCTTCGCCGCCTTCATCCAGGAGCTGAGCGACAAGGCGATCGACAAGCACAAGTCGCTGAACCTGGGGTTCTCGCTCTTCGATCCGCCCGTCCTCGTGGGGCTCCTGATCGGCGGCATGATGGTGTATCTGTTCGCCGCGCTCGCGATCGAGGCCGTGGGCCGCGCGGGCGGCGGCGTGGTGGAGGAGGTGCGCCGCCAGTTCCGCGAGAAGCCCGGCATCATGGAGGGCACCGAGCGGCCCGACTACGCGCGCGCCGTCGACATCGTCACGGCCGCCGCGCAGAAGGAGATGATCGCCCCTGCGCTGATCCCGATCGGGGTGCCGCTTGTCGTGGGGCTCCTGTCCTACAAGGCTCTGGGCGGCCTGCTGATCGGGGTGATCATCGTGGGCTTCTTCTGCGCGGTCTCGATGACCTCGGGCGGCGGGGCCTGGGACAACGCGAAGAAGTTGATCGAGGACGGCGAGTTCGGCGGCAAGGGCTCGGAGGCCCACGCGGCGTCGGTGACGGGCGACACCGTCGGGGACCCCTACAAGGACACGGCCGGCCCGGCGATCAACCCGATGATCAAGGTGGCGAACATCGTCGCCCTGCTGATCATCCCGTTCATCGTCTAGCGGTCTTCACCCAGGGGTAGCGTTCGCCGGGCATGGCGGAACGCAGGCCGAAGCATCAGGGGCTCGAGCGCGTCCTGGGGACGGGCGCCCTCTTCAGCACCGCCTACGGGAACGTGGGCAGCTCGATCTACTACGCGCTCGGCCTGGTGGCGATCTACGCCCTCGGCATGACGCCGGTGGTGTTCCTGATCTCCGGCCTGATCTTCGCCGCGACCGCCGCCACGTACGCCGAGGCGACCGCGATGTACCCCGAGGCGGGCGGCTCCTCGTCGTTCGCGCGCCACGCGTTCAACGAGTTCTGGTCCTTCTTCGCGGCCTGGGGTCAGATGCTCAACTACATCATCACGGTCTCGATCTCGGCGTTCTTCGTGCCGCACTACCTCGGCGTCTTCTGGGAGCCGCTGCGGCACTCGCCGGGGGACGTGATCGGGGGCATCGTGATCGTGGCGCTACTTGCGGCCGTGAACGTGATCGGGGTGCGCGAGGCGGCCGGGCTGAACGTGTTCCTCGCCTTTGCAGACTTCCTGACGCAGGTCGTGCTCGTGATCGTCGGCTGCGTGCTGGTGCTCTCGCCCAGCACGCTTGTCCACAACATCCACCTCGGGACCGCGCCCACGATCGGCAACTTCCTGATCGCGATCCCGGTCGGGATGGTGGCGTACACGGGAATCGAGACCGTGTCCAACCTGGCCGAGGAGGCGCGCGACTTCGGCCGGACGATCCCGCGCTCGATAGGGGGGGTCGTCGTCGCGGTCGCCGTGATCTACGCGTTCCTGCCGGTCGTCGCGTTGTCCGCGATGCCGGTGGTGCACGGCCACACGGCGCTCGCTGGCCAGTACTCGGGCGATCCGGTCCTGGGCGTCGTGAAGAACCTGCACCTCGGCGCGCTCCAGGGACCCGCCGAGGTGTACGTCGGGATCCTCGCCGCCACGATCCTCTTCATCGCGACCAACGCAGGGCTCATCGGGGTGTCCCGCTTGACGTACTCGATGGGACAGCACCGTCAGCTGCCCGAGCGCCTGCGGCAGCTCCACCCGCGCTTCCGGACGCCCTACATCGCGATCCTGGTCTTCGGCGCGGTCGCCTGCCTCACGATCCTTCCCGGCCAGGCGAGGTTCCTTGGGACGGTGTACGCGTTCGGGGCGATGCTGTCGTTCACCATCGCCCACATCGCCGTGGTCGGGTTGAGGGTGAAGCAACCCGAGCACGAACGCCCCTACCGGGGTCCGGGCACGCTGCGGATCCGCGGATACGAGCTGCCGGCGTTCGCCGTGTTCGGCGGGCTGGGCACCGGGATCGCCTGGGTGGTGGTCACGGTCCTCAACTTCACGACGCTCGTCGCGGGCGTCGTCTGGCTGGCGATTGGGATCGCGACGTACGTGGGCTACAGGCGGCGGCTCGGGCTGACCCTGACCCAGACCGCGAAGGTGGTCCTCCCCAAGCCGGTCGTGGAGCACGAGGTGGAGTACGAGTCGATCCTGGTCGCGTTCGAGGACGGCTACTACTCGCCCCAGGCGGTCTCGACGGCGGCCAAGCTCGCCGCGGCGCGGCGGCGGGGGATCCACGTGCTGGTCACGATCACCGTGCCCACGAGCGCCCCGCTCGACGCCGCCATGCCGAAGGAGGAGCAGAGGGCTCAGGAGGTCATCGACTCCGCCCGCGTGCGCGGCGGCCGCCGCGTGACCGGCCACTGGGAGAAGGTCCGCCCGGGGGAGGCCGGGAGGCGCATCGTTGACGAGGCTCGCGCGATCAAGGCCCGGGCCATCGTGATGCCGCTGCAGCGGCGTCAGAACGCGTTTCCGGTGTTCAACCGCACCCTCGAGACGGTGCTCGCCGAGCGCCCCGCCCGCGTGATCGTCGAGGCACCGCCGGGAGGCCCGACGACCGCGCTCGCCGCGTAAGAAACGCCTGCACGGCCCCCGGAGCCGGCCTCCCTCAGGTCTAGAATCGCAGCAGTGGAGCGGACCTACCGCCAGTCGACTCGCGTGCTGGGCACGGCGATCTTCGTGCTCGGCGTGGCGATGATCGTTTCGACGCTCGTGCGGGGAGGCGGACCGCTGGCGCTCGGGGTGGTGGCGGGCGCGGCGTTCGTGCTTCTCGGAGCCGCCCGCGTGTACCTGGCGAGCCGCGAGGGCTCGCCCCGCAGCCGAGCGTGAAGGCCCCGCGCACGCTGCAGGCGACGCTGCCCGAGGAGGCCCGCATCCGCGTGGCGCGCGGACTGGGCGTCCCGCGCCTCGTAGCGATCGGCCTGAGCGCCGTCGGGGCGTCCATCTACTTCATCCTCGGCGTCGTCACCCGGCACGCGCTGGGGATGACCCCGGTCGTCTTCGTCCTGGCCAGCCTGTTCTTCGTCATCACCACGATGACCTACCTCGAGGGGAATTCGGTCCATCCCGAGCGGGGCGGAGCCTCGACGCTTGCGCGCTACGCGTTCGACGAGTTCTGGAGCTTCGTGGCGGGCTGGGCGGTGCTCCTCGACTACCTGATCGTGATGGCCATCGCGGCGTTCGTGTCGTCGAACTACCTGGCGGCGCTGTGGGGTCAGCTGGGGAAGTCCCCGCTCGAGGACGTGATCGCCACAGCCGTGATCGGCTTCACCGTCTGGTCGAACATCCGCGGCCCGACGGCGCGGCGCTACCGGCGTGTGATCCAGCTGGGGCTCCTGAACCTCGTCGTGATGATCGCGATCGTGGTCATCGGCCTGGTCAGCCAGTTCCACGCGGACCGGGTGATCCACGGCATCCATCTGGGCTCGGCGCCGGACTGGAGCGACATCTGGTTCGGGGCGGTGCTGGCCAGCGTGGCGTTCCTCGGCATCGAGGCCGCGTCGGGCCTGGCAAACGAGGTGCGCGTGCGGCGGGAGCGCCTCAAGCGGACGGCGGTGATCGCGGGTGGCGCGCCGACGATCCTGCTGGTCGGGATCTCGGCGGTGGCGGTGATGGCCGTCCCGCCGGCCACGCTCGGGCACACCTATGTCGACGCCCCGCTCCTGGGGGTCGTGTCGGCGTTCCATCCGAGCTGGCTGATGCACGCGCTCCGCTACACGCTCGGGGTGCTGGGCGCCGTGGTGCTGATCCAGGCGGTGAACGGGACCATGCTCGGGCTGTCGCGGCTCACGTACTCGCTCGCCACCAACCGCCAGATCCCGAGCCTCGTCGGCCGGCTCCACCGCACACGCTCGACCCCATACGTGGCGGTCGTGATCGCCGGTGGGATCGCGCTCGGGCTGGCCTTCAGCGCGAACGTCCAGTTCCTGGCCGGGATCTTCGCGTTCGGGGCGACGCTCGCCTTCACGATTGCGCACCTGTCGGTGATCGTGATGCGCTATCGCGAGCGGGAGGCGCCGCGGGCCTTCCGGGTGCCGCTCTCGGTCCCCTTCCGGGGAGGCAGCCTCCCGCTGCCCACGCTCGTCGGCGCGGTCGGCTCGTTCGCGGCGTGGATCAGCGTCCTAGTCCTGCACAAGGGCGCCCGCGCGGTGGGGGGCCTGTGGATGCTGGCCGGGCTGGTGCTCTACGTCGTGTACCGCCTCAGTCAGGACAAGCCGCTGAGGAAGCGGTTCACGATCCCCGAGGAGGCGCTCCAGGAGTCGGTCGAGGCCGAGTACGGGAGCATCCTCGTGCCGGTCTTCGGGACGCCCCTCGACGACGACATCGTGGGCACGGCCGGCCGGCTCGCCTCGGAGGAATCGGAGGATGGGGAGGGCGGCGCGATGATCGAGGCCCTGTACGTGGTCGAGGTCCCGATGTCGCTGCCGCTCGACGCGCGCGTGCCCGACGAGGAGATCGAGGCGGCGAGGCGCGCGGTGGCGCGGGCAAAGGAGGTGGGGGAGGAGTACGAGGGGGTGCAGGTGGCCACGGCGATGGTCCGGGCGCGGGCCGCGGGCGAGGCGATCGTCTCCGAGGCAAAGCGCCGAGGCGTGGAGGCGATAGTGCTGGCGGCCGAGAAGCCGACCAGGATGCGCGGCGGCAAGCTGCTCGGGGGGCGGGGCGGTCCGCGCGACCGCTCGGTGGGGGAAACCACGCGCTACGTGCTGGAGAAGGCGCCTTGCCGGGTGGTCCTCACCGCGCCCCCGGAGGGGGAGGCCGGGACGCGGGAGGGAGTTGCCCCGTAGCGCTTGCGCGCGGGCGGCACTAGAGTGCGCCCCGTGTTCGTGATGATCGTCGGCTGCGGGCGCGTGGGCTCCGCGATCGCCCGGCGAATGCTCGAGGAGGGACACGAGGTCTCGGTCCTGGACGAGGACCCGGAGGCGATAGCCCAGCTCGAGAAGGGGATCGAGGGCACCTGGGTGGACGCCGGAGGGTCGTTCACGGTGGGGACCGCGCTGGAGATGGACGCCCTTGAGGAGGCCGGGATCGAGCGGGCGGACGCCTTCGTGGCGTCGACCGACGGCGACAACACCAACCTCGTGATCGCTCAGATCGCGCAGAGGCGCTTCAACACGAAGACGGTGGTGGTGCGGGTGCTGGATCCGGCGCGGGCTACCTGGTATGAGCAGCAGGGGCTGCGGACCGTGTGCCCGACCAAGATTGCGATCGAGATGCTGGACGAGGCCGTCCGCGAAGGGCTCGGGGTGGGCTAGCGATGTACGTGCTCGTCGTCGGTGCGGGCAAGGTCGGCTGGAACCTCACGCGCGAGTTGATCCAGCGCGGCAACGAGGTGACGGTGGTCGAGCACGACCCCGGGCGCTATGCCACGGTGGAGGAGGAGCTCGAGCACTCGGCGCAGTACGGGGACGGGTCGGAGCTGTGGGTGCTCGAGCGCGCGGGGATCGAACGGGCGGACATGGTGATCGCAGTCACCGGCGACGACGAGGACAACATCCTCATCTGCCAGGTGGCCCGCGAGAAGTACGGCGTGGAGCGCGTGATCGCGCGCTGCAACAACCCGCGCAATCTGCAGCACTTCGAGCTGCTGGGCATCAAGCCCGCGGTGTCGGCCACCGACCTGATCCTCAGGCTGATCGAGCACGAGGTGCCGCGCTACGGCCTCCTCCACCTGCTCGACCTGCCCCAGGAGCGGCTCGAGATCATCGAGGTGGAGGTCGCGCGCGGGTCGCCCGCCGACGGGGCCCCGATCAGGGACCTGGGCCTGCCCGACGGGTCCCTCGCGATCTCGATCCTTCGCGACGGGACGGGTTTCGTGCCGCTTGCCGACTCGGTGGTACAGCCTGGCGACGAGGTCCTGGTGGTGCTCGACATGGGGCTCGAGGACAAGGTCAGCGATCGGTTCAAGGCGCCCGAGGGCGGCGCGGCGGCCGCCTAGCGGGCGAGTGGCGGATCGGTCCGTCGACTTCCTGATCATCGGCGGCGGTGTCGCCGGCGGGTACTGCGCGCGGGCGCTGCGGGAGGAGGGGGCCGAGGGGTCGATCCTGCTGGTCGGGCGCGAGCCCGATCCGCCCTATTTCCGTCCGGCGCTGTCGAAGGAGTACCTCGCGGGCAAGCAGGGGCGCGAGGACGGGCTCGTCGTCTCGGACGACTGGTGGAAGGAGAACGACGTCGAGCTCCTGACGGGCACGAGCGTCATGAAGGTCGACGCGGGGGAGCGGGTCGCGAAGCTCTCGACTCGCGAGGAGGTGGGGTTCGGCAAGGCGCTGCTCGCGACCGGGTCCAACGTGCGCCGGCTCCAGGTCGAGGGGTGCGAGCTCGAGGGCATCCACTACCTGCGCTCGTACGGCAACTCGGATGCGATCCGCGCGGAGTCGGAGGACGCGGATGGCGTGGTCCTGATCGGCGGGAGCTTCATCGCGTGCGAGGTGGCGGCGACGCTCACGGCGCGGGGGCAGCGCTGCGCTCTCGTGATGCAGGAGGAGGTGACGTTCGAGCGGCAGTTCGGCCGGGATGTCGGCGGGTTCTTCCAGGGCGTGCTCGAGGAGCACGGGATCGAGATCCACGGGGGCGACGATCTGGACCACTACGAGGGCTCGGACGGGCACGTGGGCCGGGTGGTCACGAAGGGAGGGCTGGAGCTCGACTGCGGTCTCGTCGTCGTGGGGGCCGGCGTGGTGCCGGACACGACGCTCGCCAAGTCGGCGGGGCTCGACATCGGCGAGCGGGGCGGGGTGCGGTGCTCGGCCCGGCTCGAGACGGAGGTGCCGGGTCTCTACGTGGCGGGCGACATCGCCGAGTACGACTCACCGCTGCTCGACGGGCCCGCGCGGATCGAGCACTGGGACGTGGCGTTCAACCAGGCGAAGACGGCTGCCCGGAACATGGCGGGCCAGGACGTGCCGCACGAGGAGATCCCGTACTTCTGGTCGGACCTCTCGGACTGGGCCGGGCTCGAATACGTCGGCGCGGGCGCCGGCGGCGACGATCGCGTGGTCCGCGGCTCGATCGACGACGGCAGCTTCACGTCCTTCACCCTTGCGGACGGGCGCGTGATGAGCGCGGTCACCGTCGGCCGCTCGGACGACCTGGAGCACGCGCGGCGGATGATCCGCGAGCGCTCGAAGCCGGACGCTGCGGCTCTCGCAGACGAGTCGACGAACCTCGGCGAGCTCTAGTCCGTTACAAGTTCGCGACGAGCGTTACAGCACGCACGCCGCACGGTTACAGAACTGAAAAAACCGCCGTTTCCAGCGGCTTTCGATCCGGTCACCGTGGTTGAATGCCATTGCGGGGCAGGGACTCGAACCCCAATTTCCCGGTCCAGAGCCGGACGTCTTGCCATTAGACGACCCCGCAGTCCGGCACCGGAGTCTAGAAGGAGGAACGGCGGGCGCCCCCGGTCCGCTGGCGCGTGCCATGGGCAAGGAAGACCAATCCCGAACGGCGTGCCTAACCGGCTCGAGAACCTGCTGCTCCTCTGCCCGAACTGCCACAGCCAGACCGAGAACTTCGCCGGAAGGGGGGTGGTGCGCCCGATCCGCCCGGTCGCCTGAGACGGCCCCTCATCAACCATCTAAGGTCGCACTGCGTACACCGATCTGGAGCGGTATGTCGGCGGCGATCCTGAAGACACTCCACGCGCCGCAGGGCGAGGACGCGATGCGGACCCTGTACCGGACCTACGGTCCGGAGCTGTACGGCTTCGCCGTCAACTGCCTGCGCGACCGCCAGGTCGCCGAGGAGGTAGTCCAGGACGTGTTCACGCGTGTGTGGCGGCACGCCGACAGCTTCGATCCATCGCGCGCGAGCTTTCGCACCTGGCTCTACGGGATCGCGCGCAACGCGATCATCGACGTCAAGCGCCGCAGCGCCGTCCGCCCCGCGCTCGCCGCCTCGGACACGGACCTCGACTCCGACCCGAGCGACGACTCCATCGAACGCGCGCTGCTCACCTGGCAGGTCTCCGCGGCGCTCGAGCGCCTCACCCCGGAGCACCGCCAGGTGATCCGCCTCGCCCATTTCCAGGGCATGCGCCTGCGCGAGATCGCCGAGCTGACCGGACTCCCGCTCGGGACGGTCAAGAGCCGCGTGTCGTACGCCCTGCGCGGGATGCGCCTCGCCCTCGAGGAGATGGGGGTGGAGCCGTGAGCCACCGCCACGCGCTCGCCTGCGACGAATGCCGCTCACTGCTCGGCGGCTACGTCCTCGACGCCCTGGAGCCGGAGGAGATGGACGCGGTGCGCGCGCACGTCGCCGACTGCACGCAGTGCGCGCGCGAGCACGCCGAGCTCGCCCCGATCCCGAGTCTTCTCGACGCCGCGGAGTCACCGGACGAATCCCTCGCCAAGCCGCCCGCCCGACTCGAGGACGCCGTCCTCGACAACTTCGCGCGCGAGCGGCCGCGGCCGGAGCCGGAGCCGGAGCGACGCCGGCGCCAACCGCGCCGCGCGCGCCGCCGGCTCACGCGACCAGTGCCGATCGCGGCCACGGCGGCGGTCGGCGCGGCCCTGGCCGCCGTCGCGCTGACCATCGGCCTGCGCGGTTCCGGACCGACGAACGCTCACGCCTACAGCGCATCCCTGCGCGGATCCGCCCTGGCCCCGGGCGCCGTCGCGTACGCCAGGCTCTCCACCCGCCCGGAGGGCACGCGGGTCGACCTTCGCGTGCGGGGAATGAGCTTCGTGCCCGGCGCGGTCTACGAGCTCTGGTGCATCGGTCGCGGCGGCAGCAAGGTCACAGCAGGCACCTTCCGCGTCGACTCCTCGGGGCGCGCGAGCGTTCGGCTCACCACTGCCGCCCGCCTCGGCGAGTACGACCGGCTCAGCGTCGAGCGCCTTGGCCCCGGCCGGCAGGGCGAACGGGTACTGGCCGGCTCGATCGAGTACTGACCAGCACCGTCCGCCCGCCGCACCGCCCTCGAGGGGGAACGGAGCGGCGTCCTACTGGACCGTGAGGACTCCCTTCATGCCAGCCTTGGCGTGTCCATCGAACGGGCAGTAGAAGTGGTACCGGCCCGGCTTGAGCGTGACGGTGATCGTCGTCGTGGCGCCGGGACCAACGATCGCGCCATCCTTGTCGACCCCGTTGCCCTTCACCGCGATTCCGTGCTGCTTGCCGGTCGTCGTCGGGTTCGTCATGACCAGGGTCACGACGCCCGTCTTGGCCGCGAGCTTCTTCGGCTCGAAGTACAGCCCGCCGTCCTTGTCGGCCGACAGCTTGAGCTTCTGCCCAGCAGCCGCCGGGGCGGGCGTCTGCGGCGCCGCGGTCCTGGCCGGCTTCTTCGAGCTCGAGCCGCTGTAGCTGCTGCCGCCACATCCAACGGCGGCCAGGGCCAGGGCCCCGGCTGCCAGGGTCGGCATGCACCATCCGCATTTGGCGCTCATCGCGCTCCTTTTCTCGGGGATCCCTCCACACGGTTCTACGCATGTCCCGGGCCACGGGTTCGGACCACCGGGTGCCGAACCGGCCGCCTGGGCGCTGCGTACTCCGCTCTGGGTATAGGTTGACCAGCCGTCACTCGCCCGGAACCGACCAAGGAGTCGAACGTGAAGCCCAAACTCGTCATTCCGCTCGCCCTCTGCGCCGCCCTGGCGGCGGCCGGCTGCGGCAGCAGCAAGAAGAGCAGCTCGAACAACGCGGCGACCCCACCGCCAAGCAGCGCACCGAGCACCACCACGACGCCCGCTCAGAAGGGCGGTGGCGGCTCCAAGCTGCAGCTCGCGGCCGACGCGAGCGGCCAGCTCTTGTTCGACAAGACCTCGCTCAGCGGGAAGGCCGGCAAGATCACGCTCGACATGTCCAACCCGGCGCCCGTCCCGCACGGGATCGCCGTGAAGGGGAACGGGATTCAGCAGAAGGGCCCGACGGTCAGCCAGGGCAGCAGCTCGACCGTCACCGTGACACTGAAGCCCGGCAAGTACGAGTTCTACTGCCCGGTCGACGGGCACGAGGCGGCCGGGATGAAGGGCACCCTGACCGTTAAGTGACACATCCGGCGCAGCGGCCGCTCCGCACCGCGGCGGTCGCGGCCGCTGCACTAGGCCTGGCTTTCAGCGGATGCGGCGAGAGCCGGAACGTGGGCCGCACCTCCACGCCCAAGGCGCCGGGGACCACCGCTCCAACCCAGCACGGCCCATCGGGCGGCTCCGGGGTATCCGGCGGCTCCGGTCCGTCCGGAGGCTCCGGTCCGTCCGGAGGCTCGGGTCAATCGGGCGGCTCGCCGTCGGGCGGGAGCAGCAACTACCCGTAGGCCGCCCCGCCCCGCCGCTCAGGCCGCCGTCTGCTCCGCCCAGTCGCGCAGCAGCCGGGCGTAGGCTCCATCGCCCGCGGCCAGCTCGTCGTGCGTGCCCTCCTCCACCACGCGCCCGTGGTCGAGGACCACGATCGTCCCGGCGCCGCGAATGGTGGACAGGCGGTGCGCGATGACGATCGCTGTCCGCCCGGCGAGCAGCCGCCGGAGCCCCTGCTCGATCCGCGCCTCGGTCTGCACGTCCACGTTGGAGGTCGCCTCGTCGAGGATCAGGATCCGGGGATCCGCCACTGCCGCCCGCGCGAACGCTACGAGCTGGCGCTGACCGGCGGAAAGGTGCCCGCCGCGCTCGCCGACCTGGGTGTCGTAGCCGTCGGCCAGGCGCTGGATGAACTCGTCCGCGCGCACCGCGCGGGCCGCCTCCACAACCTCTTCCTCGGTGGCGTCCGGCCGCCCGAAGGCGATGTTCTCGCGGATCGTCCCGGAGAAGAGGAAACCCTCCTGCGGCACGATGCCGAGCTGCGACCGGAGCGAGCGCTCGGTCACGTCGCGCAGATCGTGCCCATCGACCAGGACCCGACCCGATGTGGGGTCGTGGAACCGCGCCACGAGCTTCGCGACGGTCTGGCCCGGCGGAACCACCAGGTCCACGTGCCTGAGCGCCTCCGTCGACGGGTCGTCCACGTCGTAGCGGAACGACACGTCCTCGAATCGGATCTCGCCTGCCACGCGCGGCAGCGCGACCGCGTCCGGCCGCTCCACCATGTCCGGCTTCTCGGCCAGCAGCTCGAAGATCTTGTCGAGCGCCGCCATCCCGGCCTGGTACGTGGTGTACAGCTGCGAGAGCTGCTGGATCGGGTCGAAGAACGACTGCAGGTAGAAGACGAACGAGGCCAGGACGCCGATCGTCACGCCGTTGCCGTGGACCACCTGGTTGCCGCCGTACAGCAGGATCGCCGCCGTCGCCATAGCCGACAGGAGCTCCACGCTCGGGAAGTACGCGGCGTTCAGGTAGACGGTCTTCATGTTCGCCGCGCGGTTGTCGTCGTTCAGCTCGGCGAACCGCCGCCCGTGGCGCGGCTCCTGCCCGAAGGTGCGCACCACGCGCACGCCCGAGATCGTCTCCTGCAGATACGCGGTCACGTACGCGACGGTCTCCCGCGTGAGCCGGTAGGCGCCCGCGGAGGCGATCCTGAACGCCACGCTCCCGGCCGCCAGCAGCGGGAAGACCGCGAAGGTGACGAGCGCCAGCTTCACGTCGAGCAGCACCAGGATCACCACGGTCCCGATCAGCGTGAGCGACGACGAGAACAACGTGACCACTCCGTCGGTCACGAGCTGATCGAGCGCCTCCACGTCGTTCGTGATGCGGGAGATGAGCACACCGGTCTTGCGCCGGGCGTAGAACCCGACCGACAGACTCTGCAGATGGCGGAAGATCCGCAGCCGCAGGTCCTGGAGCGCTCGCTCGCCCACCCAGTTCACGAGGTACGTCTGGGCGTAGGTGGCTCCCCAGTTGACTAGCGCGGAGAAGAGGAACACGGCCACGATCACGTCGAGCGCCCCGATGTCGCCCTTGCGGATGCCGTCGTCGATCGCCCGCCCGGCCAGGTACGGAGGAGCGAGCGCCGCGGCCGTCGCGAGCAGCAGCGCCGCGAACATCAGCACCACGCGCCGCCGGTAAGGGCGGACCAGCTCCAGGACGCCGCGCAGGTTGCGCACGCGCTGCGCCTCCTCGCCCCGGATCAGCCGCCACAGGGCACGCGCGGTCATAGGCCCGCCACCTCGCGCTCCGCCGGCTTGCGCGTGAGGAACACCTGGTCGGGCATCCCCTTCTCGGCGATCTCGCGGTACAGCGGCGAGCTCTCGCGCAGCTCCTCGTGCGATCCGCGGGCGGCGATCCGCCCCTCCTCGAGGACCACGATCTCGTCGGCAAGCGCCACTGTCGACAGTCGATGCCCGATCACGAACGTCGTCCGGCCCCGCATCAGCTCGCGGAGCGCGCGCTTGATCTCGGCCTCGGTCGTGGCGTCCACGCTGGAGGTCGCGTCGTCGAGCACGAGTATCCGCGGGTCCTTGATGAGCGCCCGCGCGATCGCGACGCGCTGCCGCTGGCCGCCGGACAGCGTGAGGCCTCGTTCGCCCACCAGCGTTGCGTAGCCCTCGGGGAGCCCGTCGATGAAGTCGTGGATCCCGGCCCGGGTGGCGGCCGCGATCACCTCCTCGTCGCTGGCGTCGGGGCGGGCGTAAGCGATGTTCTCCCGGATGGTGTCGGAGAAGAGGAACGGGTCGTCGGAGACCAGCCCCACCTCCTCGCGAAGCGACGTCACGTCCACCTCGCGCAGATCGGCTCCGTCGATCGAGACGCTGCCCTCGGTCGGGTCGTACAAGCGCGGCAGCAGCGCGACCAGCGTCGTCTTGCCCGAGCCGGTCGCGCCGACGATCGCCACCGTGCGGCCCGCTTGCACGTCGAGGTCGATCTCGCGCAGGACCGGCTCACCCGTCTCGTACGCGAATGACACCCCGCGCAGCTCCACTCGGCCATCGCCCGCCGGCAGCGGTGGCGCTCCTGGCGGCGAAGTCATGCGCGGCCTGCGGTCGAGGATCTCGAACACACGGGCGCCCGAGGCGACGGCGCGCTGCGACATCCCTAGCGCGACCCCGAGCATCCGGACGGGCGATCCGAGCATCGTCACGTACCCGTAGAACGCGACGAACTCGCCCACTGTGATCGTCCCATGTACCGCTTGGCGGCCCCCCACCAGTAGGACGCCGGCCAGGCCGAGCTGGGGCAGGAACGCGATAAACGGGTTGTAGAAGGCGCGCAGCCGCGTCGAGACCATCGACTGGTCGAAGACGCGTCGCGCGGTGCGCGAGAAGCGCGCGAGCTGCCGCTCCTCACGCGCGAAGGCCTTCACCAGCCGCACGCCGGAGATGCTCTCCTCGGCCTCCGCGGTGAGCTCCGCGATCCGCTGCTGCACCTCCTGGCTCGCCGGGCGGTTGCGGATGCCGTAGCGGTACGCGGCCCACAGCACGACCGGGGTGGGGAAGAGCGCGATCGCCGCGAGCCCTGGGTTCACGGCGATCATGACGGCCGCCGCCACCAGGATCGTGATCGCCGACTGGGCGATGAAGATGAGCCCGTAGCCGAGGAAGAAGCGCACCGACTGGAGGTCGACCGTGGCCCGCGACATCAGCTGGCCGGTCTGCTGCTCGTCGAAGAATGCGACCTCGAGCGACTGGAGGTGCGCGTACATCCGGTTGCGCAGGTCGTATTCCACGCCCAGCGAGACCCGGCCCGCGATCAGGCGCCGCGAGACGCTGAACGCCAGTCGAAGCAGGCCGGCCGCCGCGATCGCGCCGACCAGCGGCCACAGGTCCGTGCGCCCGTGGCGAATCCGATCGATGGTCCGCCCGACGAGGAACGGGATGATCACCCCGGCGCCCATCGCGATCGCCGCCAGCGCGAACGACACCGCGACCCCGCGCCGGTACGGGCGAAGGAAGCCGAGCAGACGGACGAAGACCTTCACGTGAGGCTACTTTACTTTATGAAGCATTGAGGTCGCGGACGCTCGGGGTAGAGTCGCGCGCCACGTGCGCAGTGCGAGGACAGTCAAGCGCCGGCATCGTTTCCATGCGGCCCTCGCCGTCCTGGCGGTGGCCGGCGTCGTGGCCGGCTGCGGCGGCTCGGACGAGAACGCGAAGTTCGGCAAGGCCTTCGGGCCTGTCAGCGTCGAGCTCCGCACGGTCATGACCTCGGTCGGACAGGCCGTGGCCGCGCGACCGACCGATACGCAGATGGCGAGCGAGTTCGCCGGATTCGCGACGCGGCTCGCGACCGTCAAGGCGCACATCGACGCGCTCAAGCCGCCGTCCTCGCTCCGGACGCTCGTCCGGAGCCTCTCGGCAGCGGTGGGCCGGCTGAGCGCCGACATGCGGTTCATCGCGGCCGCCGCCCGGTCCCACCAGCCGGCCGCGGCCCGCGCCGCCACGGTCGCGCTCGTGCGCGACTCGCAGGCGGCTTCGGGGGCCGGCAGGGCGATTGCGCGAAAGACCGGGACGAAGGTCACGCCATAGCCGCATGACGCGACGTCATCAGGCGGCGCTGGCCGGGACCGCGGTGGTCACGGCGGTCGCGGGGATCCTGAGGTACGCCACCTCCGCCGGAGTCGTGCCCTTCGCGGCGGCCGCGGTCGCCCTCGCCGGACTCGCGTGGCTGGTGGCGTTCGGCACGGAGCAGGTGGGCGCCCGCTACGGGCCCGCGGTCACCGGCTTCATGCAGTCCACGCTGGGGAACCTGCCCGAGTTCTTCATCGTGATCTTCGCGCTCTCGGCGGGGGAGACCGTGGTCGCCCAGACGTCGATCATCGGGTCGTTGTTCGCCAACGCGCTGCTGGTCCTCGGGTTGGTGATCGTCGTCGGGGCGCGCAGCGCGGATGACGGCCTCATGAGCTTCAAGGTCCGGCTGCCGATGGACACGGCCACGCTGCTCCTGGTCGCGGTGTTCATCATCGTGATCACCGGCCTGTCCGCGGGCTCCTCGGATAAGGCCAGCGCGCACATCGAGACGATCGACGCGATCGGCGCCGGCTGCGTGCTGTTCGTGTACGCGGCGTGGATCCGGTCCTACCTGCGAAGCGACACCGGGCCGGCGACGGATGTGCCGCACGGCTCGACGCTGCCGCTCCCGATCGGACTTGGGGTGCTGGCGGCGGCCGGCACCGGCTCGGCCTTCGTGTCCGACTGGTTCATCCACGCCCTCGACCCTGCGATCCGCACCCTGGGGATCTCGAAGGCGTTCGCCGGGCTCGTGATCGTCGCCATCGCTGGGAACGCGGTGGAGAACTTCACCGGCCTCGTCCTCGCACGCAAGCGCAACTTTGACCTCGCGATCTCGGTGGTGAAGAACTCCGTCGCCCAGATCGCGGCCTTCCTGTTCCCGGCGCTGGTGCTCGTCTCGCTGGCATTCGCGCACACGCTCACGTTCCAGCTGGCGCCGGTGTACATCGGCGCGATGCTGCTCACCGCGATCGCCGTGTGGCAGATAACCGGCGACGGCGAGGCGTCCGAGTTCGAGGGCTGGGCACTGGTGGCCCTCTATGTGATCCTGGCCACCTTCGCGCTCTATGAGTGAGGGCGGGCGGCGTCGATAGCTCCGGGTGGATTCGAACCACCGACCTCACCATTATGAGTGGTGCGCTCTAACCGCTGAGCTACGGAGCCGGACTCCGCCGAGTCTAGAGTCCTGATGGACCGGGTCAGCGAGAATCGCGCCGTGCCCGCGGCGCCGCCACTGCTCCTCGCCGTCCCCAACGCGAGCGAGGGACGCGACCGGGCGACGATCGACGCGATCGCCGCGGCGTTCGCGCCGGCGCGCGTCCTCGACGTGCATTCGGATCGCGACCACGGACGCAGCGTGTTCACGCTGGCGGCGCGGCAGAGGGAGATCGCGAGCGCGCTGGTCAGTGGGGCCCGCGAGGCCGCCGCGCGGATCGACCTCCGCCAGCACCAGGGCGACCACCCGCACGTCGGGGCGCTGGACGTGGCGCCGGTCGTCTACCTCGACGACGCGAGCCGCGGTGCCGCGGTGGCGGAGGCGCTCACCGCCGCCGCGCTGATCGGCGACGAGCTCGATCTCCCCGTCTTCCTCTACGGCAACCTGGCCACGACCGACGACCGGCGCGAGCGGGCATCGCTCCGCGCGGGCGGGCCGGCCCGCCTGGCCGAGCGGGTCGCCGGGGGGGAGCTCGTTCCCGACCACGGACCGCGGCGCGTGGATCCGCGGTCCGGCGCAGTCCTCGTCACCGCTCGTCCGCCACTTGTCGCGTTCAACCTGGACCTCGCCAGCGACGACGTCGAGCTGGCCCGGCGCATCGCCGCCGGGTTGCGTGAGTCGGGCGGCGGTCCTGCGGGTGTGCGAGCAATCGGCCTGTACCTGCACGAGCGCGGTCGGGCGCAGGTGTCGGTGAACCTGCACGACCACCGCGCCGCTCCCCTGGCCGAGCTGGTCGAACGGGTGCGCGCGCAGGTCCCCGTCGCCGAGGCCGAGCTCGTCGGCCTCGCCCCCGCCGCCGCGCTCGAAGGCCTCCCGGACGACCTGGAGCTGCGGGGCTTCGATCCCGAGCGGCACGTGATCGAGAACGCGTTACGCTCAGCGGGGCTCTGATCGATGGCTCAAACCAGGCGAAAGCGCAAGACGAAGCACCGCGGTACCCAGGCCGGAACCGTCGAGTCCCGCGGGCGCACCGGGCGCCGGCCCACCCAGGCCGAGGCCCGCAAGATCACGCGCGACCGGCGCCAGGCCCGCCACGACCGGCCGCCGAGCTGGCGCAGCGCCCTCAACCGTGCAGCGATCTCGGCGGCGGTTTTCGCGGTCGCCGTGGTGGTGATCTTCGGCAGGCCGATCGGCGCGGCGGTGGCCCTCGGCGTCGTGATGGTCGTGATCTACCTGCCGATGAGCTACTACACCGACCGGTTCCTCTACAGGCGGCGGCTGCGCCAGAAGCAGGCGCCGGACGCCCGGTAGCCTGACCGCCCGATGGACGCGCGCACTTTCACGGTCGGGCCGTTCATGGAGAACTCGTACCTGGTCCGCCGCGACGGATCGGACCGGGCCCTGTTCATCGATCCGGGCGACGAGGCGCCCAAGCTGCTCGGCGCGCTCGAGGCGCTCGGCCTGACGCTCGACGCCATCCTCCTCACCCACACCCACATCGACCACGTCGGCGCGGTCGCGCCGGTGGCCACGGCGACTGGCGCCGAGGTCTGGGTCCCGGAGGTCGAGAAGCCGGTCCTGGCCGACATCAACCGCTGGGTCCCCTGGCCGGACCTCGGCCCGTTCGAGAGCTGGGACGCCGAGCACACGCTTGCGGGCGGCGAGCGTCTGGAGCTGGCCGGTTTCGAGATCGACGTGCTCTTCACGCCCGGCCACAGCCCCGGCCACGTGACCTATTCCCTCGTGGACGAGGAGGTGGTGTTCTCCGGCGACGTCCTGTTCAAGGGCTCGGTCGGTCGCACCGACCTCCCGGGCGGCAACTGGGGCACGCTGCTCGAGTCGATTCGCATGCTGGTGGACACGCTCCCGGAGACGACCACCGTCTACCCCGGCCACATGGGCATCACGACGCTCGGCGCAGAGCGGGCGAGCAACCCCTTCCTCGTCGAGCTCGCTCGGTAATAGATGGGCATCTAGTGCCCGAGAAGGTCCAGGCGCCGCGCGGCACCTTCGACGTGCTTCCCGACGACGGGCGGGCGCGGCTGCGCCTGCTGGAGCTGTCCGAGGCCATCTTCGGCCGCGCGAACTACGGTCCGATCGAGACCCCGGTGTTCGAGGCCACCGAGCTGTTCGAGCGCGGGGTGGGGGAGACCACGGACGTCGTGGAGAAGGAGATGTTCACCTTCGACGACCAGGGCGGGCGCTCGCTCACGCTGCGACCGGAGGGGACCGCCTCGGTCTGCCGGGCCTACGTCGAGCACGGCATGCACAAGGCGGCCCAGCCGGTCAAAGTCTGGTACTGGGGGCCGTTCTTTCGCTACGAGGCGCCCCAGGCCGGGCGCTATCGCCAGTTCACCCAGGTAGGCGTCGAGGCACTTGGCTCCGACGACCCCTCCCTCGACGCCGAGTCCATCCTGCTCCTGGCGGAGCTGCTCGAGCTCGCCGGCGCGCGCGGGATCCGCTTCCGGGTCTCGAGCCTGGGCACCGCCGCGACCCGGCGCGCGTACTCGGACGAGCTTCGCGAGCACCTCCGCGCGCGCGAGGACCAGCTCTCCGATGACGTCCTGGGCCGCCTCGACCGGAACCCCTTGCGGGCCTTCGACTCGGACCACCCGGGAACGCAGGCCGCGCTGCGGGACGCGCCGCGGCTGCTCGACCGGCTCGCGCCGGACGACGCCGAGCACTTCGCCGAGGTAAGGCTGCTGCTGGACGACGCAGGCCTCGAGTACGAGCTGGACGGGACGCTCGTCCGCGGCCTCGACTACTACACGCGCACCGTGTTCGAGGTCGAGAGCACCGAGCTGGGCGCCCAGAGTGCCCTGGGGGGCGGGGGCCGCTACGACGGCCTGGTCGAGCTCCTCGGCGGGCCCGCCACGCCCGGCGTGGGTTGGGCGGCGGGCGTCGAACGGATCCTCCTGGCCGCCAAGGAACCCGTGGAGCCGGCGCGCCCCAGCGTCTTCGTCGCCCTCGCCGACGGCGCCGCCGCCGCGGCCGCGTTCGCCCTCGCGCGCGACCTTCGATCGCGCGGCGTGGCGACCGAGCTCGAGCAGGCCGGCCGCTCACTGAAGGGACAGATGAAGCACGCCGACCGGCTCGGCGCCGCCCACGTGGTGATCGTCGGCGAGAGCATCGAGATCAAGGACATGGCCAGCGGCGAGCAGCACGCCGTCGCCACGATGGAAGACGCCGTCGCGGAGCTTGCGTGAAGCAGCCCCGCGCGAACGCGTACCGCACGGCCTGGGCGGGCGACCTGCGAGCGAGCGACGTCGACTCCGAGCCGCGCGTCGCCGGCTGGGTCCACCGCCGTCGCGACCACGGGGGGCTGATCTTCATCGACCTGCGCGACCGCAGCGGCATCCTCCAGCTCGTCTTCCACCCCGAGGACGCGGCGGAGGCGCACGCGGAAGCGCACTCGCTCCGGTCGGAGGACGTGATCTCGGTGGACGGGACGCTCGTCCGCCGGGAACCGGAGAACGTGAACCCGAGCATGCCGACCGGCGAGGTCGAGCTGAGCGTGCACGGGCTCCACAAGCTCGCCGACGCGGAGACGCCGCCGTTCCAGGTGGACGAGGAGGGGACGATCGACGAAGTCACCCGCCTGCGCTACCGCTACCTCGACCTGCGGCGCGAGCGGATGCGCGCGAACGTGGAGCTCCGCCACGCCCTTGCGCAGGCAATACGCGGCTACCTGAACGGGGCCGACTTCCTGGAGATCGAGACGCCCATGCTCACCCGCTCGACGCCTGAGGGCGCGCGCGACTTCATCGTCCCGAGCCGGCTCCAGCCCGGCTCCTGGTACGCGCTGCCCCAGTCGCCCCAGCTCTTCAAGCAGCTCTTCATGATCTCCGGCTTCGAGCGCTACTACCAGATCGTCCGCTGCTTCCGGGACGAGGATCTGCGCGCCGACCGCCAGCCCGAGTTCACCCAGCTCGACATGGAGATGGCGTTCGTGGACGAGGATGACGTGATCGCGCTCGTCGACGGGCTGCTGCAGGCGGTCCTCGCCGTCGGGGGCATCGAGGTGACGTTGCCGCTCGACCGCGTCACCTACGACGAGGCGATGCTCCGCTACGGGAGCGACAAGCCCGACCGTCGCCCGGGCATGGAGATCCACGACCTCGGCGAGGCGTTCGCGGGATCGGAGTTCAAGGTCTTCTCGGGCGCGCTCGAATCGGGTGGCGTGGTGCGCGGGCTCCGCGCCAGCGCCGAGCTTCCCCGGAGCCGCCTCGACGAGCTCACGGAGCAGGCCAAGTCGCTCGGAGCCAGGGGCCTAGTCTGGGCGGCGGTCGAGGAGGGGGGCGAGTGGCGCTCGCCCGTTGCGAAGTTCCTGAAGCCCGAGGAACGTGGCCGCGCGGCCGAGATCCTCGGGGCGAGCCCGGGCGACACGATCTTCGCCGTGGCCGACGCGCCCGATGTTGCGGCGCGCGTGCTGGGCGCCATCCGGCTCGAGCTCGCAGGGCCCGTGGATGGGCACGACATCTTCTGGGTCGTCGACTTCCCGATGTTCGAGTGGAACGAGGACGAGCGGCGGCTGGATCCTCTGCACCACCCGTTCACCTCTCCGTCGGGAGACCTCGACGGCGACCCGGCGGAGTGGCGGAGCCGCGCCTACGACGTCGTCCTGGACGGATGGGAGCTCGGCGGCGGCTCGATCCGGATCAACCGCCGCGAGGTCCAGACGAAGGTGTTCGACGCGATCGGGATCCCTCCGGACGAGGCGCGCGAGCGGTTCGGCTTCCTCCTCGACGCGCTGCAGTACGGCGCCCCGCCGCACGGCGGGATCGCGTTCGGCTTCGACCGGATCGTGGCGCTGCTCGCGGGGCTCGACAACATCCGCGACGTGATCGCCTTCCCGAAGACGGCCAGCGGGGCCGATCCGCTCACGGGCGCGCCCGCGCCGGTCGACGCCGCGCAGCTCCGCGAGCTGGGCGTCCAGGTTCGCGCGCAGACCTGAGGCCCGTGCTAGCGTGAATCGCGGCTCGAGCTTGTCCGCCAGACCGCCCGCCATGTTGAGCCAACACAACGGGATAGGGAGCCCGGTCTCGGGGCGGGTCGTGGCTCGTCCCGGAGGGCACCCGAACTTGCCAAGAGCAGGTTCAACCCGAGGGCGGCAGCGGCAAGCTGGAGCCTTTTCTCTCTAATCTTCCGGGTACGGCCGTCCCACCACGCGGCGCGGGCTCGCGGTATGGACCACTCACCTATCTCGCTCCTCGAGGACCATCTCACGGCACCCCGTGGGCGCGGGCGGCTGAGCCGGTCGCCGCACGCCGGTACGGCCGGCGGGGCACCGTGCGGCGACGTGATCCGGATCGCCGTCGAAGTCGATCGAGACCGCGTTTCCGACGCCGGCTTCGACGCCCGCGGCTGCGCTGCGGCCCGGGCCGCCGGGAGCGCCGTCGTCGAGCTCGTGCGCGGCGCGCCGCTGCTGGAGGCCGCCCGGGTCACGCCGTCCGCAGTGGCTGACGCGCTCGGAGGCCTGTCGCCGGAGCGCCGCCACGCCGCGGACCTCGCGGCGGACGCCCTGCACGGGGCGATCGGAGCCGCGTGCCGCGACGGCGCACCTCGGCTCGCGTCCAGCGAGCGCCGCACGCTCGTGGCGATGAGCGGCGGCGTGGACAGCGCCGTTGCGGCGCACCTCGCGCTCGAGCAGGGCGACGAGGTCATGGCGGTCACGCTTCAGCTGTGGTCGGATCCGGCGGGCGACGGCACCCTGAGCTGCTGCTCGCCGCACGCGGTCCGCGAGGCGCGCGCGCTTGCTCACGGCATGGGGCTGCCGCATGTGACGCTCGACCTGCGGGGCGACTTCCGCGATCAGGTGGTCGACGACTTCCTCGAGGGACACGGCGCCGGGCTCACGCCCAACCCCTGCGTCCGCTGCAACGGCCTGGTGCGCTTCGACGCGATGGTCGCGCTGGCTGACAGGCTTGGAGCCGCGCGGCTCGCAACCGGGCACTACGCGCGCCTGACCTGCGACGCGCACGGCCCACTCGTACGGCGCGCGGCTGACCCCGCGAAGGACCAGGCGTACGTGCTCGCGCGTCTATCGCCGTCGATCCTCGACCGGCTGCACTTCCCGCTGGGCGAGCTCGAGAAGCCACGCGTCCGGGAGATCGCGCGCGCCGCGCGGCTCCCGGTGGCCGAGCGGCCCGAGAGCCAGGACCTCTGCTTCCTTGCGGGCACGAGCGGCCCCGAGTTTCTGCGCCGCCACGGCGCCCGGGCGCGCGCAGGACAGATCGTGGACACGCGTGGCCGCGTGCTCGGGGCCCACCGCGGCCAGCACCTTTTCACCGTTGGGCAGCGCAGGGGCCTTGGGGTGTCCGCAGGCGAGCCCCTGTACGTCGTCCGGAAGGATCCCGAGCGCGGCCAGGTGGTGGTGGGTCCGCGCAGCGCTCTCGCACGCACGCGTGTGGAGGTCGGCGGCGCGACCCTCTACCGCCCGGGCTCCGAGGTGGACAGCGTGAAACTGCGCTACCGGTCCGTGCCGGTCCCGTCGCGCGTCGAGGGATCGCCGGCCGCCGGGCGGCACA
>Ga0209577_10000697_pt1 | contig 33350 bp, 50 predicted proteins | sample GraSoiAngelo_109_FD_185874 | JGI IMG/M metagenome (GOLD analysis project Ga0209577, IMG submission 185874) | Grasslands soil microbial communities from the Angelo Coastal Reserve, California, USA - 14_0903_12_20cm (SPAdes) (version 2) | ecosystem: Environmental > Terrestrial > Soil > Grasslands... | reverse complement strand
GTATGAAGTCTCTCCACTTGTGCAAGATATGCTTCCTCGCCGCCACGCATCTCGGAGGGTTTTGTCAATGGAACGTCGATCTCGTATCCGCCGACTGCCTGATCGAGTCTCTTCATCAAACTCTTCGGATAGGCCCAAGCCTTCCCTGGCGGAGTCGGAAATCCTGATACCATGAAACCGTTTACAGGATAGGGTGGATAGGTTCCGGGAATGTTGAAGACTCCAACCTTGAGGCCTGCCTTCCCACATGTATCCCAGAGGCAACCAATCTCCTCTGTCGTCCTTCCATGTCTCAGTTGTCGATCTGGCCCGATGGACAGGAAGCCCCAGACTCCGATCTTTGCCGGATTCTTCCCGGTGGCAAAACACTGCCATGCAGGAACACTGGAGGGAGGAACTATGGATTGCAGGGTCCCATGAGTGCCCGATTGAAAGAGTGTTCGTAGATTGGGAAGTTGGTCAAGCCATTTCTCGATGAGTGGGGGCGATGCGGCGTCAAGTCCAATAATCATCGCCTTCATCAAAACCCACGACCCAAGCTAGTTGTTTTTCGAGGAAGCCTGTTGTAAGGAAGCTTCGATCTCGGCTACCATTCGCTTCCATGTCGTGGCTGCTGAGGTTGTTGTCCGAATCTTCTCCAAGCCGAAGTACCTGGCAACCCCGTCGTAGAGCCTCTTCTCATTCCGAATGAACTCAGCCGTATGCTCAGGCCTATTCTCAAGAATACGTTCCTCGTCAGCATCAAGAATGAACGACACGTCCGGCCTCGGAATTATCCAGACCAGTAGGTGCTCAAGCGGAACATGGGTCTGATTGCCCCAGAAAGCAACGATCAGATCATAGAGATAACGGTCAGCAACGACACTGTATCCCAACGCTCTCCGTATCTTGATTCCACCGACTAGCAGTGGGCAGTAGACGAATAGAAAGTAGAGCGACCAGAGAACCCTCACAGGCTTCATTCTCTCCAGCTGATTCGTCTGAGCGAAACCAAGGACTCGCGCTCCTCTTCTCAGGATGAAGCCGAATGGGTCGATAAGGTCTTGATGTCTCAGATACGAGAACTTGTGTCCTGAGTGATTGAGAAGGTAGTATGTTCTCCCTGCGTGCGTGGACTTGCCTGTTCCGTGGGTCCCGCTGAGGGTCACTATGATCGTCTTCAGCTTACCAGATCCTCCTGCCCAAGAGTCGGTTATGGGAGACAGCATTGATGAAGTCGAGGAGGAGGAGGGGAGGAGTCACAAGGCAACTCAGCGAGCTACGCCATCTTCCTTTTGATGCTTCCCGCGCTCCTTTGAGTAGAAAGATGAGGATGATTGCGACAGTCGGTATCCTGTAGGGGAGGACAAGCCTGTCTCTCCGTAGCACTCCAAGTCGATCTTTTCCAAACTTCTTTTGTCCCGCTTGTTTCAGATCTTGTATCGGTGCGCTCTCGACACCACAAGCTTTCAAGAATCGATCGATGGCGCCGATGAAGAACAAGAACGCGTCTCCAATATCGGCCTTGTCAACCGCGTCGAGAATCTCTTGCGTTGAACAGTTTCTTGACAAGGCTTCAAAGTCTATGACGTCTGATAGTTTCAGGAAGTTGTGGCGGAACATTGCGTGAATTATTCTGATAAGCACTCGGTCCAAGTCTGATGTTACCCAGACGTTCCGGCCTTCTATCTTCTCGATCTTTCTGTCTCGTAGAATGTCGTTTGGTTCTACGTGCTGCTCGCCGAGCTGGCTGATTGTTGGGTACAGTTCGAAGTCGTGTTTGAACCCCGGTAGGAAGCAGCTGAACTTGCCCACCAACTTGTCGCAATGAGTTAGTGGCTGTGGCTTGGCCTTGAACTTGTCCAAGAGCATTCCTCTTGCCTCTCCAAATTCGGACGAGCGAGGCAAGAGAAAGTCGAGGTCGTGTCCCATGTCAGGCAAGGAGTCGAAGGATTTTATCACAACGAATGATACTCCCAGCTTCTGGAACTCTTTGCTCATTAGATCGTACAACTGGATTGCCTCGGCGAACTCAGCCTTAGCCTCGTCAACCACCTGTGAAGGCGCGTTGAGAAGGGGGGCGGCTCTCAGAGTAACTTTATTGTTCTTCGCAAGTTTCAGGAACCTCTCCTTGTTGACAGGATGAATCCGCTCTTTCCGAATTACAGCCTTCGCTAATAGAACAGATTCGGCCTCTCTGCGGGCTGTCTTGACAATTCCGACTTCCTCAAGAAAACTCATTCCGAGACCTTCTAGCTCATGAATTGACTAGCGACATACAAGGCGCAAACGTCTTCTCGGCGGCCTCATCCCACGAGATGATTAAGGGCGACTGTTTGCCCTTCGGCGAGAATCTCTTGGGATCATCAATAACCTCACTGATCTTAGCTGCAAGCTTCAACTCATCCACCGGGGGCTCGACCGGCACTGCAAGCCCTTCCTCAACAAACTCTGCGAGGGAGGAAGCATTCGCGACAATCGTAGGAACACCCACCCCAATCGCCTCAGCGACGGTGTTACCCCAGTTCTCATACTCAGATGCAAGAACCACAGCCGTGCTGGATGCGTAGAGCGGAAACAGCTCGCTCTGAGGTAACCTATCGTACCATTCCACGCTCCCGTTCAATCCGAGTGTGTGTGATAACTGTTCGAGCTCGCTCTTTATGGGACCCCTTCCGACGATTCTCAACTTCAGATTATCGTTCCTATCGCGCAGTTTCGCGACCGCCCTCATGACCTTATCGACGTTCTTGTACCTCTCAAGCCTCCCCGCGTACAGAATCGTCGGTTCTTCAGGTTCGCGCCATTGATTCTTTTCTCTAAGATCGGAGGCAATCCCGTTCGGGATTATCTCCACCTTCCCCGCCGATTCGGGAAACGTCTCGATCATCAGGCGAGACTCAAATCGTGAAATGCAGATTATTCTCGGCACGTGTGCGACCAGCTCTCGGATGAATGGACGGTACGCTCCAAAGAGAATTCTTCCTAGCCCCGAATTTAATCGGCCCACGTAGTGGGGTGTGAAGATGAGTGAGCTTTTTCCTCGCATGATCCCTGCGATTGGACCCGGGACGTCGTGGATGCAGTGCAAGTGAAGAACTTGTGGGTGAGACTGCTTCAGCACTTTGAACAGACCCGATGGGGAGGGAAAGTGATAGTTCTCTCTGGGTGCGAGGGATCTGATTCGGAAGACGGTAAGATAATCATCAACGTTCTGCACTGCAGGCAGATGACCCAAAGGATCAGTTGTGATCACGGAGACTCGTCGGAAGAATTTCGTCGCTCGCTTTGCCAGCTGCGAAACGTGAGTCTCTACCCCTCCAACATATGGAGGGTAGCGCGGGCTGACGATTGTTATACTGTCCAACAGAGATCTCGAACACTCACGTGTTAATGTATTTTCCTCGCGCGCTATTTATTCAATTCCGGACTTGACCCGTCGCACATCTCGTGATGTATCCAAACATATCTTGGGACATGAATTTGTACCGGAATATCTCCCCTCACCAAGAAGTATAAGAGGAGATAATACAGCAAGCCAGAATAATCGTGGTGGGAATAACGAGGCAAGACCGAGATATCCCTGCAGGCATCGACGACGAGGGAGGAACGTCTGCTCTGTTCACGGCGAGTCTTGAAGCTGCGAGTATGAAATTTTCGAACTAAGTGTGGCTCCAAGAAAAATGAACCCTCTGCGCATAGCTGTCATTGGCGGTGGCTATTGGGGAAAGAAGGTAATTCGTGAGACCCTTGCAATAAGTCAAGCCACAGGCTCAAGCCAACTCCACTCGATAGTGGACAACTTTCCAGAATCACTCGCCCAGTGCCGAAAAGAATTTGGCCCAGGCCTCGACTATCGAACCGACTACCGCGCTCTGGCTACGGACCCGTCTCTGACAGGGGTCCACATCTGCACCCCGAACCATGCCCACTTCGAGGTAGCCTCCACATTCCTCAGACAAGGAAAACACGTACTCGTCGAAAAGCCTTTGACGTTAAGGACCGAAGAAGCATACGAGCTTGTAAGACTTGCCAAGGAGAACAAGGCAGTTCTCTGCGTGGGACACATTCATAGGTTCAACAACGGGGTTCGGGAACTGAAGCGTGTTCTCGCCGATAGCAGTATAGGAGACGTGTACTATCTGCGTCTGAGATGGACAGCCCTCATGAACCCTCAACTACTGAGGGAGGTCATAACCGACTTGGCTCCTCACCCCTTTGACATCTGCAACTATCTACTCGACGCGTGGCCGGAGAAGATCGCGTGCAAGGGACGAGGCTACAGGACCAAGCAGAACGAAGAGGTAGCATTCATAACAGCAGACTACAAGGGGGGCATGATTGCTCATGTCGAGCTCAGCTGGCTGGACCGAGATAAGCGGAGAGAAGTTATGATTGTTGGAAGCAAGGGAACAGCCCAACTTGACTGCGTCGATCAGAAGCTCGCGCTCGAGCTACAGGGAGGTAGACAAGAGATACCGGTCTCGGTGAGCAACACTCTTGGAGACGAAATACGCCACTTTTACGACTGTATCCGCAACAACCAGGATTCAACACCCTACTCGAACCATTCTGACGGAATCCTAGGGGCAAGGGTAGTATCCCTCCTAGAGGCCTCGCGAGAGTCAATGTTCCAAGACCGAACAGTCCAAGTGCAGCTCCCGATAATCCCGGCGATACCGGCAAAATGAAGCGTCCCAAGTACTCAATTATCAAGAAAGCAACAATAGGGCGCGACTCACGCGTCTACGACCAAGTCAACCTCTACGGATGCAGGATAGGTCAGAATACAAAGATAGATTCCTACGTGTACATTGAAGAGGGCGTTACGATAGGTGACAATTGCAAGATTCGACCCTTCGTCTTCATCCCGACAGGGGTAGTCATAGAGGACAATGTCTTCATCGCGCCGAACGTCACGTTCACCAACGACAAACACCCGAGAGCACAGGGAGAATGGACCCGGCTCAACACCAGAGTCAAGAAGAATGCCTCAATAGGCGCGGGGAGCACAATAAACCCGGGAGTAGAGATCGGTGAAAACGCCCTGATAGGCGCGGGCTCGGTCGTTACGAAAAATATTCCTGACAATGCTATCGCTGTAGGCATACCGGCGAGAGTTGTGGGCTCAAGACCCGCACCCGACGAACCAAATGGTCCCGGCTCAAGTAGTAGAGTTAGAACTAGTCGATGAGACGCCTTGCAATAATTCCGGTCTTTCGAGAAATCGGCAAGATTGGAAACGTAATCGAAAGATTCACGCCTCAGTCCGTGGACGAAGTCTGCCTCGTTGTAGACGATCCCGACGAGACTATTCTAGAAGAAATCGATGAGTCTCGAAAGAGGACCCAAGTTCCGGTCACGATCATCGAGAACCCCACGAGGAATGGAATAGGTTACGCGATCAAAGAGGGATACTGGTACGCGCTGTCCCACGGATTCGACATAATCATTGTAATGGCAGGCAATGGTAAGGACGATCCGCGAGAGATCCCGCGCCTGACAGAGCCTATCATCAAGAAAGGGTTCGACTATGTGCAGGGATCCAGATTCCTCCCAGGGGGAAAGGGCGAGAGGACGCCTTTCTTGAGACGAATCTTCACCCGTCTCTTCCCATTTGTCTGGACGTTCGTCACGGGAGTCCGGTGCACCGAAGTTACTAACGGATTCAGAGCATACAGAGCTACAATACTGGAAGATCCTCAGATCAACATCCGTCAAAGCTGGCTGAACGGGTACGAGCTGGAATACTATCTTCATTACAAGGTTCTCACACTGGGTTACAAATTCACCGAGCGGCCTGTATCCAAGATCTATTCTCATGCGAAACGAGAGTCTTATTCCCACATATCACCATTGAAAGACTGGCAGCAAATAGTAGGTCCAATAGTCCTACTCCGACTGGGAGCCAGACACTAGAATTGACACTAGTATCTCAGTATCGACCTATCATCATCCAAGCCACGAATCCCTCCGATTCGAAGGTTCTGGCTAGTTATGCGGAGTTCTGGAAGATACCCTGGCGGACCAAAGCAGACCCAGACGAGCAGCACACCGTATTCACAACCCGCAACCAGATAGCAACGACAAGACATGCTACGACTATCGTCTCCCCCACTGGGAAAGAGGCAGCCGAGACAATTGCCCGAGACCACGGACTTACACTGAACTCGAACGAGGCATCGATCGCTCTCTCGGCAGCACGTGACGTTGAGGTTTCGCTGAAAACGAACGTTTACGAATTTTCTGGACCCAATCTCGACCCCGTTCTACGATCCGGAGACTGGTCGATCCTTTCGAAAATTCGGGGAACGGAGATCCATCTCCTTAGCATAGACTTGGTCGGCGAATACGTTCGAAGAATCTCTCGTGGATTTGAAGACAAACCCAGCAGGAGATTCTGGCTGGCGACCAAACTGCCCTTCTCGTACCAGACAATACCGCGATTCGTTCGAGACCGATCCTTTCGATCCTCCGAGGGAGCGGGACAGATCACTGAGGACAAACTGGGTCCCGTTGAATGCCTTAGGACGATATTCTTAGCTAGCTTGGTCCTCTCTTCCGGCCCTATTCCTCGAATTGCCTTTTGGAAGCGTGGAAAATCCTACGCTCTTGCCGTGACTCATGACGTGGAGACGAAGGAGGGTCTCGAGAGTGGAGCGCCCAGACTCATCAACATAGAAAGAAATCTCAGAATCCGATCGACCTGGAACGTTCCAAGCGCCCGATACCCGTTGCCACCCGGATCCCTAGACCTCCTAACAGAGAACGGAGAAGTCGGTGCCCACGATACTGCGCACGATGGGAGACTCATATTCCTCGGCTCTGAAGCGAAGGTACGACGGCTACAAGACTGTAAACAGGGATTGGAAAAGTTGACAGGACAAGAGATTCATGGATTTCGATCCCCACTCCTACAACACAACGCGGACCTAGCTTCCGCTATAGCGAAGGCAGGATACACGTACGATTCCTCCTGCCCTTCGTGGGAACTCCTCTCTCCAACATCTCTCCGCCCTCATGGAGTTGGCACAGTTTTTCCCTTTGAAATAGCCGACACGTTGGAGATTCCTGTCTCGCTTCCACAAGATCACCAGCTAATCAAGGTCGCCGGACTAGAACTATCAGCCGCAGTTGACACGTGGGCGCGCCTGTCCAAATGGATACGTGGTCTCGGAGGCTCGTGCATACTGCTTGTACATCCAGACTACGAGCTTGGATTGGAAGAGAATGTTCACGAATACCGAAGGCTCCTGGAGGACTTTGCCTTAGATCCTCAATGCGACGTCATGACGCTTGGTGAAATGGCTGACTGGTGGAGGTATCGAGGAAGGGCCCAATGGAAATCAACGGATGGGATCCTAAGGATCGTTCCTCCCGATGGGACAGAGTACTTGCAAGCAGAATTGGTTACCGGCTATGGAACTCATGGATTTGCGAGCGAGATTCTATCTTGATCAGCCTTCTCTTCATCTTCTGGATCGCCGTCGGCTCAATTCACCTAGGCATGCCGCTTGCATATTTCGGCGTGATGAAGCGGATCGGAAAGGGACGGGGGTACAATCTCTCGACCAAATCGGACCGACAGCCCACTATCAGCATCATCATTCCTACATACAATGAAGCGACCGTCATCAAGGAGAAACTGTCAAACATCTCTCTCTCAGACTACCCATCTGATAGAATGGACGTGATTGTTGTTGACAGCGGCTCGACCGACAGTACCGCCAACTTGGCCAGGGATTTTTTCAGTCAGAATAATCTCAAGGGCCAGGTGGTTGAAGAGAAGGAGAGATCCGGAAAATCAGGTGCCCTCAACATCGGACTGAAACACGCCCTAGGCGAACTAGTCTGCATTAGCGACGCCGAGTGCAAATGGGACAGACAAGCGCTTGGAAACGCTGCAAGATACCTATCAGACCCTACGGTAGGGTCAGTCTCAGGAGTCCATCACATTTCAAGCTCAAACGAGACAATGGCGGGAAACGTTGAAGGCTCCTATCGCTCCATCTATCGAATGTTGAGAATCACAGAGTCAAAACTCCACAGCACGCCGGTTGGTGAAGGGGAAATTCAGCTCTTTCGTCGCCGAGACATAACAGGGTTCGATCCCAACGTTGGAGGAGACGACACCTGCGCAGCACTCTGTATGATAGAGAAGGGCTTCAGAGCGATAAGTGCGGAAGATGTCGTTTTCTTTGACCCCGCACCGCCAGCGTGGGGGATCCGGTTCACACAGAAAATACGCCGAGGACAGCACGTGCTGCAAGCATTCCTCAAACACAAGAGACTATTGTCTGGAAAGAACATTTTTTCGAGAGTGATCTTTCCCATGGAGTTCTTCATCTACGCCGTCAACCCGATCATCTTTCCAATTTTCATCTTCCTAACAGGCTGGGTAATGATCACCAACCCATTGATCGCCGCCTTAATCGCGATCGGAGCAGCAATAGTCGTCGCGGTGCCAAACCTGAGAACGACTGCCAGCACATACCTCTCAAACAATGTCACCATGCTCGCAGCGATCATCCAGGAGGCCAGAGGAAACAAGCAACTAGTGTGGACGAAGATAGAAGAAAACAGGCGCAACCGGAAAACGATCGACGCTCCGATGATTACACAGTAACAAGCCGAGGAGGCAAAATGAAATGTCGCTCAATGCCAGAACTCTAAGAGACCAGCTCAACGCCTTCCTCCTTCTCCAACGCACCTACAAGAACTGGATCGAGATAGCCAGAGACTTCATCATAAGAAAACCGTTAGGCAAAGTGATTCTGAAAACCGGCAACTCCATCCCACTCACCAGAAAGCCATCCAGCCTTTCTCAAGCACTCCGTCACTACCACCGGTGGTACGACCCGTCCATCTACAACCTAATCGGACTTGCTAAACTCCTCAGCCGAGGATGGAACATAAAACACGTCGACACCGACTACCTTCTACTATCCCCAGAACCGGGGACGATCTTGAAGTGCAGACTCAACCAGGGAACTGATATTTCCCTCGTAGCCGAAATCTTTGTCAGACAAGTATACGGCTCCGACTTCAATCAGAAAGTCGTTGTTGACGTCGGCGCGTATAATGGCGACTCCGCCGTCTTCTTCGCAAGAAGAGGCGCTAGACTGGTCATCGGACTTGAGCCTGATCCCAGAAGCCTCGAGTTGGCAAGGGAGAACATCAAGCTGAACAACCTCGAAGACAAGGTAAAACTGCTCAACGTAGCCCTCTCAACGAGAACTGGAGAGTCGAAGCTCGGAGTAAACGCTGAGACTCCAAACATCAGCCAGATAGCAGAAGCCTACAGCATCCCTGATGAGACGCTGGAGATCGAGACCGTAACCGTCGAAGAAATAATGAAACGGTTCAACCTCCAGAAAATCGACTTTCTCAAAATGAACTGCGAAGGATGCGAGTACGGAATCATCCGGACGCTACCCGCTAGTGCACTAGAGTCAATAAGTGAGATTATACTAGAATTCCATAGCGGTCCTCTCGACATCCCGAAGATTCTCTCCAAGCACGGGTTCACGATCCACATGATCGGCCACAGCTTCGGCTACATTACAGCGAAACGCATCACAAATTGAACCGAGCACAAGCCCCTGAGAGGAATACATCAAGACTCGAACTCTCGTCGCACCTACTTTCGCTTTGCAGAATAGCGACGATAGCCGGCGAGAACGCTTGCGGCCATCGCGTACAAGCTCGACAGGAGCACCCCCGAGAGAGGGTTGAAGAAGTAGCCTGCACCAAGAGCGACCCCGAGCGCGATCGAGACTATTACGCTGAGAAATACGCTGAGCAAGATCTGTTCCAACATGTTGAGCTGGTCTCCTGGAAACAATATCTGAACAGTCGCATAACCAGGCAGGAGACCGAGCAGCCCAAGACCGAACAGAAACCTGAAGCCTCCGAAGAACGGATCCTGCACGTTGTAAGAAACCAAGAATATTTCCGAAAAAGAGACCAGTAAGGTCGCATAGATCCACCATGAGTTGCTCGTATCACTCAAGTAATGGGCGAACGAGTCCGGAGAAACTGGGGCCAGGAGATGAACTGCCCCTTCTTGTTGAAGCTCTCGAATAGTGTTGAGGAGATCCTCATCGTTTGCCCGGATCCCTTCGTTGGCGAGCCTGCTCTTCAATTCTGGTATCGAGGAGGGACGATACTTCTCAAGAAATGCAAGAACAAGCTCCCTCCTTATATTCACCAAGTTCTCAGGCTCCACAAACAACTTGAGCGGTGATGAGAACCTTGCGCCCTCGATCCCTCACTCTACTAGTCTGCCTACTGGTCTCTTCAATATTCCTCCTTAACCCGCCACATCATGCTTGGGCACAATCAACCGAGTTGCAAACCGCTAAGCAGGACCTGGTGCAAGCTTTCCAGTCGATCCAGACGGCGGAGCGGCAAGGTGCTTCCAACACAGACCTTCTTCCTCTGACTGTCCAACTCAACACAGCACTTCAGTATGAAGAAGCCGCCGACGCATACTTTCGACAGGGAAATAACTCTGCTTCTGTTTACTATGCCGTCCAGTCAATCGACATCTCCACACAAGTCTCCTACCAGGCTCAGCGTCTAGGGAATACCGCTCAGACGACCACGCTGTATCGCACGACACTATCCTACGTCCTCGCGGTTGTAGTCGCACTTCTTTCCGCGGTAGCGATTCTAGAAGTCAGTCGAATCCGAGGACGTTTGAGACAGAGAAGACTACTGAGGGCGAGGATTGACTACGGAGGCGGCAAACACGCAGAATAGGCTCACCCTCTTCCTGGTAATATTCATCTCCCTAACCGCCATTTTCAGCTCTGTGACTTTTTACGCGATGAGCGCCAAGCCCAGCCAGGCTTTCATGGGGCTCGGACTATACTCACAGCGAGGACTACAAGGCTACATTCCCAACCGCAACCTCACCATTGCGACTGGTCAGATCCTCAACTGGACCTTCTCGGTTACAAACAGAATGAACAAAGCGGAATTCGTCATGATCATCACACGAATCGGGAGCAATTCAACGCTCAGCCCGAACGCGACGACACCTACAACCACGCTTCCACAACTTGGAGCAACAGAACAGTTCACCAATGATGGAGAAACTTCAAGAATCAGCTTCAACTGGACAATCGAGTCGAGCTACCAAGTCGCAGGACTAACCTATCTCAACATCTCAATCGCTGGTCAATCACCAATCAGCTCAGCACCAGTGGGCACACCCTCAGGCAGAAACTTCAGATTGATCTTCGAACTCTGGACCTTCGATCCCGTCTCAGGCTCTTTCCAGTACGGATACCCAGGACAGACTTCCCAAGTTGGCGTTTGGCTCCAAGTCTGGTTCAACGCATCATAGCTAAGTTCCAAACATTCGGCTCTCAGCCTAGATTTCTATTCTCATACAGACGATCTGTCCCCGTCGAGTAGACGAGATTGAAGTTCATAGCCGTCTGGTTTTCGAAATTCGTTTTCAAGTCTACTAGTAAGGAGGACCCAGAGCCGAATCTCAGCGAGTACAGGTTTTGATAATAGTTCGATACCAGTATGTAGTCTGACGTGTTATCAGCCTGGGTAAAGGTCAGGTTGAACTCGGCATATGTGTTGATCTTGACATACCCACCCGGAAGACCAGCGATGCTCTTCTGCTCGAGGCGCACCGCACTCAAGTCCCCGTGGAGCGGGGCGTAGAACCTCCAGCCATACTCACCAGGATGAGGAAACATTAGAGAGTTCGATGATGTGAGACCAGCGGCTATGTCCGAAGCGAGAAGTGACGACTGCGGAAGATAGTCGAATGAATCCCCTCCATAACGAGCAATCGGCATCAGTATCGAGAAAACGATCATCAACAAAATCAGCCCCGTCCCCACCAGCCGGGCGAGAGGCAGCGCACCTAGTCTGAGAACATTTCCCCGTTCTAGAAGCGATGCAAGAAGTAACCCTGTAGGAAATAGGGCGAAAAGATAGCTTCTCTGCAACACATCAGCATTAGCGAACAACGCAACAGGTATAGTCGCAATCGCCGCTAGAAACAATCCTGCCAGAAAATACTCCCGAGTGCGGAATCTTCGGATGAAGAGCAGTAACGATAGACCAAGAAGCCATACGGAGACAGAGACCGTCTCCTGGATCAGAATGACTGTTTGATAGCTGGGCGCGGGGGTCGTAGGCACGTTGGGTGCTCCGTGCGAAATCCCGCCCAGTCCAATCGCCAGTGCACCGTTGACGATTGACTCGACCTGCGCTAGCGCCCCTGATGCTACGGCTGTCCACCAGACGAGGACCATTATCAAGAGTGCGAGGAAAAAGGGTCCGATTATCACTAAATTTGATCGTATAGCCTTCAATCTTCCAGAAGAGACCAGCGGTTTGAGTATGAAGAAGGCGACCGTACCCAAAGCCAGTACAAGCGGTGTCTCCGGGTGACTGATCACCAAGATGGGAACAGAGACGAGCGCGATCATCGACCACATTTTTCGTCGCGGCTCATCATCGATCATCTTGACGAGTATGTAGACGATCCCGACGTAAGGGATCAGTTCAAGGCTCTGCGGAGAGAGGTGAAGCTGGAACCAGAGACCGCTGAGAATGAAGCCTGAAGACACAGCTGAATAATTCGGACCGAGCGTCCTCGTCGTCGCGTACAACAGAAGCGAGAGAACCACTGCAAGCGCAGAGGGATAGTATTTGATCAGTTGGAACGGATCAATTCCCGCAATCGCCGTCAGCTGGGCAAAGAATGTGTAAGCCCCTGGAAACTGGTATACGTACCAAACTGGCCCGTTGTACCAACCGCCTGAGTTGAGGAGGACTAGCGCGTCTCCCTCATGCTGATAACTGTCTAACACTCGGGGATCTTGATAGACTAGGGAGGGTAGTGCGAAAAGGTACAGAGAGAGTAGAGTAAGCGCGGAGATTTCCAAAAGAGTCTTCGCTCGATCCTTCACACGATTACGTATCAAGAACAGACCCGCGGTTGCAAAGAGACCCAGCCAGTAGGCTAAGGGCAGTTGAGACACAAAGAAGAGCGAGTCAGGGGGCAGCTCTCCCAAGTGCACTGTTGCGGCTGTTAGGAAAAAGAAGGAGATGGCGACAGTCGCCAACGCGATTATGGTAATAAAACTCGCAAGATCGATTTGACCGTCCAACTGCGAGGGTCCGATGAGTAATTCCCTTTCGGAGGAGGCATGAAGCGGCACCCTAGGCTTTGATGTGCTCGTTAGCGATCGGCCGCTTCGCATGATCGGTAGATCAGAGCTAGTGAATCCCCTACGATAAGGTTTCGTCAAGTAGAACCGGTAAATCGGAAATCGTATTCCACTCAGTGGCCGGAATGAGCCCCAGCACAATACGAATATTTGTCCAAAACACTCGGACCGGATGCCGTGGACACGCAATCAACCTTGAACCAACCAGCACTCCGCCCAGACCCCGTGGAATTCCTCCTCGTCCCGAAATAGCGTTGTGTTGACCGTGATAGCCAGAGGCTACTGCGGTCCCATAGACATTTTTAATGGTTAAGCGTTTATAAACCGTTTCTGAATTCAATCTCAACGTCAAGCGATGGAGACGACGAGTCTCTTTAATCCCGGCAGCCGTCGAGAATCTGCTGAGAGATTGAAGCAATGTGTCTTCCTGACACTACTCCTGAATCCTCACGAGGGTTCGCCGACAGTAGTAGCTGCGGGTGCTTCAAGATCCAACCTTTTTTTTAGCAGAATGTATGGCGCTAGCGCACAGCCCAACTTCGGGCTGAAGCCCAAAGACGTCTTCGAGACATAGCTGTAGCTATTCCCGACCATACCGTTCTCTCCAGAGATGTACGTTGGATCAGTGAACGAGTTGGAGCCGATTTCCACCCCACAGGATGATCCACGCGAAGATCGGCTCATGAACCGGGATCGACAGTAATCCGGTTCAGCATTGCCTTTCTGAATCTTCAGGGTATAGTTGATCTTGCCGGGGAACTCGCTCAACAAACAGAGTCTGGTTCTTCGCTCCGACACTGAACGAATCCCTCGCCGTTAGCGCAGGGAAACCGAGCCTGCCAATAGGGTGGAAAAACAAGTGAGAATAGTTAGAGAACTAGACCGGAAAGGCCTTGCAGGCCTTTTCGTGTGCCTTTCAATCGGCTTGATACTCCTCTCCTTGCCGGCTACAGTCTCAGCCGCCCCGACAGGTAGCAGCTTCGACCATATCGTAATTATTGCCATGGAGAACCAGAACTATGGATCTGTAATAGGCTCCAGCTCAGCTCCGTTCATTAACAGCCTTGCCAAACTTGGCACCGTCATATCCAATTATCACAGTTACGGCCAGGGAATAGGTGGCTGCTCAGCCGGATGCTATGAAGCCTTCACTTCTGGTCAACAGGCACACTCAGACAGCTGGTGTCCCAGAGCATCAAGTCCATGTTATACAATCTCGAACATAGCCGATCAGCTCCACACTGGGGGACTGACGTCAGCAATGTTCTGCGAGGACGGTTGCCCGCGTGGAGCAGACCACTTTCCCTGGATAGCGTATACGTCGACTTGGAATAGTTGTCTCGCGGCCTCGGGAGGCATCTCCTGTAATGGCCAAACGGGACCTGACGGAAACCTCCTCTACAATAGTCAGTCCAGCGGTGGAAACACGGCGTTCATCAACTATCTCAACTCGGCCACTCCAGCTAACTACATCTGGTTCACACCAACTGACTCCCACAACATGCACGATAACTCAGTCTCGACCGGTGACGCTTACCTGCAGACCTTGCTCGTCGGAACTGGTACACTCAGCAGTCCATCATCGAACTCCGTACTTGGGAGTAGCTTAGTCAAAAATTCCAGAACATTCGTCTACCTCTGGTGGGACGAGTATGATCCCAGCCCGAACGTCGAATACGGGAGCATGATCAAAGTCGGATACACCTCTACAGGTGGCTATACTGAATACAACAGCTTGCATACAATCGAGGCCAACTGGGGCCTTCCGTACATTACCAGCGCAGTGTCCGGCGATTCTTCCATGTCTGACATTTTCGGATCTATCCTTCCTCTTCCGCTCTCCGCAACGTTCAGCTATCTGCCAGCGACACCAATCGCGTCCGGCCTCGTCAGTTTCACGGGAGTTGCGACTGGAGGCACTCCTCCTTACATGTATTCATGGTCCTTCGGGGACGGAGGAACCCAAACAGGTCTGACGGCGAGTCACACTTACAGTACCGCAGGGACCTATTCGGTCACCCTTACAGTGACAGATTCCGTTTCAGGCTCAGCCAAGTCCACCCAGACTGTCACGGTCGTGCCAGTACCAGCCCTTGCGGGAAGCTTCACTTTCAGCCCAAGCCAACCGACATCCGGCCAATCGGTTTCATTTGCCGGCACCGGGACGGGAGGACTGTCTCCGTACACTTACAATTGGGGCTTCGGGGACGGAAGCACAAGCACTAGCCAGAATCCCTCGCATACTTTCGGCAACTCCGGCACCTTCACGGTTTCACTAAATGTGACCGACTCTGCGCTGACACGCGTTCTGACATCACACGCTATCACGATCTCTCCTCCTGGCACCTTGAGCGCAACAATTACAACTAGTCCAGTATTACCAATCTCTGGCCAATCGGTAACCTTCACCGCAACCGCAACAGGCGGAACCAGCCCCTATAGTTACAGCTGGAACCTTGGAGGAACAACCAAGACAGGAAATCCACTCTCCCAGTCATTCACTAGCGGAACGTATACTATCTCATTGACTATTACCGACAGCGCGAGCAAGACCTTTACAACCTCCCAGACACTTACCGTGCTACCAAGTAGCGGAACAACCTCCGTCCCAGTCCTGATAGGATGGGGCGGAATCAGACTAGACGAAGCAGCTGTCGGAGGAGGCGTACAGCAACCCCCGACGTCCACACCCTCCGTGGTCTTCCCAGGAGAGTCTGCGACGAACATGGAACTCCTCCTCATCGAAGTGAAGGCGATGGGATACAACACCGTGAGAGTTGACTTTGATCCTTCATGCACCGGCTCCCAATATATGAGCTCCTACAGCGCAACGAATCTTCAACGAGCAATCACGATCGCGCAGCACTTCGGTTTCTGGATAATCATCGACTATCACGGATACTCAGACGTGTTCAACTCCTCGACAGCAACATGCTGGCTGAACTTCTGGTCTGGAGTCACTAACCAGTTCAAGAACAGCTACTCTCAGATAATCTGGGAACCCATCAACGAGCCATGCTACAGTACTTCAAACTGCGCAGGATACAGCACAAACAACAACATGTGCTCAGGAGTTTCAGCATGCGTTACCACCCTATCTCAAGAGTATCAGCTATGGATCAACCAGGCGAGAGCTCAAGGGGATACTCACTGGATTGTTGTCCAGAACATCTGCAGCTATGGTTGCTCATTGAGCAACTGGGCGAGCGGGTTCCCAAGCGTCACAGACCCGTTGGGCAAGTCTCCGACAGGAAAGATCTTCATCAGCCTCCACAGCTACATGGGCTACTCCTCCGGCAACTGGAATAATGCCGCCGCGGACTCAATGGCCCAACAATACTACCAAGCCGTCGTCGCAGGCATGACCGCCTCAGGATGGCCGGCGCTGAACACTGAAGGAGGACCTGACCCCTTATGCACGAGTTGCGCACCCGATAAGATTCTGACAGGAAGTGCAGGATACACAACAACAACCTTCCACTTCATACAAGCTCTAACCAACCTGTACGATAGTAATTCGCCTCAGAGAATCAACTGGATTTGGTGGCCAGCAGGTAGCTGGACCGACACACCCAACGCTGGAATCTATGGCGCGATGCAGTGCGCCAGCAACCCGCCTGGATGGGGTTGCTTACTGAAATTCCTCAGTCTCGGGCCACCTCCTCCAGACTTCAACATCGCCGCTAGCTCACCCTCAGGCGTCAACACAGGCCAATCAGCAAGTTCCACAATCACGACCGCAGCCCAGAACGGATTCACTGGAACGATAACCCTTACCGTTGGTACCCTGCCTTCCGGTTTGACCTGCGGCTCCATCAGTCCAGGTAGCATAGCAACCGCCGGAACTGCTACGGTCTCGTGTAGCTCCAATGTTGCCGGCACTTACATTCTCGCGATCACTGGAATCAGCGGTGGACTCGTTCATACAGCTTCAGCAATATTCAAATTCCAAGACTTTCGAGTCAGCGCGACTTCACCGAGCACAGTTGCACCCGGATCCACCTCAAGTTCTACGATCACCTTAACAGCCGTGAACGGCTTTGCGGGGACCATTACGATATCTGATACGGTTCCCTCAGGCTTGACTTGCGGTTCGGTGACGCCTGGCAGCATAACGGGGTCCGGAACGTCGACGTTGTCATGTAGCTCAACGACTCAGAACGTTTTCACCGTGACCGTTAGCGTGTCAAGCGGCGCTCTGGCTCACACGACAACGATGTCATTCACATACGGTACTCCTCCAGATTTCACAATAACCGCCAGTTCACCCTCATCAGTCAATGTTGGTACTTCGACCGGGTCCACGATAACAATCGCACTAGTCCGTGGGCTAAGCGGTAGCGTAGCCCTGACCGATAACGTCCCCTCTGGGCTCAGCTGCGCATCGATGAGCCGAACTAGCATCAGCAGCAACGGCACAGCAACAGTCTCCTGCACTTCCAGCATTCCCGCCACCTACTCCCTGACGATAACAGGAACGAGTGGTGGACTAACACACGCAGCAACTGCATCATTCACCTTCCTCGCAATTCACGGTTCGCTAGTCTTGAACGTCCCCTCAACACAGACTGTGGATGAGCTGACCAATGTTACCTTCAGGGTGACGGGCGTCGACTCCTCGGTTCCAGCGCCCTCACTAGCAATCAGCGCTTCCCAACTGCCAACAGGTGCCACCTTCTCATCAACCCAAGGGACATCTCCCAGTGGAGTCTTCACTTGGACTCCTAGTGAGGCCCAGACCGGGACATTCACAATAACTTTCATCGTCACAGACGGAGTCACATCTGTTCCAGGATACGTAACAGTAACCGTCGTTGAACCCAGTACTCCTCCGACAATCACAGCACCAGGCGCCCAGACAGCACCAGTTGGTAAGAGTCTCAGCTTCATAGTCTACGGGACAAACCCCAGCGTCGCCAGCGACCCTGTCACGCTGTCCGCAACGGGGATGGTTCAGAATATGGCCTTTGATTCAAGTTCAGGAATCTTCTCCTTCACACCGGACCAGAGCCAGATAGGCAAGACGTTCACAGTCAACTTCAAAGCAACCTACGACGATAATCCATCCGCGTCTAGCACTCAATCGGTGACGATACGCGCAGAGAACAGCGCCAACACTCCAGCAGGAGGAGCATGCCTCTCCTGCTTCTTGCCGAGCGGCATATCAATGACGGTGTGGTTGCTGGTCATCGGCTCCTTGATCGGAGTAGTCTCATCAATTACCATGCTTAACATCAAAGCTCGCGCAGAACTCGCTGGGGTACGCAGAAGACGTGACCACCCATCCGGCGTGCGCAATCATACTGCCCAAGCTCATTCCTCCAAGAGACGAGCCATAGTAGAGCACCACCATCGAAATCCAACTCACCACTACGAAGATAAATAGTAGGCGACTAAAATCGGGAAAAGGTCTCTCGAACGTCTACGGCCTTTTTCTGGGGCTCTGAGCTCTTCTAAGAAACAAGGCAACAGCAACCACGGCTAGGAAACCAACTATTCCAAATATGGAATAGGACAGGATGGGCAAGGACGCAGATTTGTTAGGTACAGTGACGTGAATCGTAACCTGAGAGCTAGTAACGGCGCCATGGGAGTCAGAAGCGGTGAAGGTTACTTTGTAATCGCCTGGTGCTTGAGAGTCCGTTGGCGTCCAGGAAAATACCGACGACGCTGCACCAGCGAAGCATTGGGTTGAGACGAAAGTGGCTCCGACAGGCAGACCGCTGGTCACAGTCAGAGTCACGCCATTGCAGCCCCCCGCTCCAGTCGCGTTGACACGGAATTGGATCGTGGAACCAGCTGTTACAGTCTGGGATCCCGGAATATGCAACGTTGGCGGAGAAATGACAGTTAGGCCGTCGCATGGACCAATTGCACCATTGTTGTTAGTATCGCCCGAGTAAACAGCTTTCCAGCTGAAGCTTCCGGCTGAGCTGAGATTGGCCGAAGCCGAAATCGGTACTGATCCGTTTGACACGCCCACTGATCCTCCTACCGTCGTCGATGCTCCTGAGCAGGTTGACCCTGCGAAGTATTCGTACGTCACCGTTCCTCCGGCCCTAAAGGCATTCGACAACTTTGCCGAGTCAGATACCGAGCCGCCAACAATAATCGTGGAAGCGGAGAGACTGGTAGAGATGGAGGGAGATGCTTTGCCGACCGAAATAGAAATCGCGACTGAATGTGACAACGAGCCACTTGTGCCGCTGACCATTACTGTGTATGTTCCGCTGGCAGAGGATCCGCAGGACATGGCTGAGGTTCCCGAGCCGACGACGCTGATAGGAGAAAGGGTGCAGGAAAGTCCCGTGGACGGAGACACGGTAGCCGTTAGGCTCACTTCTCCAACAAACCCGTTGACGCCTGCCAATGTCAAGGTCGAGTTTCCGGCGGCTCCGACGGTTACGGTAACAGTCGCTGGGCTGGCCGCCATTGTGAAGTCCTGAACGACGTAGCTCACTGTCGCTACGTGTAATCTTGACCCGCTGACCCCAGTAACGCTGACATGAACCGTACCGGCTGAGCTGAAAGTGCAGGAGAGTGTCGAGATACCCGACCCGGTCAGGCTTGTCGGCGAGAGTGTGCAAGATGTGCTGTTTGTGGTTAGAATCACCACTCCTGCAAAACTGTTGACGGCGGCGACTGTGACAGTTGAAGTTCCAGCGGCTCCAGCATCTACGGTTAGCGACGTTGAGGTCGCGACTATGGTAAAGTCTGTCACACTGATTGTGACGGTTGTTGAGTGTGAGAGATTGCCGCTGGCTCCGGTCACGGAGACAGTGTAGGTTCCAGTTCCACCGCTGCATGACAGGTTGGAGGAACCTGAGCCGGCGAGACTGGCAGGAGTTAGACTGCAGGTCAAGCCTGTCGACGGGTTGATGCTAGAGCTTAGGCCTACGACTCCATTGAATCCCTGGATGGCAGTTACAGTGATCGTAGAAGTAGCGGCCGTTCCAGTGATTATAGTCGTACTCGTCGGAGCAGCAGTGACTGTAAAGTCTTGGATGACATAGGTTACGGTTGCCGGGTGAGATAGACCAGCACCGGTTCCAGTCAGGGTAACTGTGTACGTTCCGGCGATCCCGCTACACGATAGTGTTGAGGTCCCCGAGCTCCCGAGAATTATGCTGGTGGGGTTAAGCATGCATGAAAGGCCAGTAGATGGTGACGTAGTAGTTGCGAGTGTTATTGTTCCTGTCAGCCCCTGTAAGGCTGGAAGAGCCGTAACGGTGATAGTCGATGATCCCGCTAGTCCTGCGTTGAGTGTTAGGGTTGGCGTGCTGGCAACAACAGTGAAGTCCTGGATCGTGTAGGTTACGGTCGAGGCGTGTGACAGAGTACCGCTCGTTCCCGTAACTGTTACGGTGTATACATTGGCGGTGGTTGAAGAGCATGATAGTGTCGAGGTTTGGCTTGCACCGAGAGTGATGCTTGAGGGGTTTAGACTGCAAGTTATTCCGGTGGGTGAGACAGAGGAGGTGAGCGTTACTGTTCCTGTGAACCCGTTAATCGGGGTAATAGTGATTGTCGAGGTGCTTGCTGTGCCGGCGATCACTGTAACGGCTAATGGGCTACCCGTTATCGAGAAATCTGGCACGGCTACGGTGTAGGTGACCGTTGCAGAGTGAGACAGAGATCCGCTAGCGCCGCTGACCGTCACAGTGAAACTGCCGCTTGTGGAGGCGGTACAAGTCAGAGTGGAAGTTCCTGAGCCACTGACACTGGTCTGTGATAGCCCACAACTCATTGCGCCGGCGGAGTTATTGCTCGTGGTTAAACTTACAGCTCCGGCGAATCCGTTGACCGCGGTTATTGTGACGGTTGATGTTCCCGCCTGGTTCACATTCACGCTAACACTCGTCGGATTTGCGGTGATCGTGAAGTCGTGAACCGTGTAAGTCAACGTCGAAGAGTGAGAGAGACCAGCACTCATGCCAGTCACGGTTACGGTGTATGTTCCGGCGGAACCGGAGCATGATAGCGTCGAAGTGCCTGAGGCGCCCAACGTCTCGGTCGTTGGTGTCAGCGTGCACGTCAAACCGGTTGAAGGCGATACGCTTGACGTAAGAGTGACGGTTCCAGTGAAGCCTTGAAGTGGAGCTACAGTGATGGCTGAGTTCCCTGAGACTCCTGCAGAAACAGTGACCGTCGTGGGGTTGGCAGAGACCGCAAAGTCCTCGACAGTATAGGCGAAAGCTTGAGAGTGGGATAGAGTTCGGCTGGTCGCCCCTATTGTCACTGTGTAAGCTCCGGCTGAGCCAGAGCATGACAGGACGGAGGATCCAGGTGCGCCTAAAGTTACACTGTTTGCTGACAGCGTGCAGGCGAGACCAGTGTTGGGCGAAGTACTTGCGACTAAGGTAACGGTTCCGGTGAAGCCCTGAAGTGGAGTGAGCGTAATTGTTGACGTACCACCGGCCCCGGCGAGAAGAGTTACGCTTGTTGTTCCCGCGGACACCGTGAAGTCTTGGATCGTGTAGGTCAGAGTTGCGGAGTGAGAAAGATTACTGCTGGTCCCAGCGACGCTGACAGTGTATACTCCGGCACTTCCGATGCAGGAGAGTGTGGAAGTTCCTGAGCCTGTAACGCTCGTCGGCGTGAGAGTGCAAGCCAACCCTGTATTGGGCGAAACAGTTGTGGCTAGGGCAACGACTCCACCGAAGCCCTGAGTGGCCGTTATGGTGATCGTCGAAGGTCCAGCGGTACCAGCGTCTACGGTGACACTTGATGGACTGGTAGCCAAGGCGAAGTCCTGGACGGTGAAGGCCACGGTTGCAGAGTGCGACAGAGATCCGCTGGTGCCTGTTACGGTCACAGTATAGCTGCCTGCGGATCCGTTGCAGGACAGTGTGGAGGTGCCTGAGTTTCCGAGGGTAACGCTCGTCGGAGACGGAGTGCAGCTCAAACCGGTGGCAGGGGAGACGCTGGTGGCGAGGGTGACGGTTCCTGTGAATCCTTGACTGGACGTCACGATGATCGTGGAAGTTCCAGGAGCTCCAGCATTCATTGTCACGCCCGTTGGACTGGTGACCAGGACAAAGTCCTGTATCGTTACGATGACCGCGGCGGAATGTGTGAGCGAGCCGCTGGTCCCGGTCGTCGTCACGGTGTAGCTTCCAGCTGAGCCTGAACATGACAGGGTTGACGAGCCGATGGCGGTTGTGCTGCTCAGGAGGATGCTGGTCGGGGTCAATGTGCAAGTCAAACCTGTCGAGGGGGAAATTGTTGGTGCGAGCGAAACAGTTCCTGTAAAGCCCTGAAGGCCAGTGACTGTTATCGTTGAACTCGCGCTCGTTCCCGCGATCGCGGTTATGGTTGTGGGATTTGCCGCAAGGGCATAGTCTTGTATGGAGAATGAGAGGCCCGTTGTGTGCGTTAGACCATTACTAGTCCCTGTAACTGTCACTGAATAGAAGCCTGTGGAGCCCGAGCATGAGAGGGTTGACTGGCCGCTCGCCGAACTGGGGCTGAGCGTAACGGTTGTTGGGGACAAGGTGCAAGTCAGACCTGTAGAAGACGAGGATACTACTGCGAGGGACACTGTCCCAGCATATGACTGAAGACCGGCGGTCGTAATTGTTGAAGTCGCCACAGAGCGAGTGAGGGTTGTGACGTCGGAGGGGCTTGCCGTGACTGTGAAGTCTTGGACTGTATAGGACACTGATGCCGAATGGGTGAGACCACTACTCGTACCCGTCACAGTAACGGCATACGAACTCGCCGTGCCGGAGCACGACAATGTTGAGCTTGGATTGGTCGACGAGCTACTAATGGAGAGGCTGGTGGGGGCGGCACTGCAAGCAAGACCATTCAGGGGTGAAACAGTCACTGAGAGAGCAACTGTTCCAGAAAAGCCATCCAATCCTGTGGCGATTATTGTTGAGGAGCCCGAAGACCCGGCAGGTATCGTGACGGTCGCTGGGGTCGCTGTCAACGCAAAGTCTTGGACCGTATAGGTTACTTTTGCAAATGCCATGTTGGAGGCGCTGGTCCCAGTGACGGTCACCGTGTAGACTCCTGCCTGGCCTGAACAGGCGAGATTAGAAGTTCCGGAGGTTGTGAGGGTCGTAACGTCTAGGGTGCACGTCAAGCCTGTGCTGGGCGAGACGGTGTTGGTGAGGGTGACTGTGCCGGTGAAGCCGTTCGAGTATGTGACCGATACAGTTGATGACCCGGTTGAACCCGTGAGGATAGTGACCCCCGTCGGATTTGCAGTCATGCCGAAGGCTGTCCCGACATTGTAGGTCACAGTTGCAGACCGAGTGAGCCCGCTGCTTGCGCCTTGAACGGTTACCGTGAACGTTGCAGATGAAATCGATGGAGTGCAAGAGAGAGTTGAAGATGCGGAAGATGAAGTCGTGGTCAGTGTGATGCTTGTGGGATTCAGGCTACAAGATAGGCCCGTAGAAGGAGAAGCGGTAGGAGTCAGACTTACCGTGCCTGCGAAGCCGTTGGTGCTCGAGACTGTGATGGTCGATGTTCCGGTGGTGCCCGAGAAGGCCAACACTCCAGACGGACTAGCGGCGACAGTGAAGTCTTGGATCGTGTAAGTCACGGAAGTCGAATGGCTTAGGGAGGATCCAGTACCTGTGACGGTTATGGTGTAGGTCCCAACGGTTCCAGAGCAGGATAAAGTCGAACTCCCACTTGTCGAACCAGTTAGACTTAAGATGGTCGTTGACAGAGAGCACGTCAAACCTGTTGAGGGTGAGACGGCTGTTGCAAGCGAAACTGTGCCGCTGAAGCCATTCACACCGGAAACTGTGATCGTTGAAGTTCCTGCGGAGCCTGATACTACGCTCACGTTCGGAAGGTTCGTGGACACGCTGAAATCCTGGACGGTATAGTTCACGATCGTGCTGTGACTAAGGCTGCCGTCGGACCCGGTAATCGTTACAGTGTAGGAACCCTCAGAACCGGAGCACGACAGTGTTGACGTTCCGCTCGCCGCGGTGTTCGTGAGCGTCACAGTCGTTGGTGAGACCGTACATGTCAGTCCGGTTGATGGTGAGGACGTTGTTGACAACGAGACGGTGCCTGTTAGGCCTTGGACAGCGGTGATCGTGATGGTCGATGAGCCTGATGCCGAGGCTAGGATGGTCACGTTTGTCTGGCTTGAAGTTATTGTGAAGTCCTGTACTGTGTAATTGACTGTCGATGTGTGCGTTAGCGACCCACTGGTCCCTGTTATCGTTACGGTGTATGTTCCCGGGGAGCCGTTGCACGAGAGCGTGCTGGTTCCTGTATTGCCCAACGTAACGCTTGTTGGAGAGAGGGTGCAGGTCATGCGGGTGCTTGGAGAGATGGTTGAGGTCAGAGAGACGGTTCCAGAGAATCCTAGGACGTTTGTCACGACCACTGTTGATGTGCCCACTGACCCAGTATTGACTATGACACTGGGTGGTGTATTGGTGACCGTGAAGTCTTGGACTGTCACACCGACGGTCGTAGAGTGCGCGTTCGTCCCGGTCGCCGTCCCGGTGACTGTGATCGTGTAACTGCCAGCCGAGCCCGAGCACGACAGCGTTGAGATTCCCGAGGTTCCCAGAGTCACGCTAGTAGGCGTCAACGTGCATGATATACCAGTAGAGGGCGATGCGGTGGAACTCAGCTGCACTATTCCAACAAAGCCATTGACTGATGAGACGGTGATCGTTGAGCTCGCGGTGGAACCAGCGTTAGTTGTCAAACTAGATGGGCTTGCGCTGATCGAAAAGTCAGGCACAGCTATACTGTATGTCACGGTGGCCGTGTGAGAGAGTGATCCGTCAGTCCCTTTGACCGTAACCGTGTAGGATCCAGGGAGAGATGCAGTACATGATAGTGTGGAGGAGGCTGATCCGCCGGGGATCGTGGTCGGGGTCAGACTGCAGCTTATGTTAGTAGACGAGGTCGTGACTGACAGAGTCACCGTGTCGGAGAAGCCGTTCGCGGAGCTTACCGTTATCGTCGAGGTCAGCGCTGAACCGATATTCCCAGTCAGACTGGTAGGAGCCGCATCTATCGTAAAGTCCTCGATGGTGAAAGCGGCGGTTGTGGAGTGGGAGAGGGTCCCACTGGTTCCAGTTATTCCAAGAGTGTACGTTCCGGGTACGGTTGAGCTGCAAGAGACGCTGGCCGTTCCTGAGTTCGTGAGGCTACCCGGCGAGACTGGACCACAGTTCAAGCCGGCGGGTATAGTGTCAGTCAGAGTTACAGTTCCGGCGAACCCGTTCTGATAGGTTACAGATATTGTGGAAGTTGCAGGGCTGCTCGCTACGACAGCACTCGGCGAAGTCGCGGTTATGGTAAAGTCTGTCACTTTGACACTTGCACTGGCTGAGTGGGAGAGAGTGCCGCTGGCGCCCGTTATGCTCAAAGTGTATGTTCCTTCGATTGTGGAGTTACATGCGACCGTTGCGGTTCCTGAACCTGTGATGCTTGCGGGCGTGATACTGCCGCAGCTCAGACCGGACGGAACTGTGTCAGTAAGGCTGACCGTTCCGGTGAACCCGTTCAGGGCATTAATCGTAATTGTTGTAGTTGCAGATGCTCCGATCGTGACTGGCGTGGAGGAGGTTGCTGAGATTAAAAAGTCGGCGACGGCGTAAATGACCGTTGCCGTATGTGAGAGCGGTCCGCTCGTTGCAGTGATTGTTGCGAGATAATTGCCTGATGCTGAGCCTGTGCAGAACAGTGTTGCTGTTCCGGATCCACCGTTTAAGCTCGTCGGAGTGACGTTGCACAAGAGATCAGTCGAGTTTGTAATTTCTGAGAGTGTGATTGCGCCATTGAACCCATTCAGCGGAGCGACTGTGATCGTCGATGGACTTTTGGCGCCGGTGGTTACTGAGATACTAGTTGGGTTGACGGTTAATATGAAATCTTGCACGTGAAAAGCTACGCTTATCGAGTGAGATAGACCGCCACTCGTTCCCGTGACAGTTGCAAGGTAGTTGCCTGCGACGACTCCCGTGCACGTCAGTGTGGATGTGCCACTGCCACCTGTGACAGTGCTTGGATTTACTGTGCATGATAAGCTCGTGGAGTTTGATGTTACAGAAAGAGCTACCGATGAAGAAAACCCGTTAACTGGTGACACACTCACCGTTGAAGGGCCAGGGGAACCAGCGATGCCCGTAACCGCAGTTGGACTAGCGCTGATGGAAAAGTCTTGAACTGTGAATGTGATTATCTCAGAATGGGAGAGGCTCCCGCTTGTCCCTGTAACGGTGACGTGGATTATCGATGGTGATGAGAAGGTGCAGGAAAGCGTTGAACTGCCTGAGCCAGCAACGCTGTTAGGAGTTGGGTTGCATGAAGTATTGTCGGTATTGAGACTCACAAATCCCGAGAAACCGTTTAGAGCAGTTACGGTGACGCTGGACGTACCAGCTGAGCCCGCGTTTACATTGACGTTTGTCGGGCTCGCGGCAATTGCAAAGTCTTGGATCGTGTACGTGACAGTCACAGAGTGGGAGAGGGAAGCGCTCGTTCCAGTCACAGACACATGGGCCGTGCTAGCAGAGGCGAAGGTGCACGAGAGAGTAGCGCTACCGGACCCGGTGACGCTTGTCGGACTCGCGGCGCAAGACGTGCTGTCTGTTGCAAAGCTGACTATACCAGCGAAGCCGTTCTGTGCAGAGATACTGATCGTTGACGTCCCAGCATTCCCGGCGTTGACAGTGACGGTGGTCGGCGCGAGGCTTATCGTGAAGTCTTGGATTGTGAAAGTAACAGTAGCAGAATGCGACAAACCACCACTTGTACCCGTCGCAGTAACATGGACGATTGAAGCTGACACGAAAGAGCATGACAAAGTAGAACTGCCCGAACCAGGCAAGCTAGTAGGCGACGCCGTGCAGGAAGTGCTGTTAGTCGCTAGATTGACAATTCCGGCGAAGCCGTTGAGTCCAGACACGTTAACGGTCGAGGTCACTGTGGACCCTGCGTTGCCCGTCACGCCAGTAGGGCTGACTGTGACGGTAAAGCCCTGGACGATGTAGGTGACTGAGATGTTGCGCGAAAGCGAGCCACTCGCACCCGAGACGAGGACAGTGAATGTACCAATGGGAGCAAAATTACAGGAGAGGTTGGCCCCGCCTGATCCGGTTACGCTTGACGGAGTGATAGTACAAGCAGTGCTGTTTGAGGATAAACTGACAACACCGGTGAATCCGTTTAGACCGGTGACTGTTATGGCAGATGTGCCAATTGACCCGGCGTTGACTGTTACAGATGCGGGATTGGCAGTGACTGAGAAGTCCTGAGCACTAAAGGTGACTGTAACTGTGTGAGAGAGGGAACTACTCGTCCCTGTGACTCCGACATGAGTTGTACTTGCCGAAGTGAATGTGCACGATAGATTGGCCGTGCCTGAACCTGTTACACTTGTAGGATTGATCGAGCATGAAGTGCTGTTCGTGCCGAGATTGACAACCCCAGCGAAACCATTCAGACCAGCAACAGTAATCGTCGAACTGCCAGATGTCCCAGCACTAACGGTGATGCTGGTTGGGCTCGCCGCAACCGTGAAGTCTTGGACAGTGTAACTAACGGTTGCTGTGCGGGACTGAGAGCCGCTCGTGCCCGTGACCGTTACCACGATGTTCGATGTTGTTGCAAATGAGCAGGATAGTGTAGCGGAGCTAGAGCCAGCTACGCTTGAAGGCGCGACACTGCAGGCAATGTTGTCTGTTGTCAGACTGACTACGGCATTGAATCCATTGACCGCCGTTACAGTGATTGTCGAAGTCCCCGGCGTACCTGCGTTCACTGTCAAACTGGTAGGATTGGCCGTGACGGTGAAATCTTGCGTACTGTAGGTGACAGCTGCAGAGCGCGACAAAGCACCACTGGTTCCAGTCACGGTGACCGTGTATGTTCCGGCTGAGCCTGAGCAGGAGAGCGTCGACGTGCCCGAGGTGCCCAGTGTTACGCTCATCGGGGTCAACGTGCATGTTAAACCCGTGGCAGGTGAAACGGCTGTGGACAGATCCACTGCTCCAGTGAAGCCGTTTACAGCCGTGACAGTTATTGTGGCAGTTCCACTTGAACCTGCAACGAACGCGACGGTTGTCGGGCTTGCTGCAACTGTGAAATCCTTCACAGAATAGTTTACCGTAACAGAATGCGACAGCGATCCCCCAGTTCCGGTTACTGTTATGGTGTAGGTTCCCGCGCTCCCTGTGCACGAGAGCGCAGAGGTTCCCGAGCCAGTCACGCTCGTCGGGGTCAAGGTACAGCCGAGTCCAGTGATTGGTGATATAGTCGCGGTTAGGCTGACGACTCCACCAAATCCTTGCAGAGCAGTTACGGTAATCGTTGAGGTGCCCGCTGCACCAGCGTTACTTGTGACCGATGTAGGTGCTGCCGCGATTGCAAAGTCTTGGATTGCGAAAGTTACAGGTGCTGAATGTGAGAGGCTAGCGCTTGTTCCCGTCACGGTCACAGTGTAACTACCGGTGGATCCATTACACGAGAGTGTTGAGGTTCCGGAACCGGTTACACTCGTCGGGGTGAGGGTGCAAGTCAGACCAGTTGACGGCGCTACGCCTGCGGTCAGATTGATGATGCCACTGAAGCCTTGCAATGCTGTGACGGTAATTGTTGAAGTCCCAGAAACCCCAGCGAGAACAGTAACAGAGGTTGGGCCGGCCGAGATGGTGAAGTCCTGTACTGTGACTGTTACGGTCGCGGAGTGAGATAGCGAACTGCTTGTTCCAGTAACTGTCACAGTATACGATCCCCCCGAGCCCGAACAGGATAGAGTGGAGGTGCCGGAATCAGCAACGCTTGTCGGAATCAGCGTGCAATTGAGACCGGTGCTGGGGGAGATCGCCGAGGTAAGAGCTACAGTCCCAACAAATCCACTGACTGCTGTCACGGATATTGTAGAAGTGCCGCTGACCCCTGCGAGAATCGTCAGACTTGTCGGGCTAGCGTCAATCGTGAAATCTTGGACTGTGTAGGTAACGGTCGCAGTGTGCGAGAGACTGCCGCTGGAACCGGTCACAGTTACAGTGTAAGTTCCAGCTATGCCAGAGCACGAAAGTGTGGAAGTTCCTGATGCGCCCAGGGCCACGCTCGTTGGAGATAATGTGCAGGTCAAGCCCGTCGAAGGTGATATGCCTGGTGCTAGGGCGACGGTTCCGATGAATCCTTGAAGCGAGTTGACTTTGATTGTAGCTGTTCCGGAAGCGCCAGCGATAACAGTAACGGCTGTTGGACTAGTTGCAACAGTGAAATCTTGAACTGTGAACACGACAGTAGCTGAGTGAGACAGAGAACTACTCGTTCCGGTGACAGTTACCATGTAACTCCCTGCTGATCCGCTGCAGGAGAGACTAGAGGTTCCCGATCCGACTGCGCTTGTCGGCGACAGATTGCATGTCAGACCAGTCGAGGGCGTTATGGTGTCAGTCAGAGAGACTGAACCACTAAAGCCGCCCTGACCCGTAATTGTAAGAGTTGAGGTCCCGCTGGAGCCCGCAAGACTAGTGACTGTTGTCGGGCTAGCGGTTACTGTGAAGTCTTGAGATGTGAATGTTACGGTCGCTGAGACACTGTTTGGACCGTTTGTTCCAGTTACGGTCACAGTGTAGACTCCTGCGGATCCAGAGCAGGAGAGTGTAGAGGTACCTGCCGTTCCTAGGGTGATGCTTGCTGGAGACAGCGTGCAAGTTAGACCGCTGGCGGGAGAAATTGAGAAGGCTAGGCTAACGGTGCCGGTGAAACCACTCTGCGCGGTAACTGTAATTGTTGAAGTTCCGCTCGCTCCTGCGAAAACCGTGACGGTTGTAGGGCCCGCGGCCACGGTGTAAGCTGTTCCAGAGTTAACGGTCACCGTCGCGTTGGTTGTTAACCCGCCGCCGGTCCCAGTTACGGTCACCGTGAAAGTGCCGGGTGATGAAGAGGTGCAGGATAGAGTTGACGCTCCGGTGGTAGTTCCACTGCTTAGCGTGATGGAGGTCGATGATAGAGTGCAAGCTAGTCCAGTCAATGGAGAGATAGCCGTGGTAAGGCTGACTGTTCCTGCGAACCCGTTGCGGCCTGTGACTGTTATGCCTGAGTTTCCAGTACCGCCCGAGGGGAAGCTGAGAGTCGGCGGATTGGCGCTCACTGTAAAGTCTTGGACAGCGTAAGTGACTGTTGCAGAGTGGGATAGAGTGCCACTCGTGCCCGTAATGGTCACCGTGTATACTCCTGCGGATCCGTTGCAAGATAGGCGAGAAGTTCCTGATGCAGTCAGGCTTGTTGGGGTAAGAGTGCAGGTCAGACCGGTCGCCGGGGTCATTGTTGACGTTAGGCTGACAACTCCGCTGAAGCCTTGGAGGGAAGTGATTGTGATCGTCGAAGTGCCCGCTGCACTGGCGTTAGTTGAGACTGATGTCGGACTTGCAGCTACCGTAAAGTCCTGTACGGTATAGGTTACGGATGCCGAGCGGGACACGCTGCTACTTGTTCCCGTCACGGTTACAGTGTATGTTCCTGCGGAGCCACTGCAGGAGAGACTCGAGGTCCCGGAGCCACTGACACTCGTCGGGGTTATTGTGCAGGTCAGACCGGCCGAAGGCGATGCGGATGCAACCAAGTTTACGACGCTGCTAAAACCTTGCAGGGCAGTGACGTTAATCGTTGAGGTGCCGGAAACTCCAGCGAGAACAGTGACGGTCGAGGGACTTGATGCTAGCGCGAAATCCTGAACCGTGTATGTGACTGTCACGGAGTGAACTAGCGAGTTGCTGGTTCCGGTAACTGTTACGTTGTAGGATCCAGCCGAGCCTAAGCATGATAGAGTAGAGGTTCCAGAACCGGTGACGCTTGCTGGAGTTAGAGTACAAGCGAGGCCTGCGCTTGGGGAGGTTGTTGAGGCAAGGGTTACTGTTCCCGCGAATCCGTTGACCGAGGTGACGCCTATCGTGGAGGTTCCGCTGATGCTTGCGAGGACTGTAACACTTGTGGGGTTCGCTGCGATCGTAAAGTCTTGTATCGCGAAGGTTACGGTCGAAGAGTGGGATAGGCCGCTGCCAGTGCCGGTCACGGTAATGGTGTAGGTTCCGGCACTTCCCGAGCACGAAAGAGTTGAGGTGCCTGAGGTTCCCAAAGCTATGCTTGTCGGGGATAGCGTGCACGCAAGCCCGGTTGAGGGAGACACGGTTGATGATAGGGCGACGGTTCCAGTGAAGCCTTGAACTGCAGTGACGGTCACCGTTGAAGTTCGGGAGACTCCAGCGAGAGCAGTAACAGTCGATGGACCAGTCGAGAGCGAGAAGTCCTGCATAGTGAATGTGACGGTGGCGGAGTGGGAGAGCGAACTACTTGTCCCCGTAACTGTTACCGTGTAGCTCCCTGAAGATCCACTGCAGGAAAGATTCGAACTCCCAGACCCGACTACACTTGTTGGAGAGAGAGTGCAAGTCAGACCTGTAGAAGGCGACACGGTATCAGCTAGGGAGACCAAGCCGTTGAAGCCGCTCTGACCGCTAACAGTAATGTTTGAGGTTGCGGTGGCACCCGCAAGACTGGTAACCGATGCCGGGTTAGCTGTTATCGAAAAGTCCTGAGATGTGAACGTGATAGTCGCAGAGACACTGTTCGGGCCGTTGGTCCCTGTCACGTTGACCGTATAGACTCCCGCCGTTCCAGAACAGGAGAGTGTTGAGCTGCCGGAGGTCCCTAGGGTGATGCTCGTTGGCGATAGGTTGCATGTTAGACCTGCGGACGGAGAAATCGAAGAGGCTAGGTTGACGGTTCCAATGAATCCATTCTGTGCAGTAACTGTGATCGTCGAGGTTCCCGTCGCTCCGGCCAAGACAGCAACTGTTGTAGGGTTAGCCGTTATCCCGTAGGCTGTTCCTGATGTGACCGTCACGGTCGCACTAGTGGTTAGACCGCTACTTGTTCCAGTGACGGTCACCGTGAAAGTGTTGGCCGTCGAGGAAGTGCAAGATAGCGTCGAGCCGCCGCTCCTCGCGGTACTGGTAAGCGTCACAGTGTTGGACGATAAAGTGCAGCTTAGACCAATCGATGGGGAAACACTCGTGGCGAGATTAACAATTCCGGCAAACCCATTGCGACCCGCAACCGTTATACCCGAAGTTCCGGTTCCGCCCGAAGCGAAATTCAGAGTAGTCGGATTAGCTGTAACCGTAAAGTCCTGAACTGTGTAAGATACTGTGACCATGCGCGTTAGACCGCCACTGCTAGTACCCGACACGGTTACTGAGTAGACTCCAGCAGAACCAGAGCATGACAGATTCGAGGTCCCACTCGTCGTGGAAGTGTTCAGCGCTACACTAGCTGGTAGGAGAGTACATGTCAGACCCCCAGCAGGGGAAACGCTAGTAGTCAGAGATATCGTGCCAGTAAAGCCACTCAGACCGGTGACGGTGATGGTCGAAGTTCCCGTAGCACCTGCAAGAATTGTCTCATTCGTAAGACTGGCCGCCACGGTAAAGTCTTGGACAGTGTAGGTTATCATGACAGTACGCGTCAAACTTCCGCTCGTTCCAGTGACTGTTACAGTGTAGGTGCCTGCTGATCCAGTGCATGAAAGTGTGGAGGTTTGAGAGGCTCCAAGGGTGATGCTAGTGGGTGTTAGAGTGCAGGTCAAGCCGGTAGCCGGGGATATCGAAGATGTTAGGGCGACTGTCCCTGTAAAGCCGTTTACCGGCGCGACTGTGATCGTTGAGGTGCCGGCAACTCCACCGTTGATAGCGAGGCTAGTCGGAGCAGCGGCAACGCTAAAGTCCTCGACGTTGTATGTTACCGTCGCGGAGTGAGACAGCGTTCCACTCGTGCCTGTCAACGTAACAGTGTAAGTTCCCGGTGAGCCGCCGCAGGCCAGTGTAGATGTGCCAGATCCTGTTACACTGTTCGGGGTAAGCGTGCAAGTCAACCCACTGGCCGGACTGATGCCCGAGGTCAGGCTGACGACTCCGTTGAAGCCTTGCAGTGCAGTGACTGTGACGGTCGAGGTGCCTGCGGATCCCGCGTTCGAAGTAACAGCAGTCGGGCTAGTAGCTATCGTAAAGTCTTGAATAGTGTCGGTGACTGTGGCAGAATGAGTTAGGCTGCTGCTTGTGCCGGTTACCGTGACAGTGTAGCTTCCCGCGCTTCCACTGCACGACAGGGTTGAGGTTCCGGAACCGGTGACACTCGTCGGAGTTAGAGTGCATGTAAGAC
>Ga0209577_10000696_pt1 | contig 33387 bp, 30 predicted proteins | sample GraSoiAngelo_109_FD_185874 | JGI IMG/M metagenome (GOLD analysis project Ga0209577, IMG submission 185874) | Grasslands soil microbial communities from the Angelo Coastal Reserve, California, USA - 14_0903_12_20cm (SPAdes) (version 2) | ecosystem: Environmental > Terrestrial > Soil > Grasslands... | reverse complement strand
GCCGCTCCCCCGACCAGCTTGATCGCGCCGGCGGTTGCGCGCCCCCGGATCGCCGCGGCGGCGTGCACGCGCCACCCCCGCTCGCCGGCGGTGCCCGCGATGTCGTCCCAGAGCCCGATGAAACCGAACAGCCCGGCCGCGCTCGCGAACAGAAGGCCCGACCCGGCCGCTTCGGCGAGCATCTGGGAAGAGCCGAAGATCATATGAAGGACGGCGGTGAGTGCCAGCCCGGCGAGGGTTCCGACGATGATGCCGACTCCCGTCGTCGCAGGTAGCTCGAGTCCCCGGTAGTTGCGGCGACGCACGGGCCCGCTCGCAACGAGGAAGATCACCGCCCGCGCGCCGACGACGCCGCCGACGACGCCCGAGAACAGCCACAGCAGGAACGGCCTCACGGACTCTTTCCTATCACGGACGAGCAGCCCGGGGTCGAAGCCGAGAGGCGAGCACCAGAAGGACGTCGGTGCCTTGGCGCGCGCGGTGCGCGAATCCGTCGAGGCTTCGCCCGGTGCGAGCGTGCTCGAAGTCGAGCGGGATCTCCACGACGCGGAAGCCGGCGCGAAGTGCGTCGATCGTGAGCGCCGTTTCGACCCCGAACCGCGGCGCGATCTTCGCGCGCGCCAGGACGTCGCGGTGAAGCGCGCGCTGTCCGGAAAGCGGGCGCGCAAGCCGTCGTCCGGTGAGCGCTCGGACCCCGCGCCGCGAAAGCGACTCGACGAGCCCGAATCCGCTCGGTCCCGTGGGCGACGGCGCAGCGATCGCCATGTCCGCAGTGCCGGTCAAGATCGGTTCGAGCAGCCTGCGCGCAATCCCGGCGGTAGGCCCGAGGTCGCCGTCGATGAAGACCAGCATGTCGGCATCGGTCTTTGCGAGCCCGGCGAGAAGCGCGCCGCCTTTTCCGCGACGAGCGGCGAGCCTCAGCACCGCAGCGCCCGCCTCCGTCGCACGCGCGCCGGTGTCGTCCGTCGACGCATCATCGATAACGATGACCTCGCCGACGTCGGGGACGGATCGCAGAGCTCGGACCGTGTCGCCGATGCGCGCGGCTTCGTTCCGCGCCGGCACGAGCGCTGCAACGTGGGCCACTACGGCGTCGGCGCGATCGCCGTCGTGCCGCGGCGCGTCCCGTAGTGCGGGGCGGGAAGACCCGTCGCGACGTCGTGCAAACCGGCGATGAGTGCTGCAACGCCGGGGATGGTGTCCACGTGATCGACCGTCGCGACGGTGCGATTCAATGCCGCGTCTCCGTGGATCTGGTCGCTCAACGAGTCGGCGGAGGCCATCGGCTCGCCGACCGCGATCGAGACGTGCTCGACCATCGCACGCAAGAGCGGCAGCGAGAACTGACCGTCGGGCGGAGACGGGTTGGGAGCACCCGACGACAGCCAGATGACGAGCGATCCCGCCGGTGGGAACGAACCACCGGTGGAATCGGAAACTTGGATGAACCCGCCTTGCGCCAGCGCTTGGAGAAGGTCGCCCGCCGCGTTCGGGTCGCCCGGCGTGTCGAGCCGGTTCACGATCCGGTCCACACCTTGGGTGGCGACGTCGGCCGCGGTCGCCGCGGGTCCGAGCCCGAGGATCGAGCCGAGCTGCTGACGCGCAGGGTCGTCGTTGAAGTTCCACCTGCTCGAGAACGTGATCGTGCCGCCGCGTGTTGCTCCGGCGATGGTGAGAGCGTTCTGAACATTCGACACGATCTTTCCGTCGACGCCGCTCGACAACATCAACACCACGGTACGACCCCGAAGCACGTCCTTCTCGATCTGTTTCGCGATCGTGCCTCCCCACGACTGCCAGAGGTTCAGCTGGCTCTTGAGGACACCGTTTGAGTCTTGTTGGTTCTTCAGAGACGCTCGGAGGGTCGCGTCCGAGCGTTCGAGGCCCTTCACGACTTGATCGTTGATAACCGTCGTCCCCGCGATCACGCCGATCGCCAGGGCGAGGAACACGGCGACGAGCGAAACGATGTGGTACCGGAGGTTGATCATCAGAAGATCGAACGCCACACGGAACGGAGCCACGCGGCGACGTTCTGTCCCCACAAGCGCAGCGCCGGTGACAGCGAGGCTGCGACCGCCATGGCGACGATCGCCGCCGCGACCAGCAGGAGGATGTCGCGCGTTCTGACCTGGCTCCGGTAGAGACGATTGACACCTTTGGCGTCGACGAGCTTGGGTCCGACCTTCAACCGAACGACGAACGTCGAGGCCATGCCGTTGCGGCCCTTGTCGAGGAACTCGACGAGGTTGTCGTGTGCGCCGACGGCGACGATGAGGTCCGAGCCGCTTTCGTACGCGAGGAGGAGCGCGATGTCCTCGCTCGTCCCCGCGCTCGCAAGGATGCTCGGTGTTATCCCGAGCGCTTGCACACGGTCGAGCCCCGGCGCGCGGCCGTCCGGGTAGGCGTGCACGACGACCTCGGCACCACACGTGAGCGCGTTGGTGGAGACGGAGTCCATGTCGCCGATGATCACGTCGGGCTTCAGCCCTTCGTCGAGCAGCGCGTCGGCCGCTCCGTCGACGGCGATGAGCACCGGGTGCATGTCCGAGATGTACGGCCGGAGCGTCCGCAGATCTTGCCGGTATTCGTGCCCGCGAACGACCACGACGGCGGCGCGTCCCTTGAGCTTCGTCTTCAACTCGGGGAGGCCTTCGCCGCGGAGCACGAGGTCGCGCTCGACCTGCAGATACTCCATCGTGTTGCGCACGAAGCGCTCCAGCTCCTCCCCCATCGCAGCTTGCGCGTCCGCGAGCGAGCGTTCCAGCGCCTCGCCGTCGAGCAGCGTGCCGGTGCCTACCAGCTGCTCGCGACAGAAAACTTCCGGGCCGATGATCGACACGGTGTCACCCTCGTTGACGTGTTCGAGGATCTCCTCGCCGACGCCGTCGATCAGCGGAACGTTCGCGCGCGCCAGCACGAGCGGCCCCGCGTTCGGGTATCGGCCGGTGATCGAACGGTGACAGTTGACCACGGCGATCGCGCCGCGCTCGAGCAATCCTTCGGCCGCCACTTGATCGAGGTCGTCGTGAAGGATGATCGCGATCTCACCGGGGCGGATCCGATGCAGCAGGTTCTTGGTGCGGCGATCGATCCGAACGGTTCCCACGATCGATCCGCGAGGCCGGCGGCGGAAGAAACGGCGCGCGCGAGGCGTCCCTTCCAGGGTCGACCCGTTCTCGCGCCGGCGCATCAGCTACTCCCCCGGATTCAAGTGGAACTTCTCGCGGACGAGTCTCCAGAAGGGACGCGGCTCGAGTTTCGCCAGACGGATGCGGTCCTTTCCTGCGCGCAAGCGGACGCGCGCGCCGGGCGCGAGCTTGATCGCCGGCAAGCCGTCCGCCGACAGCGAGGCCGGATCGCGCTCCCCTTCCAGGGCGAGCTCGACCTCTTCGTCCGGCGGGACGATCACACTGCGTGCGAACAGGCCGTGCGGGGACACCGGTGTGACGACGATGCAATCGATGTGTGGGGAAACGACCGGACCGCCGGCAGAGAACGAGTATGCGGTGGAGCCGGTCGGCGTCGCGACGATGACGCCGTCGGCGGCCCACGAGATCAGCCGCTCGCCCCCGATCGTTACCCCGAGACGCACGGCTCGCCCCGTCGCAACCTTCGCGACGATCACGTCGTTCAGCGCACGTAACGTCTCGACGCGATTCCCGTGGTCGACCTCCGCTTCGAGGACGAGGCGCTCTTCAACGATGAAGCCGTTATCGAGCAGCCGCTTCAACCCGTCGTCGAGCTCGGATCGCTCGAGCTCGGAGAGGAACCCAAGGTGCCCGAAGTTGATCCCGAGCAGCGGGACACCCGATCGCCCGACCGCTTCGGCCGCGCGCAACAACGTGCCGTCGCCGCCGAAGACGATCACGAGGTCGAGGTCCTGCGGCATCGCCGGCGTTGCGTTGATACCGGGAAGACCGATGCGATCGGCATCGCCGTCGAGCGCCCACACGTCGACACCGCGGCTCAGGAGCGTTTCGATGAGCGCGCGCGCAGTGGTCACCGCTTGGTCGCGCTCCGCGTGCAGGATGACGCCGGCGCGCTTCACGGAGCTCGCTCCGCTGCCGCCCGGATCACGCGGTCGCCCACATCTACTCCTTCTCGTGCGAAGTGAAGGAAGAACTCGCGGTTTCCCTTCGGTCCGACGAGGGGCGAAGGAACCGCGCCCGACAAAGCGTATCCGGCGGCGCGATAGGCGCGCGCGACGGCCTCCATCGCATCGATCCACGCGGCCGGATCGCGGACCACACCGCCCTTCGGCACGCTCGCGCGGGGCAGCTCGAACTGGGGCTTGACCATGAGCACCATGGCCGCCGGACGCAGGCTCACGAACGCGTCCGCGAGGGCCACGAGACCGATGAACGAGAGGTCGGCCACCAGGATGTCGAGCGGCCCCGTCGTCCCGGCGGTGATCGCACGGACGTTCGTGCGTTCGATCACTTGAACGCGAGGATCGTTTCGAAGCTCCCACGCGAGCTGGCCGTACGCGACGTCGACCGCGACCACTTGGCGCGCGCCTCGACGCAGCAGACAGTCGGTGAACCCGCCGGTCGACGCTCCCGCGTCCAGTGCGCGCGCGCCGTCGACGTCCACGCCGAACGCGTCGAGGGCTGCGTCGAGCTTGTCTCCGCCGCGCGATACGAACCGGCGCGCGCCCGAAGGGTGGGCCGGACCCACGAGGCTACTCCCGGGGGTCGTGGTCGTTCGCGGGCGAGCCGTCGTCCATGAAGGAACGGAGCCTGCGCTCGACGGCTTCGAGCGCCGTCGCGCGCTCCTCGAGGGGAGTTTGCTCGAGGTTCTCGACCTCGTCATCGGGTAGGAGAGAGTCCATCATGTCAACTATACGCGCTCGGTCCGGGGGGTCCCGAGCAGCGGGGGCCTGCGACCGGAAGCCGATGCTATCCTCGGCGCCGTGGCATCAGCGGCCGAGGTCGAGCGGAGTATCCGTTCGTTGATGAAGAAGCTGGCGGATGCGTCCCCCGCTCCTGACTCGATCCCCGATCGAACGATCCTGTGCGTTCTCCCCGATCTGAAGACCGCGTACCGCGTTGAGCTCAAGAAGGCCAAGCTGCGGGGATTGCGGAAAGCCGAGACGAACGAAGTGACCGATGCGCGCATCACGGCCCGAAGCGACGACCTCATCGCTCTCATCGACGGCCGGCTGGGCGTTGCGTATGCGTTCCTAACCGGCAAGGTGAAGATCGACGCTCCGGCGTCCGACCTGATGATGCTGCGCAAGCTCTTCTGAGCCATGCTCCCGATCAAGGACTACAACCCGACGACGACCCGTTCGATCGTCGTGCCCGTCATCATCGCGATCAACGTGATCGTGTTCTTCTTCTGGCAACCCTTCTCGATCGGCGCACAATCCGAGAGCCAACAGCGTGATCAGACCATCTTCTTCTCATGCCACGCATCGATCCCGTACGAGCTCTCGCATGGTCACACGCTGGTGAGCTCGCCTCCGTCTCCGAGTAGTCCTGCTGCACAGGACCAAGACATCCAGATAGACCTCGCCGCAGAGCGGCTCGCTTGCCCGCACAAGAACGTGTGGCTTTCGATCCTCTACACGATGTTCCTGCACGGAGGACTTCTCCACATCGGTGGCAACATGCTGTTCTTGTGGATCTTCGGCAACAACATCGAAGACAAGCTCGGGAAGATCAAGTTCATCGTCTTCTATCTGCTGTGCGGGCTCATCGCTACGTACGCGCAGACGCTCGTCTCTCCATCGTCGGGTGCGCCGCAGATCGGCGCCAGTGGCGCCATCGCCGGGGTGCTCGGCGCGTACATAGTCCTGTTCCCGCGCGCGCGCGTGCGAACGTTGTTCTTCTTCTTCCTCATCTTCTTCCTCGACGTGCCCGCGGTCGTGCTACTCGGACTGTGGTTCGCGCTCCAGCTGCTGCAAGGCGTTGGGCCGGCGGCGACGACGGGCGGTGTTGCGTACATGGCGCACGTGGGAGGGTTCATCGCCGGGATGGTGTTGCTCTCTCTCTTCCGGCCGCGCAGAACGGCGCCGCCGCGCTCCCCCGTTCCGTACTGAACCAGCTCTATCGAGCCGGGAGCCGCAGGTACATGGCAGGAGCCGAGGCCGGGCACTCGCGGACGACTTGAGGATGCTTCCCGATCGCGTCGGGGAGCTGCTCACGATCGATGGTCTTGAATCCGCACGCAGCGAAGAACTTCTCCGCGTGCTCGGTGACGAGGTAGACCTCGCCGACCCCTTCTTCGATCATCCTTTTCAACGTCGCAGCCACGATGATCGTGCCGGCTCCCGCTCGGCGGAACTCCGGCGCAACCGCGACGGAGCGGAGGAGCCCGATACCGTCGAGCCGTTCCCACGACGCGGTTGCGATCGGTTTGCGATCGGTTTCGGCGACCATGGTGCGGCCCACGCGCTCGCGCGCGGCACCGGCCGTCAACCCGCCGTGATGCAACATGGTCGCGATGTGCGGGAGATCCGGGCCGGCGGCCGACCGGACCTGCGGATGAGGACGGTCTTCCAAGACGTCGGTCAGCCGCCCGAGGACGAAGTCCGGCCACGCCGGGGCGGCGGCGAGCTCGGGCACCCCGGTTGCGCCGGACAGCACAAGCGCTGCCGGCCAGCCGGCTGCGTGCGCCGCCATGATGTCGGTCTCGACGCGATCGCCGACGACCAGCGCGGGTGATCCACCGAGGCGGTCGCGCGCGACCTGGAAGATGCCCGGATCGGGCTTGCCGGCAACGAGCGGCTCGACGCCGGTCGACGTCCTCAGCGCGGCGACGATCGCCCCGGCGCCCGGCCACAAGCCTTCTTGCGCCGGATACGTCGCGTCGGTGTTGCTTGCGACAAAGATCGCGCCTGCGCGCACGGCCAGCGTCGCCAGCCGGAGCTTGTCGAACGTAAGGCCGCGATCCCACCCAACGACGACGAGCGACGCGTCTTTAGACTCCTCGCCGCTCGCGATGCGCGCACCCACGCTCGCCACCGCATTCAGCAATCCTTCACCGCCGACGACATACGCCAGGCGCCCGCGCAAGCCGGGGACCGCACGCTCGAGCAGCCGTGCCGTTGCGTCCGCGCTCGACACGACCTCGTCCGGCGAGCCGCCCGCACCCATCTCGGCCAGCTTCTTCGCGTAAGTCTCGGCGGTTTCGCTCGAGTTGTTGGTGACGAAAACGACGCGCTTCCCCGCGTCGCGCAGCGTCCGGATCGTGTCGGGAGCGCCCGCGATCGGGCGGTCCCCTTTCCAGACCACGCCGTCGAGGTCGAACGCAAAGCGAGAGAACGCTTGCGCCAGGATCACCGCGCGCGCCTCTGCGTCCTCGTCATTCGCTCCCCCCTCGTCTGGATGCTATACAGCACCCCGTGGCCGAGATCGCTCCCTTCCGCGGCACGCGCTACGACCCGAGCGCCGTCGACGACCTTTCGCTGGTCGTTGCGCCGCCCTACGACGTGATCACCGAAGCGGACCGCGACGCGCTCGAAGCAGCGAGTCCGTACAACGTTGTCAGGCTGATCCTTGGACGCGACGAACCCGGCGACGACGAGCGTTCGAACAAGTATACGAGGGCGCGCGGATTGCTCGAAGCCTGGCGTGCCGCCGGCGTGCTCCGCGAAGACGTCGGCGAAGCCCTGTACGTCTACGAGCAGCGCTACCGGCTCGGAGATGAGAAACGCTTCCAGCGCGGGGTGTTGGGGGCCGTGCGCTTGGATGAGCCGGAGGCCGGCGGCGTCCTGCCGCACGAGCGGACCTACGAGAAGATCGTTCAAGACCGCCTGCAGCTGCTGCGCGCAACCGAAACGAACCTCGACACGATCTTCTGCATCTACGACGGTCAAGAGCAGGGCGCCCACGACGCGATCGAGCGGACCGCCTCGACCCCGCCGGTGGCGCAGTTCACGACCGAAGACGACGTCGAGCACGTTCTGTGGGCGATGACGGACGTGCTCGACATCGGAGCCGTCGGGCGCGCGCTCGAGAAAGCGCCGGTGGTCATCGCCGACGGTCACCACCGATGGCAGACCGCACTTCAGTATCGGAACGAGCGCCGCGCTGCAGAGGGACTGGGCCCATGGGACCTTCAGCTGATGTTCCTCGTGGACGCGTCTCGGTGGGGGCCATCGCTGCTCCCGATCCATCGCGTGGTCGGCGGCATCGACGCGACGGCCGCGCTCGAAGCGATGGCTCCGGTGATTCGCGCTGAGCCCGCTCCTCGCGGGAACCCCGAGCGCCTCGCCCAAGATCTTGCGGCACGACGCGCGCGCGGACGGACGTTCGCGATGTTCGACCACTACGGCGCCTGGTGGCTGACGATCGCCGATCCGGCGGCGGAGCGCGCGGCGCTCCCCGCCGACCGTTCCGCCGCGTGGCGCGACCTCGACGTATCGGTGTTGCATTCGCTGGTGTTCGACAAGCTGCTCGGCGGGATCAAGCCCCGCTTCGTTCACTCCGCGACCGAAGCTGCGAACGAAGTGAAGTCGGGGGAAGCGACTCTCGGCTTCCTCCTCGCGCCGATGCCGTTCGACGCCGTCCGCGCCGTTGCGGAAGCCGGCGAAGCGATGCCGCCGAAGTCGACGTTCTTCGTTCCGAAGCCGGCGACCGGGGTGGTGATGCGCGCGCTCGACTGAGCGCGCCTCATGCCGAAGACGCAGATGCTCGACGAAGGCATCGTCGCGATCGATACGGAGATGGCCGGCCTAGACCAGACCGTTGCGGCATTCCTGGTTCCCGGCGAGCGGCCGGCCGTGATCGAGACCGGTCCCGCGACGGTCACGAAGACCTTGACCGAGGGGTTGCGCGCGCTTGGGCTGGGACCGAACGACGTCGCATCGTTCGTCCTCACGCACATCCATCTCGACCACGGGGGCGCGTCCGGCGACGTCGCGCGCCTGTTCCCCAAGGCCGAGATCGTCGTTCACCCCGAGGGCGCGCGTCACCTCGCCGACCCGACGAAGCTGATGGCCAGCGCCTACCGCGTCTTCGGCGACCGGCTCGACTCGACGTTTGGTCCGCTGCAACCGGTACCGAAAGGCCGCATACGCGCGGTCGAGCCGGGGACGATCCTGGACCTCGGCGGGGGAAGGACGCTCGAGATCGTCGAAGCGACCGGGCACGCGCGCCATCACATGGCGATCCAAGACTCCGCGAGCGGCGTGCTCTTCGTCGGCGATTCGATGGGTGTGTACCTTCCCGAAGCCGGTGTGTTGCGTCCCGCGACGCCGCCGCCCGACTTCGACATGGAAGTCGCGCTGGCTACGTTGCGCCGTTTCCGTGCGCGCGCGCCGCGCGGTTTGTACCTGACGCACTTCGGCCCGGCACCGGCAGATCGCGACTTGCTGACGCAAGCGGAGGAACAGTTGATCCGCTTCGGCGCGATCATCGAAGAAGCGATGCGCGAATCGACCGACCTTGATTTCCTTGCCGAGCGGCTCCGCGAACGCACGTGGGACGATTACAAGGCGATCCACGACTCGCCGGAGCTGCTCGCGAAGTTCGACGCGCTCAATGCGTTCCGCAGCAGCGCCGCAGGGTATCTCCGATACTTCCAGACTAGAGGGTGAAGCGTTCGCCCGAGGCGTAGACGCGTTCGCCTTCATCGCCGAACAGGCGCGCGCTCCCCTTCCCCGCTACCCGACAATGTCCTTCGTCGAGCAGGATCGCTGTGTCTTCGTCGATCCCGAACACCGCGCACGCGTCCTTGATCTGCTCCACGAGGCCGGGCCCCTCCGCCCAGCGGTCGAAGTGCGGCACGACCGCGTACCCCTGCAGCATGCCGAGGCCAGGCATCCAGAGCGTTGGTGTGCCGTGGCCGTCCTCAGGCCGATGCACGAGCGCCCAGTCTCCCAGCGCCATCGCGCCGGCCGACGAACCGACCAACCACGCGCCTGCTTGGCGCGCGAGCAAGAAGCCACGCCACAACGGCGACCCTTCTAGCGCTTCGAGCAGCCGTGCGGTTTTGCCTCCCGAGATGTAGAGGAGATCGGCTTGCTCGATCACGCGAACGTTCTCGGGATCTTCGGCGTGCTCTCGTGCGAGCACCATCAAGGCGACGCTGCGCGCGCCCAGCCGCACGAAGTGCTCGACACCGCGCAGCGCCCAGTCTTCGGGGTCTTCTCCCGCGGCGGCCGTCGGGAGGACGACGACCGTCGGAGCCGGTCCGATCGATGCGAGGATCTGGCGATCGATGTCGGTCATCGCCGACGTGAACTCGCCGCTGCCGACGAGGCCGATGCGCGAGTGCTGGATCGTCGGTTCCATCACAGATCTCGCATCGCTTCGAGGACTCTCACCCGATCCGTGCCCGTCGCGTCGCGCGCGGCTTCCTTCAGCAGGATGAGCGCCGTATCCGTTCGTTCGGTGTCGGCCAGCGCGCGGGCGCGCGCGATCTGGGCGTCGATCCACACGCGCCGTGGGACGTCTTCGCGCCGAAGCTCTCCGATGAGGTCGAGCGCGCGCGCCGGCTTCCCCTGGCGGCGGTAGCTCTCGGCGATGATCGGATCGTGCCGGTGATCGCCCGACAAACGGCGGTACGTAAGGAGCTCTTGGACAGCTTCGTGAAGCTCGTTTAGCTCGAAGGCGAGGAGCCCGAGCTGCTCGCGCACCCAGGCGGAGCGTGGCGCGACGAGCTTGGCCTTGATCGCAGCCCTGCGCGCTTTGCCTGCGTCGCCTGCGTCGCGCGCTTGAACGAGCTGCTCTGCAGCCTTGCGCGCTTCGTCGCCCTTCCCGGGGCGCGCGCTGTGCGCGATCGCGTCGGCAAGGCGTCTGGGGATCACTGACGGTGCCACGCGCGCGAGCATACCCGTGCCGGGAAAGGCCGAGGCCGGCTCTTGGGAGCCGGCCTCGAAGATGTCCCGGCGGCGACCTACTCTCCCACGCAGTCACCCACGCAGTACCATCGGCGCTGGAGGGCTTAACTTCCGGGTTCGGGATGGGACCGGGTGTGACCCCTCCGCTATGGCCACCGAAACTCTATGTCGGGGATCTCTCCCCGAGGCTTTTCAAGCCTTGAGCAAACCATAGCGAGCGTGAGCGAACCAAGGCCTCGGCCTATTAGTACCGGTCGGCTCCACGTGTTGCCACGCTTCCACCTCCGGCCTATCAACCCGCTAGCCTTGCGGGGGCCTTACCGGATTAACTCCGTGGGAGGCCTCATCTTGGAACGAGCTTCCCGCTTAGATGCTTTCAGCGGTTATCTCTTCCGCACATCGCCAACCAGCCGTGCTCTTGGCAGAACAACTGGCACACGAGCGGTGCGTCCGTCCCGGTCCTCTCGTACTAGGGACAGCCTTCCTCAAGCCTCCTGCGCCCACGGTGGATAGGGACCGAACTGTCTCACGCATGTTCATCCCGCATCACTGCGGGCACAGACTATACCTTCACCCTCTTTCGAGGGGCCGGCGTGTTATGGAGCGCTGATTTGTCGATGATCGACAGTTGCTCCATCTCTTCGGATAAGCGATCCGAAGAAGTCGTTACGGGGACCGACACACCCTTGCTACGCAGATGCTGCTCGACATCTGCGGCGAAGATCCGCTTCGATTTCGAATAGTTTAGGGTTGCGAAGGCGTCGACCTTGCGCGCGATCTCGAGAAACTCATCCTCTTTCATCCGCGGTCTGATCCGTTCGAGCAGCCTTCGTGCACGCCGCACGTGCTCGCGCTTGAAGATGACGAACGGTTCGACCTCGGCGAGGATCTGCTGGAGTACCGGGCGGCTGGTGATCACAAGATCACTCATGCCGGTGCCTCTGTCGCGGATGTAACCAGCGCCGATCATCTGTCGGATGTTCTCCAACCCTGACCGTGCCGATGTGCTTTGCGACAAAGACATGCTCGCTCGGATGTAGAACCCGAACTTGTACTCCCGCTGCCTGACGAGTTGGAAGTGAATGCTTCCATCTCCGTCGAGGAATCCTGCGAGATAGCTTGCTTGTTCCGCCTTCAATGTGTCGGCCTTCCCTCGGTATTGCCTCACCGTAACGTTCGGTTGTGACAGTGAGGTTCCACCGATATGAGCCGATGGGCATCCAAGGATTGCTCCTTGGAGACGCAGTGATCTACGTTCTAAACCCAGCTCGCGTACCGCTTTAACCGGCGAACAGCCGGACCCTTGGGAGCTGCTCCACCCCCAGGATGCGACGAGCCGACATCGAGGTGCCAAACCAGGCCGTCGATGTGGACTCTTGGGCCTGATCAGCCTGTTATCCCCGGGGTACCTTTTAGCCGTTGAGCGACGGCGCTTCCACTTGCCACCGCCGGATCACTAGACCCTGCTTTCGCATCTGCTCGACGTGTCCGTCTCGCAGTGAAGCTCCCTTGTGCTCTTACACTCGACGCACGATTGCCAACCGTGCTGAGGGAACCTTTGGGCACCTCCGTTACTCTTTGGGAGGCAACCGCCCCAGTTAAACTGCCTGCCTGGCGCTGTCCAAGATCCGGATAACGGACCCTTGTTAGACGCCCAGCACTAGAAGGGTGGTATTTCAAGGTTGGCTCCACGAGGGCCGAAACCCCCGCTTCAAAGCCTCCCACCTATCCTACGCAACCAGAACCGAACACCAACGCCAAACTACAGTAAAGGTCCCGGGGTCTTTCCGTCCTACCGTGGGTAGGCCGCATCTTCACAGCCAATGCAATTTCGCCGAGTCTCTGGTCGAGACAGCGCCCAAGTCGTTACACCATTCGTGCAGGTCGGAACTTCGTGTGATCCCACTGTTACCAGTGGCACAGACTATGCCTTCATCTCATCTCTTGATGAGAGCCCGCGTGTTGCCTCAGCCGTAGATTTGCCGAGCGGCATGACTGAGGCCTCTCCCTTTCGGGATCAGTCGTTACGGGGCCATGCCTCTTTGAGGCAGAGGGCTTCCCACGGCATTACCCGGTGCGATGCACGGAGGGCTTCGCCGTTATGAGCGGGATTGACGTGCGAACTCACGCTCGCACGGGGCAGTTGTGTCTACCCGACAAGGAATTTCGCTACCTTAGGCAAATCTGTTACCCCCACCTCTTACGAGATGGTGATCCGGTCATTTCTGCCGGACTCCCTATGTCGCCACAGGGTTCGGACTATATCTTCAGCTCATCAAGCCGAGCTGCTCGGCGTGCAGTCTCTGAGGGTTCCGCACTACTTCTTCGAGTCGATATCTTCGCTGCTTGCCTCGTTGGTTCATCGCGAACGCTAACTCCACAATCGTCTGGAAGCCTGCGTCTATGCGATGAGCTTTCCGTTGCATCAACGTTACGATCTCGCGGAATTTCAGGAAGTCATCCTGCTTCTTTGAGATCAGTGGATATCGATCGAAGAACGGGATGATCACTGACTCCAACTCTTCGCGTCGGTACACCGAGTACGTCATCACGCTGCTGTTCGGTCCTTTGGCACGGATGTGCCCGTGGCCGAAGAAGTCGCGGATGGCCTCGAGTATCCCGACGTTGTCCCGATGCTGATATGCCTGAAAGCTTGGTGCGATCAGCCATCGGTTTCCGTATCGGACTGTCGGATGGGGATGAACGCTTACACAGAAGCAGCCTTCACCATCGACGAATCCCGCTACGTAATCTGGAGTCAGACCCCTATGCGGCCTTCCCTGCTGATGATCCCCACTCGACGGATTTTCACCGAACATGTCGACATCATTGCATCCACATATGACATCTTCGGTACCGCGAGATACACGGGACTTCCCAGCAAATAGCCGAGTTTTGTAACGGCCTCTAAAGGTTGACCGTTATAGTTACGGCCGCCGTTTACTGGCGCTTCGGTTCAAAGCTTCGCCCTTGCGGGCTAACCTCTCCCCTTAACGTTCCAGCACCGGGCAGGTGTCAGTGGGTATACAGCGCCTTACGGCTTCGCACCCACCTGTGTTTTTAGTAAACAGTCGCTTGGGCCTGGTCACTGCGACCGCGGCCGGCTCGGGGCGAGAAGCCCTTCACCAACCTCGGCACCCCTTCTTCCGAAGTTACGGGGTTAGATTGCCGAGTTCCTTGACCAGAGTTCTCTCGATCGCCTTAGTATTCTCTACTTGCCCACCTGAGTTGGTTTGGGGTACGGGCACCTTTTCCACTCCCTAGAGGATTTTCTCGGCAGCATAGGATCAGTGGCTTCCATCCATTGATGTCGGCGTCACGCCTCAGGATGATGCCGCCGCGGATTTTCCTACGGCGACTCCCTACGCGCTTACCCCGGGACGACCATCGCCCGGGCCCACTTACCTTCCTGCGTCTCCCCATCGGTGGCCTAATACCGCGTGGTTCGGTAGTCCCCGAAGGGATTTCCTTAGCAACGCAGGTTCGGCTTTGGCGCGGAAACGGTGGTACAGGAATATCAACCTGTTGTCCATCGACTACGTCTTTCGACCTCGCCTTAGGTCCCGACTAACCCTGGGCGGATGAACCTTCCCCAGGAACCCTTGGGCATTCGGCGGAGGGGTTCCTCCCCCCTCTTTCGCTACTCATGCCGGCATTCGCTCTTGTCACGCATCCACGGCTGGATTACTCCGCCGCTTCACCCGCGTGACGATGCTCCCCTACCGATCCCTTCGCTTGGACCTGTGTTGCACCCAACACAGGCCGGCTTGTGAAGAGATCCCGCAGCTTCGGTGACGTGCTTGAGCCCCGTTACATTTTCCGCGCCCAACTATTCGACCAGTGAGCTGTTACGCACTCTTTCAAGGGTGGCTGCTTCTAAGCCAACCTCCTGGCTGTCTACACGGTTGGACATCGTTTCCCACTTAGCACGTTCTTAGGGACCTTAGCTGGCGATCTGGGCTGTTTCCCTTTCGACTACGGACCTTATCGCTCGCAGTCTCACTGCCGTGCTTAGCGTGTCGGTATTCGGAGTTTGCCTGAGTTCAGTAAGCTTGTAGGCCCCCTAGCCCAAACAGTGCTCTACCCCCGACACGGAACACACGACGCTGCACCTAAATGCATTTCGGGGAGAACCAGCTATCACTGAGTTTGATTGGCCTTTCACCCCTATCCACAGCTCATCCGCCCATTTTTCAACATGAGTCGGTTCGGTCCTCCACGCGGTCTTACCCGCGCTTCAACCTGGCCATGGATAGATCACTCAGCTTCGGGTCTGCACCACGCGACTGGACGCCCTATTCAGACTCGGTTTCCCTACGGCTCCGGGACAACCCCTTAACCTCGCCACGTAGCGCAACTCGCCGGCTCATTCTTCAAAAGGCACGCCGTCACTTACCGCACTGGTTGCCCAGCACGGTTTGCTCCGACGGTTTGTAGGCACACGGTTTCAGGTGCTATTTCACTCCCCTCCCGGGGTGCTTTTCACCTTTCCCTCACGGTACTGGTTCACTATCGGTCGCCAGGTAGTTTTTAGCCTTAGGGGGTGGTCCCCCCAGATTCACGCCGAATTCCACGTGCTCGGCGCTACTTGGGATCCCACTCGGGAGGTCAGTTACCTTTCGCCTACGGGGCTGTTACCTCCTATGGCCGGCCTTTCCATGCCGTTCGGCTAGGCGCTGACTTTGTGACTCCCTGGGAGCACCAGCGCGCTCCCTGAATGGTCCCACAACACCCACGTGACAACGCCGCTGGGCTATCACGTCACGCAGGTTTGGGCTGTTCCCGTTTCGCTCACCGCTACTAAGGGAATCGCGGTTGCTTTCTCTTCCTCGGGGTACTGAGATGTTTCACTTCCCCCGGTTCCCTCAACCTCGCCTATGTGTTCAGCGAGGAGTGACTGGCCATTACGCCAGCCGGGTTTCCCCATTCGGACACCCCCGGATCAAAGCCTGCTTGGCGGCTCCCCGAGGCTTATCGCAGCCTGCAACGTCCTTCATCGGCTCCTGGCGCCAAGGCATCCACCGTATGCCCTTCGTACCTTGGCTCTTAAGATGCTCACGCTCGCTATGGAATTCTCAAGGTGCTGGAGCCTTGCGTGATGCGACTCGGTTCTCGGCCCAAAAAAATGCCGGTGACCTCCCGGTCACCGACAGCCTCCCGCGGCGCGCGCGGTCCTAGCGGCTGTCCTTTCGTGGGCTTCGAACTGAGATTCGCACCAAGTGGTGACTCCTCGCGCCGTGGACGAACGCCACGGACACGGTTGCGTATGCTACGACTCGCTCACAGGGGTGTCAACCGAGACGGAGCGCCGCACGCTCCCGCTGACCTGCAGAAAGACCCCTCAACGGGCGAAGCGTAACAGGGCGAAACGGTTCTTCCCGGCGCGCAGGACGGCCACCGTTTCCGACGCCAGATCGCCCAGGCCCACCGGCCGCTCGGCATCGTCGATCCGGCGGTTCCCGATGGACGCGCCGCCGCCTTCGATCAGGCGCCTGGCCTCGCTCTTGCTCTTCGCCAACCCGGCCTCGGTCAACGCCTCTCCCGCGGTGATCGCGCCGAGCCGTGCGCGCGGCAGATCCTTCGAGGGGACGTCGGCGAAGATCTCGAGCAGCTCGGTCTCGGTCAGGCCGTCGAGGTCGCCCCCGAACAGCGCCGCGCTCGCCCGTTCGGCCGCGCGCAGGCCGTCTTCCCCGTGGACGAGCAGCGTGAGCTCGCGGGCGAGCCGCCGCTGCGCCTCCCGTTTCTGGGGCGCGCGCGCAACGTCGGCCTCCAGCGCCTCGATCTCCTCGCGGGGAAGCTCGGTGAAGAACCGGAGGAACGGACCGGCGTCGGCGTCGGGCACGTTCACGAACCACTGATAGAAGGAGTACGGGCTGGTGCGCGCCGGGTCGAGCCAGACGGCTCCCTCCGCGGTCTTGCCCATCTTGACCCCGTCGCTTCGGGTCACCAACGGCCAGGTCAGGCCGAAGAGCTGGACGCCGTGCATCCTGCGGCCGAGGTCCACCCCCACCGAGATGTTGCCGAACTGATCCGAGCCCCCCACCTGGAGCTCGCACCCGGCGGTCTCGTGCAGGTGAACGAAGTCGTACGCCTGCATGAGCATGTAGCTGAACTCGGTGTAGCTGATCCCGGCCCTGCTCTCGAGGCGCGCGCGCACCGATTCCTTCGCGAGCATGGCATTGACCGAGAAGTGCTTGCCGACGTCCCGCAAGAACTCGATATAGCCGAGCGCGCCGAGCCAGTCGGCGTTGTTGACGAGCGACGCGCCGGCGTCGAAGTCGAGGAACCGCGCGATCTGCGCCCGGATCGACGCTACGTTTTCGGCCAGCTCGCTTTCGGAAAGGAGGTTGCGCTCCTCGCTCTTGCCCGACGGGTCGCCGATCATGCCGGTGCCCCCGCCGGCGACGGCGATCGGGTGGTGCCCCGCCTTCTGGAACCGCCGCAACGTCGTCAGCCCGACGAGATTTCCGATGTGCAGGGACGGGGCGCTCGGATCGAAGCCGCAGTAGAGCGTGATCGGGCCGTCCCGCAGCCGGGCCGGCAGCGCGTCCTCCCCGGTCCATTGGTAGGCAAGGCCGCGCCAGAGCAGCTCGTCGAACAGGTCCATCCCGAGCGGCAGCGTATCAGCGGGTGGGTGGCGTTTCGGCGACCGAGGCGACCCTCTCTCCGGTTACGTGTCGTTCCCGGTACCATGGACGAACGCCCCTGCAAACGGACCTGTTGATGAGGAAAGAACGACTTCCCCGGAACCCGCGACGCCTTGTTTTCGTCGTCCTCCTGTTGGCCCTTCCCGCGCTGGCCGCCTGCAGCTCGCTTCCGAACATCGACAAGCTGCTCGCCAACGCGCAGAACCAAGCGCAGACGACGTTCGTCTACGACAACCAGGGCCACCTGATCACGACGCTCCACGCAGAGCAGGACCGCCAAGTCGTGCCGTTGAACGACGTCCCGCTCCAAGTCCGGCAGGCCGTCATCGCGATCGAAGACGCGCGCTTCTACGACCACCCGGGGGTCGACTACCGAAGCGTCTTGCGCGCGTTCGGTGCGAATGCGCGCGCCGGCCACATCGTCGAGGGCGGCTCGACGATCACGCAGCAGCTGGTCAAGAACACCTTGGTCGGGACCCAGCGCACGTTCAAGCGCAAGGTGCAAGAGGCGATCCTCGCGATACAGCTGGAGCAGAAGCTCACGAAGAATCAGATCCTCGAGCGGTACCTGAACACCGTGTACTTCGGTCGCGGCTCGTACGGCGTCGAGGCGGCCGCGAAGACGTTCTTCGGCGTGCACGCCAAACAGCTGACGCTGACCCAAGGCGCGCTGCTCGCGGGGATGATCGCGTCCCCGTCGGCGTACGACCCGGAGGCGAATCCGAAGGCGGCGCTCGGCCGCAGGAACTTCGTGCTGAAGCGGATGGTCGACGAGCACCTGATCAACCTCGCGCAGGACGCCGCGGTGCGGAAGCAGCCACTGGGATTGCACCCGCAAGCCGAGTTTGCTCCCTATCGCGACCCCTACTTCATCGACTACGTGAAGCAGGTCATCTTCGACGGCGACCAAGAGTTCAAGGCGTTGGGCGCGACGCGGACGGATCGCATCAACGCCGTTTTCAAGGGTGGGTTGCGGATCTACACGACGATCGATCAGCACCTGCAGGACGTCGCCGAGCAGATCAGCAAGAAGACGCTGCCGTATAAGAGCGATCCGTACACCGCGTTCGTGGGCCTTGATCCCAACACCGGGAACATCCTTTCGATGGTCGGCGGCCGCAACTACTTCAATCCGAAGGATCCGTACGCGAAGCTCAACCTCGCGACCCAAGCGGAACGTCAGCCGGGGTCCGCGTTCAAGCCGTTCACGCTCGCGGCGGCGCTCGAGCGCGGCATCTCGCTGAACAGCATCTGGCGCGGCGGCTCGCGTGTCTTCCTCCGTCTGCCGGACGGCGAGACCTGGAACCCCGGTAACTACGAGGGGATCAACTTCGGGAGCAGCCTGTCGCTGCTCCAGGCCACGGCCGACAGCATCAACGTCGTATACGCGCAGGTTGCGTTGAAGATAGGACCGGATGCCATCGTGGAGATGGCACACCGGCTCGGCATCAAGTCGCCGCTGCCGTCGGTTTACTCGATCACGCTCGGCACCGGTGGTGTGAATCCGCTCGAGATGGCCGGCGCCTACTCGACGTTCGCGAACGGCGGCTACCGCGTCGACCCGGCTCCTATCAGCAAGATCACGGACGCGACCGGCAAGGTTCTCTACCAGCACAAGGTCGTCAAGAAGCGCGTCCTCAGCCCGGCGGTGGCTGCTCTCGTCGACAAGGCCTTGCAAGCCGTCATGACCGAAGGCACCGGTGTTCACATCCAGCTCGGCAGGCCGGCCGGCGGGAAGACAGGCACGTCGGAGGAGTATCACGACGCGTGGTTCGCCGGCTTCACACCTCAGCTGGTCGGCGTTCGATGGGTGGGGTTCCCGAAGGCGGAGCTCCCGATGCGGCCGCCGCGGACGCGCATCACCGTGTTCGGCTCGTCCTGGCCGGGGCACATGTGGCAGTCGTGGATGCTCGAAGCGTTGAAGGGCGTGCCGGCCGTTCCGTTCCCCACGGCCGACGAGGCGTATGTCAAGGTTCGCGTGGACACGCTACGGAACTGCTTGCCGAATGAGTTCACGCCGCCGTACCTGATCGCGGAGAAGCAGTACCTGAAAGGCACGGAGCCGACGCAAGTGTGCACCGAGCCGACATCGGGCAACATCGATTCCACCCCAAACGTCGTCGGGGAGGCGCTGAGCATCGCGCGCGACACGATGGCGAAAGCCGGGTTCAACGTGACCACGCTGTCCCAGTATTGCCCCAGCTATCCGCAGGGCACGGTGTGCGACCAAACGCCGAGCCCCGGCTCCCCCGCCACGGTCGGTCAGCCGGCATACCTCTACGTCAGCAACGACCAGGCGGTGAACGAGGTGCCGATGGTGCTCGGCAGAACCGTCGATCGCGCCAAGCAGAAACTGGCGGAATACGGATACAAGACCAGGGTGATCGTGAAGCAGAACACCGGCGGCTATCCCGGATGTCAGGACTCGTCCGAGACGGGGTCGGGCCGCGTCTGGCTACAGGATCCGTGTGCTGCAGCCGACTACGGCAAAGGCTCGTACGTCACGATCTACGTGAATCCTTAGTCGCGCGCGCGCCGGACACCCACGGACTTTCGGCGATGACGAATCGCCAGGTGCGTCCATCCTGAAGCGAGCCGAGCCCGATCCGAGGCGTCGCGAGCACGGCCCTGAACGGCAGCCGCTCGCCCGGACAGATCATCAGCGGGAGCATCGTGAGATCAGATCGGTTCTGTTCGCCCGCAATGCCGAACGCTTGCGTCAGCCGGCCGGGCCCGCGGGCAAGATCGCGATCCTTCACCGCACCTCTGCGCGCGCGCATCAGCTCGATCCCTTCGAGCGGCTGCACCGCCCGGATCAGAACGGCAGACGCGTGCCCGGGGCGGTCGGTGACGGCGTTCAGGCAGTAGTGCATCCCGTAGGTGAAATAGACGTAGGCGAAACCCGGATCCTCGAACATCGGCGCGTTGCGCTCGGTTCGGCCGCGGTACGCGTGGCTCGCCGGATCGTCGGACGCGTAGGCCTCCGCTTCGACGATCATCCCCGCCGTGCGGCCGTCCGCGGTCTCGTGAACGAGCAGGCATCCGAGGAGGTCGCGCGCGACCTCAACGACCTGGCGCGCGAAGAACGCGCGCGCGACCGGCTTCATAGAGAGGGGTGTCGCGGGGCCGTCGGCGGCTTTCACGCGTGCTTCCTCTTGCGCGCGACGAACTCTTGAAGCTGTTTCAGCGCTCGCGTGTTGAGGACGTCCGCCTTGGTCGCCCACCCGCGCTGCGCCGTCGCGATCCCGAACCGGATGTTGTCCATGTGCTTGGGCGCGTGCGCGTCGGTGTCGACCGACAGCGTCACGCCGGCTTCGACCGCCCAGCGCACGTGATCGTCACGCAGATCCAAGCGGTCGGGGAAGGAGTTCACCTCCAACGCCGTCCCCGTTCGGATCGCAGCCGCGCAGACGGCGCCGAAGTCCATGTCGATCGGCGGGCGCCGGCCGATCATCCGGCCGCTCGGATGACCGATCACGTTCACGAGCGGGTTCTCGATCGCTGCGATGAGCCGCGCGGTCTGCTCCTCGGCGGAAAGGCGGAAGTAGCTGTGGACGGACGCGACGAGGACGTCGAAGCCGGCGAGGAACTCGGGGTCATAGTCGACGGTGCCGTCCTTCGCAATGTTCAGCTCGCACCCATGCAGGATCGTCATCTTCGGGTAGCGCTTCTGCAACGTCTTCAACTTCTTGCGTTGCTCGAGCACTGCGTCGCGCGTCATGCCGGTCATCGAAAGGTTCTCGGCGTGATCCGTTACGACGTAATAGGAGTAGCCGCGCGCGCTCGCCGTATCGAGCATCTCCTCAAGGGGTGCGAGCCCGTCGGTCAAGTTGGTGTGCGTGTGCAGGTCGCCCCGTAGGTCGCGTGCCTCGACCGGCGTGGGCAACGTTCCGGCCAGTGCTGCTTCGACCTCGCCGCGGTCTTCGCGCATCGTCGGAGGTATCCAGGGCAGTCCCAGCGCCTCGTAGACCTCTTCCTCGGTCCGCGCGGCGATGATCGAGCCATCCTTCGCGTGGAACAGCCCGTACTCCGAAAGCTTCAATCCCTTCTTCACGGCTATCTCGCGCACCTTGATGTTGTGCGCCTTGGAACCGGTGAAGTAGACGAGCGCCGCGCCCCACGCCTCATAAGGCACGACGCGGAGATCAACTTGCAGCCCTTGCCGCGTGACGATCGTGGTCTTTGTCGCGCCCTTCGCTTTCACCTCCCGCACGCGAGCCATCGACGCGAATGCGTCCATGATCGGCTCCGCCTCCGACGCCGCGACCAGGATGTCGATGTCGCCGATCGTCTCGCGCATCCGGCGCAATGAGCCCGCGTAAGCGATCTCGTCGAAGGTGCACGTCTCGCTCAGCGTCGCGATGATCCGGTCGGCGGCTTGGAGCGCCTGGTCGACCATGATTCGTTCTTCTTGCGCCGTGTAGTTGCGGATCCCGCGCAGGAGGCTTTCTTCGGTCTTCGCGCCCAGCCCTTTGATGTCTCGCAGCTTGTTCGCTTCCGCAGCGGCAGCCAGCTCGGCGAGGTTCGTTACCCCAAGCTGCTCGTAAACGAGGATCGCCTTCTTCGGACCGAGACCAGGGATGCGGAGCAGCTCCCGCATCCCGGCGGGAACCATCTCCCGCAGGTCTTCCAGCTCGTGCATCGTGCCGGTGTCGAGGTATTCGCGGATCCGGCCGAGCATGTTCTTCCCGACGTTCGGGATCGCGAGGATGCCCTTGTCGTCGAGCTCGCGGAGATCCTTCGAATAGCCGCCGATCGAGCGCGCCGCCTTCTCGTACGCCCGCACGCGGTACGGGTCCCTACCGGTTATCTGTTGGAGCTCGGCCCATTCGCCGAGCAGCTCTTCGACTTCCTCGTTCGTCTTCGGCATGTCGGGGTGAATCCTAGCGAGCAGCCGGTAGCTAGCCGAGCGCGTCCCGGACCTGCTTCAACGAGGCGTCGAGGTGAGAGAGCTGGGCGTCCACGGAGGACGCCGAAGGGCCCGGGGCGTTCCGCGTATCGACCGAGGTGCGCGCGTCGAGCACGCCGGCAACATCCGGCCCCAACGCGGCCGCGACCTCGCGCAGTGGAACAGATCTCGAGATCGCTTCCGTCACCAGCTTCCCCACCGTTTCGTGCGCGTCTCTGAACGGTACACCGGTGGTCACGAGGTGCTCGGCGATATCCGTCGCGAGCAGCATGTCGTCGCCGGCCGCGCGCGCCATGGCATCGGTATCGAACCGCATCGTGCGCACGGCGCCTGCCAACGCGGGGATCATCGTCAGCATCGTGGCGACACCGTCGAAGAGCGGCTCCTTGTCCTCCTGCAGGTCACGGTTGTACGCGAGCGGCAATCCCTTCAGCGTGGCGAGGAGCCCGGTCAGGTTGCCGATCAGACGTCCGGCCTTGCCGCGCGCAAGCTCGGCGACGTCGGGGTTCTTCTTCTGCGGCATCAGGCTGGAACCGGTGGCGTACGCGTCCGACAGCTCGGCGAAGCCGAACTCCGCCGTCGTCCACAGCACGATCTCTTCGCCAAGGCGCGAGGCATGCACCCCTGCGATCGCGAGCGCGGCGCAGAACTCGGCGACGAAGTCGCGGTCGGAGACGGCGTCTATGGAGTTGGAAGCCACGAAACCGAAACCGAGGTCGTGCGCCGAACGATGGGCGTCCAGCTCGAGGGTCGATCCGGCCAAAGCTCCGGCACCGAGCGGCGACACGTCGGTCCGGCCGAGCGCGTCTAACATCCGGCGCACGTCTCGCTCGAACGCGAACGCGTGCGCCAGCAGGTGGTGCGCGAGGCGGACGGGTTGCGCGCGCTGCAGGTGCGTGTACCCGGGCATCAACGCGTCGGGGTGCTCGCGTGCCCGCTCCATCAGCGCGTCGATCAGATCGCACGCCGACAAGGCCACCGATCGCCCGTGCCGGACCAGCCACAGCCGCAGCGCGGAGACGACTCGGTCGTTGCGGGACAGGCCTGCTCGAACCTTGGGGCCGGCATCGGGGACCCGCTCGAGCAGCGCACGCTCGACCGCCGTGTGGATGTCTTCATCTCCCGGGTCGAACGGGAAAGCGCCGGAGGCGATGTCCCTCGCGATGCCTTCCAAGGCGGTGAGGACGGTATCGGCCTCGGCATCGGTGATGAGGCCGGCGCGGGACAGGGCGCGGGAATGTGCTGCAAGCACCGCGCAGTCCTCGTTCGCGAGCAGCCGGTCGAACGACAGGCTTTCGGTGAACGTGATCAGCTCGGGCGCCGGCTCGTCACCGAAACGGCCGCCCCAGAGCTTCGTCACCGGCCTTCGCCCTGCCGCTCGGACCACACCTTCAACGGCAAGCCCCACAGCTTCACGAAGCCGGCAGCCGCGTCGTGGTCGAAGCGGTCCCCCGCTTCGTACGTCGCCAAGCCGTGCTCGTAGAGGGCCTGCGGCGCCCGACGCCCTTCGACGGTTGCGGCCCCGCGGTACAAGCGCATCCGCACGTCGCCGGTGACCGGCCGCTGTGAATCGGCGATGAACGCATCGAGCGCGCGCCGCAGCGGCGAGTACCACAAGCCGTTGTAGACGAGGTCGGCGTAGACGGGCTCCATGCCGCGCTTGAACGATGCGAGCGACCGCTCGAGCGTCAGGTCTTCGAGGTCACGGTGCGCCGTGATGAGCGTGACCGCACCCGGCACCTCGTACACCTCGCGGCTCTTGATGCCGATCAGCCGGTCTTCGATCATGTCGATCCGGCCGATCCCGTGCGCGCCGGCGCGTCGCGCGACTTGCGCGATGAGATCGAAGGCCGACCCGCCGACCCCGTCGATCGTCACAGGGCTACCGGACTCGAACGAGATCGTGAGGACGTCGGGCTCGTCCGGCGCGTTCTCCGGAGCCACCGTCCACTCGTACGCATCCTGCGGCGGGGAAACCCACGGGTCCTCGATCACGCCGCACTCGATCGTGCGGCCCCAGAGGTTCTCGTCGATCGAGTACGGGCTGGACTTCGTGACGGGGACGGGCAGGCTCCGTTCCTCCGCGTACTCGATGGCGGCGTCGCGCGTCAGGCCGGCATCGCGGACGGGCGCAAGCGTGACGAGGTCCGGCGCTAACGCGGCCGTCGCGACCTCGAAACGCACCTGGTCGTTGCCCTTCCCCGTGCAGCCGTGGGCCACATACTTCGCCTCCTTCTCGCGCGCGATACGCACGAGGTGCTTCACAATCAGGGGGCGCGACAGCGCGGAGACCAGCGGATACTTCCCCATGTACAGCGCGTTCGCGCGCAAGGCCGGCAGCGCGAAGTCGCGCGCGAACTCCTCGCGCGCATCGACGACGATCACCTCGGAGGCGCCACACGCCTCGCCGCGCGCGTGCAGAAGGTCCTCGTCCACTCCTTGGCCGACGTCGACGGCCATCGCGATGACTTCGGCGCCGTACTTGTCCTTGAGCCAGCCGATCGCGACGGAGGTATCCAGACCTCCCGAGTAAGCCAGCACGCAACGATCGGTCACCTCATGCTCCCTTCGACGTGTTCGTTTCAGAGGCCAATGCTTCGAGCCGGCGCGCGACCGTACGGCCGGCCACGCCTTCCCGGCACACGACGAGCACCGTGTCGTCGCCGGCGACGGTCGCGATGACGTCCTTCACCGTACCCGTGTCGATCGCGCGCGCGACCGGCTGCGCGCAACCCGGCGGGGTCCGCAGGACGACGAGCGGCCCGGACGCATCGACGTCGGAGACGAACTCAAGCAGCATCCGGCGTAGGTGGTCGCCGTTCTGCGGCGGCTCGTCGGGAAGGCGGTACGCGACGCGCCCGTCCGGCTCGCGCGCCTTGAACGCGCCCAGCTCTTCGAGGTCCCTCGACAATGTGGCTTGGGTGACCGGCTGGCCTTGCGCGCGCAACAGCGCGGCGAGCTCGGCTTGGCTCGTGATCGCTTGCCGCCGCAACAGGCGGACGATCAAGCGGTGCCTGTTCGCCTTCATGTCAGCAACCACTCCAGGAGCGCCTTCTGCGCGTGCAAGCGGTTCTCGGCCTGATCCCACACCACCGACTGCGGTCCTTCGATGACCTCGTCCGTGATCTCCTCACCCCGGTGCGCCGGGAGGCAGTGCATCACGATCGCGTTGGATGCCGCGCGCGCGACGAGCGCGCCATTCACCTGGTACGGCGCGAAGATCAACCGCCGTTCTTCGACCTCGCGCTCTTGGCCCATCGAGGCCCACACGTCCGTGTACAAGACGTCGGCGCCCTCGGCCGCAGCGGCCGCATCGGTCGTCACCCCGATGCGCGCGCCCGTTCCGGCGGCGAGCTCCTCCGCGCGCTTCACGATCTGGCTGATCGGCTCGTAGCCGGCCGGCGTCGCGACGGTGACGTTCATCCCCACCATCGCGCCGCCCGTCAGCAGCGAGTGCGCGACGTTGTTCCCATCGCCGACGTAGGTCAGCGATAGCCCCGCCAGCTTCCCGAACCGCTCCTGCACCGTCACGAGGTCGGCGAGCGCCTGACACGGGTGCATGAGGTCGGACAACGCATTCACGATCGGGATGTCGCCCCACCGTGCGAGCCGCTCGAGCCGGTCCTGCTCGAACGTTCGCACGACCAGAGCGTGCAGGTACCGCGACAGGACGCGCGCAGTGTCCTCGATCGTCTCGCCGCGGCCGAGCTGAAGCTCGGAGGCGTTCAAAACGACGGCATGCGCGCCGAGCTCTGCGATGGCCACCTCGAAGGACACGCGCGTCCGCGTCGACGGCTTCTCGAAGATCATCCCGATCGAGCGGCCTGCCAGGACGTCGCTGGGGCGCCGATCGGCCTTCATCTTCGCGGCCCGGTCGAGCAATCCGTGAAGCTCTTCGGTGGTCAGCGATTCGATCGCAAGGAAGTCGCGCTTCATACCCCGGCCTCCCCCAGCAGCTCGGCCACCCGCTCGAGCAGCGCGGTCGGATCCAGAGGCTTCGCGAACACGTTGTCGGGGCCGAGGACGTCGTCGAACGATTCATGCACGTCGTGTCGCCCGGACACGACGATGAGCGGCACACGGTTCAGCCGAACGTCGCCACGGATCTCGTCGATCACTCGGTCGCCGGTCACGTTCGGCATCATGAGGTCGAGGATCACGAGCGAAGGGTGCTGCAGCTCCATCTTGACGAGCCCTTCGAGCCCGTCTTCGGCGTGGATGACCTCGTATCCCTCCGCCTCCAGCAGCACCCTCAAGAGGTTCTGCACCGACGGGTCGTCCTCGACGACCAAGATGAGCGGCTTCCGATCGCTCATGACTTCGTCCTCAATGAGATGACGTATTCGGCGACTGCTCGTATCTGAGCGTCGCTGAACGGACCGTGTTTCCCCTTCGAGTAAGCCGGCATGAAGAACGGCTTGCCGTTCGCTACCTTCGCCTCGATCTGTGCCAAGGTCAGCGTCGTCGCTTCTCCGGACCGAAGCGGCGGCGCATCCGCGGTACCTCCTTCGCCGCGGGCGCCGTGGCACCCGATACATGTCGATTGATAAAGCGTCATCCCGTCGGTCGTCGTAAGGGCTTTGTGCTTCAGAAATGGGCATTGGTTCGCGCCCACCGCGCACCCGATCCCGACCAGCGCCACAGTACCGACGCCGAAGAGCACGACGAAGACGAGCACCCAGACCTTGATGGAGCCCGCATCGTTCATGACGCGTCACCGTACTCGGAAAGGATGCCTGTCAGGATCTCGACGGCCTGCTCGATCTGATCGTCTGAGACGATCAGCGGGGGCGCCAGGCGCACCGCGTTCGGCGCCACGTTGTTGACCACCAATCCCTTCGCAAGGGCTTTGACCACGATCTCCGCAGCCCAGTCTCCGCCAAGCTCGATCGCGATCAGCAATCCGAGGCCGCGGATCTCGCGGACGGCCCCGTTCCCTTCGGTTGCCGCGGACAGCCTGCCGATTAGCTTCTCGCCCGCTTCGGCCGCGCGCGCGACCAGTCCTTCGCTTTCGATAACGTCGAGCACCGCATTCGCGGCCGCACAGGGCACGGGCCCGCCGCCGAACGTGGTCGCGTGGTCGCCCGGCTTGAACGCGTCCGCCACGTCCTCGCGCGCGATGCACGCACCGATGGGCAGTCCCCCGCCGAGCGCCTTCGCGAGCGTGACGATGTCCGGCGCGATGTCGTAGTGCTGGAACGCGAACCATTTCCCCGTCCGGCCGAGCCCCGTCTGCACCTCATCGAAGATGAGCGCGGCGCTGCGCTCTTCGCAGAACTTGCGAGCAGCCTGCAGATACTCGGGCGTCGCGAGCCGCACCCCACCTTCCCCTTGAACGACTTCGAGCATCACGGCGGTCGTGTCGTCGCCGACCGCTTGGTCGAGAGCCTCTTCGTCGTTGAGGGAGACGTACGTGAACCATGCCGGGAGCGGCGCGAACGGCTCGTGTTTGTGGGGCTGTCCCGTCGCAGCGAGCGTTGTGAACGTGCGGCCGTGGAAGGAACCCAGCGCAACGACGACGCCGGAACGATCGGCCGCGCCGCGCGCGCGCGCCCATCGCCTGGCGAGCTTCAGTGCGCACTCGTTAGCCTCTGCACCGGAGTTGGAGAAGAAGACCTTTCCCCACCCCAGAAGGTCGTGCAGCCGCTCGGCCAGGATCGCCTGCGGCTCGGTGTAGAAGAGGTTGGAGACGTGCGTGAGCGTACCGGCCTGCTCGCGGATCGCTTCGACGACCTTGGGGTGCGAATGTCCGACGCTCATCACTGCGATGCCGGCCAGGAAGTCGAGGTATTGCTTGCCCTCGGTGTCCCACAGCAGCGCGCCTTCGCCTCGGACGAAGGCCACGGGCAGCCGCCCGTACACGTTCATGTGGTACCGGGAGTCGAGCGCCCTGATCTGCTCGAGGTTCATGCCGTCACCATCGTTCCCACGCCTTGGTCGGTGAATATCTCTAAGAGCAGCGCGTGTTCCGCTCGCCCGTCCAAGATCGTCACCCGCGGGACGCCGCCTTTGATCGCGCGCAGCGCAGCGTCGACCTTCGGGAGCATGCCGGCCGTCAGGACGCCGTCGGACCGGAGACGCTCCACGCCGTCGGCGCTCACCTGCGTCAGAAGGGACCCCGATCCGTCCATGATCCCGTTCACGTTCGTGAGGAAGACGAGCTTCTCCGCGCCGAGCGCTTCCGCGATCGCAGCCGCGACCTCATCGGCGTTCACGTTGTAGGCCTGACCGTTCTCGTCGACGCCTAGCGTCGCGATCACGGGGATGAAGTCGCGCAGGAGGTCGGTGACGATCCGAGGGTTCACCTGCTCCACGTCGCCGACGAAACCGAGGTCGGTGGAGCCGATCTTCTTCCGCACGCGTACGAGCGCGCCGTCCTCTCCGGACAAGCCCGCGGCCAACGAACCATGCCGGTTGATCAATGCGACGATGTCCTTGTTGATCACGCCGGCAAGCACCATGCGCACGACTTCAAGGTCCGCCGCCGTCGTTACCCGGTATCCGTCGACGAAGGTTGCTTTGCCGCCGAGCTTCTCGATATGCGCGGTCACTTGCGGCCCACCACCGTGCACAACCACTGGGTTCATGCCGACGTACCGCATCAGGACGATGTCGTTCGCGAACGACTCCGCCAGCGCTGGATCTTCCATCGCCGCCCCGCCGTACTTCACGACAACCGTGCGCCCGTAGTAACGCTTGATGTACGGAAGCGCCTCCATGAGGATGCGAGACTTCTCGAGCGCGCTGATCACGTCGTGTACTCCGCGTTGATCCGCACGTACTCGGCCGAGAGGTCGTTCGTCAGGACCGTCGCCGTCGCGTCGCCGCGCTTCATCCCGATCCGAACTTCGACGTCACGGTCGAGGAGGGCCGCGCGCGCCTTCGCAGCGTCGCCGGGACCCGGCGCGCCGTTCTGGCACAGGAGCTGACCGCCGAGCCAGACGTCTACCACGTTGGGATCGAACGGGATCCCCGACGTTCCGAGCGCGGCGAGCACACGGCCCCAGTTCGGGTCGGCCCCGTTCAGCGCGCACCGCAGAAGGACGGAATCGGCGACGGTCCCAGCCGCGCGCCGCGCCTCGCGCACGTTCGTTGCACCCTCAACGACGATCGACACGACCTTCGTCGCGCCTTCGCCGTCCTCGACGATCTGCCTCGCCAGCGATGCACACACCTCGCCCAATGCATCCTTGAATGCGCCCGCTTGGGGGTGTTCGGCGCCGATCGGGTCGCCTCCGGCTGCGCCGTTCGCAAGCACGAGCAGCGTGTCGTTCGTCGAACGGCACCCATCGACGCTGATCGCGTTGAACGAATCCGCGGTCGTTTCGCGCAGGGTCTCCACGAGGAACCCGTGTTCGACCGGCGCGTCGGTCACGACAAACGCCAGCAGCGTCGCCATCTCGGGCGCGATCATCCCTGCGCCTTTCGCGAACCCGGCGATGATCGCGGACCCAAGTACGGCCTCGGCGATCTTCGGGCGCGTGTCCGTCGTCATGATCGAAGCAGCGAAGTCTCCGGCGCCGTCGGACGAGAGCGCTTTGGTCGCCGCTTCGATCCCCTCGCGTACCTTCGTCATATCGAGCGGCACCCCGATGATGCCCGTGGAGTTCACGAGCACGTTCTCCTTCTTGATCGCCAGGCCGCGCGCGGCGTGCTCGGCCATCGAACGTGCATCGGCGTACCCCTGCTTCCCGGTGCACGCGTTCGCATTCCCTGCGTTGACCACGATCGCTCGCGCTTTGCTGCGCCGGATATGGCGCCGCGTCAGCTGCACCGGAGCGGCTTGGACGCGGTTCGTGGTGAAGACCCCTGCCGCGGTCGCCGGCCGATCGGAAACGATCATCCCGAGATCCGGGTTCCCGCTCGGCTTCAAGCCGCACGCGACGCCGGACGCGCTGAAGCCTTCCGGAAGCTTCACGGGTAGAGCCCTCCCCCGGTGAGCCCTTCGTCTTCAGGCAAGCCGAGCACCAGGTTCGCGTTCTGGAGCGCTTGCCCGGCGGCTCCCTTGCCGAGGTTGTCGATCGCGGAAACCGCGATGATCCGGCCGGTGCGCTCGTCGCGGGAGTATCCGAGCAGGCACTGGTTCGAGCCGAGCGTGTACTTCGTCTCCGGCATCGAGTCGGCGAGGACCCGAACGAACGGCTCGCCCGCGTACAGCGCGCGCGCGGCCTCTGCGGGATCGCCGTCGCTCGTTGCGTCGGCGATGCACGTTGCGAGCAGCCCGCGAGGCATCGGTACGAGGTGAGGGACGAACGTGATCTTGATCGATGCGCCGGCAAGCGAACCGAGCTCTTGCTCGATCTCCGGCGTGTGCTTGTGGGTCGGCAGGCCGTACGCCTTGAAGTTCGCGTCGACGTGGGAGAAATGAACGCCGTTCGTCAGCTTGCGGCCGGCTCCCGAAACGCCCGACGCTGCGCTTACCACGATCGTGGTCGGATCGATCAGCCCGGCCTTCACCAGCGGGGCGAGCGCGAGGATCGCGGCCGTCGGGTAGCAACCGGGGTTCGCGATCGCGCGCGCCGTCTTGATCTCGTCGCGGTGCAGCTCGGGCAAGCCGTACGTCCAGTCCGGGAGGGTCTCCGGCGCGGTGTGCTCTTGGCCGAACCACTCCGGATAGAGCGCGGCGTCCTTCAGCCGGAAGTCGGCCGACAGGTCGATCACGGCGACGCCTGCCTTGGCGAGGCGCGCGCCGATCTCCATCGAGGCTCCGTGCGGCAGCGCCAGGAATGCGACGTCGACGTCTTCGAGGGAAACCGGATCGAGCTCCGAGTATGTGAGTTCAGTCCGCAGGTTCGGGTAGACGTCTGCGACCCTCCGGCCCGCGAACTCCCGGGACGTCGCGACGGTCGTCGAGAAGCCGGGGTGGCCTTCGAGCAGCCGAAGGAGCTCGGCGCCCGTATAGCCGGATGCGCCGGCGACCGCAGCCCGATACGCCATGTCCCTCCTCCCCGACGGCTTAGGTATACAGGGCGTTGTATATTTATGCAAACGGCTCAGGCGCGGATCGTCCACCCCGCGGCCCCAGCGGCCCGCGCGATCGCGTCCATGACGGCGTCGGCGTCGGCGTCGGTCAGCGTCCGCTCGGGATCGCGCAGGGAAAGGGAGAAAGCCAAGCTCATCGTCCCCTCGGGGACCTGCTCGCCTCGGTAGATGTCGAAGAGGTTCAGAAGAACCAGACGCTCCCCCGCCGCTCGGCTGATCACATCCTCGACCGACCCGATCCGGGTCTCGGCCGGCACAACGATGGCGATGTCGCGCGCGATGCCCGGGAAGCGCGGCGGCGCTTCGGCGACGCTGTCGGTGATCTCGGTGAAAAGCGAAACCAGGTCCAGCTCGCACACGACGACACGCCGAGGGAGATCGAACGCCTCTGCGATCGACGGGTCCAGCTCCATGAGGGCACCTGCGTGCGCGCGGCCGATCTCGATGGTCGCCGAGCGACCCGGATGCCCCACGCCGCCGCCGTCATTCTCGTTGACGGAGAGGGCCGTCGCGCCCAGCCCGTCCGTGAGCGTCTGTAGCACACCCTTGCCGTCTAAGAAGTCGAGCTCCCGCGATGGCGCGTACCAGTCCGGCTGCGTCGCGCCGGCCAACACGAATGCGATCCGTTCCCGCTCAGCGACGGTGCTCCCCTCGCCCGGTGCAAAGACATTCCCCATCTCGAACAAAACGACGGGGAGCGCGCTTCGCAACGAGTTTCGTTGCGCGGCGAGCAAGAGGCCGGGGATCAGCGATGGGCGAAGGATCGACTCATCCTCGGAGAGAGGGTTCGACAGACGCAACCTTCCCCGGAGGGGATGATCGTTCGCAAGGCCGGCACGATCGGCGAACCACGGCGGCAGGAGGCTGAGCGTCTGTGCTTCGGACAAGCCGGCGCCCAGCAGTAGCTGCCGCGCTATCCGGCGCCTGCGTTGATGCTCGTTCAGCCCGCCGATCCTGCCGCCGTCCGGCAGGGTCTCGGGGATGTTCTCGTACCCATAGAGACGGCCGATCTCTTCGACGACGTTCTCTTCGATCACCATGTCCGGCCGCCAGGACGGAGGCGTGACGCGTAACGTCGCCCGGGATGCTTCAACGCGGCACCCCATCGAGCCGAGCAACCCCGTCATCTCTCCAGCCGTAACGGACGTGCCGAGCAACCCGTTCGCGCGCGCAACGCGCACGCGGATCGGCTTCCGGACGGTCGGCTTCGGATAGACGTCGAGCACGCCGCGCGCGACGGTGCCGCCGGCCAGTGAGGCGAGCAGGCCGGCCGCACGCGCCGCGGAAGGCGGCACGTTGTCGACGTCGGCGCCGTGCTCGAAGCGGACGCTTGCTTCGCTCCGCATCCCCAGACGACGCGCGGTGTGCGCGATGCGACCGGGTGCGAAGAACGCGCTCTCGAGCAAGATGCGGGTCGTCGTGTGGGATACCTCGGTGTCGGCGCCGCCCATGATCCCGGCGATGGCGACCGGCCGCTCGGCATCGCATATGAGCACGTCCTCTTTCTTCAACGCACGCTCCTGGCCATCGAGCGTCGTCATCGTTTCGCCTTTGCGGGCGCGCCGGACGACGACGGCCGCGCCGGCCAGCTTGTCGAGGTCGAACGCGTGCAAGGGATGGCCCCGCTCCAGCAAGACGTAGTTGGTCACGTCGACGACGTTGGAGATCGGGCGCATCCCCGCCGCCATCAGTCGCCTCCGCATCCACCACGGCGACGGGCCGATGGTCGCGTTCTCGATCAGCCGCGCGAGGTACCGCGGACAGCCGCGCGCGTCTTCGATCGTGACGGAGGCCAGTGTCGCGACGTCCGGCCCCGCTTCCGTCACGTCGGCGGGCGGAACGGTCAGCGGCAGCTTGTACAAGATGGAAACGTCGCGCGCGACGCCGAGGATCGAGAGGGCGTCGGGGCGGTTCCCCGTCACGTCGAGGTCGAAGATCACGTCCTCGAGGTCGAGGGCCGAAACGAGGTCTTTCCCGACCGGGGCATCGGGATCCAAGATCATGATCCCGGCGTGATCGTCCGCGATCTGCAGCTCGCGTGCCGAGCAAAGCATGCC
>Ga0209577_10000695_pt1 | contig 33454 bp, 29 predicted proteins | sample GraSoiAngelo_109_FD_185874 | JGI IMG/M metagenome (GOLD analysis project Ga0209577, IMG submission 185874) | Grasslands soil microbial communities from the Angelo Coastal Reserve, California, USA - 14_0903_12_20cm (SPAdes) (version 2) | ecosystem: Environmental > Terrestrial > Soil > Grasslands... | reverse complement strand
GATTGCCCTCAACCTTGATCGGCCGGCCGTCAACGGTGGTTGCGATCAGCGGAATTGCGCCGGTACGGCGCGGCATCGCCGTGGCGTAGTAAAGAAATTTTCCGGGAATCGTCCACTCGGCGCTCTTCGTGAACGGAACGAGGTGCATTTCCGGACGGCGGCAACTCGTTAGACCAAGACCGGCCAATGCCATTGAGGCGCCCATCAACTTCATGAAATCGCGCCGCGACCATTCGTCTTCGCTAATTTCGGAAGCGCCGGCCGGAAATTCGCGCTCCAGCCACTCGCGAAACTCCGGGCTATTGCTGTATTCGCCGAGACTCCGCCAGTATTTCTTTCCGGTCAGCGGCTCAGGCGGATGTTGGAAAACGCGTTTCATCGGTGGCAGGTTTGGCAATTTGTGCTCGGAGCGATGTCCCAGCGTTCCTTCAGTGTCTGACCGATCTCCTGCTGCGTCAGATGCTTCTTCTTCGCCCAATCCTCAGTCGCGCTTTTTGGCTGTCCGTACTTCGCTACGAACTCCGCCGGCTTCACATCGTCTGGTTTCCAATCGAGATTAAAGATCTGATCGTCGGGCCGGAGAAAATTTTCGGGGTGTCGATGGCACTCGAGGCACCACGCCATGCTATGCGGTTCGGCTATTGACACCGTCGCCATGTGATTGACCGGGCCATGACAACTGAAACAACTGATGCCGCGATTCACATGCGCCGCGTGGTTATAAAAGACGTAATCGACGGTGCGATGGAGCCACACCCATTCAATCGGTTTGCCGGTCTTCCAGCTTTCTCGAACCGGCTCGAGCTTCGGATTGTCCTTTTGCACCTGCGAGTGGCAGTTCATGCAGGTCTGTGTGTTCGGCACATTAGACTGCGCCGCAACTTCGACAAAGCTATGGCAGTAGCGGCAATCCATTCCGAGTTGGGTCACGTGAATGTCGTGCGGGAACGGCACCGGCTGGATCGGTTGATAGCCTACCTTGGTATATTTTGGCGTGACGTAATACCACGTCGCCGCGGTCAATCCGCACGCGATCAAAATGCCGGCGACTGCCATTTGCAGCGGCAACCAGTTGCACCAGCGGGGAAAGAAGTTCGCCATAATCAGCGGAAGCCCTGTCCGGACCAACACAGCCGCCACTTTAGAAACGAATTCAAATCGGTCTCAGGATGTGCACACATCGAAGCCATCATTCTATAAATCGAAATTCGCTCGGCAAAAGAAAACTCGTAGGTAGCATGTCGATCTAAATTCCCGGTAACTCTTCCGATACGGAAAAGGCGCCGTTTCGCAAAATGATCACGTCAAAACTTCGGGGAAGCGTCAAGTGAAAGCGCGCATTTCTTTGGCCTGTGGTTTGGCAATGTTCGGCGGCCCAGTTTTACAAATCCGCGCCGCCGAGGATGTCGATCTTCTCCTCTTCAACGGAAATGTTTACACGGTTAACGAAAAACTGCCGAAGGCGGAAGCGATCGCGGTCAAAAAGGACCGGATCGTTTTCGTTGGGTCGAACGACGACGCCAGGAAATTTCGCGCCCCGCGCGCAATCGATTTGCACGGTTACACCGTCGTTCCCGGCCTGACCGATTCCCATTGCCACATCTTTGGGATCGGCGAACGCGAGCTAACATTGAACCTCGAGGGCACAAACACGCTCGAGGATTTTCTCGCCAAAGTGAAAGCGCGTGGCGCGCAGACGCCGCGCGACAAATGGATGACCGGCCGCGGTTGGATCGAAACCTTCTGGAAGCCGCCTAGGTTCCCTACCCGCCAAGACTTGGATTCAGTTGCAGCGGATCATCCGCTTTTTCTCACCCGCGCGGACGGCCACGCCGCCATCGTGAATTCTGCGGCGTTGAAAATTGCCAAGATCGATAAGAACACGCCAAACCCGTTCGGCGGCGAAATTCTAAAAGACAAAGCGACGAGCGAACCGAACGGCATGCTTCTCGATAAGGCCCAGGAGCTGGTCGAAAAAAATATTCCGAAGCCAACCGAGGCGGAGCGCGAGCAAGCGCTGCTTACCGGAATCAATCGCGAGATCGGGCTTGGCTGGTGCGAAATTCAAAACGCCGGCAGCCACAAGGAAGATGTCGATCTTATTAAGAAGGGGTTTGAGTCCGGCAAAATCAAAATTCGATTTATTAATTGCGTCTTTGGCCCGGGTGAAGATGCGCAGAATTTCTTGAAAGAAGGAGCGACCCTCAACGCGTTCAATCACCATTTCACCCAGCGCACAATCAAAGTGATTTTCGACGGCGCGCTCGGTTCCCGTGGCGCGGCGTTACTTAAACCGTACAACGATGCGCCTGAGACTTCCGGTTATCTCACCGAGAAACCGGAAGAGTTGCGCCCGATGTTCGAAGAAGCGCTGGGCCGCGGAATTCAAGTCGAGACACACGCAATTGGTGATCGCGCGAACCGAATGATCCTCGATCTTTACGAAGCCGCATTCAAAGCGGTCCCGCCTAACGAACGCAAAATTGGCGAGCCGCGTTGGCGGGTTGAGCACGCACAGATTGTCGATCTTGCCGACATTCCGCGGTTCGCCAAACTCGGCGTGATTCCTTCGATGCAGCCTTCCCACGCAATCAGCGATCTATTTTTCGCGCCGGCGCGGCTTGGAATGGATCGACTCGCCGGCGCCTACGCGTGGCAATCTTTTCTCAAATCAGGAGCAATCATCTGCGGTGGCTCCGATGCGCCGGTCGAGCGCGGCGAACCGATGATCGAATTTTACGCGGCGGTCGCGCGCAAAAGCATCAAAGGCGAATCCGGCGACGGCTGGCACCCGGAACAAGCCGTCTCGCGCGAGCAGGCACTGAGAATGTTCACGATTTGGCCGGCCTACGCGGCCTTCGAAGAGAACGACAAAGGCTCAATCGAAGTCGGCAAGCTCGCCGATTTCACCGTCCTTTCGCAGGACATCATGAAAATTCCCGAGCCGAAAATTCTCAAAACTCGCGCCGAGATGACGATCATTGGCGGCGACATTGTTCACGACGCGACCAAGAAGCAGACAGAATGAACAAAATTTTCAGAATGGCTTGTCTGTAGAATCAGAATTTTGTCGATTCTGTCAATTCTGTCCCCTCTCAAAAATCTGCGTTGTCCGCCTAATCCGTGGTTCTGCTCAGGTACCGAGTAGATAAATCGCCACCAGCGTCAGCAAAAAATACGGGACCAGGATCGCCGCTCCAGCGTATTCCTTGGCCATTCGTTGACCAAAAAATAAACAAAGGATCGCGATCGCGGAAACTATTGCGCCGTAAAACGCGATCGTTGGATTGCGCGAAAAAATCAGCGCCAGAAATCCGATCCCACTCAAGACACCGGACGCGACTTCAATGATCGTGAGAATCGTGAACAACAGCGGCACAAGTCCTGCGAGCGGACTTTTCGAAAAATGGCCGCTCAGCCAACTCAGATTTCCTTGTCGATCTACGATCTTGTCGATGCCTGACTGCAAAAACAAAATCGCGAGAAATGCCGAGACAAGAAGTTGAAGTAAATACAGCGCGCTAGACGTCAGCATATTGTCATGTCGACCGAAGTGGAGACATCTCTAAATATTTCTGAACGGAAATAGCAAGAGATTCCTCGACTGCGCTGGGAATGACAAAGCGCTACGAATACAAATATTCGTCGTGATACTCGCGCTGGGGAGCGAACTGGACGGTTTGGTCGCCGCCGGTTTCGGGATATTCGAAGATTTTTCCTTCGTAATTACGGATCACGATTTTTTCGTTGTCGTGATAGAGAACGTAGCCGGGATTGATCGGCACTTTGCCGCCGCCACCGGGCGCGTCGATGACGTATTGAGGGACGGCGTAACCGGTGGTATGGCCGCGCAATCCTTCGATGATCTCGATTCCTTTCGCGACCGACGTGCGCAAATGCGATGAACCGTTAATCAGGTCGCACTGGTAGATGTAATACGGACGGACACGGCACATGAGCAGCTTGTGCACGAGCGTTTTCATAGTCTCGAGATCGTCGTTCACGCCCGCGAGGAGCACGCTTTGATTGCCGAGCGGAATGCCGGCGTTGGCCAAACGCTCGAGCGCTTCTTTCACTTCAATCGTGAGCTCACGCGGATGGTTCACGTGCACGCTCATCCAAAGCGGGTGGTGTTTGGCGAGAATCGCGCACAGCTCGGGCGTGATCCGTTGCGGCAGGAAAATCGGTACGCGCGTACCGATGCGGAGGAATTCGATGTGTTTGATTGCGCGCAGCCGCGTCAGCAACTTGTCGAGCTTGTCGTCAGAAAAAATCAGTGCGTCGCCGCCGCTCAGGAGCACATCACGCACTTCGGTGTGTTGTTCGAGATAGCGGAACGCTTCCTCGAAATCGGTGTGCAATTCCTGTTCGCCGACGCCGCTGACCACACGACTGCGAGTGCAGTAACGGCAATATGCGGCACAGCGATCCGTTACCAAAAACAGAACGCGATCCGGATAGCGATGCACTAAACCCGGCACCGGCATGTGCGAGTCTTCGCCACATGGGTCGGCCATGTCGTAGGGCGACGACCACGTTTCTTCGAGCCGCGGAATGACCTGACGGCGGATCGGATCATCCGGATTTTTTTCTCGCGGAATTAGATTGAAGAAGTGCGGAGTCACCGCGAGCGCAAGTTTGTCGCCGGAAAGAAGCACCCCGCTGCGTTCTTCGTCGCTAAGATCGATCCCGCGGTCGCGGGACTCGAGCTGAGCGAGTGAAGTGACCCGGTTCTTGAGCTGCCATTTCCAATCATTCCAAAGTTCGGGCGCAATCCCGCCGTCGCGGGACCAATAGCCCAGCGCATGCGAGACGAACTCTCTTCCATCACCATTCCGAAGTGTTTGCATTTTGAGTAGGACGAAAACGCTAAGACCGGTCAGAACCATGTCAACGCGCGCACCGCTAAGTGCGCCGCGCACTTCAATCGAGGCCGGATTTTGTCCTACTGAACGGCGACGACGGTGCCGATTGGGATTTCAGCAAAGAGTTTTCGCGCCGTTTCGCCGGGCAAACGAATACAGCCGTGGGACGCGGGGTAATTCGGCACGACGCCTTCGTGCATTCCGAAGTCGAGACAGCTCAACCGCATGAAATAAGGCATCTCAACCTTGTAAATGGTCGACCAATGGTAGCGATCCTTATCGGTAATGACGTAATAGCCACGCTTGGTGGAATACCCGTCCCGACCGGTCGAACAGGTCGAATTCAAAATTGGCACGCCATCTCTGATGAGCGCCATGTGTTGCGAAGCGAGCGAAATTTCTATGCGCAGATGGTCGGGCGGCGGTCCGCTGCCGAGGAGAATCTGCGAAGCCCGCCAGTTTCCGAGCTCGGCCGCGAAATAAAGCGCGATCATTTTATAACGGCCGGTGGCACGGTTGCGATCGGCGCCGGCTTGCAACAGCGTGCGGACGTAATCGGTGCGACCCAGTCCGGCCGAGAGCATCAGGCAGGTAACGTCGCGATCGTCCTCAATGTAATTGCGAAACGACTTCGACGGAAGTGCGTCCAGAAATTCCTTGTCGTATTTTGGCGGCAGAGTCGTGTTCACGTCTGCGCCGCAGTCCAGCAGGGTCGTAAACAGGGGCGCGTTATCGGTAGCAATCGCGTAGGCAAGCAGCGGAACGCGTTTCCCTTCGGGCGTAGGCGGAGGAATATGTTTCGAAAGCAGCAACCGCACTGATTCGCGATCCCCCGCGCGCAGAACATTGTCCAAAGCGCGCAACGCGCCGGCGCTCCATTGTTCAAGTCGCGGCAGTCGCGCAAGAATTTCCTGGGTAATTTTTGTGTTCGGGCTGCCGATAGCGAGCGTTAACAGTCCGGCACTGTCACCATAAGCCAATTCCAAATTCGGCGTAAGGCTCAAGAGGAGCTCGACGATTTCGAGTTTCTGGCCGTTAACAGCGTAATAGAGCGCGGAATGACCTGCACGGTCTCTGGCCGCAATGTCAGTCACATGTCCAGCCATCGCGCGAACCAATTCCAGGTCGCCATGCATCGCCGCTACCATCAGGGGCGTTACCCCCGCGTCGTCCGACAAGTCGCCGCTCGCTCCAGCATCGAGCAGTCTCCGGGCGATAATCCGTTCCTCCCGCAAAATCGCCGCGAAAAGCAAAGACCGATCATTCGCAGTTCGCGCGTTTGGATTCTGGTGCTCGCGAAAGTAACGATCGATCAATGAAGTTTGCTGCGTCTCCATCGCGCGAACGAATTCATCCGCGGGAATGGGCTTGGGGGCTTGACGCTCAAACGCAAGCCAGACAGCGGCAACCAGAAAGAGGGCGGCCAACGTGCCAACCGAAACCCGATTCAACTTGAATGAACGCATATCCGGAGAGAGACCGACCGATAATATACCATTAGTCAAGCGGCGTGCCGGTGCAATTCGCGCGCTGCTAGGCGCGACCCGCGAGTGGACTCCATCTCTTGAACATTGCATGTTTGATGCTGTCCAACTTCGAACAAATGCGTTTGACCTCAATTTCATTTTTTATCGCGGCGCTCAGCACGATGTTCGCCGCCGCGAATCCGTCCTTTGCTGGATCGATCCTGGCCGCCACGCCCGAGATCGCGCCGACGCCGACCGTTCCAGCGGCCGCGGCCGAGCAGGGCAAAGATGTCGTTCATCAGTTGAACAATGCATTCGCCAAGGTTTTCGAGACGGTTGCACCGAGCGTTGTCATCATCGAAATTTCAAAGAAGAACGATAACGAAACCTCCGCGTTCGAGGACCTGTTCTTTCAAGGCCCGCCGGACGAAAGTAATCCGCGCCGAAACCCGAGAAATCTTCAGCCGATCCAAAGCGAAGGTTCCGGATTTGTCGTTCGGCCCGATGGCTACATTTTCACGAACTTTCACGTGGTCGAGGCCGCTGATAAGATCGACGTGAAACTCAAAGACGGCCGCGAATTTTCGGCGAAGGTCGTCGGCACTGACGAGAAAACGGACATCGCTGTCATCAAAATCGAGGCCAAAGATTTGCCAGTCGTGCAATTGGCCGACAGCGACGCGGTGAGAGTTGGGCAATTCGCATTCGCGATCGGCGCGCCGTTCAAACTCGATTACACGTTCACCTACGGCGTGGTTAGCGGGAAAGGCCGCAGCAAATTGCTCACGACCAGCGGCTATTCGATCTCGGATTACTTGCAAACGGACGCGTCGATTAATCCGGGCAATAGCGGCGGCCCGCTCTGCGACATCGACGGCAAAGTGATCGGCATGAACACGCTGATCAACGGAATCAATCGCGGTCTCGGCTTCGCCATTCCGATCAACATGGCCAAAGAGATCGGCGACGAACTGATCGCCGGGCGCAAAATCATGCGCCCGTGGCTCGGGATCCGAATCGAGACGCTCGGCGACGATCCGGCCATCCGCGAACTTTTCAAAGGGGTCGACAAAGGCGTGGTCGTCCGGACGATCGAAGCCGACGCGCCCGCTTACAAAAGCGACCTTCGGCCCTTCGACGTCATCACCCATGTTGATGCAAACGCAGTTGCGACCGATTCGCAGCTGCAGCACGAGATTTTGAAAAAGAAAATCGGCCAAAAGGTCGAGCTGACCGTTTGGCGAAAAGGACAAACGCTCAGGGTCCCGGTCACGACTGGCGAGTTACCGAATGAAATTTCGCGTGCTTCAAACGAGCCAGCGCGGCCGCCGCAGAATCGAGAGGAAGAAGAAGTCGGGAAATTTGGTCTCCAAGTGCAGGAGTTAACCAAGGAAATGGCGCAACGTTTCAAACTCGGCGTCCAGCGCGGCGTGATCGTGACCGACGTGACCGAGAACAGTCTGGCCGCGCAGCAAGGAATCGAACGCGAAGACGTAATCACCGAAGTCGACGGCAAACCGGTCACTGACGTGAAAACATTTCGGGAAGCGTTAAACAAAGCCGACCCAAAACGCGGCGTCCTGCTTTACCTCGACCGCAAAGGCAGCAAAACCTTCGCCGTGCTCAAAGCTGGTGGTGGCGAACCGCCGAGCGACCGCTAAGTTTTTCGGCTACCGAGAGCGACCAGGACGATTCCGCCGACGAGACAGATGCCGCTCACGACCGGAGGAAAACTGATTCCGTGACCTTCGGTGTGCTTGATTTCGAGAGGTCCTAGTTGGGCGTCTTTTTTTTCCTCTCTCCAACCTAAGCCGCCGTAGGCGAAGCCGATAATGCCAACGATGATGAGAATAATGCCGACAATTCCAGCTGGTTTCACAGTGCCGATGCTACAGCGGCCGGCGACCGCTAATCAATTGGATAATGAGCACGACCAGCGCGATGAGGAGCAGCAAATGAATGTAAGCACCGAGAACATGGAAGCCGACAAAACCGAGAAGCCAGAGAATCAGCAGAATAACAAAGATAGTCCAAAGCATAAAAAACCTTTCGTTTGCGGTTGTTGTCAATGGTTCGCTTCAACGTTCGCGGTCGCGCTTACCGAAAATTGCACGGAGGATTGTTTGCCACGGCGAATCCGTTTCGCCGGTCGGACGAATCCGTCCCGTGGCGGACCGGCGGCGGATCGATTTTACTATTGGCCGGTTTTCTTAAGGACGGCGCGCAAGTCCCAACCGCTCTCTTCCAGTTGCATGCGCGCCGAATCGTAGTCGCACTGCGCGAGCTCAGCGACCATGCGTGTCGCGCGGTCGCGCAATTTCGTGCTAGACGCGTTCAGGTCGATCATCAAATTGCCGCGGACTTTGCCGAGCGCGACCATCGCACCGGTGCTGATGATATTGAGCGCGACCTTGGTGGCGGTTCCAGCTTTCAAGCGCGTTGATCCGGTCAAAATCTCGGGACCGACCGCCAGATCAATTGCAAGATCGACAACTGCTTTTCGTTCACGAGCCGGATTGCAGCTCAGCAAAATGGTCTTCACGCTCAACGATTTTGCTCGCGCTAGCGCGCCGAGCACGAAAGGGGTGCGACCGCTCGCCGTGATGCCGATGACGACGTCGACATCTTTCACGCCGCGTCGATCAATGGCCAACGCGCCGTTGCTTCCCTCATCTTCCGCGCCTTCCACGCTCCGATGCAGAGCGGTGGCGCCGCCGGCAATGATGCCTTGGACGAGTTCGGGCGACGCGCCGAAGGTGGGCGGAATTTCACTGGCATCGAGCACGCCAAGACGGCCACTGCTGCCGGCACCGACATAAAACAATCGTCCGCCTTTGCGCAGCGACTCAGTAACTAGCTCAATCGCGCGGGCAAGATCGACAATCGCCGCGTGCAACGCTTCTCCGACAAATTTTTCCTCATCGACAAAGAGCTTCACAAAATCCTGCGCGCTCACTTTCTCGAGATTTTCCGAACGCGGATTGCGTTGCTCGGTCAATGCCGCTGCCAGGTTGTCGATTTTGTCCGCCGCAGGCTGGGAATGAATTTCAGACCAGCTTTGCATTTCCGCGGCCAACCAGGCCGCGCCAAATTCGGGTGCTCGCTCGGAATTCGCCACCCGCGCATCGGGCAGCGTTTTTTTCAAACGCCGTCGAAATGCGTGGTTATAAATCGAGTCCCGGTGAAACAATCCCCCGAGCAGCACAACCTTCGGCGCCAGCACTTGGAGTCTGGTCGCGACTGCTTCCGTGTATTCGCAAAGAAAGCGCGCGCCTTCTTCGATAATTTCCATGACGCGTGAGTCGCCGGCAGCCGCTGCTTCAAACACGACAGGGGCCAGCATTGCCACCTCCATCTTGTCGGCGGTCTGCGCCCAGCGCACCAGTTCGTTCAGATTGCTCAGCGCCAATGCGCGCAAAATTTTGGTAGTGAACTGGACTTCGCCGCGGCGGAGATCGTATTCGCGGAGGATCAAGCGCAGGGCTTGCAAGCTGAGAAAATAACCGCCGCCGGCATCGCCCAGAATGTGTCCCCACCCACCCGCATTCTCGATTCGCTTGTCGCGACGACCAGTAATGGACGAGCCGCTTCCGGCGTTAACAACAATTCCGTCGCCATGCCCCAGCGCTGCGGCCAAACCGGAATCGCGATCGCTCCCGACCACAATTTTCGCCTGCGGCCAAACTTCGGCGCAAAGCCGGGTGAGCGATTGTCGATCTCCTTCGGTGCCACAACCAGCCAGGAAAATTCCGGCACGATTGATTTCTTTCGGCAGCTCATTAAACATCGCGCGCAACTGATCCGCGGTGGCGAGGCGAAAGTTCGCCGGCGGCAACTTTCCCTGGTCCAAAACGCGGAGCTCATTCTCCGCTCGCTTGACCAGAACCCACGATGTCTTAGTCCCGCCGCCCTCCACGCCCAGGATTTTTTCGCCGCCGTTCATTGTCGATCTTTGCCCTGTTTGTATCATGCTTCATGGCCAAAGACGAGGCTCAAGCGGCGAAGCGAATCGCACAACTCCGAGACGAGATTAGGAAGCACGATCGACGTTATTACGAAGAAGCTGCGCCGACGATCAGCGATCGCGAATACGACCGGCTTTACAAAGAGCTTGTCGATCTGGAAGCGAAATTTCCCGACTTGGTAACGTCTGATTCACCCACTCAACGCGTCGGCGGCAAACCGCTTCAGGCATTCGCCCAAATCCAGCATCGGGTCCCGATGCTTAGTCTCGACAACACTTATTCCGAGGATGAGGTCGCGAACTTCTACAAACGCATCACGCGTCTTTTGCCTGACGAAAAGATTCCGGTCGTGATCGAACCGAAAGTGGACGGCGTGGCTGTGTCGGTGATGTACGAGACCGGCCGGCTCAAATACGCAGCCACCCGCGGTGACGGTTTGGTCGGAGACGACATCACCCAAAACATCAAAACGATTCGCTCGGTGCCGCACCAATTGCGCGGCGCTGCCCCAAAGCTTTTCGAAGTTCGCGGCGAAGCCTACCTCGACAGAGACGGTTTCAAGAAGCTGAACAAAGAGCGAGAAGCTGCCGGATTACCGTTGTTTGCCAATCCACGAAATGCCGCCGCCGGTTCACTCAAGCATCTCGATCCCAAAATCGCGGCGCAGCGACCACTCGGCATCGTTTTTTATGGAACCGGCGCAACCGAAGGGGTAGATGTCGATCTTCACTCCGAAGTTTTTCCGTTGTTCAAAAAGCTTGGACTGCCGACCCACGAGAATTGGTGGCTGGCCGATTCGACTGAGAAAATTCTGGATGCCATTCGCAAGCTCGACCGCATCCGACATGATTTTCCGTACGAGACCGATGGCGCCGTCATTAAGGTCGATGCCCTCGAGCAACGTGAGAGGCTCGGATTCACCGCGAAATCACCGCGGTGGGCGATCGCTTACAAATACGCCGCCGAGCGCGTCGAGACGAAGTTGCTCGACATCAAAGTTCAAGTCGGACGAACGGGGATTCTCACGCCAGTGGCCGTGCTCGAACCGGCGCTTGTCAGTGGCAGCACCGTTTCGCGCGCGACCCTGCACAACGAAGACGAGATCAAGCGCAAGGACATTCGCATCGGTGACACCGTCGTGATCGAAAAAGCCGGCGAAGTCATTCCGGCCGTGGTCGAAGTTGTAGGGTCGAAACGGCCGCGCAACGCCAAGCCGTTCGATTTTCTCAAATACATTCACGGGAAATGTCCAGTTTGCGGCGGAGAAGTTCGCCGCGATCCCGAATTCGTAGCCTGGCGGTGCGAGAACATTCGTTGTCCTGCCCAAGCCACCCGCCGATTGGAATTTTTCGCCGCGCGCGGCGCACTCGATATCGAAAATGTCGGCGGAATCGTCGCCGACAAACTGGTTGAGCGCGGCCTCGTGCGCGAGCCGCTCGATCTGTTCGAACTGAAAGCAGCGCAACTTGCCAAGTTGAATCTCGGCACTGAAGAAAATCCGCGCGTCTTCGGGGAGAAAAATGCCACCAAAGCGATCCAATCGATCGAACGCGCGCGGAGTTTCCCGCTTTCGCGCTGGCTTTTTGCGCTGGCGATTCCCGACGTGGGCAAGACAACCGCAACCGACCTAGCGCGTTTTCACGAAACAATCGAAGGCGTGGCGAATTCGAAACTTCTCCGCGACGTGATCGCTTACCACGAAAGCAAAGGCGACAAGCAGGCGGCGAAAGAAATTGCTGAGCGATTGATCAAATCCGGTTTTGCCGAGCCATCAAAGAGCAAGATCGACAAGCACGGCGGCATCGTAACCGAAGTCGGACCAGTAGTAGCGAAAAGCGTTCTCGATTTTTTCGGGTCAGCCGAGGGAAAGAAAATTCTTCAGCGGATGAAGCAATTACGGATTCATCCAAAAACCGAAAAAGTGTCCGCCAAAAAAATGGCCGATTTGCCGCTCGCAGGAACGACATTTGTCCTTACCGGCACATTGCCGTCGATGACGCGCGAAGAAGCAACCGAAAAAATTGAAGCGCTGGGCGGTCACGTTAGCGGCAGCGTGAGTAAGAAAACGGATTACGTCTTGGCCGGCGCAGAAGCCGGCAGCAAACTGGATAACGCGAAAGAACTCGGCGTCCGTGTCATCGACGAAAAGGAGTTTCGCAAAATGTTGTGAACCTGGAAGACACTGCCCCCGCAAAACGGATCAGTCGCCGTCGCTGGTGGATCCATTTAATTCTGATCGGCGGATATTTCGCTGCCGCAATTCCTTTCGCGCTATCGCAAACTCCCCGTCGACCGGCATTGCTCAGCAGCCCACGAGGCTTGTTAATTGTATGCGCCATCCAAATCGCGCTCTTTTCTATCGTGTTCGGGCTCGGTTGGCTCGCTTCCAGAGCATCAGCTGAGGAACTACTTTTGAAGTGGCGGCCAAAATGGTGGGTTATTCCATTAGGAATTAGTTATTCGATCGCAATTCGATTAATAGTAGCACTCGTCCTGTTCGTAATCGTCGCGATTTTGATAGGAACAGGGCTGCTTGCCCGAGAATCCGTCCCAGCATTTGCCGCTGACAGCCGAACGGCCGCTGAAAGAATTGTCGATATCTCGGCGATGCAGCACAACCGAACTTATTTTTGGCTAACAGTTACGATCGCGAGTTTTGTGGTCGCTGGACTTCGCGAAGAGTTGTGGCGTTCCGGAACTCTCGCGGCATTGCGCGCGCTTTGGCCGAATCTATTTGAAGGACAGGATGGTCAGATTGCAGGCGTAGCACTCATTGCGATCGTGTTCGGATTTGCTCACCTTAGACTTGGGCTGCTAGCCGCAGCAATGGCGGCTGTTCTTGGATTCCTTCTAGGCATCATCATGGTCGTGCACCAGTCCATTTGGCCAGCGGTAATCGCGCACGGAATGTTTGATGCGACGAGTTTCGCTTTTCTTCCAATCGCGCTGGAGCATCTCCAGCATACGTAATGGGAGGGCAGAGACCGGCGCTACAAATGCTCGTCCGGCTCGGACTACGGCGTTCGTTCCGGCGCTGATTGCAGATTCAGCGGCATGGCGCGGTTCGTCTGAGAAGGAGGCGCAGCTATCAATGATGGGAGAGCCGGCAAGCCTGGTAGGTGCGGCATGCCCCTAATGGCAGGATGAACATCGGCGTGCACGTTGAATGTCAGTCTCTCATTGCCGCGCATCACCGTGATCGGCACCACTTCGCCGGCGGTAAGAAAGAATGAGGCGTCGAGGATATCTTCGGGTTCGTGCACTTTCGTCCGTCCGATTTGAAGAACAACGTCGCCCGGTTTCATTCCCGATTCAGCCGCCGGCGTGTCTTTCACGACATCTTTGGTGACCGCCCGCGAGCCTTCCACTGGCTCAGCCGCTTCTGTCACGTTGGCGCCGATCCAACCATGCCGCGCTTCGCCGAAGCGCACAAAATCGTTGCGGATTTTTTCCGCTGCCTCGATCGGCAACGCGTAACAGGAGGAATTATTTTCGAAACTGTAGAGAAGAATTCCGACGACTTCGCCCTTTAGATTCAAAAGGGGAGCGCCGCCTTCGCCGCGTTGCGGCGGCAGATTTACTCGCAAATGCTTGGTTGAAAAATATCCGCCGAAGCATTTGCGATCGAATCCCCCGATCATGCCAAAGCTCGGCGTCTCAGCGAGATCGAGCGGATAACCAATCGCAACGACGGGCGTGGCAATCTCAAGTTGTTCCGCACTGCCGATCGGCAGCGCCGGGCTGGCCAAATCCACTTTTAACATGGCGATGCCGCTACGGAGATCAGCCAGGAGTTGCCGGGCTGGATATTTTTTTCCTTTGAACTCAACCGTCACGTTCTCCGCTTCGCCGCCGACCGAATAGGCGGTGTAAAGCGTGCCGGTCGGATCGACAAAGAACCCAGTGCCGGAAAGTTCGCCGTGTTGATCGGTCGCCTCGATTTTGACGACAGCCTTGGCGCAGTGTTCGAAAACGTCTTTGACTTCGCGACTAATGGTGGTCGCCGAGTCCGGTCCTGGCTGCGCAGAAAGCGAAGCCGCCGCGGCGAAAAACGCAAGTTTTGCCAGCAAACGAAACCCTTCGACCGAACTAGAACTTGAAAGTCGTCTCATAACTCACAGGCACGCTGTCGAGCACGTAGCGAGGTGTGCCGCTCCGGTGAGTTTGGGCGCTTTCCGTCATATTGCGAAGCGACCGCGTGTTAAAGACCCGTGTCGCCGCGGGCGATGCCAGAGTCCACTCTGGTTCAGCGCTGGCAGGCACGACCAACACCTGTTGATCTTTGACGGCAACCGTCGCCGGCTGTGGCGTCTGATAAATCTTGAGTGAAATGACTGCCGCACAAACGAGCACAGCTGTAACCGCAACTGGATAAGAAGTAAGGGTTGAGAGGTTGAAGGAAAACGCGAAATCGCGGGCCCGATCGACACAAATACGCCAGAGCGGCTGCCGCAAAAGTTCATCGCGTTGCCGGCGATGAAATTCGTGCAGGAAATTGTCGAAGTAACCGGGCGGCGGTTGTTCGTAGCGTTTCAACCGAAGCAGCTTCGTTATTTGGTTGTCGTTGAATTCGTCCATTGGCGTTGATCAGGTGACCGGATTTTTTCGAAACTCGTCTAGATAATTTTGCAGTTGCCGGTTGGCGTAGAATAGCCTGGATCGTACTGTGCCTTCTGAAACACGCAAGATTTTACTGATTTCTGCGTGGGGCATCCCCTGAATATGGAACATGGTGACCACTGCTCTGTGTTCATCAGACAATTTCATCATCGCCTCGTTCAACCTTTTTTGCAGCTCGGAGAGGTCGGCTTCCCGCACCGGACTGGTGGAGGCGGTGGCCTCGAGAAATTCCTTGTCGTTTTGAATGCTGGTATCGACATCGTCCAGGCTGAGCTGAAAACGACGGCCGCGCTTTTTGAGGAAATTCAGCGTCATGTTCACCGCGATCGAATGGATCCAGGTGTAAAAGGAAGACTTTCCGCGAAAACCACGGATCGCCTTGTAAGCCTTGGCGAAAATGTCCTGCAACAGGTCGTTGGTGTCCTCGTGGTTCGAGGTCATGTTGTAGACCAAGCCGTAAAGACGCGGCGTGTATTTCACCACCAGCTGATCGAAGGCGCTCGCGTCGCCTTCTTGCGTGCGCGCCACCAATTGCTGGTCTTCGTCGGTCCGAGGCTGGTCCATCGCGTTTCTTTTAGACTTAACACCGGCATCCGACCCGGACGACAACAAATCGGTCAGGCGTCGAGCTGGCGGTAACGCGATCGCAGGATTCATCTTCTTCAAGCCGCGCGATCAATCGCGCCGGTCGCGCATCGACATCAACCAAAGCAAGTTGCCCAGCGCGGCGATGAAGGCGGCGACGTAGGTCAGCGCGGCGGCGTTGAGCACGTTGTTCACCCCGGCGACTTCTTCGCCGGGCTGCACGATGTGCATTTGTTGCAGAATAATTTTCGCGCGCCGCGAAGCGTCAAATTCCACCGGCAACGTGATCAATTGGAAGATGGCGAGGATGAGATAACAATAAATTCCGAGCGTGATCAGGCCCGCAATGCGGAACCAAAAGCCGCCGATGATAATGAATGGCAGCATCTGTGAAGCAACCATTGTCACCGGCACAATCGCCATTCGCGCTTTCAGCGGTGCGTACGCTTTCGAGTGCTGAATCGCATGCCCGGTCTCGTGCGCCGCGATCCCGAGAGCAGCAACCGATGGTGTGTTGTAAACGTTGGTCGAAAGACAAAGCTTCTTCTTTGTCGGATCGTAGTGGTCGCCGAGGAAATCGTTTGTTTCGACAACATCGACATCGTGGATTTGCGCGGCCTGCAAAATCTCGCGCGCGCATTCGGCCCCTGTAATGTTCGAGCTGGCCCGGACTTTTCCCCAGCGATTGAACGCCCCGGTCACCCGAATCTGCGCCCAGATTCCCAGAATTGCCGGAACAATCAGGTAGAGAAACCAGTGCTGACCGCCGAAGCCAATTGGGTAGAACATGCCTGTGGTAATCTAATTGGTTAATTTAGACGCTCAACTGTGAGCTTCGTTCATTCCCCCAGGGCTTTCGGCAGATGCGTTGTCATTCCGAACGGAGTGAGGCATCGCACAGAAATACGCGCGTCACGCCGATCGCCGATGATGCTCATTCGCGAACAAGAATACCACATCCTCCGCTTAGGAGATTCCTCGCGCTCGCTCGGAATGACGACACGCGGAAAAGCGCGGGTTCAGATTTCCAACTGCTTCGGAAAACGCGAGAGAATCTTGCAGCCGGTCTTCGTCACTACGACCACGTCTTCATGCCGGACTCCGCCGAGTCCGGGATAATAAAGTCCCGGCTCGACCGTCAGCACTTGTCGATCTTTCAGGGTCACCTTTTGCAACCGCGGATATTCATGGATCTCCAGGCCGAGCCCGTGGCCGGTGCCGTGGAAAAATCCAACGTGTTTCCCTTTGCGAACTTCGGTGGGATAGCCGCGCTTCTTGAAAAGCTGCTGGATCGCCTTGTGAATTTTCATTCCGTCGATCCCGGCTTTGATTTCCCGGAGCGCGAGCTCCTGCCCTTCCTTCACGGTCTCCCAGAGCTTGCGTTGCGCTTCACTAGCGCGTCCGCGCACGACGGTGCGCGTCAAATCGCCCCAGTAACCGGTCTTCGCGTCGCGCGGGAAAATATCGAGGATGATCAAAGAATTAGAGTAGAGCGGACCGAACCCGCGCTCGTGCGGATCGCAAGCTTGATCGCCGCCGGCCACGATGGTGTTCGTCGGCGTTCCACCGGCACGTAGCATTGCGGAATCGATTTCCGCGCGCAGCATTTCGGAGGTGAGCGTCTTGCCTGACCAGCGCAATTTTTTTCCAGACGGTTTCGACGCTTTCAAAACTTCCATCGCGCGCGCAAGTCCAGCTCCAGTGATGCGTAACGCGCGGCCGATTAACTTCAGCTCATCATCCGTTTTCGCTTCGCGCTCTGGCCAGAACAGGCCGTTGGTCGTCGCAAGATCGACATCGTCCTTCGCGAGCGCGCGGGCGTAGCCGAGCGGAAAATTTGCCGGAACCACGGCGCTTTTTACGCCGCGCTTACGGAGAAAATGCGCCAGCACTTTTTCATAAGGCGGCGCTTGTCTTGCTTTGCCCTGCACTTCTCGCTCGAGTTGGTTGAACGAAACAAACTCGTCGACCTTGGCCGTCCTTCGACCGCGATCCATCTCGAGATCGCTCAAAACGATTGTGCGCTTTCCATTTTGCTCGAGAAAAATGAACGGATCGCCCGCCAAGAATTTCGTCGCGTAAAGCATGTCCGCATCGATGTCGCTTGGCGCGACAATGAGTCGCGTTTCGTTATTCGTTTTCGCCATACTGCTGTGCAATTGTAGGGCAAGCGCACCGCTTGCCAACTAAAACAGCGAATCGTTACCACGGACGTGTCATCCCGAGCGCAAGCGAGGGATCTCCCAGTCGGAGCCTGGATCACACAAGCTAGTGAGCGTAATCAACGAGTCTGTGAGAGATTTCTCGCTCCGCTCGAAATGACAGAATCTAGGTTCGTCGCACTTCGAGCTGCCGGCGCAGGATCCAATAGAGCAAACCGAGCAGGCCAAATGTGGATCCAATCAGCACAATCGTGTTGAAAACAAAGACACTGACCTTGACTCCGAGGTAACGTTTTTCCGCGCCGAAGAAAACATTTGGCCGGCTGCCGCGGCGATAATCACTTTGCTCCATCTCCGCATTTGAAATCAGATCGGAAACTTTTTGGTTCACGTAAATCTGCTCGGCGGTGATCGTTCCCTTCGCGTTCTTAAAGGCGGCCGAATCAAACGACCGTATTCGATCGAGCACTTGATCAACCTGCTTGAGATAATGATCGAGCTCGTCGGGCGACTTCGCTTCGAGCCCGGACAAAAACGCCAGAACTTCTTTCAGCTCATCGAGCCGCTTCCCTTCGGCCACGTCCTGTCGATGTTTCGCGACGATGGAATCGATTTCGCGCTGCGAGCGCTCCTGTCGGGAAGTCAGTGGATTAAGTTTCGATTGCGCCACGATCATCTCTTCGTACGACCAGCGCATTGGAATAAACTGACAGACGAACGGCACCTGCAATTTGCTGTCCATTTTTTTGCTGCGGTCTTTGGTCGGATGTTCCTGAAACCAGCGCGTCAGCGAATAAACCAGGCTGAGGTTACGGTTCATGTCTTCGTATTTAATTAGAGCGCCGCTCATTAGAATCTGCGGAATCAAAACCAGCGGCACGATGTTGGCCGCGGTTTTGGCGTCAGAAACGAGCGACGAAACGAGAAGGCCGAGCGCAAGACTGCCGACTGCGGTCATGAACATCAACGCCAGATGCACCCAAAACATGCCCCGAACCTCGAGGACGTAATTGCCGATCAAGACGAACAGCACGCATTGGATCAGTGCGAAAACCGACAATGAAGACATCTTGGCAAAGATGTAATACGGCAATCGGACGTCGAGATTGCGCTCGCGCTGGAGCGTTGGCCGATCGCGGATGATGTCGTCGGCGCTGTTGGTCAGCGAAAGAAACATCGCCACCAACAATCCAAGAAAAAGATATGTCGGAATGTGGAAGGCCGACGCGAAATCGTATTTCCCGCTTTCCGAATAACGCAGGAGCGAGCCGATCAAAAGCGCCAGCACCGGCGCGGCGCAGGTGGTGATCCAAATATTCGCGCGGTTACGCAACTTACTGATGAACGAGCGCCGCATCAGCGCGCGGAACTGCGTCCACTCGTCGTGCCACCGAATCGGCCCGCGTTTTCGTTTTTGCACCGGTGCCGATGGCAGCAGCGGCGCTTGTTCGCGGCGCAACGAAACTTGTTTGACGTCTTGGATCAGGCGAAACGCTTCGTACTTGTCGCGCCAGAACTCCGGCGAATAACGGCGCGCCGCCACCAACTGGCCGCGGCTGTTCTCCTCGTAAATAATGTCGCCGCTCAAATCGCGCAGCGGCGTTTCCAGTACGTCAAAGATAAATTCCGGTCGCGTCGTCCCGCACGACGGACAGGCACCGAGATCCGCGCCGAACTGGTGCTGGTGTTCGGCTTCGGCAAAATAGCGAAGCATTTCCGTCGGCGTCCCGAAAAAGACCAGCCGGCCGCCTTTGTCGAGCAGGAGCGCCTTGTGAAATAATTGGAACAGCTTCGAGCTCGGCTGGTGGATGGTGACGATGATGATTTTGTTGTGCGCCATCGATCGAATGATCTCGAGGACGTGTTCGGAATCTTTAGATGAAAGACCCGACGTCGGCTCGTCGAAAAGATAAACGTCCGACATTCCGATCATATCGAGGCCGATGTTGAGTCGTTTGCGCTCGCCGCCGCTCAACGTCTTTTTGATCGCGGCCCCGACGACCGCGTCGCGGCGTTCGCCCAACCCAAGCTCGACCAGTTTCGCTTCCAGTCGGCGCATTCGATCGCGCCGCGAAAGATGGGGCGAACGAATCGCGGCTGCGAATTGCAAATTCTCACCGATCGTCAAATGCTCGTCGAACGCGTCCTCTTGCGGAATGTAGCTGATGTATTTTTTGAGATCGTCCACGTTCGGATAAAGCGAACGCCCATTCAGAAAAATCTGCCCGCTCGTCGGCTGAAGTTGTCCGGCGAGCACTCTGAGCAACGTGCTTTTGCCCGAACCGCTCGCACCCATCACGCACACCAGCTCCCCACGCGTCAGTGCAAATGAATTTCCTTCCAGACCGGTGTCGCCGCTGCTGAAACGATGCGTCACCTCGCTCACCTCGAGCGTGCGAATGATGTTGCGCTCTTCCTCGATGATGCGCTCGGAAAAATTGCAGCGCAGGAATTGTCCGACGTCGATCCGGATCGTGTCGCAATCCTTCAGGGGATATGTGGATCTTACCGCCACATCGCCGACCATGATCGGACGGTCCGCTTCGATCACTTCCAATTGGCCGACGCGTTGGTCATAATCGCAGAAAATTTTCAGCAAGACGTCGCCGCTCGTTCCGGGCGACAGCAAAATGTCGTCGGGCTGCAATCGGCTCGGATCGTTCGAAACCAAATATTCCGATTTCGAGGCCTTGAGTTGAAACCGGCCACCGAACGCGCGTGCCCGCCGGCGCAGATCGCTCAAATCCATTTCGCTGTCGTTGTGGAAAAGAATTTTGTCGTCGAGCGCCGCTTCCACCTGCGCGCCGGATTTGAGTTTCACGCCATTGAGCACCGCATCGACGTCGCGCAATGCTTTTACCCGCACTTTCAATCCGAACGCGATCTCAAGCGCGCTTTCGCGAGTCCGCGCGCGCTCGAGACCGACTTCGTCCGCGTCTTTATTGACCCGAATGAAAATTTGCGGAACGGAAACGTTTTTCTTGGCGTTGAAATACTGGGCCAGCTCCTGATAGGTCAACACGTTGTCGCCCACTAAGATTCGCTGCCCCTGATAAATTCGGCAGAATCCGCCGCGCACCAGCGGCCGGCCGCGCACGGAAACATTTTGGCTGCTGTAATTCTTGAGCAGGATCAGGTCGCGATAGCGAAACGCCATCAACCGATCGCTCTCCGCCAGATTTTTCATTCGCACGTCCGCTTTTCCGTTGCTCGCAAACGAGAGCGATTCCAAAGGCGACGCGCCGCGCTGATAAATCGACGGGTCGGCATCTTCGGACGCGTTCAATTGGTAAACGATGTCGATCGCCTGCGCCGCCATGCCGAGTTGCGACATAAACGAATAAAACGCGACCACCTGTTCCTGTTTCAGCCCGGCCTGCGAAATGAGATCGTAAAGTTGGACGCCGAGCATGATTTTGCGCTCGGTCGTCAACTGCATGCCCAGCTTTTGCGCCATCGCCGACAGATCTTGCTGCTCGTAAAGCGCTTGCCGGAAAAGTTGGCGGAGCTCTGAATAAACGGCTTCGGGATAATCGTACCGCAAAAATCCGAGACTCGAGTCAATTTCTTCTTCCAGCAGGACGCCGTCGGCTTTGGAAAAACTCGCCAACACCTGGATCAGCACCGGCAACAAGTTCGGACCTTCCGAAACGCTGCGCGGCTTGCGCAACGCGCGCCGCATCAAGCGCCGGCCCTGCCGCCGGACGCGATACGCGAACGGCGTTACCTTTTGCACCGCGCGATCCAGTTTTTCCGCGACCGTTGAAACGAGCTGAGTCATGCAGGGATTTGGAACCCGCCTTTGCTTAAAGCTACGGCGTGGCAAGCGGGAATTTTACCGCGATTAAGAAACTAAGCAATGCATCGGCTCGCCTGATCCTTGCTTATCTCGTCACTTGTCACATGTCACTGGTCACTTTTTCTAAAAAATGGCAGTCCAGCTCGATAGTGCCAGTGCGGCCCGCACCCTGCTTTTTTTGCAATGCCAGACGTTCATGGTAGCCTCTCTTTTCGATAGTAATCGCACCCCTTATGCCACAATCCGATCGTAACTCCCAACGCGAGAACAAGCCCCGCGGCAACGAGCCGAGCTTCAACTGGCGCGGCGTCATCCTGATCGCGGTCGCTTTCGGCTTTTTCGCCCTGGCGATGCTCTTCTGGCGCGGGAATTATCCGCAGCTCGAAGACGTTCCCTACAATCGCTTCCTCGAGCTGCTCGAGAACAAGCAAATCGTGAACGACAAAAATGCGCCGCTCACTTTGTACGTCGAGGAAGGTCAGCCCACCCAACAGCTGCGCGGCAAATACATCAAGCAGGGCACCGGCGGCGCGCAAAACATGGAGTTGCCGTTTCGCACCGTCGTTTATCTCAATTTCACCAGCAATTTGCAGGACAAGCTCGCCGCTGCCGGAATTCAACCGGCCATCCGTTCCGAATCGCATCCGTTCGGCCAGGCACTCTTGAGCTTCGGCCCAGTGCTGTTTCTGCTCGCACTTCTCTATTTTCTTTTCCGCCAGCAAATCCGCATGGCTGGCAAAGGCGCGCTCAACTTCGGCAAATCGAAAGCGCGCATGCTGGCGCGTGACAAAAACAAAATCACGTTCAAGGACGTCGCCGGCGTCGAGGAAGCCAAGGATGAAGTCCAGGAGCTGGTTGAGTTTCTGCGCGACCCGAAAAAATTTCAGAAACTCGGCGGCCGAATTCCGAAAGGCGTACTGCTAGTCGGCCCTCCGGGCACCGGCAAAACTTTGCTCGCCCGCGCGATCGCCGGCGAAGCCGACGTTCCGTTCTTCTCCATCAGCGGCTCCGATTTCGTGGAAATGTTTGTCGGCGTTGGCGCGAGCCGCGTCCGCGATATGTTCGAGCAGGGCAAGAAATCAGCGCCCTGCATCATTTTCATCGACGAAATCGACGCGGTCGGCCGTCATCGCGGTCACGGTGTTGGCGGCGGACACGACGAGCGCGAGCAAACGCTGAATGCATTGCTGGTCGAGATGGACGGCTTCGACACGCAGGAAGGTGTCATCATCATCGCCGCGACCAACCGCCCCGATGTTCTCGATCCGGCGTTGCTGCGTCCGGGACGTTTCGATCGACAAATCACGGTCAATCTTCCCGACGTGAAAGGCCGCGAAGAAATTTTGCGGGTGCACTCGAAGAAAGTGAAACTCGCGGAAGGTGTCGATCTTGCGGTAGTCGCGCGCGGCACGCCCGGTTACTCCGGCGCCGAGCTGGCCAACGTCATCAACGAAGCAGCATTGCTCGCTGCGCGTCGCGGATTAAAAGGAATCACACTCGCGGAGCTGGAAGAGGCGCGTGACAAAGTCCGTTGGGGCAAGGAACGCCGCAGTCTCGCGCTCAGCGAAAAAGAAAAACAAAACACCGCTTATCACGAAGCCGGTCATGCATTGTTGCTCGAACTGCTGCCGCACACTGAGCCGCTCCATAAAGTTACGATTATTCCGCGCGGTCCGTCGCTTGGATCGACCATGTGGTTGCCGGAGGAAGACAAATACACCAATCGCAAAAACGAATTGCTCGCCAGTCTGGCTGTGAAAATGGGCGGCCGCGTCGCGGAGGAAATTGTTTTCGGCGACGTCACCACCGGCGCCGCCGGTGACATCAAGATGGCGACCGCCATGGCCCGCAAGATGGTTTGCGAATGGGGCATGAGCGAAAAGCTCGGCATGGTCGAGTACGGCGAGCATGAAGATTACGTTTTCCTCGGCCGCGAACTGACCCGCAATCGCGATTATAGCGAAGCCACCGCCGAAGAGATCGATCGCGAAGTGCGCCGCTTGCTCGATGACGCGTACCAGACCGCCAAACAAGCGCTCATCGCCAATCGCGATCACCTCGACGCGATCGCCAAAACGTTGCTCGAATACGAAACGCTCGACGGCTCGCAGATTAAGGAATTGATCGAGTACGGCGAATTGCGAAATCCGCCGCCGACGGTGACACCGACTTCCGGTGAAAAAATGCCGCCCGAAAAACCGCCACGTCAGGTCGTCATCGGTCCCGAGGCCCCGCCCCTCCCCGGCGCTCTCGGCGGTGCACCGGCGTAGGTTCGCAGTGTTAGACGAAACTTTTTCGTCTAATTCCCCTCAGAATTAATGCGCGCAGCCGCAATTTTCGTTTCGAGCGCGTTTCTCATATTTGGCTCGTTGCGCACGCAAGCAGTCGAAGAAGGAAAGTATTCTTTCTTGAACGCTACTTATGATCGCATTTGGGTAGACATTGATACTACGCGCGGCAACGAGTGGCGGGACATGCCACTTGATCCTTCCCAGAGCGCTGGATTCGACGGCGAGCTGCTCCACGTTAAGGTGAGATTGCCATCCCGCGAAGTGCGCCACTTTAGTAAAAAACAGATCCGGTCTGTGCGTGTAAGATCGAGACTGAAGAGCGGAGATTGGTTAATAGACACTTCCGGCATCCGGTTCGTCTCGCCTCGCGAGCGGCAGGAGATATTTCAGCGGCTGCGTAAGCCGCTCACGTAAACCAAACTCTGCAGAGCCTATGAGCAGCAAACAACTCGGCGTAATATTAAAACGGTTCGAGTCGCCGGATGAAGTGCGGGTAATGCAAAAAGGGAAATTTGAATTGGTGCACATCGGCGGAATGACGATTGGGCGCGCGAATTACGAGCCGGGTTGGAAATGGAGCGAGCATGTCGGTCCAACCGTCGGCGCGACACGTTGCCATGTTGAACACGTTGGACTAGTGCTTTCCGGCGCGGCAACCGCCGCCTTCGATGATGGCCGCGTTGTCGAACTACACGCGGGCGAACTTTTTCACATTCCGCCAATTCCACACGACAGCTGGGTCATCGGCGATGAGCCGTATGTGTCGCTGCACTTTCTCGGCGCCGAGCATTACGCGGCTAAAGAAAGTAGGAAGTAGAAAGTAGAAAGTAGAAAAATTTGTGATGCGACTTCCGAAAATCATCGCCCTCGTCAGCGTAATCGTTTTTGGGGCGGCGCTGACCCGGAGTTGTTACTCCATCGAGGCGCACGATCCGAACGCGTCGTCTCCAGGGTTCTATTTGCTGTTGATCGGACCGATCGGTGTCTTGTACGGAATCTACGAGTGGCTGGCAAATCCGGTGTTACTCGCCGCGTGGATATTTTCTTTCCTGGGAAAAAATAAAATCGCGCTGCTTCTCGGAATTGCGGCTTCAGCATTAATGGCCGCGTTTCTTTTCCGTCACACGATCATGGCCAGCGAAGCGCCGACGTATGCGAAGGTCACCGGCTACGCGGCGGGTTATTGGCTCTGGCTGACGAGTGCCGTGCTCATGATCGTGGGCGCCGCAGTCGGAATGCTGAAAAGTTAACGCTACTCGCGGCGTTGTTTCTCGACGAGGTGGCGCAACTGGCGCTCCATCGTTTTGAACGCGTCGTGGATCACTTTGTTAAGCGGTTCGTGCGTGCCGTTGTCCATTTGTTTCTCGTCGCTGACGAGCTCGTGCCGCGGTCTTACCGTCACGTCGATGCGGCATCGGTAGGGATTACCTTTGTGATGGGTGTGGTTCGGCTGCTCGATGGCAACGTCGCAGCGGTTGATGTGGTCGCAAAATTTATCGAGCCGCGCGGCGTAAGTCATCACGAGCTCGTCGATCTTGTCTGATTTATCCAGGCCGCGGTAGGTGATGTTGACAGGCAATTGCATAACTAACTATCGAGCTTAAATCGGGCGAAGGGAACGAAAATGTGTCGGCAATTTCGCCGGCTCGACTTTGACCAGATCGGATTTCACGTGCTCGACGATTCGATTGCGGACGCGGTCCGGTAAAAGATCGACAATCGCCGAATGGATCTTGGCTGCCGCGGCGAATGCCCAGCCTTCCTTCCCACTGCCGTTGACAATTTTGGAGATTTGATCGGCCAGCTGTTTGTTAATGCGACGATCGGTCTCGGTTTCGAGTTTACTCTCGGCGATGGATGCCGCTCCGCGATGCGCGCCCGCGCTTTCGGTGACAGGAAAACGTCCGGCCAAATCGGTTACCTTGTCGATGAGTTTGCCGTGCGCGTCGGTGATATCGAAGGCCTGGACCAATTTTAAACTTGGCCCGCGAGTTGGCGTTTCGTTGACCTGATACGCTTTCAAGCTGCCGCGATCTGCTACGATGACGAGTGAAGCCGGTGTCATAACGAAACTAGAGACGGCAGTCCCCGAGCGTCGAACAAGCGCTCATCCAATTCTCTATAATAGAATCGCGCCGCGTTGCAATCTTGCGTTGATCAAAAATTCGCGTGCTACGTTTTGCCCACGCCGCGTTCTTGCTCCGCACTGACAGCTTTGGGAGGCACAACTGCGCGCTTTTTCCAGGATTCCTGTCGCGCGCGCGGCTGTTCGCCGCGGCTGAGCTTGAACAAATACGTCGCCCGTCCCTTAAGATCGACATCGTCACCGGACGAAAATTTCTTCGGTTCCTTGAGAAAACCATCCTCGTTGGTTGTTTCGAGAATTTGTTCCCACTCGAGATGTTCCTCGCCCGGAAGCACGAATGGAATTGGTTCCTGGTGCGCGTTGATCAGGAGCAGAAAAGTATCGTCGCGCATGGGTTCGCCTTGCGCATCCACCAGATCAACGGCGTCGCCGCTGATCAGCATTCCAAGACAGCGCACGAACGGCGAATTCCATTCCTCATCGCTCATTTCGTTGCCACCCGGATTGAACCACATCACGTCCTTGATCTCGCCGCCGCGAACACGCCGGCCCTGGAAAAATTTTGGCCGTCGAAAAACTGCATGGTCGCGTCTGAACTCAATCAATTTCTTGGTGAACTCGAACAGCCGGTTCTGTTTTTCGTTCCGCTGCCAGTTCAGCCAGCTGATCTCGTTGTCCTGACAATAGGCGTTGTTATTTCCTTTTTGTGTCCGGCCGAATTCGTCGCCACCCAAAAGCATTGGCACGCCTTGCGACAAAAAAAGCATCGTCAAAAAATTCCGCTGCTGCCGCCGCCGCAAACTGTCGATGTTAGGATCGTCAGTGGGTCCTTCAATCCCGCAATTCCAGGAGCGATTGTGGCTGTCGCCATCGTGGTTCTCGTCGCCGTTGGCTTCGTTGTGCTTGTCGTTGTAACTAACAAGGTCGTTGAGCGTATATCCGTCGTGCGACGTAATGAAGTTGACGCTCGCGTACGGCCGGCGCCCATCGTGCTGGTAAAGATCGGGGCTGCCGGTCAATCGATACGCCACTTCGCCGATAAAACCTTCGTCGCCGCGCCAAAAACTGCGCATCGCGTCGCGAAATTTTCCGTTCCATTCCGAAAAGGGCGCCGGAAAATTGCCGACTTGATAACCGCCGTCGCCAACGTCCCATGGCTCGACGATTAATTTCACCTGCGAAAGCACCGGGTCCTGCTGAATGGCTTTGAAGAAGGCGTGGAATTTATTGAAGCCGGAGCCGTCGCGCGCAAGCGCCGGCGCGAGATCGAACCGGAAACCATCGACGCGCATTTCTGTCACCCAATAACGCAAACTGTCCATCACCATTTGCAACGTGCCCGGGCAAAGCGTGTCGATCGTGTTACCGGTGCCGGTGTAATCTAAATAAAAACGCGGTTTGTCCGCGAGCAGCCGGTAATACGCCGGATTGTCGACGCCGCGAAAGCACACCGTCGGTCCGAGATGACTTCCTTCCCCGGTATGATTATAAACCACATCGAGAATCACTTCGATGCCGGCGGCGTGAAGATTGCGCACCATTCCTTTGAATTCGACCACTTCGGCCCCGGGCTGCCGATTGCTCGAGTAACTCGCGTGCAGCGCGAAAAATCCGATCGTGTTGTAGCCCCAGTAATTCGTCAGGCCACGATCAACCAGCGCTTTGTCATCCAGATGCGTGTGCACCGGTAATAGCTCGACCGCAGTCACGCCGAGATTTTTTAGATAACGAACCGCCTGCTCGTTTGCGACCCCGGCGTAAGTGCCGCGCAATTGTTCCGGCACGTCTTGCCACAATTTCGTGAATCCTTTGACGTGCACTTCATAAATCACCGTTTCCGAAAGCGGCGTCTCCGGCCGTTTGTCCTCGCCCCAACTAAACGCCGCGTCGATCACGACCGACTTCGGCATCGCCCAGGCATTGTCGCGAAAATCGCGGGCGAGGTCCTCCTCTTTGTCACCGACCACGTAACCGAACATTTCGTCCGACCAATTAATTTGGCCGGCGATCGATTTTGCGTAAGGATCGAGCAACAATTTCGAATCATTGAAACGCAGGCCGCGATTCGGCTGGTACGGGCCGGCAACACGATATCCGTAAAGTTGCCCCGGCCGCACCTCGGGTAAGAACACGTGCCAGACTTGCCCGGTTTGCTCGCGTAATGGAACGCGAGCGTTCTCATGCGGCACGTCGATGTTGTCGAACAGGCAAAGTTCGATCCCAGTCGCGTGTTCGGAAAAAATCGCAAAGTTAACGCCGTTGCCGAGCCAGGTTGCGCCAAGCGGATATGGTTTTCCTGGCCAGGTCTTCACCGTTGTCATAAAGCGCGACGTTCTTATCTCTCACGCCAACGCAACGCGCAATCCGCGATTCTCCGCGCGCTCAGCCGAGTTTGTGACGGAGAAAAATCGCCAGCAAGCCCAGACTGATCGCGCCCGTAATTATGAGCGCGCGCGGGGATGGTTCTGTCATGGCGAGGAACAGGAGGAACGTCTGCATTGCTTTGGCTGGCGGCTTTAGGGTAGGAATCGGATTGCGACGTAATAGTGGTCGCCACCCCTGCAAAACTTGCTCCAAGTAATGTTGCGCTCCCGCCAGTCGCGGCTGAACTTTTCTCATTAGATGCGTTGGCTCGCGAGATTCGGACCAGTGTTGTTGGCGCTGACGATCTCTGCGCCGGGTCCAGTGGCAGCCGCGTCCGAAGCGATTGACGGCATCAGTTTCGCCGGGGACCCGCACATGCTCTTTGTTCCAGTTGAGGAAATCGCGTCAGCTCTCGGCTGGGAAATGCAGTTGGATCAAGAGTCCGGGCAAATCTCTCTAAACGGCCATCCACTCGATACCGCGCAGCTTGGAAAGCTCACAAATGGAAGCTCGTTGGTGCCGCTCGATGAATTGCAACACGCGGGCGCGACCATTACCTGGAGTGATGACGGAATGCAGGCACTGGTCGCGAGGGATCATAAAAAAGTCGCGGTTCAGTTCGCGAATAAACACGTCGAGGTGGATCTCGCGAATCAGCGCTTGCGCGCGTATCAAGGAGCGCGGCTCGTGCTCGACAGTCATATCAGCTCGGGCCGGGAAGGAAAGAAGACGCCGTCGGGAGAATTCAAGGCTGGGCCGGTCAAGTCGCCGATGCATCGCTCACGGCTTTATCATAACGCACCGATGCCATGGAGCGTGCAGGTGCACGAGAACGTTTTCATTCACGGATTCCAGAAGGTCCCGCGACATCCCGCTTCGCACGGTTGCATTCGCCTGCCGCTGGCGGGCGCCAATCCGGCCAAGTGGTTCTACGACTGGATCGATGTCGGCACACCGGTCAGCATCAGGGGTCATTGGCCTGCCCCCACCCCGCGTGTTGAAAAACCCGCTCTTGCCGGCTCCTTTATCCAGAAAATAATCATCCCTATTGCTACAACGATCGCCTGCGTCATGATCATCTTGTTGGTGTGGCGACGTCGCGGGAAAGTCTGACCATGCCGCGGGCGCCCGCTCGCCCAAAAGGTTGCGAAACGGTTCTGAAAGCGGTGTGAGAACGTGTCGGGCAAAAACATGCCGGACAGATAAGCAAGCGCGAGAATTTACGATTCATTGTCGCCTATGCTGTCGAGATAAAGGACGACGAAGGCGACGCCGAGAAGCGGTTGAAGAATCCGCTGCAGAATGTTCAAAGCCAATGCCGGATAATTGAATCCGTGAGTTTGTAGACTGGTGTTCATTTTTTGCATGAGTGCTTGCGGATCCTGGGTGCGCATCAATTCGACGAAATAGTCGCGCAACATCGGCCACTCCGGAACAACTGTGATCGCTATGACAAAAGCGAACCAAATCGAGACGATGAATGCCCCGCGCCAAAGCGGCCGTTGATACCAGGGAAGATCGCGACCGCTCCGGGCGAGCTCTCTGCTCTCGCGTAAAGCATCGGCCGCGGTCGAATTTTCGAGCACCGTGAATTGTTGCCAGAAAAGAACGTTGATGAAGAACCGCCCGAATAACCAAACTTGAAAGGCGAGCAGACCGAGCGCGAGCACGATCGAGAAGAGCGTCGCGGAAGTGACGACCATGATCGCGATGCCGAGAGCGAACAGGATCAGCAAAAAGAAAACGCCATAGACAAACAGACCGAGACCGGCCACACGCGGCCAATATTTAACGGCTCCGTTGAGGACGCTGAGAAAGCCGATGCGATGTCCGGTCGCAAGTTCGGCGGTGAGAATTTGGATGCCGGCGATGTAAACCGGGATCAAAACAATTCGCAGCACGAGCATGCACAATCCAAAAGCCATGGCGACGAGAGTTCGCAGGTCGACGTTCAGGCCCGGCGCGGTGTCGATGAAACGACTGGTCAACTCCGCGCAAAGAATCGGGACGATGCTCAGCAACGCGAGGCAAAAGAATTGAAAGAAACCTCGAAAATAAATTCGAAATGTTTCGACCAAAATGTTTCGACTTGGCGGTTTTGACGTTGTAGTGGCGGCCGTGTCGGCCACGATTCTGCCAGAGGCTCCCGCGCGCGACACGGTCCGAGCCGGACTGGCGTTTGCCTCTATCCTTGCCTGCACCGGTGGCGGTTCGACCTGAAACAGACCGGGAATGTCGCCGGCGGTTTTCCAAGGAGCCTCCTTCGCCGAAATGGCTACCGCAGCCGAGTCGACATCTACCCCACGCGCCGGATTCGTTGGCAGGACACGACCATCGGTTTTCCATTCGCGCAAGGTCGCGAGATCGGCTGGACCGTATTCCTTTCCCCCAACTCGAATGATCCACTGCTCGGCCATGCCTCATAATTGGACAGGATTTGCAGGATTAACAGAGCGATTTGCTTAAGCGAATTTGCAGGTTGGATTTTGAAATCCTCAAAATCCAGTTAATCCTGTCTTTCAGTGAAGCTGCTCTTGATAGATGGGCATTATTACGTTTACCGGTCGTTCTTCGCGATTCCGAACCTGTCCAACTCGCGTGGCGAACCCACCAACGCGATTTTCGGTTTCACAAAAACGCTGCGGTTGATGATCAAACATTTGCAGCCGGAGCTGGGCGCGGTGTTTTGGGATGAAGGCATCCCGGAGCGGCGGGTGCAATTGCAACCAGCCTACAAAGAGACGCGTAAAGAAATGCCGCTACCAATGGTGCCGCAATTGGATTTCATTCAAAAATTGACGCCACTCCTTGGATTCAAAAACATTTCGCTTCCAAACACCGAGGCCGACGATTTAATGGGCTGCTACGCGATGGCGGCCGGCAAGCGGAAGGGAATGGAAGTCGTTCTCGCGACCAACGACAAAGATTTGTATCAACTGATCGGTCCGAGCGTGAAAGTTTACACCACGGCCAAGGCCGATCTCGCTTCGCCAAAAGACGCATTCGCGTTGCTCGGCGAAGAACAAGCGACTGCGAAATGGGAAGTGTCGCCGAAATTGATCGGTGATGTGCTGGCGATTTCAGGAGATTCCGTCGATAATATTCCTGGCGCTGGCATCGGACGAAAAACTGCGGCCGGATTAATCCGCGAATTCGGCGGCTTGGAAAAGCTGCTTGCGAACATCGACAAGGTGAAAAGCATGCGTAACCGGGAAAAACTCGCCGCCGCCCGCGAACAAATTTTGCAGAACCGAAAAATGGTGGAGCTCGATTGCCACACGGAATTGCCGATCGCCATCGACGACCTCCGAATACGGCCGGATTACGGGCCGCTGATCGCGCAGCTTGAGAAGTGCGAGTTCAAATCGCTTTTGCAAGAGGTGAAGGACGAGGCGGCGCGGGTCGGGGGTTCGACTCAACAGGAGATGAAGTTGTAAGTGCCTGGCGCAGTTGAACCTGCTCAGTCCGAAAAAATCGTAAATAATTCGAACGTCAGCCGCCGGGCGCTGTCCAATTTAACAGGTTAAGGCGATTCGGGCGGTTGCACGTTTTTGTATTTGCTGTTTCTCCTTGGCGTGCGCTGCCCGAATCTTTTTTTTGCGCAGAAAGTGCTCTGAATTGCGGTGTTGCGGGGCTCACAGCCAAAATGCTTTGATAGCGGCCGCGGTTTATGCAGAGCGACACTAGCCCGTTCGGCCTCCGCGGCTTCCTGATCGACGCGCCAGAATTCGGCACTTTGCGCGGCCGCCCCAACGGCGCTGTGATCATCGACAACGGGCGGATTTCGGAAAGCGGCGACTACGATGATCTGCGCCGGCGCCGACCGAACTCGATTCGTTGGCTCGACCGAAGAGGAATGGCAATTTTTCCCGGACTGATCGATTGCCACACGCATTTGCCGCAGTACTCGGTCGTCGCGCGCGGGGAAAGCGAACTGCTTCCGTGGCTGCGGCAACATATCTTCCCGGTCGAGCGCGAGTTTACTGGACCGAAAGCGCGAGCGGAAGCGCCACGGTTTTTTCACGAACTGGTGCGCAATGGCACGACCACCGTGATGGCCTACGCGGCAATTTATGAGGACAGTTGCGAGGTCGGGTTCGAGGCCGCCAAACAAACCGGCATCCGCGCAATTCTCGGGAAAATGATGATGGACCTCGGTTCTTACGGGCAGCTTCAGCCGAAAAAGGTGCTCTCAATTTCACTCCTGGAGAGCGAACGCCTTTGCCGTAAATGGCATCGGGCCGAAGAAGGCCGGCTCGAGTACGCTTTCAGCCCGCGTTTCGCTGTCACTTGTTCGGAAAAAATGATGCGTGGCGCCGCCGAGCTCGCGGCACGACTCGAAGCATATCTGCAAACACATCTGGCCGAAAATCGCGAGGAACTGGAAAAGGTGCATCATCTTTACATGAGCGCACGCGACTACACGCATGTGTATGAAAAATGTGGAATGCTCACGGCGCACACAATGCTTGGTCATTGCATTCATCTTAATCCACGAGAAATCGCGGCCATCGCGGCTGGGCAATCCAGCGTGGCCCATTGTCCGAGCTCAAATCTCTTTCTTGGCAGTGGCTTGATGAAGTTGGACCAACTTTTGAAAGCCGGAATCAATGTCGGACTCGGTTCCGATGTCGCCGGCGGACCGGAGCTAAATATGTGGCAGGTGATGCGCGCGGCGATCGAAGTGCAAAAGGCGCGCAGCGCCTACGAACCAAATTTGCGACCACTTCGTCCGAGCGAAGCATTTTATCTCGCCACCCATGGCGGCGCGTGTGCACTCGGGAAAGTCAGTATCATCGGCACACTCGACGCTGGCAAAGAAGCCGATCTCATCGTTGTCGATCTTGCCGCGCTCCTGCCGTACCCGCAAAATCAACAGGCTCTGGTGGAGCTTGCCGTCGAGGATGTGGTCGCGCTTTGCATTTATCGCGGCGGACCGCAGGCTAATCTCGAAACTTACGTCCGCGGCAAATGCATTTATCAAGCGCCAGGACTGGCCGCCACATGAAACCGGCAATGGTCGATCCAATCGAAATCGCCTTGCGCGAAGACCTCGGAGATGGCGACGTCACGACGGATTTTTTTGTCTCGAAGAATCAGCAAGCGATGGCGCGAATCGTTGCGCACGAGCGAGCCATTCTCGCGGGAACTGAAACGGCCGCGGAAGTATTTCGGCGCGTCGATTCGACATTGGACGTCGCGGTGCTTCGAAATGATGGAGGCGAAGTCAACGCTGTTGAAAATGTGATCG
>Ga0209577_10000692_pt1 | contig 33474 bp, 26 predicted proteins | sample GraSoiAngelo_109_FD_185874 | JGI IMG/M metagenome (GOLD analysis project Ga0209577, IMG submission 185874) | Grasslands soil microbial communities from the Angelo Coastal Reserve, California, USA - 14_0903_12_20cm (SPAdes) (version 2) | ecosystem: Environmental > Terrestrial > Soil > Grasslands... | reverse complement strand
AACAAAGACCAACTCGATGGGCGAACCGTTCTCAAGTTCTGTCGGCAGGAAGAAGTAAACGCCTCGAGACGCGATGTCCTCGGACTCCGCTTGCGCTTCGCCGTTTCCCGATTGGTTCGTCCAGCGTACCGTCATCGGCAGCTTCATTCGGAAGCGTCGGGTTGCGCGACGTTCCATAACAACCACCCCCTGGGCCGGGAAGCTCTCTTTAGGTCATGCCAATTCGCACTGGCCAGTGGGAGGCTGGCCCGGCACCGAACGCCCTCGTTACCCGCGGGCGCTTGAAGAGGATGGTATGGAAAGCACAAGAAGGGCTCCTTGTCCAAGAGCAAACATGATGCGCCGCATTCTCGGCGGCGGTTGTGCACGAGATGTTTAAGAGCCAGAGTTAGGGTACCCTTCGAAGGGGCAGAATTTCTGCACAAATCATAAGTGGAGGCACGACAACGATGTTGAGTATTCGAAAGACCTTTCTGACAGGTCTGGCAGTTGTGGCGATCGGCGCGGTCTGGCATGGCCAAACAATCGCACAAGAAAATTCACCTTCCGGAGTTGTTACCGTCTTCGATCACGAGAAACTAAATGCATCGTTTACCAAAGCTGTCGGCAATGGGGGGCAGCGACCTCCTATGGAGCGACACCTCCAGCAAGGGGACCTACAGCGTGGATACGCACAGTCGGGAATCTGTGAAGGCTGCGTGCAAACCGGAGGGGTGTAGCCATAAAGGCTATACTGCTGTCGTGTATGTGGTGAGCGGGGCTGCGACCTTGGTCATCGGCGGAACGGCCAAAGCTACAGCCCCTGACAAGTTTGGCGGCCAACCCATCCAGGGTGGCGAGTCACATCGTATCGGCAAAGGGGATGTGTATATTGTTCCTCTCGACACCATTCATTGGTATAAGAACGTGGTAACACCGTTCCGCTATCTGGAGGTTCCTGTGCCCTAGAGCGCCTCTTCTTTTTTTTTCGCACTCGATAAATTGTAATTTCCGAATTTGGACGGCTGCAGGGCATTTTCTTCCGAAAGACGCGCTTCTCGGAGTTGGGCGTCAGGCTCCTTCTGATTTCGTGCGTCCCGCTCTGGCGGCTCTGGCGGCAAATCCGTTGTGTCGAGGGCAGGAGAAGCGTACGATGCGGCAAGCCACGGGTCTAAATCGGAAAGTCAGGTTAAAAGGCCCTGTGGCAGGATCGCTCAGGCTGGTAATAGGCGAAGCACACTTGGAGGTTTTATGCGCACAATGATAATCAGTCTCGCTTTCACTCTTGCGGCTGCGGTGGCGTTGGCGGAGCCGCCCGCGAGGCAACCGTCCCCGCAATCGTCTGACAAGCCAACTAAGACCTTTACCTCTGCTGCTGATGTCACCGCGCTTATTGCCAAAGCGAAAAGCGAGCGCAAGGAAGGCCAACCAACCGTCGCGGAACCCATGCTCGAACTGGGATCGTATGACGGGCATCTTGAATACCGCGCCTCGGTTGGCCCCGCTGCCGTCCATGAAAAAGAGGCAGAGATGTTCTACGTGATCGATGGATCAGCGACTTTGATGACCGGCGGCAAGCTCGTCAAGGAGACTCGAACCAATTCCACGAACCTCAGTGGCTCCGGGATTGAAGGCGGAACGTCGCGCTCCATCGCGAAAGGAGATTTCATTCTCGTTCCGGAAAACACGCCGCATTGGTTCAGCTCCATCAATGGTGTGCTCGTGCTGTTCTCAATGCATGTGCCGCGCCCATGATGTTATGCTCGATCAGTCGGCGCTTTGGAATCTGGCTGGCCTAGCAATCGCAGCAACCGTCGTGGTGGGGATCAGGCAAAGACTCGGCGTAGTGCGATACTCCGTAGCAATGTGGTTCCGTCGAACGAATCTTCCACCCCAGCAGAATTGTATGCGGCGGCGGCCCGGTGTATCTTACTCGCAAGCTAGACAGCCCAAGTAGGCCACGGCAATCCTTTCTTCTGGAGCTGACCATGGAATCCGATGGCAATCGGAAGGTGTCGCGGCGTGCGGTACTAGCGATGCCTCTCCTCGCGGCTGGGCTTCCCATCCTGGAGCAGCCGAGCCTATCTTCCGAAGTCAAGGGCGAAGTTCAGGGCGCGGCGTTGCGTCCCTTCCGCGTAAACGTTCCCGAGGCGACGATCAAACACATTCTCAGCCGTGTGCGCGACACGCGCTGGCCCGACCGGCTGGACGCTACGGACTGGCGCTATGGCGCGAACTGGGACTACATGAAGGCGTTGGCCCAATATTGGACCACGCGATATGACTGGCGTAAGGCGGAGGCGAGCCTGAACCGCTACCCTCAGTTCCTGGCTCGGGTGGGTGAGTTCGATATTCACTTCTATTACGTAAAAGGGAAGGGACCTAATCCGGTTCCCTTGGTCTTGACGCACGGCTGGCCGGGCTCGGTCTTGGAGTTCCTCGAAGCGATTGGGCCGTTGAGCGATCCCCAGCACTTCGGTGGCGCGCCCGGGGAATCGTTTGACATAGTCGTGCCCTCGGTCCCGGGCTTCGGCTTTTCGTCGAAGCCCAGTAAGCCCATCGGGGCGCCCACAACGGCGACTCTCTGGCACCGGCTTATGACCGAGGTGCTTGGGTATTCAAAATACGGCGCCCAGGGAGGAGACTTGGGAAGCGGCGTCACCGCGCAATTGGCCCGCCAATACCCGGACTCACTCCTTGGAGTTCACTTCAACGGCGGAGGAGGACCCGCGCCTCCGGAAGCGGAACAGACGGAGGAGGAACGCGCCTGGGTACGCACAGTGACCGCTTTTGTGGCGGCCGAAAGGGACTACTTCAATGAACATCAGCACAAGCCCCAGACCGTTGCGTTCGCGCTCACCGATAACCCGCTCGGCACCGCGGCCTGGATAACAGAAAAATTGAGGCTCTGGAGCGATTCGGGGGCCACGCTCGATCCCGTCTTCACGAAAGACCAGGTTCTTACCGATGTGATGATTTATCTGGCAACGGATACGATCGGGACTTCGGTGTGGTTTTACCGCGGAATGATTGACGACAAGACCAGCATAGGCGGCAGGGTTACTGTGCCGTCCGGTTTCGCGTCCTTCCCGCGCGAACTGCCGACGCTGAATGCTCCTCGAAGCGTGATCGAACGGAACTATAATCTGGTGCATTACTCAAAAATGCCACGTGGAGGACATTTCGCGTGCTGGGAGCAGCCGGAACTTTTTGTGGCGGACCTGCGGGATTTTTTCCGCAAACTGCGGACTTGAAGTGGATGAAGCTGTCATCGTTGTTGGATGTGGTCGTTGTTGGAGGTGTTATATGACGACGAAGAGCCTTGTTGCTGGTTTGACGGCCGTCGGGCTGGCGTTGGGTGCTACTGCGTGGGCGGCGAAACCTCCTCGCACGAGTGCAAAGGTTGACGAGACTGCTGTTAGCGACAGTACTCCTACGTTCTACAAGGATGTGCTGCCGATCGTTCAGGAGCATTGCCAGACTTGCCATAGGCCGGGTCAAATTGGGCCGTTTTCCCTCCTCGACTATCAGAGCGCTCGTCCCTGGGCCAGAGCCATCAAGAACGCAGTCGCCGCAAGAAAAATGCCGCCTTGGTTCGCCAATCCGGAATACGGTCATTTTGACAACGACCGTTCTTTGAATCAGGCGGAGATCGACACGATTGTGGCTTGGGTGAATAGCGGCGCGCCGGCGGGCGATCCGGCGAATGCGCCCCCATCGGTTCAATGGCCCGAAGGCGGTTGGAACATCCAGCCAGATGTGACGGTTGAGCTGCCGCCTTATCCGGTTCCTGCCACCGGGATAAAAGAATGGGAGCAACTGGCGGTTCCGGCTCCGTTCAAAGAGGATACGTGGGTCACATCGGTAGAGATTCGCCCGGGAGCGACGGCGGTGGTGCATCACCTGTGCTTTGATTTCGCGAAGCACAAGCCCACGACTCCGTACAACGTATATGAATGGGTCGAAGTCCCAAGAGATGACGACGGAGTTGCGAAGACTCATGTCGGAAGCACGCCGCCGAGAGAAGGCATCGTGGTCTCGCGGCCGGTAGGCAGCACCGTGGAGACGCGGCGCGAGGGCCGGCCATCGGTCCGCGGAGGCAATCAATTTTGTTACCTACCAGGGTTGCCGTTTGAAGATTACCGCCCGCTCCACGCTGGCGTATTTGTGCCTGCGGGATCGGACATCGTTGTGAGCGTTCATTACACGACGAACGGCGCCGCGGTCGTTGACAGCAGCAGGATTGGCTTCACGGTCGCAAAGGTACCTCCGCCGAAGATGTTCGTCTCCCAAGGCGGTGGCGAGGGCGACGCCGCGGTAAACACTGACTCAGCCCTGAATAATTCGATTTTGAGCCGGCAACAAGCCAATGAGAAACTGGCGATCCCGCCTTACGATGGCAACTATTCAGGTCCTCCGGCGGACATTACGTTCAAGAGGGACATCGAACTCGTGTGGCTCCGACCGCACGCGCACGTGCGGGGAAAGAGTGTCCGATACTCGCTGATTTATCCCGATGGCCGAGAAGAGATCGTCCTCGACGTTCCCCACTACGATTTCAATTGGCAGCTCACATACCGAACCTCGCTGAAGATACCGAAAGGTTCCCGGATGCACGTCCAGTTCATGTACGACAATTCGGCGAGCAATAAATACAACCCCGACCAAAGCAAGTGGGTGTTTTACGGCGGGCAGAGTTGGGAAGAGATGGGTACCCCTAACATGGGCTTCGTCACGGATCGAAAGGCGAATGAGCAAGAATTGACAGGGGAGCGCTTCTGACGAGATTTGCTTAATTCGCGTGGGGGTTCATTCGATGAAGACATTGTGGTCAGTCGCGCTGTTGATTGTTGTCTTCGTGACGAACGCGCGTGCCGAGAAGCAAGACGTCACCTTCCGCGCTGCCGATGGATTCACCCTGAAGGGCACGTTCTATTCGGCAGAGAGACCAGCGCCCGGAGTGCTTCTGTTGCATCAGTGTGATGGTGATCGTCACATCTACGATCAACTTGCGACCATGCTGAACAGCGCTCGCTATAACGTGCTGACATTCGATTTCCGTGGTTTCGGCGGAAGCCAGGCCGGAGAGTACACGGACTCTCCAGCACAGCGGCAAAAAATCATGGATCAGATGCCCAGCGACGTCGACGCAGCCTTGAGCTTCCTGACGTCCCAAAGCGTTGTCAACCCGAGAGCAATCGGTATCGTCGCGGGTAACTGCGCTGTGAATCAAGCCGTTCACGCCGCTCGGCGTCATCCAGAGATCAGAACGCTCGTCCTCTTGTCTGGTAGTACTGATGCGGAGGGTGAAGCTTATATCCAGGATTCACCCAAGGTTCCGATTCTCGGCGTAGCGAGCGACGAAGATCGCGGCGCCGCGGCAGCGACCAAGAAACTAGTCGCCCTGTCCACCAACAGTGACAGCCACCTCGAAATGTTCACCAATGCGGGACACGCGGCGTCGATCTTCGCGAAGCAGCCGGATCTCGAACCGGATATTGTGATCTGGTTCATATCCAATCTGCCGCTTGCAGGGTATGGCCTGCCACCGGCCATCAAGTAAGGGTGTCGTCGCTACTTTAATCAGACACTTGGGGGTCGTTAGCCGCAACCAAGATCTCTCCGACTATCCTTACGCGCCCCTACCGGGGGTGCCCTTCACTGTGACCACTTTTTTGGGATCAACCTTCGCATCGACCACGATGCCGAAGAACGGGGCCATCATCTCTTCCCAAGTCTGATCTCCGTAATACACGGGCCGGTTGGGATCGGGGTTGAACTTGTTGCTGGGCGAGTTATCAAAGTGGGCATCTACCAGCATCCGACTGCCCTTCGGAACCTTGATGTCCGTGTAGTAACCGAGCTGCCAATTAAAGTCGTAGTGAGGCACGTTGAGAATGATTTGCTGCTCGCCGCTCGGATACTCGAGACGGTAGGTCATGTCCTTCCCGCGCAGGTGCATATGCGGCATCATCCAGACCAGTTGCGCGTCCTCGTTAAACAGGATCTCGGCCGGAGGACTTGCCCAGTTCCCGTCGTTGGGCGGAATGCGAAAGACTTCGCTATCGGTACCCACCGCCGGCTGGGTGTTGTAAGAGATGAACCTGCGCTGGGGCGGTTCCTTTGCGATGGTAAAGCCCACTTCGGGTTCGTCGGTCATGGGCTTGCCGATGGCGGTGTAGTGCAACTGAAACACGATGTCGCTATTGGCGGGGATCAGCTTGGCCGCGTTAAACACGCGATAGTCGGCGGCCTGGAGACCGGGGACATAGCAGCCTTCTAGTCCGCCGGGGTTCACGCTTCTGGCGCGGAGTTCTCGGTCGTCCACCGCGACTCCCGCCACTCCGGGGAGCTGCTGTCTTTCGCCCTTGGGCCTGGGCAGTTCACTCCCGCTTTCGTCGCGCTGTTTATCCACCCAGACTGGGACGCCATACTTTATATCCGGCGTGTGAGCGATGAAGCGGATGCAGATGTGATGCGTCACTTGAAGCGCGCTGGGTTTGATCTCGAGGGACGTAATCCAGGTATCCTCAGTTAAACCGCTCGGCATGACCACGTTGGTCCACTCCATGATACCCGTCGCCGGGACGTCATACCGCGGTCCTTTTACGATATAGTCGGGTTGGATCTGCCAGCCATCGGCTGGCCATGCCGCCGGGGGCGGCGCGTCTTTGGGATCGCCTTCTTTTGCTCCGCCGTCGGCCCACGCCACGATCGTGTCGATCTCGCTCTGCTTCAGGGCGCGATCGTTCGAAAAGTGGCCGTAGTTCGGATCGGCGAACCACGGGGGCATTTTCCTGCTCGTAATCGCCGCCTTCATTGCCTTTGCCCACGGTCGCGTACCCTGGTAGTCGAGAAACGACATCGGTGCAATCTGGCCGGGGCGATGACAGCCCTGACAGTTCTTCTGCAAGATCGGCAGCACGTCCTTGTTGAAGGTGATCGATTCGGGCGGAATAGTGGAGGAAGGGCCATCGGCGGCAAAGGCCCCGACAGCCGCCAGGAAAATCGCGACGACAAATCGAAGCATAGACGCTCCTTTCACTTCATACTCGCGCGTAACGAATTTCCGTCTTGGCTTCCCAGCTAGGTAGAGTTATACACCTGAGACCCTCCTGAGTGAACCAAATTTGCTCATATCGGTCATATCATCTTCCAGACCACCAGCTTGGTGCGCCGTAACGTACAAACGACTCTGCAGTCGCTTCAGCGAAAAAATTCGATCTTCGCTTCGCGGAACCACACGAAATTCATCGGTGCGACTGAAATCGGCCCGTTGATGCCGAAGATTGCGATCTGGAACTTGTCGCCCGGCTTGACAGCATCGGCCAGCACCACGCGATTGGGCATGTTGAAGCCTTGGACGGCGGCCGGGCTCGGGTAGCCGGCGCGGCGCGGCATCTGCCCATTGACCCACACTTCGGCGTAATCATCGACGTAAGCCGTCAACACCGCCGTGGCACCCGATGTGTCGAAGTTCCCGATTTTTGCTGGTATCGTCAGGCTCGTACGGTACCAGATGAAGGACACTTTGCCCCCGCCACGCCGGTCGGCCAGCCCCAAGGCGCTGATGATGGGCCATGACGAGTCATCGAAGCCGGGCTCGCCGGCGTGTGGCTGGATGTCGTACGACGTTTTATACCCGGGCATGGCATTTGCTATCGCTGGTCCTTCGACGATCCTCGCCTCCATCGTTCTCCACTGCGCGCCGAACACCGCTGATCCGTCCGGTGTCATCAGATCGACGACCTGCGCAGGTACGAGGGAAGGGGGCATCTGCGGCGCGGGCGGCGTGGGTGCCACGGCGGAAGTAGCTGTCGCTTGCCCGGCTGCAATCGTCGGCGTCATCATGGGGGCAGTGGCCAACGCGGCACGCGTAACCAGCCGAATGAGATCTTGTTTGCGCATCTTTCCCCCTTTAGTTATCCAGGTTTCTCGTTTCGAATTCCTGCCACCGCGAGCATACTCCCAATCATTTGCTTGGGGCGGTTTTTTCACTTTTGATCCCGAGCTACTCGAGCGAAGAGGTTGCCAACAGTGGCACCCGCTGCCTGGTTAATTTGAGATTTACGACATTTAGATCATAATCTCGTAAAACCGAGACCCATACGAGGTCCCAATGAGGCTTCCTGCAGCCCAATCACTCTTGCACGGGATGGTAGCGTCTTACCTGGTTCTTGCCGGTTTGGCAGTCGGCATACCCCTTACACAGTCCGAAGCGCCTAAATTGCACGGGAACTGGTCGAGAAGGGCACCACTTCCCACCAAGCGCGGAGAAGTTGCGGTCGCGGAGTTGGGCCGGAAGATCTACGTGCTAGGTGGTACAGCCCTTGGCAAGTCGGCCTCGCAGCTCAATCAGGAATACGATCCCACGGAAGATCGCTGGCGCGACCGCGCTCCGATCCCTCATGCAGTGACGCATGCAGGTGCCGTCGGATTCAACGACAAGCTGTATGTGATCGGCGGTTTCACCAGAGATGTGCATGTCGGGGCACTCAATCTCGTTTTCGAATACGACCTCGCGACCGACAGTTGGCGGCAACTTGCGCCGCTCAGCAGCCCGCGCGGCTCGGTCGGCGTGGCCGTGGTTGGTGGCAAAATCCACGCGATAGGAGGGCGCGGACTTGACAAGGTAACTGTCGCTACCCATGAAGTCTACGACCCTTCGAGCGGGAAATGGAACGAGGCCGCGCCGCTCCCTACAGCCCGCGATCATATGGGAGTGATTGTCGTGGATGGGAAGATCCATGTCATTGGCGGGCGTACCGCTGACAGCAGCGACAACACGAATCTGCACGAAGTCTATGACTCGGCGGCCAATTCCTGGCAATCGGCGGCCGCGCTTCCGACGGCACGAAGCAGCGGAGCGGCGGTCCACTATCAGGGGCTGATCCTCTATGCGGGCGGCGAATGCAAACGTGGCGAAACTTTTTCTGAAACCGAAGCCTACGATCCAAAAACGAATCGGTGGCTGATGCTCGCACCGCTGCCCGCAGGGCGACACGGCTTTGGAGCAGCAGTAGTCGGGCAGTACGCCTATTTTGTGGGCGGCGCTGTGGGATGCGGCGGCGGTTCGCTGTCGGACGAATTGCTCGTCTTCAGGCAACCCTGATAAAATCCCCGCTGTAAATTCCATTAAACCCCGTGGAGGTATGTATGGCGCAGCGGAGCCGAGTTTACAGGTTTGTTAGGCGAGGAATCGGGATAGCCCCATTTCTGTCTTTGGTTCTTTTTTCGGTCCTGGCGATTGCGCACGCGCAACGCGCGGATCAATCTGCAGCGGGGGCCGCCGTCGCCATAGACGGCGATGACATCGGTGGCGTGGTCACAAGCTCCAATGGACCCGAAGCGGGCGTCTGGGTGATCGCTGAGACGCGCGACCTGCCGGTGAGGTACATCAAGATCGTCGTCACTGACGACCGGGGCCGCTACCTCATTCCTGAGCTACCGAAAGCGACTTACAGCGTTTGGGTCCGCGGCTACGGGCTAGTAGATAGTCCGAAAATGATGGCCGAACCAGGCCGGGAATTGAACCTCACCGCGACGCTGGCTCCCGACGAGGCCGCGGCAGCGCGGTACTATCCGGCGATTTACTGGTACTCGATGCTGAAAATTCCGTCGGCAGATCAATTCGGGGGCCAGAAGGCCGGCATCGCCGGCAAGATGACGCAAACCGAGTGGCTCAACGAGATGAAAAACAACGGCTGCGTAGGCTGCCATCAACTGGGCCAGCTCTCGACGCGAACAATTGAGCCCAGCCTTGGGCACTTCCCCTCTTCCGAAGAGGCTTGGATACGCCGAGTGCAATCGGGACAGGCGGCGCAATTTATGATGGGCCAGTTGTCCGGGATGGGTCCCCTTGCGGTCAAGAATTTGGCGGATTGGACTGACCGCGTGGCTAGAGGCGAATTGCCGCACGCTAAGCCGCAGCGGCCGCAAGGGGTCGAGCGCAATATCGTCGTGACACTGCGGGACTGGATGGACGAGAAGCATTACTTGCACGACCTGATTGCCAGCGACAAGCGGAATCCCACAGTCAACGCTTATGGCCCACTCTTTGGCTCGCCGGAATACAGCTCCGATTTCATCCCCATTCTAGATCCGGTCAAGAACACGGCCACCAAGTTCCATGCGCCGGTCCGCGATCCTGAGATGCCGCTCAGCCTAGGACCGGGTCACGTGGCGGCTCTAAAGCCACTGATGCCGTCGCCTTATTGGGGCGACGAGGCCATCTGGAACCAGAGAATTAACAATCACAATTCGATGATCGGCAGGGACGGCAGGTTGTGGCTGGCGGCTGCGGTGCGCGGGCCAGATAATCCCGATTTCTGCAAGGCGGGCTCAGATCTTCCATCGGCCAAGCTTTTTCCGCTGGAGAAAAATCTCCGAGAAATAGCCGTCTTTAACCCGAAGACCAGGGACTACGAGTTCATCGATACCTGCTTTGGCACGCATCATCTGCAGTTCGGCTTTGACGCGAACGACACGCTATGGACCAGCGGCGGCGGTCCTGTGGTGGGGTGGCTGAACACGAAGATGTGGGACGCTACCCACGATGCAGCCAAGTCACAGGGCTGGACGGCGCTGATCCTAGACACTAATGGAAACGGCAAGCGCGACGATTACGTCGAGCCCAACCAGCCGGTCGATCCTACCAAGGATAAGCGCATCGTGGCCGGCTTTTACGCGGTGATGCCAAGCCCGATAGACGGATCGGTCTGGGGCGCCGTCCGCGGAAATCCTGGCTCCGTGGTCAGGGTTGTGCCGGGCCCCCATCCACCGGAAACCACCCTGGCCGAGATCTACAACGTACCGCAGCCCGGCTTTGGCGTGCGCGGCGGTGATATCGACAAGAAAGGCGTCGTCTGGGTTTCACTGGCGAGTGGTCACCTCGGCAGTTTTGACCGTAGCAGATGCAAAAGTCCGCTCAACGGGCCCAAAGCCACCGGCGATCACTGCCCGGAAGGCTGGTCATTCTACAAATATCCGGGTCCCGGCTTCGAGGGCATAGGAGAAAACAGCGCGGAATCGAGCTACTATACATGGGTGGACCAGCACAACATCTTCGGCTTGGGTGAAGATGTGCCGATGTCCACCGGCAACCTCAACGACGGCCTGATCGCTTATGCGAATGGTCGCATGGTGGTGTTGCGCGTGCCCTATCCGTTGGGATTCTACGCCAAAGGATTCGATGGTCGCATCGACGACCCGAATGCCGGCTGGAAGGGGCGCGGATTGTGGGCGGCGAACGGCGATCGCGCGCCCTGGCTCATCGAGGGAGGCAAGGGGTCCAAGCCGCTCGCGGCGCACTTCCAATTGCGGCCAGACCCGCTCGCGAAGTAGCCCCGAGGAGGAACATACCTCGGGCCGACTTCTCAAGAGTCGGGCGTTTGTCCTTCGTCAAGGACTTGGTACTTCTGAAACGCGATAATAGCAAACAATAATCTAATCCCCCTCAGCAGTCATTGGGGCGTCTAACTAAGGGCGCCCCCTTTTTTTTCAGGGATTTCTTCCCAGTAAATCGAAACGCGCAGTTTGCACTGCAGACACTTGCAGTTGCAGTTCACACCGGGCGCGATGAAGCGCTACCATGCTTAGAGCCGTGAAAATACTGATCGCGTCAGATACATATCCTCCTGATGTGAATGGGGCGGCTTATTTCTCGTACCGCCTCGCGATGGTTTTGGCGAAGCGAGGTCACGAAGCTTCGGTCATTTGCCCTTCCCGAGGCGTTCGCGCCCAAAGCTTCCTGCGACAGGGCGTAAGAGTATTTGGGGTTCATTCGTTGCCGCTTCTTCTTTATCCCGAATTCCGCTTTTCGCCACCCCTTCTTGTCAAGAGATCGATTCGGAACTTTCTGCGGGCGAGCAGACCGGATGTTGTCCATATCCAAAACCACTTTTTGTTGAGCAACGCCGTTTTGGAGGTCGCACGAGAGTTCAGGATACCGGTAATGGGAACCAATCATATGGTGCCTGAGAACGTAGCGCATCATATACATTTGCCTCGCGAAGCTGAAGCGAAAGTGCGGATCTATCTTTGGAGTCGGTTCGTCCAAATTTACAAACAGCTACATTTTGTAACCGCTCCCACCGCGACGGCGGCCAAACACAGCCAAAGGCCGGGTTTGGGGAAGGAGATTATTCCAGTATCCTGCGGCATCGACCTTCGCCGCTTCAGTCCCGACATTAATTGTTCGAAGCGAATACAAAGCCATAGAATTCCCGGTCGCCTCATCTTGCTATACGTAGGGAGACTGGATAAGGAAAAACGAATTGACGTTATTCTCCGTGCTATGCCCAGCATCGTTGAGCGCGTCGACGCTCAACTGGTGGTGGCAGGGCCGGGTAAATTGCGCAATGATCTCGAGACCCTGGTTGCCAATCTAAGGTTGAAGGATCGCGTAACGTTCCTGGGACACCTGCCGGAGGAGGAGGTTCCCCGACTCTACCGCGCCGCTGATGTTTTCGTCATCGCGGGCGTCGCAGAATTGCAGAGCATCGCGACGATGGAAGCGATGGCTTCCGGCTTGCCGGTCATCGCCGCAAATGCAATGGCGCTGCCGGAATTAGTGCATCATGGAGAAAATGGACTCTTGTTTCCAGAGGACGACGCGCAAGCCCTGGCTGCAGCCGCTGTCACAATTCTTTCCAACGAGCCACTGCGGAGGCAGATGGCAGAAAGAAGTCTGGAAATTATCAAGGTCCACGACATAAACAAGGTTGTCGCACAATATGAAATGCTCTATGCGCAAATGATCGCCAGCGAGCAAACTAAGCTAAGGAGTGATCTCCGGTCTCGTAGCTAATCCGCTCGCCCATGCAGCGGTGCTTGGACTTGGACCGTCCAGCACATCAAAAGAGTAATTTGAATACTTAATGACGAATGAATGGCTCGAAGCCGGCCCTTCCCAGTTCGCTTAGCGCGATTCGCGCCGACTTTTCGTCCCGGTATGGGCCTACGTGGACCAGGTAGTAGGCACCGTTGGAAGATGTAATGATAAACGCGGGGAAATTCTCTTGCCGAAGGCTTTCGGCCAGCTTGCCGGCGTTGGCCTCCTGTGTGAATGCCCCGACTTGCACAAAGAGTGCGCCGCCTGTAAGTGGAGACTTCCGCACTATAGTATCGGCCGCTGAAGCTTCAGGGGTTGAGGGTATGGCCGTGCTCGCAGATTCTGGAGATGCTTGCGTCGGTGCCCCTTCGGTCTTAGACTTCCTGGCGGATACATTGGCAGCGGGCGTGGTCGCCGGCGCGACGGCATGCGCTCCGCTTTCCCCGAACGTTCTCGCCAGCCAAATCTGCCACTCACCGACGTCGCGGAGCAAGAGTATTGCCATTATCATCGCCAGAACGGACACAACGATTGCCCTAAGGGGACGGCGGTTCTGCCCCTCAAAGTAGGGCTTGTTCGGCGACCAGAGCGCGTATCCGCAGGTTTCGGGACAGGAGATCTCGGAACGAGGGGAAGCGCCCGACCTAGGTTCGGCATCTGAGACTGTTCCGTTTGTCAGGGAGGCGAGAGCCGCAGTGTCCTTGCGATCGCCAAGTCGTGGAATTGATTCATTTAGTAAGCTTCGGATTTGTTCGTGGATACTCGCGGACAACTGAGTAAAGCGCAAGCCACCGGTCTTCTTCGCTTCGTCGATCCATATTAATTCGCCAACACCTTCGATTTGGTTGGAATTGACTGAGAACCGGAAAGGGAGTGGCCCGCTTGGTGTCATGGGAGCGACCGCGTGAAAGCCGAGGCCCCCCTCAGAAACATCCAGCAAAGTCGCGCCGTTGTTCGTCAGCCCGATATAGCCGAGTTGCCCTAGGGTTTTCCGCTCACTCAGACGACGTTCGTGCATGGCTACAGTGCCGCCTCAAACAGACTGATCGAACAGTCCTTGCATGTGGAGAGCTCACCTATCCTCTCCGCCTACCGCGGCTCGTTGCGTCGTGACGCACTTCCGCCACGCGCACCCCGTTTCCCCGGTCTTTAAGACTTGACAATATATAATGCATGCTTGGTACGAATCTACACCTCCTTTGACGACGGCGCGCTCGTAGGGTCTCCACATACTTCTCACGAGGATTCTTGCGCTGAGAAGCTACCTTTTTTGAATTTTGGCGCGCTACAGGCGTGAACCAGCGCGCTTTCATCAACACCCGGCCGTCGGTGCTATAATCCATCGCCTAAAGCTTGGAAAGGGAGTGAAGAACATGTTGCGGAAACTATTCCGATCCGTGTCGGCGCTAATCGTCGTTGTTGCGGGGATGTGCGTCGCACCCCAGGTCTCAGGGCAAATCTTTGTAGGAACGCCCGCGCCAGAACAGTTCTCCCGTCAAGGGCAGCCTTCGACGCAGAACGGCGAATGGCCGGGCAACATGGGCGATGTCAAAGGGACCAGGTACTCCCCGTTCGATCAGATCAACGCCTCTAACTTCAACAAGCTGGAAGTCGCCTGGCGATTCAAGACCGACAATTTCGGACCGTTTCCCGAATACAAATTAGAGGGAACGCCTCTGATGGTGAAGGGCGTCATCTATACGACCGCAGGAACGCGGCGATCGGTGATTGCACTCGACGCAAAAACAGGTGAGCTGATCTGGTCGCACAGCATGCGCGAAGGCAAGCGCGCCGCGGTCGCCCCACGCCAATTATCGGGCCGTGGTGTGTCGTACTGGACAGACGGCAAAGGCGACGATCGCGTTATTTACATTACGACCGGCTATCGCCTCGTGGAGCTCAATGCCAAGAACGGCGCACTGATCGACTCGTTCGGAACGTACGGCATTGTCGACCTGAAGGTCGGCGTGGTGAAGGGAGTTAACCAACAGATCGATTTGGAAACGGGCGAGATCGGTGTCCATTCGACGCCTACTGTGGCTCGCGACATGGTGATCGTGGGTTCCTCCATGAGAGAAGGCGCTACCGTAGAGACCCACAACAACACCAAAGGCTTGGTTCGCGCGTTCGATGTGCGGACGGGGAAAAAGATATGGCAGTTCAACGACATCCCTGGGCCGGGTGAATTCGGCAACGACACGTGGGAACAGAAATCCTGGGCGGAGAACGGCAATACGGGTGTGTGGAATCAGATCACTGTGGACGAAGATCTGGGCTTGGTCTATCTGCCGGTCGAGACGCCCACGTCGGACTATTATGGTGGCCACCGGCCAGGCAAGAATCTGTTTGCCGAAAGCGTGGTCTGTCTCGACTTGAAGACCGGCCAGCGGAAGTGGCATTACCAGCTAGTGCACCACCCCTTGTGGAACTTTGACATTTCGGCCGCGCCGATCCTGGCGGACATAAACGTCAATGGACGGGCAATTAAGGCGGTGGCGCAGCCGACCAAGCAGGGCTGGCTTTACGTTTTCGATCGCGTGACAGGTCAGCCGGTTTGGCCGATCGAAGAGCGGCCGGTTCCGCAATCCGACGTGCCGGGCGAAAAGACCTCACCGACGCAGCCGTACCCGCCAGACAGCCTGCGCTATGCGCGCAACTTCTTCAAAGTACCCGATGACCTGATCGACTTCACTCCAGCGCTTCGAGCCGAAGCTGTCGAGAGAGCCAAGCGGTTCCGCTGGGCCGACACACCGTTCAACCCGCCAATGCTCGGCGACGTCAAGGGAATGCTGGGTGCGATTACGGTCGGTACCGCGACGAACTGGCCCGGCGGCGGATTCGATCCCGAGACACACATCCTATACGCGCCAGCCGGCAATACGCCGGGCGTGAGATCGCTCATCGCCAGCCCGCAGGGATTTTCAGATATTCGCTACATCGCAGGGACCGCTGGGCGGCCCATCGTCGAAGTTTGGGGGCCTGGTGATTGTTGCGCCGCCGATTCCGGGTACCGCACGCGCGCAGACCTGCCCGCAGTGCCTGAAGCGTCCGCAACTTCTGGAGCGCATTCGCCTGCTGGCGACGCGGCCGCTGGTCCACCTCCTGATGAGGGCGGTGGCAGCCTCAATATCCAAGGGATACCCATCGTAAAACCGCCATATGGGATCCTCGCGGCGATCGATCTCGATCGCGGTCAGGTCCTGTTTCAGGTGCCGCATGGCGACACACCGGATAACATCCGCAACCATCCGGCGTTGAAAGGTCTGCACATTCCAAAGACGGGGCAGGCCGGCACTTCGGGCGTGGGATTGGTGATAACCAAGACTCTAGTTGTGATGGGCGATCCACAGATTACGACGACGCCGGAGCATCCGCGCGGCGCTATGCTGCGGGCTTACGACAAGAAGACCGGTCAGCAAGTTGGGGCGGTTTTGATGCCGGCCATCCAGAGCGGCACCCCAATGACCTACATGTTGGATGGCAAGCAATATATTGTGGTCGTCAGTGGTGGCGCCTACTCAGGCGAGTATATAGCGTACAGTCTACCGAATTAGGAGGGAATTCGCCTTGCGGTCGGCGCGAGCCGCTGGAAGGATGTACAGTTGTGGCCACGCCGGCGAGCACACGCGTGATGAAAACAAAAATTGCAATTCTGGCCCTCATCCCTGCGGCAGCAGGAGTCGTTTTTTGCTCGTCAGCGCGCGCCAAACGACCGGTTCCTTCGCAACAAGCGCCGGCGACATCCTCGACGGAGTCGACGCAGTCGGTGTGGGATGGAATCTACACACCGGAGCAAGCCAACCGGGGAGAGACGCTCTACGCGCAGAGGTGTGCTCGCTGCCACGGACCGGACCTCGGTGGCGGTGAAATCGCACCAGCGCTCAATAGCGCTGAGTTCAAGTCGAACTGGTACGGCCTCTCGGTCGACGATTTGTTGGAACGGATCAAAGTTTCGATGCCACAAGACGACCCCGGAAGCTTAAGCCGTCAGCAGACCGCCGACATCCTGGCATTCGTCTTATCCAAAGACGGTTTTCCGGCGGGCAAAACCGAACTGGCGCGTGAGGCTGAGGTACTAAAGGCGATCCGCTTCGAGGAGAAAAAGCCACAAGCTGCTGGCGATGTGGAGACACCACGGTCGTTGGACGGGGCGGAAAGTCAGGCCGGCCACGGCGGGCGAATCGCAGTAGCCAACGAGCATGCGTCAAGCGTCCAGTTTTTTGATTTGGCGACCGGGGAACTCCTCAAAGACATTTCCACACTGAAGCGTCCTCACGAAATGGTTATTGATCGGGAGGCGGGCGTCGCGTACGTCAGCATTGCGTACAAAGATGGCCCCTGGGATCAGTACGAGAGCCCCGGAAATCAGATCCAAGTGATCGATGTGGAGAAAATGGAGATCACCAGCACCATCGATATTAGTCCGCACTGGGCGCCACACGGGTTAGCGCTCGATCAGAAGACCGGTCTTTTGTACGCCTCCTGTGAATCGAATGGGGGCGAAGTGATCGTCGTGGACATAAAGAAGATGAAGGTGATGGGTTCGGTGAGGATCGGTGTGCCGCATCCGCATTCGATCGCCGTGGTTCCCTCGCTCAACAAGGCCTACACGGCGAATAAAGATGTACAACACATCTCCGTCGTCGATCTTAAGCAGATGAAGCTTCTGAAGGACATTCCAGCCGCCACAGGTACGGACGGCATTATCGCGACGCCCGACGGGAAATACGTTTTTGTCGGCAATTTTAATGGCACGCAGTTGCTGGTCGTAGACCCCACAAGAGACGAGGTAATTAAGACGATTCCTTTTGATCTGCCTCCGAGTACATTTGCGCTTTCCCCGGATGGTAGCAAGCTCTATATAACCTTCCACGATTTGGGCACCAGGGACGGCAAACAAGTATTAGACCAACCCGGCTTCGTGCAGGAGTTCGATGTGGCAACTTTGACGCCGGAGGCAAAGATGGAAGTGGGCCATTTCCCGCTCAACATGACGGTGACGCCGGACGCAAAGACTGCGATTGTAGACACTACGGCGGATGGCGCTATTGCGGTCGTCGATCTCACACAAATGAAAGTAATTCGCAGAATCAAGACAGATGAATGGCCCCACGGAGTTGTTGCGTTCTAAACGCGACACGCCTAGGTCTTAGACTGAGCCGAAAAGAGCCTCTCATTTCACTGGAGATACGGCCATTTATGGAGTCCTAAGACTTTCGTACTACCCCTTGTATCTCCGCTCCGTACCTAGGGTGTAGTCCGTACCGCCCGCGTCTCCCATTCAGAATGGCTTCGACTTACCATTAGACCCTGCAGCTCCTGCCCTTACGCTCAATTCGAAAACCATCGTCGTGTGAAGCGCACGGAAATCATCGGTTTCCGTCGATCAGTCCCGTTCTTTACGGGGGTTAGATGGCTGTCAAACAGATTGTCGGAGTAATTGCCCTTGTCTCTCTTGCTACGGTAGCCCATGCGCAAACCAACCGCGACGGCGACCGCACGCAAGGTCAAGTCAGTTTTGGCTTCGATGGACAGGACTACAGCACACGTCGAACGTCACGCGTCGGGTGGATCGCCGCCACGGTCCGGCTTCTTCCGCGATGGACGCTGGAAGCTGTGGCCACCGGCGGCGTTTATTTTGGCGAGCGTTTTGGTGGTGGCGCTTCGTACGTCACGTGGAAACCCGACGCCAAAACATATCTGACCGCCGGGGGAAGCCGAAATTCCGACACCAGCAGCACGGCAGAATGGTCGGCAAGCTTCGAGGCGGGGCGCACTCTGTACCAATCCGGTCGGAGTGGAATTCGTCGGAGTGCAATTCGCGCAGTAGAAACGGATTTCAATGTGACAGAAAGAGGCTATCACCTTTCACCGTCCATCAATATTTTGCTCGTCAATCCGACGGTGGTCGTTTACTTGCCACGAGACTGGGCGCTGACCCTCCGCGCCGGCGCGATCCGCACGACCGTTGCCGGAGCGAGCTCGTGGGCGCCCTCAGGCGGCGCCAAGCTGAACGTGACGCTGACGCGGCGACTCAGCGTCTCGCCAGCGGTCGCTTTCGACTCCGAGCTCTCTGACATTTTACAAATCAACAACGTTTCGTCGCGGGCATTCGGTGCCGGAGTGCACTTCTGGCTGACGAGAAGCACCAGCGCGGGCGCCTATTACTTTCGCGTCCAGTATGGCGCAAATCATCTAGCCGACGATTCCTACGGGGTATCTTACGCACTTCGCTTCTAACACCATCGGACCGATCATCGCCCGCGCAAGCTGGGTTTTCTTGTGGTATTACGCCGGGAGCACGATCAGCTATATGGCGCTGATGATCCTCGCGTGGCGTTACAGCAAGCGCCATGGTGAAGAGACGTGTGTCCGGGATCTGGCGCTGTCCCATCTTTCCCTGCCGCGAGTCACCATCATCGCTCCAGCCAAGAACGAGGAAGCGTGCATCCTTGGCGCTGCATACTCCTTCTTGGCGCTGAACTACCCGAACCTGGAAGTTTTGTTCGTGGACGATGAGAGTACCGATGCGACGTTTGAATCGCTTCAAAAAGCGTACCAGATCGAGCTCGACGACTCGCCGGTTGTGTCCAGGCTGCCGCACCGGCCAATTCTGAGCGTGTGGCGCAGTTCGAGCGACCCGCGGCTCGTCGTGGTCCGCAAGCTGAGTGCGGGCTTCAAGGGTGATGCATCCAACGCCGCTCTGGAAATCGCCTCCGGCGAATATGTGCTCGTGACGGATACCGATAGCCTGCCCGAAAAGCAGGCAGTGCGGCGGCTGATATCCGTCGTCCTGGCAGACCCCGCTACCGTTGCAGTCGGCGGCAATCTCCACGTGGTGAACGGCTGTGATGTTGCTGGCGGCCAGCTGCGGGCGATCCACTCCCCGCGCCATTATTTCGAAGTGGCACAGGTCATTGAATATGCTCGCGCCTTCTTTATGTCCAGGCTGGGATGGTCGTTCTTGAACATGACGACGAACATATCGGGCGCAATGGGATTGTTCAGGACCGACTTACTGCGAGCGGTCGGCGGTTACGCCAACGTACTGGCGGAAGACATGGATATGACTCTCAAGATCCACCGCTTTATCCTCGCCAACAATTTGCCCCACCGCATTCGCTTTGCTCCCGATGCAAAGGTCTGGACCGAGGTTCCCGCAAACTACCGGTACGTCGCTAGCCAGCGAGCACGCTGGCACAACAGCCTTTGCGACGTGTTATGGCGTTTCCGGTCAATGCTCTTCCGGCCGCAGTACGGGCGAATCGGGTTTGTCCTGCTGCCTTGGTTATGGATTTACGAATTATTTGCACCGCTTGTGGAGGCGATTGGCTGGATTACGGTCGGCCTGGCCGCAATCGTTGGCTGTCTGAACTGGAATCTGGCACCGGCGATCCTTGGCGGGGGCTATGCGTTAACCGTACTTCTCTCCGTCCTTTCGATTCGCCAGAGTGAGCGGCGCTATCCTCGATACACAGCGCAAGACCGGATGAGATTGATCTTTCAGTCAGCGCTGGAACTCTTTCCGTTCCGATTTATGCACGTCCTTTGGCGTCTGCGCGGGCAAGTCAATTATTTCCGAGGCGACCGGCGCTGGCAGCCAATACCTCGCGTCGGTTTTGAACAACAGGGAGCCGATTGAAAAATGCGCTTCCTCATCACCGGCGGCGCAGGCTTTATCGGTTCCCATCTCGCGCAACGGCTCGTCCGGCGAGGCTACCGCGTTAGTGTGCTCGATAACCTATCCACAGGGAGACTAGGGAACCTCGAGCCCTTGGTGGACGCCCGCCTAGTCGATTTCAATTGGGGGAGCATTCAGGATCGTTACACGGTCGAAAAGCTGGTAGGCGAGGCGGATTTCGTCGTGCACCTTGCCGCTTCGCTCGGCGTGAAGCTGATATTGGAACACCCTGTCGAATCTATCGAAACCAACGTTACTGGAACACAGATCGTGCTCGAGGCCGCAGCCAGGAACCGAACGCCTGTCCTGATCGCTTCTACCTCGGAAGTGTACGGTAAGAGCAACAAGGTTCCTTTCTGCGAAGATGACGACCTTGTTCTCGGCTCGACGCGAAAGAGCCGTTGGAGCTACGCCGCTTCGAAAATTCTAGATGAGTGTTTAGCGCTATCTTACTGGGAAGAGAAACAATTGCCGACGATTGTGGTGCGTTTCTTCAACACCGTAGGGCCTAGGCAGAATGCGCGGTACGGCATGGTGCTGCCCACGTTTGTTCAGCAGGCCCTCGCAGAAGTTCCCATCACGATTCACGGGGACGGGAAGCAATCGCGCTGTTTCTGCGACGTCCGAGATGCAGTGGAAGCGGTCACAAAGCTGATTGACGCCCGAGCTTTCGGCGAGATCTTCAACATCGGCGGCACGCAGGAGATCTCGATCGAAGACTTGGCGATGCTTGTCCGGCAGCGTGTCGGTAGCCGTTCCCAGATCTTGTACACACCGTACGACCAAGCATATGGGCGAGGGTACGAAGATATGCAGCGGCGCGTTCCCTCGGTCGAGAAGTTAGACGGGGTCACCGGATTCCGGCCGAAGATCGCGCTGCAAGAGATCATCGATCGCACCGCGGCCCATCTTCGTTCCACAATGATTGAAGTGGTCTGATACGTATGGGAATCCAGAGCCTACCACAACCCTGGCGGCTACGCGGTCCGCATTTCGATTCGCGTCAGATTTGCTATGCCGATTGGCGTCACATTTGGACAGGTTAAAGCCTCCTTGCGAGAGCGCAAGTATCACGCGCTAGAAACTCGTCAAAATTCTATCCAAGAGGCCACCGCCGAATCCGCCACGATTTTTAACAGCCGAGCCCAAAGGAAGTCTCATGCGATTCCATAGGACACAGACAAGAGGATGACGATGATTCGGGATTTTCATTGTCCTTTTCTCTCCTCTATCGGAATTGTCTTTGAGCCGTTCCGATGGACACTAAGACTTCGAAAAGGAGGCTTCTGGTGGAACGTTTGACGATTAAGACGAACACCGTTGGCGAACACGCTTGCGCCGGTTGCAATACTGCTATCACCCCTTCCGACCCTCGTTGGATCGGGGAGGGCCAACACATCTCTCACGAGACCTTTTTCTTCCACGATAACCGCTGCCTGGAACGACTGCTGAATCGGGAATACGCGGAATATCTCCACAGGAAGAAGCTCGATCTTCGTCAGGAGTTCCATCGCGCCAAGGTCGAAGGGCCTGCAGCAACATGAGCACATTAAAGCGGTCATTTCGTTTCTCCCGTGCCTCCCACCGGCAGTCCCCGTCCGGCTCCCCAAGACAAACCATCGACCCTCTAGGAGGTTGCCATGACGTGCCAGTTATGTGGAGAGGAGATTACCGGGCCCTATGCCCGATTCAAGAAGTTCGGCTCTGACGAGTACATGACCTTCCACGCAGACAACGACCCAAACGGTCGCACCCATTCCTGCTGGGAAATGTGGATGGAACGAAATTCCCCTTATCCGAAGCCTTTACAGGCTCACTGATCGCCCCTCCATGACCCATCCAATGCCCAGGTACGTCCTCATCGCGAATGACAACCATTCAGTGAGGAAGGCCCTTAGCAGCCTGTATGGATCCGGCGGATTTTCCTTTTGTGGAGAAACCCGAGGATGGCGCACACGCCGCGTCGGGGTCGGCCTGGAGGATTTTCCGGGCGTTGTTGGCTCCTGGGGTTCTCATCCTTATCGCGGCGCTGGTGCGCGTGGCCGCAGGTTCCGGACTGGGTTCACGGCCGCAGACACTGGCGCCGCGTCCAGAAACCTAAACGAAGGCACGAAGAGCAGGTCCGACGTGCCCTCCGCCTTACTTCAATCGCGATTCGTTGCGAAATAGCCGCTCTTCCTGCTGAGCCTCTCTACATTCGCAGCAAGACATAAACACTCGATTCATGCGCCCTGCTGCCGCGATGCTACGGGGATCATGCGCCCTTTTTCCAGGGTAAAAACCAGCCCTCGCCATTCGATGCGATTGACGCAGAAACTCACCAGCCACAGGAAAAGCCAAAGGAGGTCATGCAGCGGAAGCAACCATAGCTTGCGCCGCACGACCGGATCGCCGAGACCCCTCACCCCGATCACGTAACCGCTGAGCAATCGAATGATCAGGTATGCTAGTACCCACGCGGCACTGACTGTCCACGAAGACGCCAATACGGCCGCTGCGGCCGCCCACGCGATCCCCTGAGTCATCAACAAACCGAAGTGGCCGCCGGGCCGGATGTGCCGCAAGCCAATCAGCCAGCGCAGTTCGTGCCGTATATAATCGTGCAGGGTTTCCGACGGAAACTCCATGTCTACCGGCTGTGGGGCAAGCTCTACGCGATATCCCTTTTGCGCGATTCGCCGGCCCAATTCGTAATCATCCGAATGCATATCTAGCAGCGGCGCAAATCCTCCGATCTCCGCAAGTCGTTCGCGCGTAATCGCCGCTGTCGAACCCATCGTGAACTTTATGCCCTCCAGCGCGCGTGCGACTAAAGCGGAGCCGGAAAACGACAGCGAACCCATCGTGTCCATCACCGCGCCGAATGAGGGCGCCTCGATTGCGCGATAGAGCGCCGTCACCGCACCAACGCGCGGATCGCGAAAAATGTCAGCCACGTTGCGCAAATAATCGGGCGCGACCCTTACATCGCTATCCGTGATGACCAGCAAGGAATAACTGGCCTCTCGCGCCATTAGGCAAAGCTTGCCCACTTTGTCGTTTGTGCCTTTCCTGTCCTGTTCCACCAGCAGCCGGATGGGGATCTCGGGAAAGTCGCGAATCAGACGGCGCACAACGGGAACAGCGGGATCGCTCTCCTCGCGCACCGCGAAAAGAATTTCGTACTTGGGATATTCTTGACGGCAAAAGCTCGCGAAATTTTCATAAGCTCCGCGGTCCAGACCCCGCAGAGGCTTGAGAATGCTCACTGGCGGAGTGTACTCCGCGCCGTGCACCGCGGCCCGGGGGCGGGCGCGTCGAAAAAAGCGCCACGCGGCCCATCCGCCGAAAAGATAAAACGCCAATGGTGACAGCGCGGCCCCAAAGATAACTTCGCGAAAAAAAATATACACATTCCTCACGTGCGGCAATGGCGGCATCGGATCGGCCCACGCCAAAGCCACGCCAAGAGAGATGCAAGCCACGCCTGCCCAGCGGATGGAACTAAGACGTTCTCGCAGCAGGAACTTTGCGCCCAACGCGCCGGTCACATAAGCAAGAGAGGTCGCCGGCACCACGAAGCTGACCGGATACCACGAGAGCATGGTCAGGAAGGCGCAGAAGGACACCGCCATTAATCCCACGGCAATCCACAACCACAGTTGCCGCAGGGAACGGAGCAGCACGCTCGAAATCGCCGCCGGCGAAAAATGCCGCACCTCACCCACCTGTTTCATGGCGTGGGTGAGGCTGATCTCGCCGCAGGTCCCCGTCAATACCACGAAGCCGAGGATCAAAGCTGTGCGCATTGAATTCCGATCAGCTTAAGGATCGGTCCGAAATGGGTTGAGTGGTTCGCGGCGGCGTGCGGCTGACCAAAAAGACTCCAAACACGATAAAGACAATGCCAATTCTACGCGCGATCGGCACGTACTCTCCGAGCCAGATATATCCGAGCAGCGGAACCAGCGCGTAGGTGATGGCCGAAAATAGCATGACAAAGCTGTAGTCCGCCCAGGAGAGCACCAGCATATGGCAGACCATAAAAAGCAACATGCAGCAAATGCCCAGCCAAATCGTGCCGTTTGTGAACGTATGAAAGACCCCTTGCCAAACTGCGAAGCGAGACGAAAAATCGATCGGCCCCAGGCTTTTCATACCTTTGTCTAGAATCGTATTCCCCACCGATCCCAGCAGGATCATTAAAACCAGGAGAACGTAAGTCTTTGCCTTCAACGTCCGGGTCGAAGAAATGGTCTGATCCATATGGATGGGCGGGGGAAACGAATTACGACAAGCGAACTCAGCTTGCCGCGGTGCCGATTGCGGACGGAGAAGGCTGCGCCGTCTTCTTGCGTTCATGGAGGAAACGGAAAAACTCCACTCCTTCCCGCAAGCGGCGCCGCATCACTTCAGGACTCCGGACCATTCCGCCCACCAGTGAAAAAATCTTGCGCGGGCGGAAATAGAATTTCCGATAAAATTCCTCCACCGAATCGAAGATCAGTGTGGAAGACAGCGTGGGGAAGCTCAACGCGGCGACTTGCATGCCGTGCGTATCTACAAGTTCGCCAGTTTGAATCTGTAGCCAACCTTGCTCCTGCGCCTGGCGATAAAGCTCTGTGCCGGGATAAGGGGCGGCCAGAGAAACCTGAATCGTTTCCGGTTCGATCTCGCATGCAAAGCGGATCGTCTCGCGAATGGTTTCCGGCGTCTCGCCGGGCAAGCCGAGGATAAATGTACCGTGGATGGTGATTCCCAATTCTCTACAATTGCGCGTGAATTCGCGGGCGATATCGATGCGAGTGCCCTTTTTGATGTTGTTCAGAATTTGCTGATTGCCGGATTCATAGCCGACGAGAAGCAGCCGCAGCCCGTTACCGCGAAGAATTTCCAGTGTTTTGCGTGGGACATTGGCTTTAGCGTTGCAGGACCAGGTTATCCCTAGCCGCCCCAAACGGCGCGCAATTTCCTCCGCCCGCGGCATATCATCCGTAAAGGTATCGTCATCAAAGAAGAATTCCCTGACCTGTGGGAAATATTTCTTCGCGCAAGCCATTTCGGCTTCCACGCTATCCGCGCTGCGCACGCGGTAGCGGTGCCCGCCCAGCGTCTGTGGCCAGAGACAGAACGTGCACTTCGAACGGCAACCCCGGCCCGTATACAGCGAGACGTAGGGGTGCTGCAGGTAGCCGATGAAGTAGTTCTCGATGGTCAGATCCCGCTTGTATACCTCGACCACGTTCGGCAAAGCATCCATGTTCTCGATCGTGGGCCTTGACGCAGTAATACGCATCTGCCCGTGATCACGATAGGCTATACCCTGCACCTCATCGAGCGGTTTTCCGGCGGCGATCTCCACGCAGGTATAGTCGAATTCACCTAGCGCCACCCAATCCACGGCCGGCGCGGCGTTTAGCGATTGCAGCGGCAGAACGCCGACGTGAGCCCCAACCATGCCGATTTCGATTCGCGGATTTTCTTCCTTCAGGCGCACGGCGAAGAACGCGTCGTTTCCGAACGAGGGCGTGCTCGTGTGCAGCACAGCCAGCTCATAATCTCGGGCCAGCGGGGCCACCTGTTCGACGGTCAGTCCGTCGGGAGGAGCATCGATAAGCCGGCTGCCGGGAACCATAGCGGCCGGCTGGGCGAGCCATGTGGGATACCAGAACGAACGGATCTCGCGCCGCGCCTGATAGCGTGACCCGGCGCCACCATCAAATCCCTCAAAGCTGGGAGGGTTGAGAAAAAGGGTATGCTTCACTCGCCGATGTCCTTTCTAGATGCCCTTTCTACTTGCCAGACGCGCGCTCTTTAAATGTATGCCCTCGTAAGAGAAGCCAGAAAACAAACTCCAGTTTAACCCGGAATCGCTGTCGTCAGAAAACGACCCATTGTATCCGACTCTGACCGCACCTCGGTAGACAATCGTGGGCGGTTTCTACTGAAAAGCTTGTGCTAACTGCCCCGTGGTGCGTAGCAGATCAAGCTCTGCTTGCTGGTGCCCAAATTCTGCATCGAGAAAGGCAAGCCACTTTTCATTTTCGCCGAGCTGCCCGCCTTCTAGATCGCGAATACTGGCGCGCCCCTGTTGAAACTGCGATTGCAGTACTTGCAGATTCTGTTGCGCCAATTCGAGTTCCAGGCGCGCGACCTCTCGATTCATATCCATTTCCCGCGCCTGGCGGGCCTTGTGACGCACGTCAAGCGAAACCTGCGCGCGCTTGTTTTCCACTTGCATTCGCGAAGCCGTCAAATCGGCTCGCGCGAAAGATATCGCCGCGCCTGTGTGTGAGGCGAAAATAGGAATCTTGACGTCGATCCCCGCGATAAAGTTATTGCGTTGAAACTTGTTGAAGAATTGGTCGTAGTTGTTGAATTTCGCCAGGAGATTATATTGCCCGATTAGTCCGATGGTGGGCCAGTATCCTCCGCGCTCACCCTTCAAACGCTCCTCGCTAGCCGTGCGCTCCGATTCCGCCTCTTTAACTTCCGGGTTATTGCGCAAGGCCTCTGCCACCAAATTGCTGATCGTTTGATCGGCGACCGGCGGGATATTTTCGGCGGTCACCTCGATGGGCTGGTCCGGTTCCAGACCGAGCAGTAGTCGAAGCTGGTCGGATGCGGTCTCCTCCTGATCTTCCAGTTGGGCCAGTCGCTGTTCCACCTGGGCGGCGGTCAACTGGGCGCGGGTCACTTCCATGGGCAATTCATAACCCGCCTGCATTCGCTGGTGCGTGTAGTCCAGGATCTTTTGCGCGCTCTCGCGCTCGCTCCGCAAAAGCTCGAGCTGGCGCCGAACCTTGGCCAGTTGCAGATAAGCGGAGACCGTGCGCTGGATTACGCCGTCGCGAACGGCATCCATGGTCAATCGCTGCTGCTCTGCTTTTTGCTCTTCCGCGCGCACATCGCCTCGCGCCGGAAGATTGAACAGCTCCTGGTTGTAAGTAAGGTTGAAGAGAGCGGGAGCGCCGCCGCCAGCCAGCAGCGGAAAACCGCTGGTGTAGGCCACGCCCGAACCGGTGTAGAGGTTAGGAAGAAACTGGGAACGCGTGACACCCGCTTCCTGGCGCGAAGTCTCATATTGCAGGCGGGCGAGCGAGATCTCGCGGCTTTTTTGCAGAGACGTCGTCACCGCCTCCTTTAACGTGAAGCGCAGCGGCGCAACCTCAACCGCCGTTTGCGCCATTCCCGGGCAAGCGCCGACGGCACAAACCAGCAGCCCAACAAGCGCTGTCTTGGTTGGGGCGGAGAGCCACACCTTCCTTTTCCGGTTGTGGTGCTCTTGGTAGTAACAGCTGTCTTTTCGCTGCATCGCGCTTAGGCCTCCTGATATCGATTACTCATAGCGAAGCGACTCTGTAGGTTGCAAGCGGGCTGCTTTATCGGCGGGCAGGTAGCCGAAGAAGAGGCCGGTGGAGCAAGCCACCACGAAAGCCACCACCAAGGACAACCACGGTACGGGAACGCGCAGATTGCCCGGCAGCAACGGGCGCACCATCACCGGGATAGCCAGGGCGATTAGAACTCCCATGAGCGACCCAACGCCGCTGATCAGGATCGCCTCGGTCAGAAATTGAAAAAGGATGTCTTGGCGACGCGCGCCGATAGCTTTGCGGATTCCGATCTCCCGGGTGCGCTCCGTCACGGTCACAAGCATGATGTTCATGATGCCAATGCCACTCACCATGAGCGCAATGAAGCCGATTACCAGTAACACGATGGTCAGCGCCGTGCCGATACGCCGCGCCGCTTCCAGAATCGCGCTCAAATTCTGCACGACGTACGTTGCCATCCTGGAATGGCGGCTGCGAAGTAGTTCTCCAACCTGGCTGGTGACCAAGACCACATCTTCGGGCCCGTCCGCTTGAGCGTACAGAATCTCCACAGCGTCATCCCCCGTGTAGTACTGCATGAGAGAGAAGGGCACCAGGACCGTGTATCGCTGTATTTCGGAAAGGCCAAAGGTTCCCACGCGTTCCCGGAAAACACCCACAACCGTAAAGCTAATCTGGCCAACGCGCAGGCTCTTTCCGATCGGGTCTTCGTTTGGAAAAACAAGACCGGCCAGTTCGTCAGTGATCAAGCAGAATTTGCTGCGCGACTGCTCGTCGATGACATCCAGAAACCGGCCCTTGAGGATCAACAAGTTGCGGATCACCTGGAAACCTTCGGTAGCCCCAAATAAAGTGACGGCGTGTTCCGTTCCGCCGGTGACCACGTTGCGCAACAACCCTTGCGAGGTGGCCGCTACAGCAACGACGTTGGGCAGAGCGTTCTTTACCGCCTCCATGTCTGCCAGGGTAATCTCATCGCTCCTAACCACCGCTTGCTGCGGATTAACTTCGTAATTGGCGTAAACCAGGTTTGCTCCGACGCCCTCGATCTGCCCGATGACGTAGCGCCTGCCGGTAACCGCTACCGTCACAACCAAGACAATGCAGGCACTGCCTATAACCACGCCCAGCGTCGTCAAAATCGCGCGCAGTTTATTGGACCACAGCGCGTCAACTGCAACGCGCCAGGTTTCTCGAGGTAGCATCCAACCCCCTTTGGCACCAATCAGTGACGACTCTAGCAGAAACGGATGGCCTTGCGACGTGCCTGCCGCACTGTCGAAAGCTACCAGGAATCGAGAGCCAAGCCGCCGCTACCGCTTCTGAAGCGCTTTTAACGCCTCGCTGGCCTGCTTGTTACGGGGATCAAGTATCAGAGCGGCTTGATATTCCTGTGCTGCACGATCCAATTGCCCTTCTCTGTCATAAAGCCTGCCCAGCCATTCGTGCGCCGTCGAGTGGGAGGGAACATTAGAATTGTCGGGCACGCTATCAAGATAGTGGCGGAGTTCTCTCTCCGCTTCGGCTGGATCCTGGTTTCCTAATATCGACGCGATTCCTCGATAATAGTCCAGACGGCGATCGGATGGCGCCAGTGGCGCGCCGGCCTCCACGGCCTCCGACATACGCGCAGCATCGCCGTGATCTCGATAATACTCGGCGATTTCAAAGTACACCCCGATGCGATCCGGCTTCATATCCAAAACTTCCCGGTACTCCTGACTGGCCGCACCGAATTTCTTGCGCGAAGCGAAGAGCTCGGCCTGCGCCAGCGCCCCTTCAATGGAATCTAGCGCGGCGAGCGCGTGTACGCGCTGTTGCGCAGCTCCCTCGCTCCCGCCGACGATACCCGGTGCGCTAAGCAGATAGCGGATCAGGTCTCGTTGCGCTTCCAGGTTGTTGGCGTCCAACCGCACGGCGGTCTCGAATTCGCGATGAGTCTTGTGGGCCAGGGATATCGAGGAAAAGGCGCTGAATCGGTTTGTTTCCTCGGCCTTGCGGCCATAGGACTTCCCGAGCCAGTCGTGATAATCGGAGCGCTCGGGCTCGAGAGCGATGGCGCGTTCCAAGCTGGAAATGGCACGGTTATAGTCGCGCAGCTCATAGAAACAACGGCCCAGCCAATAGTGCAACGAAGATTCTTGCGGCTCGCGCTGAATAGCGGCATTTAGCGCCTCCGCAGCCTGGCGGTAGAAGCCCCCGTTGTACAGCCGCTCGATCTCGGCAGGCAGCTCACGCACTGCCGCGCCCACACGCAGCGGCGAGGTCATCAGCAATCCAGCTGAAAGCGCACCGAGGAAAAGATAAGCGAGGGAAAGGGTGGTCCGCTTCATTCCGACTCGGATTCGGGAATCGCCACGCGCACCGCCATTTTGTCGCGCAAGGTTGTACCGCCAGGGAGCGCCAGTGTATCCCCCTCGTTGATGCCCGAGAGCACCTCGAATTGTGTGGCGTTCGAGAGGCCCACGCGGATCTCCGTACGATGTAACCGGCCTCCATCAAGGCGGTAAACGTAGCGATGCACGCCGTCGATTTGAACTGCTCCCCGCGAAACAATCAGGGCATTAGCTAGTTCGTTAATTTCGATACGCACGTCGACGGTCGTATTGGGAATCAACTCCATCCCCTGATTGGCAATCGTACAGAATAATTCGCCGACGTTGCGCGTGCCGAGTGCCACAACCTGCCGCGGCAGGATCTCCGTCTTCCCAGTCCATGTACGCCCGGGCAAGGCATCCCAGGTGACTACGACCGTCTGACCTGATTTTAACTGCCCCAGTTCCGGCTCATCGATATACGCCCGTACTCTCAGCTCGTGCAGGTCCGCAATAGCAGCCAGCAAGTCGCCGGTGTGCACGAAATCTCCCGCATGCACCGGAAAGGAATAGAGCGTTCCACTCGCCGGCGCCGCCACGCGCGCTGAATCCGCTTTATCCTGCAGGTCATTCACGAGCGCTTTGGAGTGCTCCACCAGCAGATCGAGCCGGTCTCGATCCAGGCCCACTTGATGCTCGAACTCCTGCTTGGCCTTGCGGGCCTGATCGAGCGCCGCCTCGGCGCGCTCGAGCGCGGTGCGATTCCTCTCCAGTTCCTGGGCAGTCGCGGCATTTTGCGCGGCCAGCTTTGTCAGCGTTTCCTGCTGCCGCTCTAGCAGATTCCGTTCCGCCTCTGCAGACTTCAGGTCGGCGCCGAGCTTCGCGGACTGGTCGACACGGCCCCCGGCTCGCGCGGCGTGGAGATCATCCTCCTGCGAAGCCAGTTGTGCGCGCGCTTGATCCAGCTGCGCGCGGATATTACGGTCGTTCAGCGTCAACAGAAGGTCGCCTTTCTTCACGTTCTTCCCTTCTGCTGCAATGACGCGGTCCAGGAAGCCATCGAATTTGGCGCGCAACGAATACGGTCTGATCGGCTCCACTTTGCCATTGCTGGTAATAGAGGAGCGAAAAGTCTGCCGTGAAGCCTGTACTACCGCCACCCGAGCGGACGGGCGGCGGCTATTCAGATACAACAAAAAGACGACCAAAAGCATTGCGAACCCAAGCAGCAACCACACCCGCCTGCTCAGTGTCCGCATGCCGACCTCATCCTGCCGTTTTCTCCCTCATCGGGTGAATTCCGCGCAATTCTAGCAAACTTCGTCATCCAGGAGTGCTTTGGGAAACCCCTGGCCCTTGACGCTATGCAAGATACGTTATTCTACATTCATGTTTAAAAAAATAGAGTTAGACCATAGAATTATGCTCACTGTTGCCGAATTCAAGCTCCGCGAACACCTCTCTCCACGGTTATTCTACCCGCTATAACGGCTGGACCAACTACGAAACCTGGGTTGTAAATCTGTGGATGTCTAACGACGCTGGTTCCGATGCCTTTTATCGGGAACTGGCGCAAGAAACCTGGAACGATTCCGAGGCCGAAACCCGCAAAGATGGCTCCATCCTTTTCACCCGCACAGAAGTAGCAACCCGCACCCTAGCTGACGCGCTGAAGGACTCGCACGAAGACCAGCAAGCCGAGCTAACTCAAGTCTCTGGTGTCTTCGCTGATCTGCTCACCGCGGCCTTATCTGAAGTTTTAATCAGCGTGGGTGGGCGTCTTGGAACTGGCACGGATAAGCCAGAAATCCGGGGCAGGCTCCGTAAATTCCTCTCGCTCATCCAGGCACGAATGGACGGGAGTCGGCAATTTCCAGCCACAAGATTCGCACGTGAACTGATCCTGAGGCTTCGCCTTCGTGGCTGTTTGACCGCAGCGCGGGCATTTCATGGTACACATAATTCACCCCCTCGTCGCTCGACCGATACGTGAGGCATCGGCTTCTTTTTTTGAAATGATTTGATGGAGCAACTAAGGCAGAGCGAATAGCGCCCATCCGTTTGAAACCGAAAGAAATTGGCTTTATCCTCAGCTCCCCCTTGAAGATGCTGCGGCTGTCGTCATCCAAGGATACGCGTGCGTCAAATTAGGCAGAACGCCGGTGTCTTCGCAACACCACTCGCTCACGTCGAAAATGCCGGTGCAACCCGCCGATGTCGGGGTTTTGCACCTTTTGAGTGGACGAGCGCAGCGTCAGCAAGTTCGAGCCAGCGAGTCACCACTAGCAATACGGCGTCGGTAATTGTGGGAGGAGGTGATGGCCATCGTTGGAATAGCGTCACCCGCCTGTCAGTCACCCGCCTGTCAGTCACCCGCCTGTCAGGCTGTATGGCGGCAGTTTTTGAGGGGTTGGACACTATTGTCAGTAGGAGCGCCTTCGACCCCGCGGTCGATAGGGTAAAACGCTCATGGGGTCACAGCAGATCACCTGATGTCGATACATAATTCAGAGTATCAATCAACTGGACCACAGCTTCAGGTGTTTGACCGACTGGCTCCACGAATTGGCGACTCACCTCTAACCCCAAACAGGAGTTGACTTTTAGAGCTCGGAGTTGCTTTCCCATCACAAGAGCGTAAACTGAACAAGTTCCCCGCCTATCTATCTGTTTAGAATTGGGCATTTGCAGGCCAACGGCAGCCGCTCTTCCCTTTATCGTGATTTATCTTCCGTTGCGAACGTATGGTCTGCCAACTGCACCTCATCTTCAGAAGGAGACCAGTCAATGTGTGCAGTGAGCGTGTTGATAGCAGATGACCACGAAGTCGTTCGACGAGGAATCCGAGCGTTGATTCAGGAGCAGCCTGGTTGGCAAGTAGTGGCCGAAGTGACAAACGGAAGGGACGCTGTGGCCAAAGCAAATGAGTTCCAGCCTGACGTGGCTATTCTGGACATCAGTATGCCTTCCTTGAATGGTCTCGACGCAACCAAGCAGATAGCAAAGGTCAGTCCGGGTACGAAGGTTCTTATACTTACCGTCCATGACTCCCACCAACTGATCCCTAAGGTCCTAGACGTGGGTGCGCGTGGATATATCCTGAAGGCAGATGCGGGCCGCGATCTTATAACGGCCGCGAAGTCGCTGTTATCGAACAAGGCCTTCTTTACGCCCAAAGTGGCCCAGATCGTGATGGATGGATATTTAGGCAAAGGGCCAAAGGCAAGTGAGGAAGGATTCTCACAGATAACCGGAAGGGAAAGAGAAATCGTACAGCTTTTGGCGGAGGGCAAGAGCTGCAAGGAAGTCGCGACAATTCTGGGAATCAGCACCAAGACGGCCGAAACGCAT
>Ga0209577_10000691_pt1 | contig 33499 bp, 32 predicted proteins | sample GraSoiAngelo_109_FD_185874 | JGI IMG/M metagenome (GOLD analysis project Ga0209577, IMG submission 185874) | Grasslands soil microbial communities from the Angelo Coastal Reserve, California, USA - 14_0903_12_20cm (SPAdes) (version 2) | ecosystem: Environmental > Terrestrial > Soil > Grasslands... | reverse complement strand
ATCGAATCTCCACCGAACTTCTCGAGAGCACGGCGCGCCAGCGTAAGAGCCACCATAGCCTCGGCTGCAACCCCGGCGGCGGGCACAACACACACATCGGACCGCTCGTAGGCAGCTGAAACCGGCTCGCGAGTGGCAAAATCCACAGATTTCAAAGGCCGCCGCAGCGTGGAAATAGGTTTCAGATACCCGCGGACTCGGATGTCTTCCCCGTTGGAAACGCCGCCTTCAATTCCGCCGGCATTGTTGCGACTGCGGCGAAAACCTGTGAACTGCGCGACATCTCCATATCCTATTTCATCGTGCACCGCCGAGCCCGGAGAAGCTGCCGCCGTGATGCCCGTACCTATTTCAACCGCCTTGACAGCTTGCAAAGACATAACAGCAGCCGCAAGCAGAGCGTCCAGGCGTTCATCCCATTGGGCGTAAGTCCCGAGACCGGGCGGTACATTATGCGCGACTACCTCAAACACTCCACCGACGGAGTCACCGGTTTTCAGGGCCTTGTCCACCTCGGCTTTCATGTGCTGCTCGGCTTCGGTGTCAGCGCAATTGAGAAGGATTTCCTCGCGTTGGCACGTTGTCTGAATCTGTTCCCAAGGCGTCTCTTGATCCGGCAATTGGGCTTGTCCCACTGCGGTGACATGGCTCAATACCTCTACGCCCAACACGTGCAGAAAGAGTTTGGCAACGCCACCGATAGCAACGCGGGCCGCAGACTCGCGAGCGGAAGCTCGCTCCAGAACATAACGCGCCTCGGGAAAGTTGTACTTTAGCGCGCCCGCCAAGTCCGCGTGCCCGGGACGGGGGGACGCTACCCGCTTGTGCTTCGCGGGATCACCCTGCTGCACGGGCAGCGACTCCTGCCAATTCTTCCAATCCTTGTTTTCCAGCAAGATCGATATGGGCGAGCCGATCGTGCTCCCCTGCCGCACTCCGGAAAGGATGTGGGCTGTATCGCGTTCGATCCTCATGCGTCCGCCGCGGCCATAGCCTTGTTGGCGACGCCAAAGTTCACGGTCGAGGAAAGCCTGATCAATCTTCAGGCCGGCTGGAATGCCCGAGATAAAGGCGAGGAGCGCCTCGCCATGCGACTCACCGGCGGTGAAGTAGCGCAACATGAATTTTGGATTGTAGCTGATAGCGGGGAAAACAGGCTTCTGAGCGTCGCAGCTGGTGTTATCCTAGTCTCTGTACTAGCTAGTTACGGTACGATGCTGGTACAATTCAGCTTCAAACTACAGGACCTCTCCGCCTGCCACACGCGTCTGTCGCTTGGTTGTGCATCCCGTAGTCTCTGGCCAACTAGGAGGGAGATGTGTCTTTTAATCCGGGAGATGTTGTAAAAACAGGACTTGGTTCCACTCGCATTCGCTGTGTAGTGGTGGACGACCACGCCCTGTTGCGGCAAGGAGTGCGCCGATTACTGCAAGATGAGGCGGACTTCGAGGTCGTGGATGAGGCGGGGAATGGAACGGATGCTCTAAAGATGGTTCTGCAGCATCGGCCGGATCTGATTCTGATGGACATCGGGATGCCGGGTCCCTCGTCTTTTGAGACGGCCCGCCACATTCAGAAAGCCTGTCCGGATACCAAGGTCGTGTTCCTCACCATGCACGAAGACGAGGAATATGTGGTCGAGGCCCTGCAGGCCGGAGCCGCTGGCTATCTTCTAAAGGACACTCCGGCCCCGAAGCTCATGAGCTTGCTCCGCGAAGTCTATCGCGGGGGCAAGTGCGTGAGTCCCGAGGTGCTGGGACGGCTGGTCGACGATTTCCGTGCTCAACGACGGAATAACCGCCTGGGAGCAGGGAAATCGAACTTGACGCCACGGGAACGGGAAGTCATGAAGTTGCTCGCTGAGGGGAATACCGTCCGTGGAATTGCCGAAATGCTGCGCGTGAGCATGAAGACGATCGAGGCTCACAAGTTCAACCTCATGCGTAAGCTCGACATTCACAACAAAGCGCAGTTGGTGACGACTGCGATTAAGAAGAAGATTCTGAAGCTTCCGTTACCGATCTAAGGGGCTTCCGTCGTAGATGCTTCGCTAGGGGATCTGGCTATTCTCGCAACGCAATGTCCGCAAGAGTGGCCAGGTCGCTCACTTCCAGATCAGGTCTTCCATCCGCAGTTCTAGCTGCTCCTGCCCCCGGCCGGGGGGAGGGACGATTTACCCATACGGTTGCGATTCCCAAAGATTTTGCCGGTGTCACGTCGTGATAAAGGCTTTGTCCCACGTGCAGCACGTGGTCCGGTGCTAATCCCAACCGCTTCAGAGCGAGCCTGAAATTGTTGTGAGAAGGCTTGTAACTACGAGCCTGCTCCGCCGTGATGACGTGGTCGAACTGCGCCTGCAGCTTAGGTTCGCTGCCAGCAAACAAGTCATCATCGATATTTGAAATCACCGCGAGCTTGTACCGGGTTTGCAGGCGCTTCAGGGCGGCAACTGTATCGGGGAAAGGCGGCCATTGCGGCAGGGATCCCGGGAGCGACCGGATTTCCTCTTCTGATGGCTTAAAACCGAGTTGCTCGCCGAATCCGGCAACTACTGACTGCAACACTTCGCGATACTTCCGGAATTCTCCCTGTTCGGCCTTAAGCTCCAGCTCGGAATAAAGCTTGAGAAGAGCAAAGTCGTCGATGGTTTTGCCATGTGCCTCCAGGATGGGACGCAAGGCGGAAAAGATGCCCTTTTCCCAGTCGATCATCGTGCCATAGCAATCGAACGTAAGGGCTTGGAATCGATGAAAATCGAGCATGGGTAGAAAGCTTTCAGCTGACAGCCATCAGCTCTCAGATAGACGCAAGAGAGCGCGTCTCGTAAACAGGAGTCTCAGTAGAAAAGTTGCCAAGCAGAGACCAGAGATAGCTGACTACGCTGAAAGCCGAAAGCTGATGGGTGACAGCTGCTATTTCCTGATCTCCAAAGGCGCTTCGAGTTTGAAGCTGACCACGGACTCGGCGGGCAACGTGATATCGCGATTTCCCGTAAACGCAGAGCCTGCAGTCCCGGCACCGGCACCGGCTATCGCACCGATGGCAGCTCCTTTGCCACCACCTGCCAGGCCACCGATCAGCGCACCAACGCCCGCACCTCCTCCCACCATTGTCGCGGTGCGCTTGCCTTTACCTTTTTCGCTGCGCGTCACGGCGGAAGTTTCAACGCGACGGGGTTTGCCGTTAATGGTGACGGAATCCAACTTCAGCTGCAGGACCGAACCACCTTTGAACCGGCCGGCGGGTGTAGCGGTAACGACGGTGCCCGTGGCTTCCGCGCCGTCGGGAATGAACGTCGTGCCGTTCACTTCAACCGGCTGAGCCACGGTCGCACTGAAGGTCTGTCCAGATTGGCTGATCTTGGTGCCCACGGCGTCATTTAATCGCACCGTTATGACGGTCCCAGCGGGAACCACAATTGGTTTGGCGGCTTCCGGTTTGCGTTCTGCCATCCCGGTCTTGGGTGCACTGGGATTACCGGATTCGGTCCCGGCCGGCTGATTTTGATCGGTTGAGGTAGCTGGCTGCTCGGGTTTCTTGCTGCAGCCGAGAAGAGCCAATATCAACAAGAAGCCGAGTGTAAGTATCCATATGCGTGACCGCATGGGTCACCTCCATGAAAGCGGATTTACTGGAAGCCGGACGGCTCGCGAACGGTCGCTGCCGTCAGATCTCTTCCTCGCGTGTGAGTGCTGTGGCCGGAGTGATATCCCTATTCTCGCGCAAAGGGTCTAATCCGGGAAGTGTTGGAGTTTGGTTCAGAGACAAACTTAGTGTCGCATCCGGCGGGGAATTGCCAACCGCAGCGGGCGAGGATGATGCCGCCGCGGCAGAAGCGCTTACGGGCGACGCCGCGCCGTTCTTATGGAGAAACTTGGCGCTGTTCAGTAAAGGCCGTCCCAGCGAGGGATTATAGCTGGTCCAGGGGCTCTCCAAATCTGCCTCCCGTTCGAAGTGGGCGCGCATGCTTTCCATTTTCGAGTCAAGATCATCCAGATAGTGGAGCATGAGCGCTTCCGGAAACATGGGTAGTTTGGGAGAGCCGAATTCGTATTGTCCGTGGTGGCTGATGATGAGGTGCTCCAACAAAGTTTTCAGCTCTTCCGGAAATCCGGGCACCTGCGCGACCTTGGCGTGCAGCATCTCGATCTCAATAATCATATGCCCCAGCAACTGCCCGCGCGTCGTGTAGGAAAACGAGCGGGTGTAGGCCAGTTCGTGGATTTTGCCAATGTCATGCAGAAATGCCCCGGTCAGGAGCAGATCGCGATCGACTTGCGGATAATTGCGCGATACCAGATCGCAGGAGCGAAAAAGTGATACCACATGGTCCAGCAGACCGCCGATGTAAGCATGGTGCAGAGTCTTGGCCGCAGGGGCGCAGCGGTATGCCTCCGCTACCTGGGCGTCTGTCATGAAACTTTGCAACAGCGCTTTGAGATGAGGATTCTTAAAGCTGGCAACGAAGTCGGTTAGCGTTTGCCAGAGTTCGTCCAGATTCTTGGTGGTTTTTGGCAGGTAGTCGGCGAATTCGACTTCCCCGTCCTGCAGGCGGCGCAGCTTGTGGATCGTCAACTGAAAACGATTCTTGTACTTGTTAATGAGGCCTTTGGCCTTGATGTAATCGTCCTGATCGAAGACGTCGATGGCGTCCGCGACGTTGTCCCACATCTTGGCTTCGATCTGGCCTGTGCGGTCGCCCAGGGTAAGCGCGAGGTAAGGCTCGCCGGTTTTCTTGGGCTTAACTTGTTTGGCAATAACGACAAAGCTGGAAGTGATGACCTTGTTTTCCTGCTGGGCGCAATTGCAAATGAAGAAATCCTTCATGGGCCTGTTCCCGTGGCGCTGCCGACCGGCCAGGGTGATGGAGTGCAACGCCTGTGGCTGAGGTTGGTCTGATGGCCGCTGGAGCAGCCAGCTTAAACTAAAACAGCCCGAACTTCTTCTTCTTTTTGAGCTTCTTGGCGCTGGCTTCCTTCGTCGTGGTCTCGACTGGTTTGGTCTGATTGGGGCTGGCACCGGTGTCCACGTATCCCGGCTTGATGTCGATATAGGCGTCTTCTCGCAGCTTTCGCAGGTAGGCCCGCAGCGCGGGATCGAGCTTCTGCATGTAGAGTGCGTCCTGGATACGCGGTTCCACTTCTTTCATGGTGGGCACGCCCGCAGCCTGGTGTTCCGCCACCTTGAGGATCACAAAACCTTGCTTGGTGCGGATCACGTCCGTAATCTCGCCCGGCTTCATGGCGAACGTTTTCTCTTCAAGTTCCTTAGCGAGCATCCCGCGTTTGAAAATGCCCAAATCGCCGCCTTGCGCCGCGGTGGGGCCATCGGAGTTTTTCTTCGCTACGTCTTCGAAGCTGGCGCCTTTGCGAATTTCTGCGAGGAGACTTTCAGCCTTGGCCTGCGCGGCGGCCAGCGACTGGGCGTCGTCAGCGGGCGGAGCAGCGGGCGGAGCGTTCGGGTCCTTTTGCGCTTGAGCCGGCGGCTTTTGCGGGGCAATCAAAATTTCGCTGAGCTTGATCTGCTCCGGATGCTCCATCTCGGCTTTATGCTCGTCGTAGAACTTCTGCTCTTCTTCCTTGCCAATAGAAAGATGTGAGCCAACCTCGCGGCCAATAACCTGCTGGGTAATAATCTGATTGCGCATATTCTGCTTGAAGTCTTCGTAAGAGACTCCCTGCGCCTGCGCAGCCTTTTCCAGATCCTCCATGTTCTCAAGATTCATCTGCTTACGCATTTCATCGAGCTTCTTCACCAGCTCCGTGTCAGCAGTGATGCCCAGGTCTTTGCCTTTTTCCAGCAGCAACTGCTGGTCGATCAGGCCTCGCAAAACGTCCTTCTGGCGCTCAGCCACGATTTTCTCAGCGTTGGCTGGGTCCTGCTGCTGGGCTTCCTGTTTTAGCTGCTCGCGCTCCCGCTGGTATTCGGAACGCGTAATGATCTGGTTATTTACCCGGGCGATAATTTCCTCAACGATGGAGTCTGCGTTGAGGAGCATCGCTGTGCAGCAAATAAAAACGAAAAGAAGTGCGAATTTCTTCATAGGATTGTCCCGACGGCTGTTCACCAAAACCTGGATTCGGCAGGTAAGTTGATTGTTCTTTGAGTAATTGTAACCCCGGTACGGTCACCGGGGCCACTGTCACTCCCTGTTATGATTATCACCTTTCGCTTGTTGGTTGCCAGTCGGCGGCAGCTGGGGTAAACCGATGAAGATCCAAGCATTTTTCGCACCTCTACTTCTGGCATCTTTGGGCCTTGCGACTGGAGCACGGCACCAGGCATCTACGCCCGGTCTTGCGGAACTGCAGAAAATGGCGGCCCGTTTTGCCCCCACGCAGTTCCGCGTGGACACCTCTAAGCTCTCGCCGGGAGACCGGCGAGCTCTGACGAAGCTGATTGAATCCGCCCATCTGCTGAATGATATTTTCCTGCAGCAGTTGTGGGGCGGGAATCCGGTTCTGTATGCCAAGCTGCAGAAAGATCGAACCCCGCTCGGCCAGGCTCGCTTGCATTATTTTTGGATCAACAAGGGACCGTGGTCGGAACTCGACGATAACAAGGCATTCCTGCCCGGAGTTCCACCACGAAAGCCCTTGGCCGCGAACTTCTATCCGGAGAACATGACCAAAGAGCAGTTCGAAAGCTGGCTTTCTTCCTTGCCTGCTGACGAACAGGAGCAGGCCAAGAACTTCTTCACCGTGATCCGATGGAAGTCCAAGCCTGCCAAAGGCAAGGGCGCGGAGCGATCGCCGGAGCAGATACGTGACCAACTGCAGGCGGTTCCCTACAGCCAAGAATATAAAAGTGACCTTACGCGCGCCGCTGACCTCCTCAGAGAAGCAGCCGGCCTGACAGACAACCCATCACTGAAGAAATTTCTTACGCTGCGTGCCGACGCCTTTCTGTCTAACGATTACTACGAAAGCGATCTCGCGTGGATGGATCTGGATGCGCCGCTCGATATCACGATCGGCCCTTACGAGACCTACAACGACGAGTTATTCGGCTACAAAGCCGCCTTTGAAGCCTATGTCAATTTGCGAGACGACCAAGAGACGGCCAAGCTGGGCGCCTTCACGCAACATTTGCAGGACATTGAAAATAATCTGCCCATAGATCCGCAATACCGCAATCCCAAGCTGGGAGCGGCCGCCCCGATCCGGGTGGTAGATGAAATTTTTGCCGCAGGAGATGGGGCTCATGGGGTGCAGACCGCCGCCTATAACCTGCCGAATGACGAGCGCGTCGTACAGCAAAAGGGAAGCAAACGGGTAATGCTGAAAAATGTGCAGGAGGCCAAATTCCGCAGCACCCTTTTGCCCATTGCCCGCCACATGCTGTCCAGGTCTTCCATGGTGGATGTGAACTTCAGTTCATTTTTCACGCATACAGTGGCGCACGAGTTAATGCATGGCCTCGGGCCTCATCAGATCCAGGTGCAAGGGCGCAATACGACGGCGCGGGAAGAGTTGAAAGAACTGTACAGCGCAATCGAAGAAGCCAAGGCGGACGTCACCGGACTTTTTGCCCTGCAGTACATGATGGACCACGCGAAAGAGATGGGGCTCGAAAACGTGCTGCCGGCGGATGGAGCCGCTGAGCGCCAGTTGTACGTTACTTATCTGGCGTCAGCATTTCGCAGCTTGCGTTTTGGGCTCAACGACGCGCATGGAAAAGGAATGGCGCTGCAGTTCAATTATCTGACGGACAAAGGCGCATTTGTGGAGCAGTCAGATGGCACCTTCGCGCTGAATGCCGAGAAGATCAAGGCGGCCGTGCGCGATCTTGATCATGATCTGCTGACTTTGGAGGCAGAGGGGAATTATGAAGGCGCCAAAAAGATGCTGGATGAATCGGGCGTAGTGCGTCCCAATGTGCGGAAGGCGTTGAGCAGGCTGGAAGGGATTCCCACCGACATCGAGCCGCTTTTTGTTACGGCCGACGAGCTAACGGCAAAGACCGCGCCCGCGGCAAAACCAAAGCCGCTGAGAAGGAGCAGGACGCGAATTCGCTGAACAGTTTCACTGTACAATGCGCTCGTCGCCATGACTGTAACCGTTCGCTCTTTCGCCAAGATCAATCTCGGATTGTGCATTGGCGCGCTGCGCGCGGACGGCTTTCATGAACTTCACACTGTGTATCAGACGATTGGGTTGCACGACATCGTCCGCGTGACCATTGGTCGTGGATCGGGTATCGAGATTCGCTGCAATGATCCGAGTGTTCCGCAGAACGAAAGCAACACTTGCTACCACATGGCGGAGCGTGCGTTAGGGGCGCTTAAGGTCGAAGCGCAAGTGCTCATCGAGATTGAAAAACAGCTGCCTGTGCAGGGCGGCTTGGGCGGGGCGTCGGGGAATGCCGTAGCCGCCCTTATCGCACTTGAGCGCGGGCTGAAGAAACAGATTCCCGGCTCAGAGAAGCTGCGAATTGCCTCCGAGACAGGGTCTGATCTGCCACTTTTTCTGGTTGGAGGCACGGTTCTCGGCGTGGGCAGGGGAGAGCAGGTGTATCCCCTTCCCAATCTTCCGCCCACAGCTTGTGTTGTTGCCCTGCCTCCGATCGGGGTCTCAACCCCAAAAGCCTTCGCGGATTGGGATTTGATGGTTTCCGGGCAACGCGATGCTGCTGGGAGTGGGTCGGCAAGCGGCGCACCGAAATTGACGGTCCGCAGCCACTCCGATAGAATGTTGATGTTCAGCCGTAGAGTTTCCGCTTGGCTGAGCGGTTTGCCCGAGGGTGAAAGTAAACTTGGGAGGCCGAAATCCGGTGTCCCTGCGCGTGGCAGGGGCCGGGCCGAGAGCCCACTTCTCGACCTCGTCCGTACCGGGATAGAAAACGACTTCGAACAGGTCGTCTTTCCTCAGTATCCCGAATTGCGCGAGGTCAAGTGTCTGCTGGAGCGCGGAGGGGCTGTATACGCCTCACTGTCTGGCTCCGGGGCGGCCATTTACGGGCTTTTCGCGTCGCGGACAGCCGCCGAAAAAGGCGCGGCAAAGCTCGAGAAGAGCGGCGTGCCATTCCAAATCACGACCACGCTGACGCGGCAGCAGTACTGGAGCAAAATTTTTGATTGTTGATTTTTGATTGTTGATTGAAAATCTTGAGGTCATTCATTCGACAATCAACCATCGAAAATCAACAATGCTTTGGTGGGCCGTCGACTAATGGTAGGTCAAGTGCCTTTGGAGCACTTTGTCTAGGTTCGAATCCTAGCGGCCCAGCCAGAAACTCAGGAGTAGTAGCGTGCGTTTCGCCGGGAGCTAGCAGCTAGAGGCTAGTCGCCAATAACGTAGTCAACCAGCTACGGAGAGAAACATTATGGCAACCTTAGCGACAGCGACGGACAAGAAGACTCAGATGGGCGCAGACGAGAAGCCGGAACGCAAGGCTCAACGTGCCCGCGTGGATGACAAGTTCAAGATCTTCTGCGGCACCGCCAATGAGCCGCTGGCCGACGAGGTCTGCAGTTTTCTTGGCCTGACGCGCGGCCAGGCCCAGGTCACGCGCTTTGCCGACGGCGAGGCTTACGTTCAGATCCAGGAGAACGTCCGCGGCGCGGATGTGTTCGTGATGCAGCCCACGTGCCGGCCGGTGGACGAGCATCTCATGGAACTGCTTTTGATGATTGATGCGCTCAAGCGGGCTTCGTCTCGACGGATTACAGCGGTGATCCCGTATTTCGGTTATGCGCGCCAGGATCGCAAGGACAAGCCGCGGGTGCCGATTTCCTCCAAGCTGGTGGCGGATCTGCTGACAACGGCCGGCGCGCATCGTGCTCTGATTGTCGATCTGCATGCGCCGCAGTTGCAGGGATTTTTTAATATTCCGGTGGACCATTTGTTTGCGTCGCCAGTGCTGGTAGACCACTTCAAGAAGATGAATTTGCCGAATCTGACTGTGGTCTCGCCCGATGCCGGCGGTGTGGAGCGCGCCCGATTTTTCGCAAAGAAGATGGATGCGGCGCTGGCCATCGTTGATAAACGCCGCGTGGACGTGAATGTGGCCGAAGTGATGCACGTGATCGGCGACGTCCGCGATCGCAGTTGTCTGGTGATTGACGACCTGATCGACACAGCGGGAACGCTGGTGAAGACGGCTAATGCCCTGCTTGAGAACGGGGCGATCAGCGTTTACGCCTGCGCCTCGCACCCGGTGCTATCGGAACCGGCGGTGGAGAATATTTCCAAGTCTCCCATTACCGAGGTGGTGGTGACGAATACGATCCCGCTGACCGACGCTGCAAGAAATGAGCCCAAGATCAGGGTGCTCACCATTGCGGGGTTGATTGGCCGGGCGATTCAGTCGATTCACGAAGAGACTTCCGTCAGCAAGTTATTTTTATAGATAGGAATTGAATATGGCGACAGCTACTGAAAACAAAATTGACACCAGCAGTTTGCAAGCGCAGCCGCGAGCTGCGGGGAATAAGAATGAAGCCCGGCGCGTGCGCCGTGGCGGCAAGATTCCCGCGGTGGTCTATGGAGCGGGCAAGAACGCGATGCCGGTCAGCGTCGACCCGCGACAGGTCCTGCGTATTTTGCATTCTGAAACCGGCCACAACACTATTTTTGACCTCTCGCTCGACGGCGAGCGCACCAAGGCCATGATCGTCGATTGGCAGTTCGAGCCTGTCAAGGGCCATCTGCTCCATATCGATCTTAAGCGGATTGCCATGGATCAGAAGCTCAAGGTCAATGTGCCCATCGAGCTTAAGGGTGAAGCTGAGGGTGTGAAGACACAAGGCGGCATCCTGGAGCAGGTGCTTCGCGAGGTAGAAGTCGAGTGTTTGCCGGGAGACATCCCAAGCTTTATCGAGGCCGAGGTAACCGAACTCGTATTTGGCAAGGTGCTGCGCGTGGCTGATCTGCCACGAAGCGACAAATTCAAGTACCTGACTGACGAGAACCAGCCGGTGGCGCACATCATATCCGTGAAAGAAGAAGTGGCGCCCACTCCGGAAGCCGCAGCAGCGGAAGCGGCTGCCGCTCCGGCCGAGCCCGAGGTCATCAAGAAGGGCAAGCAGGAGACCGAAGAGGAAGGTGCCGCCGAGGCCAGTGCCGAGAAGGCAGAGAAGCCGGAGAAGTCGGAGAAGCCCGAGAAGAAGGAAAAGAAGTAGGCCAGTGGTTGTTTTCTGGTCCGGTAGAGACGGGGCTAGCCCCGTCTCTACGGTAAGAGCTGAGAGCTGAAGGCTGACAGCTAAGAGCTGAAGCGTGAAACTGATCGTCGGGCTGGGCAATCCCGGAATCGAATACCAGTTCACGCCGCACAACCTCGGTTTCCTAAGCATTGATCGCATTGCCGACGATTGCGGAGCGGAAGTACGAAACCGGCAATGCAGGGCACTTACTGCTCGAGCCGTGATTGAGGAGCAGCAGGTCCTTCTGGCTAAGCCGGAGACCTACATGAACCTGAGCGGGCTTTCGGTTCGTGAACTGGTCGCGAAACACGGTTTGGACCCGGCCAACGACCTGATTTTGATTTACGACGAATTGGACCTGCCGCTGGGCACAATTCGTATTCGGCAGCGAGGTAGTTCGGCGGGTCACAACGGCATGGAGTCCGTAATTGGCGCGCTCGGCACGCAGGAGTTTTTGCGGATCCGGCTTGGCATCGGCCCGGATCGAAAGATCAGCGACAGCGTTAAATATGTCCTGACGCCGTTTCGCAAACGAGAGCTCAAGAAGGTAGATGAAGTAATCGACAATGCGGCCGAAGCCGTGAAGGTGATTTTGAGAGAAGGCCCAGCGGCTGCTATGAACCGCTTCAACCGTTAGGCAGAAGATTAGTGCGGATTGACGCGAACGGACAGGAATTGGAGACAAGATAAATGAATCGTACTTATGAATTGATGTTCATCGTCCGGCCCGATATGCCGGAGGAAGAACTGGACAAACTGATTTCCACCCTTGAATCGCAGGTAAGCACTTCGGGCGGCACAGTGAAGAATGTGGAACGCATGGGCAAGCGTCGTCTCGCCTACGCGGTCCGCAGATTTGCGGATGGTATTTACGTGCTACTGACCGCTGAAGGCAGTGGCGGATTGATACATGAGCTTGAACGGCGCCTGCGCGTCACTGAACCGGTGATCAAGTTCCTCACGGTCCGCATCGATGAGGAACAGAAGCGCCTGGACAAGATCAAGAAGATCCGCGAGGCGCGCAAGAAAGCCCCACCGGCCCCGGCGGAAGCGGGGGGCGAGACCGCGGCGGTAACGGCTTAGGAGAGCAGTTATTCTTGATTGATGATTTTTGGTTGTTGATTTAAGAGCCCGACAGAATAGGTTCGCATTCAACAATCGACAATCAGAAATCAACAATTTGCGAACCGGCGACCAGTGATTTAACCAGGAATTTAAGGAGCATCATGGCTGACGAAACCAGAACAACAACTACCCCCGAGGAACGGCCTGCTACAACAGAGAGACCCGAGCGGCCAGACCGGCCCGATCGTCCCGACCGCCCGGACAGCCGCGGCGATCGTCGTGGACCTCGTCCAGGAGGACCAGGCGGGCGCGAAGGTGGTCGCAAGTATTTCCGGCGTAAGAAGGTCTGTAAGTTTTGCGTGGAAAAAATTGAAGCTATCAACTACAAGGACGTTCGGCTGCTGTCCCAGTTCGTGGCCGAGAGCGGCAAGATCGTCCCACGCCGGCTAACCGGAGTTTGCACTCCGCACCAGCGTCGTCTTTCGACGGCCATCAAGCAGGCCCGCAACATCGCCCTGCTACCTTTTGCGGGAAGAGCATCGTAAAACGCTATTGTTGATTTTTGATTTTTTGATTGTTGAATGAAAATCTCTGGAGCGCGGGTTTTTCAATCAAAAATCATCAATCAACAATGGGCCTGACCGGCTCAGCCGGATTTCATTGAGTTTCTAACGGAGTCATTTATGGAAGTCATTTTGAAAGAAGATGTACCCAAACTGGGCTCGCGCGGCGATGTGGTTAGGGTCGCCGAGGGCTACGGTCGCAACTTTCTGCTTCCCAAGAAGCTGGCCATCGAAGCCAGCGCCGCGAACAAGGCAGTTATTGACCAGATGAAAGCTGCCGCGGTTCGGCGTTCTGCCAAAGAAAAGGCGGGCGCAGAGGAACTGGCCAAGCAGTTCGACGGGCTGTCCGTCTCGTTTAAGCGGCGTTCCGGAGAACATGAACAACTGTTTGGCTCGGTTACTTCCGGAGACATTGCCGAGGCTCTGGACAAGAAGGGTTTTAACGTGGACCGCCGTAAGATCCAGCTTCACGAGCCACTGAAGACCGTGGGCGAGTTCACGGTGCCGGTAAAACTGCACCGCGACGTGACGACTCATTTCAAGGTCATAATCGAGAAAGACGCTACCGAGTAATGGAGATTGCACCAGCCGGCGGCACTGCGGCAACCGCCAGCCCGATTCTGGCCATTGAGCAGCTAACTTACGCCTTTTTCTACGCTTACATCCATTTTTCTCTGGTCTGGCACATCCCAGGTTCCCAACGCAATAACGCTGCCAAACCCCTATAATCTCTGCTCACGGTTCCCTCGCTGACACGTCCAAAACTATGCAAACCGGAAATAAAAGCACTGGCATTCAGGTTTGCTGAGGACAGCGCAAACATGCCGGCCGATGCGTGGGTTGTACCTTTTGCGGTTGGCGAGTGTTCCCATCCCGGCGCCAAAAGCGACCGGGTGGAACGAATGAGTGGAACCCAGGACCCCAGAATGCGGGGCCACATGGCTGGGCATACTTTAGGCCGCATCGATGACACGACGTTAATCCGCGAGGCGCAACGCGGTAACCACGCTGCCTTCGAGGAATTAGTACGTCATTACGATCACGCGGTTCTCCGGCTAGCCCTTCACCTCACCGGATCGGAACACGACGCCCAGGACATTTACCAGGAAGCATTTTTGAAGGCCTACAAGAACGTCGGAAATTTCCGGTTCGAGTGCTCTTTCTACACTTGGATCTATCGCATCGTGACCAATTTGTGCCTGGATCACATTCGAAAAAGACACGTCCGCAAAGAAGATGCTCCGGTCGCGGTGGATTCCTCAGGGGAACAGTACGACGTTCTCGACCAGGTGCCTGACGGCCGAGCCGCAGCCAATCCGGAGCGGGACCTGATGGCCCGGGAACTCGGAAGCCGCATCAACCGGGCGCTGGACCGGCTTACGCCTCGTGAACGCATGGTTTTCGAATTGAAGCATTATCACGGTCTCAAGCTGCGAACCGTGGGTGACATTCTGCATACGACCGAGGAAACGGCGAAGAACACGCTGTTTCGCGCCACCCAGAAACTGCGCGGGGCGCTGGCCGATATGCGGTGAAGATTTTATGTAAGGAGTACCCCAAATAGGGGGTGCAATTATGAAATGTGAATGGGTAAGAGAAAATATTCTGCTGCTGGTTTATAACGAGTTGGCTGATGACGCCCGCTACGAAATGGAGCAGCACCTGAGCCGTTGCGCCGAATGTGCCGCGGAACTGAAAGCCACACGCAATTTCCACGTAACCCTCTCCAAGCTTCCCGTGCTGGAGCCAACGCCAAACCTGCTGACCGCTGCCCGAATGCGGCTTCAAGAGTCGCTGGAAACCGCGCAGCAAGGCGGCTTTTGGCAACGCCTCACATTCGATCCAGCCAACTGGCTTCGCCAAGTTCGATTTGCACCCGCACTTGCCGCGGCCATTTTTATTATTGGCTTTGCGGGTGGCATGGGAGCAACATACAAAGTCATCTCCAGCAATCGGTCTACAGATCTTGGGGGTCCAATTCCAGTAGTGGCACCGGTTCAATCGTCCATCACGGGTATTCAATCCATCAGCCAGGAGCCGGGCTCCAACCAGATCAGCATCAAATACAACACCGTCTCGACCCAGGAAGCCCAGGGATCCCTCAACGACCAGCGCATCCAGCAATTACTCCTTTTCGCCGCGCGTAATAATTACAACTCCGGCGTTCGCATGGATTCCGTCGATCTGTTGACTCAGCGACCGGATGACACTCATGTGCGCGAGGCGCTGATCTATGCGTTACGCTATGACTCGAATCCGGGCGTGCGCCTGAAGGCGTTGGAAGGACTTGGTCCTTACGTGAAAGACGATGTTAGAGTGCGCGACGTAGTACTCCAGGCCTTGATGAGCGATTCGAATCAAGGTGTGCGCAACCAGGCGATCCATCTGCTCGAGCCTTGCAAGGCAGACAGCAGCGTGCGCAGCGTGTTCCAGCGGCTTGCTGAAAATGATCAGAACCAATACATCCGGTCGCAGGCTCGCACTGTGCTCGCCCAGTTGCCGGAGATCGACTGAGGTCCGCATAATTCGGGCGTCTTCGCCCGCGGAAAGGTAGGACGACGACAAGAAGGTGAATGTGAAAATGAAGGTGAAGATTGCCGGGACGCTTCTGCTGCTGGTGTCGCTGGCTCCTCTGGCCCTGACTCAGCAGCAAAGCCGTGTGTACCGCGAGGGTAGCAACTGGGTTGAAGAGATCACCGGTTCGCTGGCAGCGGCAAAGAACCTCAAACTTAAAGTGGATGTCGGTGCGGTTCGGGTTGTGGGCGGTTCCCAGCCGGGAATTAATTACGTGATTCGCACTCGTACATATGGTTCCGCGGAGGATCAAGCCCGGCGCGAATTCGAATCCTACAAGATCAACGCCTACGTCCGTGGAGATACCGCCTATATCATCGGGGACTGGGTTGGTGGACGGCCACGAAAATTTTCTGGTGAATTCATCATCAACGTTCCCCGCCAGATGGACTGGGTAAAGATGGAAACCGAAGGTGGCAGCGTTTCTACCACAGGTATTGCCGGTCGCGTCGATGCCCAGAGCGGTGGCGGCAGTATTCATGTGGATGATATAGGGGGCGTTATCAATGCCGAAACCGGGGGCGGATCGATCGATGTCGGCAACGTTGGCGGCGAATTGAACCTTCACACCGGCGGCGGCAGCATCGCAATACACTCCGCCAAGGGCAAGATCAATGCGGAGAGCGGTGGCGGCAGCGTTGTCCTGACTTCGGGATTGCAAGGCGCAGTGCTTGAAACAGGTGGCGGGAGCATTAAAGTTGACCAGTGCACTGGTAAAGTCAAGGCGACTACGGGCGGCGGCAGCATTGACTTGGGCAATATTGCCGGGCCAGCCGAGATTGAGACCGGGGGCGGCAGTATCCGCCTTAGTTCCGCCAATGGACCGGTGCGAGCGGAAACCGGGGGCGGCAGCATAGAACTGAATGGCGTTTCTTCGGCTCGGGCAGAAACCGGAGCGGGCGGCATCGTCGCCAAGTTCGTCTCCTCAACCGGCGAGCGGACTGATTCTGTGCTCGAAACTTCGGCTGGCGACATTACCGTCTACCTGGCTCCGAACCTGCCCATTTCGATCCGCGCCAGTATTGATGTGGCGAACGGACATAGTATTCGCTCCGATTTTTCTGACATTCACGTGAGCAGCGAGGGCGGCGACTATGGCCCAAAAACCGTTACCGCGGAAGGGACACTGAACGGCGGCGGACCTGTCCTGAAGATCAGGACGACGACCGGCGATATCAACATACGCCGCGCCGGTCACTGAGCAGGGTTGGACAATCGCTCAGGAATTAACTTACGCGGCGCAGCAAGTTTTTGGGAGCGAGGAAAGATTACCAGTCGAGGTGATCCCATGCGCAAGTACAGTTGGATTGCGATGATCGTGCCACTCCTGTGGCTGAGCTTTGCTTATGCCGGGGAACTATCCTTCCACAATTTCGGGGAAGGGGCCGGTTATTCGAGCGAGGAATTCGGCACGGGCTCCTATCTGGGAGTCGATATCAGCGACATCACGTCGGATCGTGTCTCCGCGCTTAAGCTGAAAGATGAACACGGCGTAGAGGTGACCATGGTGGATCAGGATGCTCCGGCCGGCAAAGCCAGCATCAAGGAACACGACGTGATCCTGACCATGAATGGCACCACGATCGAAAGCGGCGCGCAATTGAAGCGCATGATCCGGGAGACGCCGCCGGGGCGAGTCGCGACCTTTGGCATCAGCCGCGATGGCCAGCCACTCACGGTGAAAGTACAGCTTGCCGATAAGGGCAAGGAATTTGCCAAGAACTATCCCAAGGAATTCCACATTGAAATACCGCCTATTCCTCCCATGCCCGACATTCCGGCCTTTGTCGTCGTGCATTCTTCGGCGCGAAGTGGGCTAATGGTAGAGAACATAACGCCCCAACTTGGGGATTTTTTTGGCGTCAAGAATGGCAAGGGCGTTCTGGTGCGCTCCGTTGAAAAAGGGAGCTTAGCGGATAAAGCAGGTTTCCGCGCGGGGGACGTCATCGTCCGCGTGAATGACCAAACCGTGCACGACACCAGCGACTTCACCCACGCATTCCGTTCCCATGCCAGCGGCAGCGTAGATATCGGAGTTATTCGGGAAAAGAAAGAGCAGAAATTAAAACTGAACTTGCCGGAACGCAAAGATACAGGCGACATGTTTGAAGAAGAGAGCTTTGACATCCCGGACATCGATGCCATAGCCGGAGTCGCCGTGACGGAAGTTCAATCAGAAATTGCACGACTCAGGCCTGAGATGGAGCGTGCCGCCCACGATCTTACGCTGCACATGTCGGAACTAGAGCGCTTGGGGCCGGCCGCTGAAAACGTAACCCGCGAGGTCCAAGGAGCGGCTGAAGAGGCTCGAAAAGAGCTTTGCAGCCATCGTAAAGATCTCAAAAAATCGCAGGACGCAATGCGCCAGCACAGCCGCGAAATGCGCCAGCAACTTCTGGAGCAGCAGCGGCAATTACGCCAACAGCAGAGGAAATTGCAGGAGCAACTGCGACATGAGCTGAAAGGCGACTGGCTGGAGATCTGACGAATTTAGCTTGGGAACTACTGGCTGCCGGCGGCTGCGGAGCTTTTTCCCCCCACAGGCGCCAGGAACACTCGATTTCTTCCCGCCTGTTTGGCAGCGTAGAGTCCTGCATCGGCTGCCTTCACTAAGTCGTCGCGGGTTGTCCCATGATCGGGATAGGTTGCGGCGCCGGCACTGATTGTTACCGGGCGGGGCACCCCTGGAAATTGCCAGGTCTCGACCATGCGGCGCAGCTTCTCGGCCACGCTCACGGCGTGCTGCAAATTGGTCTGCGAGAGCAGGATGGAAAACTCCTCGCCTCCGTAACGGCATACCACATCAATTTTCCGAAGTTGCTGGTGGAATATGGACGACACTTGACGCAGCACCTCGTCTCCCAACAGGTGGCCAAATTCATCGTTCAGCCGCTTGAAATGGTCAATATCCACCATGATCACTGCCATTCCAATCTGGAAGCGGCGTGCGCGTTCGATTTCCTCGGAGATTCGCAGTTCGAAAAACCTGCGGTTGAAGATGCCAGTTAATCCGTCAACGTACGCCAGTTGCCGGACCCGCTCGACATAGTTTGCGTTTTGAATAGCCGTCGCACAAATGTCAGCCACTGATTCAAGTGATTGCACATCCCCGCTGCGAAAGGCCTTTGGTTCCACATTGTCCAACAGCAGAGCGCCGAGGGTCTGCCCGAAAGAGACGAGTGGAATACACATACGCGATCCGCTCTCTGTGTAGAGTCCTACGTATTCCGGAACGGTTCGTACGTCGTCTTCAATGACCGTCTTGCCCGCACTCAGGGCCTGTCCCCATAAACCTGTGGCCGCCGACAGCCGCCCACCTTCCACGGTGCGCGGTGTCAAACTGCCGTGATGCGCGCGTAGCACCAGGTCATCTTCTTCGCGCAGCAATACGGATACGTGACTTACCTGAAACGCCTGCTGGATGAGTGAGCAGACCTTGATCAGCAGTTCTTTCACGTCGAGAACCGCTGTGGTTTGCTGGGCGATGGCATTGATAGCTTCGAGTTGTTGTGCGCGGCGGCGCTCGAGCGAATACAGCCGGGCGTTCTGCAAAGCCATCGAAGCCTGGGTGGAGAACAGGGTAAGCAGGTCAATCGTGTGATTGTCGAAGTGGTTTAGATTTTCGCTTTGACAGTCCAGCACCCCAACCACTTCATCCCGCACCATCAGAGGGATGGCTACTTCTGAACGCGTTCCGGTGGCCGAACAGACATACCGTAAATCTTTACTCACGTCGGGGGCGTACACGGGACGTTTCAGCTTTGCTGCTGTCCCGGTAATACCTTGTCCCACCGCCATCCTGACCTGATCACACCCTTTGTCCCATCCAATCTGGCTGCGGACGCAGAGCTCCTGCGTGGGCTCATCCAGAAGCAGAATTGCGACGTTCTTCAGATGAAAGTAGTCGCAGGCAATCACCAGAATCCGCTGCAACACCTCGTCCAGATCGAAGGTCGAAAGAACCGCCTGGCTCGCATCGTAGAGGATTGCGATCTTTTGCATTTGGGTTCGCGGAATTTTACCTTTTCGCGGAGAGCTTACCGAGGTTCCGAAAGTAACTTGTCCACACTGCAATTCCGATTCGGTTGGCGCGCGGCCGGACCCTACAGCGATGCCAGTTTGAATTTACAGAATTTGCTTGATTGGTTTTAGGAAGGACAAGCTCCTAACCTGATACAAAGTGAGGGGCTTATGCCTGAAAAAGAGACAATAGAACGTGCACACGAGGACGCTCGCGAAGGGAAATCACCCAGTACCCAGGCGGGCGAGTTCGTTCGTGAAGAGATGCATCATATCCGGGAGGGTAAGCATGGAGCCGCCTCTCCTCAACAAGCAATCGCAATCGGGCTCTCAAAGGCTCGCCGAGCAGGGGTAAAGCTAAAACCGCCGAAGCGGGGGAGGGCTTCGTCCCGAACCCGCAAACAAGCAACCCGTGATTACCGTAAGGGCCAGTCACATTCGCGGCGAAAGACCTCGAGCGGCCGCTCGCGGGCGACGAGTCGTGCCCTGCGGCGCAAAGGACGCCAAGCCGCATCGCGCCAAGCCTTGTCGCGGCAGGGCAGGAGCGCTGCCCAGCATCGGAGTTCATTATCGCGTAGCCAGGCCGCGCGTAAGGCAGCCCGCACTAGAGGGGTGGCAGGTCGTCATCGTGCAGGGCAAAGAGGGGCGCGTACTCGCAGATCGCATCGGAGTCGCTGAATTTCAAGTAGTCAGGAGTCAGTAGTCAGGGGTCCGGTGGGACAAAGAGTGATTAAGTCAGAGAGTACGGGAATTGGAGTTTCGCTGATTACTTGTTCTGACTCCTGACTCCGGAGGACGTCCGGCGCCTTTCTCGCCATCGTGTCACAGTCTTCACGATCCCGAACGCTACCAGGCAGAACCAGAAATCCACTACCAGTCCAAGGTCGTACCGAAATACAACGTGGCGCGCGGCCACCGGTAGGTACGGCAGAAGCAGGAAGTAGACAGCGTTTCCTGCCAGCACGGCGATCAGTGCCTCAACGAAGTTTGCCCTCATCGACTTCCTAGGCATGCGTTTACAGTTCCTTAGACACCGGGCTCAGCTTCCCCTCTTGTGACCTTAGCCATCATAAATGCACTCCTGCTAACATCCCATGAGATGCTGCAACTAGGCACTTCCGTTCAGTACGTTAAGGGAATTGGACCGCGCCTGGCTGAGATTCTGGCGGCTAAGGACATCCATACCGTGGGGAACTTGCTGAATTATCTCCCTTTCCGCTATGAAGATCGACTGAATCCCCGAACTATTGCCGAGCTTCGTCCCGGGGAAATGGCGACAGTAATTGCGGAAGTGCGTACTTCGGGCCTGTTTCATACGCGCACCCGGCGCATGCCCATTTTTCAGATGACCGCCGGCCAGGGCAGGGACAGGATCAAATGTCTGTGGTTCAATGCCACTTACCTCAAAGACAAGTTCAAGGCTGGCCAAGCGGTTGCATTGTACGGGAAGGTCGAGGCCGACCAGTTTCGCGGCGAGCTGCAGTTGATGCAGCCACAATTCGAAATTCTGGGCGATGCCACCGAAGACGGGTCATCTGATGCCGCCGAACAAAAACTAGCTGCTTCGCTCGAAGTTGGACGTATCGTGCCCATTTACGAATCGGCCGGGCAAGGGCGCCTGACATCCAGATGGTTCCGGCGCATCATCCGTTCCGCCCTGGAGGACTTGACCCCCGACTTGCCGGATCCTATTCCCAAAAGCGTGCGTGAGCGCATGGGATTGCTCTCGCCAGGTGAGGCGCTCTGGAAAGTTCATTGGCCCGAGCCTGGAGAAAGCCTGCAGGAACTGCAATCTTCTCGTACGCGCGCCCATTTTCGGCTTATTTTCGAGGAACTCTTCTTCATCGAATTGGGACTCGAACAGAAGAAGCGTCAGCAGAAGGCGCAGACTGGCATTGCATTCCAGTTGACGGAGCAAGTACGGGCGGCCATCAAGAAAGTTCTGCCTTTTCATCCCACAGCGGCGCAGAAGCGCGTGTTGAAAGAGATTGCCTCGGACATGGAAAAGCCGGTCCCGATGCGGCGTTTGCTCCAAGGGGATGTGGGTTCGGGCAAGACTATCGTGGCTTTCGAGGCGGCCATCATCGCGATGGAGGGTGGGTACCAGGTCGCGTTGATGGCTCCGACGGAAATCCTTGCCCAACAGCATTACTTCTCAGCTCGCCGCGTACTGGAAAATGCCGGCTACCGAATTGTGTTGCTGACCGGATCGCTCGAGGCTGGCCGAAAACGTGAGACGCGGCGCCACATCGGCCAGGGCAACGCCAATCTGATTATCGGCACGCATGCCTTGATCGAGGAGAAAGTCGACTTCGCCAAACTGGGGCTGGTCATTGTTGACGAGCAGCACCGCTTCGGAGTCATGCAGCGGCTTAAGCTGATGAAAAAGAGCGGGGAGGCGGCTCTGGACCGTGCCGCGGCAAATCTTCCGCCCGCCCGGGCGGATCAAAGCTCGGCTGGCCAACCCGAGCCCGACGTGCTCGTCATGACCGCCACGCCCATCCCGCGGACGCTGGCGCTCACGCTCTACGGCGATTTAGATATAAGTGTTCTCGACGAGATGCCACCTGGCCGTGTCCCCATTGTGACCCGCCGCATTTCCGACGATCGCGCGGATGAAGCCTGGAGTTTTGTTCGGAAACAAGTTTCCGCAGGCCACCAGGTTTACGTGGTTTATCCGGTTATCGAGGAAAACGAGGAACGGGAGCTGAAAGCGGCCATCAAAATGTACAAGGAACTTAGCAAGCGCATTTTCCCCGACCAGCGCGTCGGTCTGCTCCATGGGCGGCTGGATCCGGAGGAGAAAGACCGGGTCATGCAGCAGTTTCAGAGGGGAGACCTCAGCATTATGGTTTCCACTACGGTAATTGAAGTAGGAGTGGATGTACCGAACGCTACGGTGATGGTCGTCGAACATGCCGAACGTTTTGGACTGGCGCAACTTCATCAATTGCGAGGACGAATCGGTCGCGGGGCTGCCAAGTCGTACTGCATTCTGATGACCGGGGGTAAAGTCTCGGAAGAAGGTGAGCGCCGGTTGGATGCCATGGTCCGGACCAATGACGGGTTCCAGATCGCTGAACTGGATCTGGAACTGCGCGGGCCTGGGGAATTCTTCGGTACGCGTCAGGCAGGCATTCCGAGTTTCCGGGTCGCGAACCTGATTCGCGATCGCCAAATCCTTGAGATGGCCAAGCGCGAAGCGTCCGGGAGCTTGTCCGGCTCAAAGTTTGAGATTTCGCAGCAGGAAATTGACTGTGCGCTTCGCCACATGCGAGCGCGCTGGCAGCACACCTATGGCTTGGTTGAAGTTGGCTAAGAAGTCAGCACGGCAGTTACTTCAGGCCGAGTTCGCCGTTGAAGTTCTGAATGACCCCATAACATTCACAGGCTGCTTCTTCCAGACTTTTGCGGTTCACAATCTTCACACTGCCGCGGGTGTATTCGATCATCCCGGCCTTCTGCAAAATGCCCGCAGCCAGGGTAACACTCGGCCGCCCGGTGCCCAACATCTGGGCGAGGAAATCGTGAGTCATGGGCAGCGCCGCCGAGTTTACGCGGTCCTGGCTCATCAGTAACCAGCGCGCCAACCGTTGTTCGATCTCATGCAGCCGGTTGCAGGCCGCCACTTGGGCCACTTGCAGGCCTTGGATCTGAGCATAACGATTCAGCAGTAGGTTCAGGTGCGGAGTCGAATCTTGGACTTCTGCAATCGCTGCCGCCCGAATTCTCCAGCCGTCAGCAGGCATTTGCACAACCGCTCGATAAGGGCTTCGTTGTACGCCCACTGCTAATGGCGCGCCTACGAAGCCCTCCTTACCGACGATGCAAACTTCGACTGAACGGCCATCACTGGTCACGATGATGAGCGAGGTGATCCCTCCATTCATGAAATACCCGAAGTCTATTCTTTCTCCCGGTTCATGCAGGTGCCGGCGGTACGGCAAACTTATAGGTTCAAGATAGGGACGAAGACTGTTGTATTCCTCATCCGGGATCGATAACAGGACAATGTTGCTGACAGGCTTGCCCCTGGCGTCTGTACGTCTGCCGGAGGGCAAGGTCTGGCCATTGACCTGGTGGCCCGCTTTCTTTGTGGTAGCGAGAACGTTAGCCATCAGAACTTCGATGCCTAAAGCGCCTGCAAAAGACATGAAGGAGATTACCTAGGGGAAATCCTTAGCCGCTCTGGTGCGGTCCTGTACGGAGAAGAGTTTTGAGCCGGGCCATCAAACAAAAAAACCGGCGCTTTTGGCGCCGGTTGCAGCGAATTGGTTTATGAGCGACTTAGGCTTTGAAACGACGACGCACAAGGGTCGCAATTCCAGCCAAACCCGTTCCCAGAAGGGTCATGCTCGCGGGTTCGGGCACCGATGAGACTGTGCCTCCCGAAGCAAAGCCGGTATTGACCCCACAGCTCGTGCCTGAGTTATCGCAAAAGTGAACTGAAATGATGAACCCGCTGCTGTTGGTTACTTCCAAGTTGGCGACAGTCAAGCCCGTAGCGGTTACAACGAAACTGAGTTGGTCCGCCCCGGTAACATTGCCCGAGCCGTGGAAATTCAGCAACCGGTCAGTAAATTTGCCGAAGATGCTGTTGTTCTTGTTGAACTGCATCGTCTCAGTTAACCCGGTAATCGTCGTGGTCCCGGCCTTCGCGGTGATGTCACTGATATTGCTGGCGGACAGCCCAATCGAGCTGTTGAAGAATACATCCCCACCCTGAAGTTTGATGGTGAAACCTGAATTCATCGTGATTTTCACCGTAACCTGGTCGGTGGCGGTCTGTGTAAGCGTAACGGTGCCGATAGTCTGCGAGATTCCTAGATTGTTTTGTGTGAGCGCAATCGTGTCGGCAAATGCCGCAGTTGACGCAAATGCTAACACCCCGCACAGCATTGCCGCTGTGGCAATGCCCATTTTGATCCTAGACGAACGCTGGCTCATGCTTTTGATCCTTTACTGGCGGTACGGTCTCCTACTGGCACGTGAGTAGCCAACTCCACCCCGGAACCGTTGACTGGGGGGTTACCCTATGTTACTGGATAAGAACTACTTATCTGTCCCGCAAATGGCTGCACTTTTCAATTCAACAGGCCAGAGAAGCAGCCTTTCACTAAAAGTGAAATAACCTGCAATATGTGGGTCCGAGAGGAAGTACTCTTCTCGCAGAGTTCGTCCCATGACATTAGACTGTTGTCTCGCGAATCCACGCCGGAGTGGGTAGAATCGGAGCTAGATATGGGGACTCTTCCACAACTAGTCCAGATTGAGGTTGGCCCCCGGCTCCCCCAGCCCAAGCCAGAATGGCTGCGGGCTAAGGCCCCGGTCGGCGAGAACTTCCATAACCTGAAACGCCTGGCGCGGAGCCTGGGACTGCACACGGTATGCGAATCAGCCCAGTGCCCCAACATCGGTGAATGCTGGAACCATCGAACTGCAACTTTCATGCTGTTGGGGGACATCTGCACACGGCGATGTGGGTTTTGTGCCGTGCCCAAAGGCAAACCGCAGCCGATCGACTGGGATGAACCCGCCCGTGTTGCCCAAGCTATCGGAACGCTCGGCCTGAAGCACGCGGTAGTCACTAGCGTAAACCGGGATGACGACAATCTCGGCGGGGCGAGGATCTTCGCTGAAACCATCCGCCAGATTCGGCTCGAGGCTCCAGACTGCCGGATCGAGGTCCTCATCCCTGACTTTCAAGGGTGGGATGAGGCTTTACGCATCGTACTCGAAGCTAAGCCGGACATCCTCAATCACAACACCGAAACTGTTCCACGCCTTTATAGAGTTGCGCGATCAGGGGCGCGTTATGACCGAACTTTGAATCTGCTGGAAAATGCCAAGAAATTTTCTCCCGCCATGGTTACCAAGACGGGCTTGATGGTTGGACTGGGTGAGACCATGGCTGAGATGATTGAGGTATTCCGTGACCTGGGCGAACGCCAGGTTGATATTCTCAGCATCGGGCAGTACTTGCGGCCTTCGCGCGATCACCTTCCGATAGCGCGCTACTACGCGCCACACGAATTCCAATATCTCAAGGTAGAGGCTCTGCGCTTCGGCTTCCGGCACGTGGAATCAGGGCCATTGGTGCGCTCCAGCTATCATGCACACGAGCAGGCGGAAGCAACTGCTCGTCCGTAGATAGCAGTTAGCACCGGGCTCGCGTTTTTGATGCTGTCTTTGGGACCGCTCGATGGCCAGATGCTAAATGCTAAGGGATCGAATGAGGCCGATGGTTTCTAGAAGACCTTCACGTGAAAGGTTAGATATCTTTTCGGATTTTCCCGGATGGCCTTGATTAGGGCGCGAGTTTCCACCAACATTTGATCGGTGTTGTTGTACAGGGCCGGGTCCTTAAATAGCTTGCCGGCGGTGCCTTCTCCAGCTTCCATGCGATTCGTCAGCGTCGTGATATTGTCCATGGTCTTTTGCAGCTTGCTGGCAAACTCCTGGTCGCGCGCGAGTTTGCCAATGGCTCCCTTGCCCGCATTGATATCGTCAGTCAACTTCTTCACATTGGCGATCGTCTCATTGGCATTGTTGTAGAGAGCAGGATCTTTCAGAAATTTTCCAGCCGTGCCTTTGCCCTCCTGGAGTTCGTCAATCATGGCGTTGAGCTTGTCCACGGCGGCAACCGCCTTCTTGTAGGCTTCGTCGCTCGCAATTAATTCCCCGATGCTGCCCTTGCCATTCTTGACCTCGTCGACAATGCTCTTGAAATCGTTGACTGTCGAGGAAAGACGGTCGTAGAGATTAGGATCGTAAATCAACTTGCCGATGGATCCCTGGCCGCTTTCGACAAACGCCAAAATGCGGTCTGTCCGCTTGAGTAACGCATCCATGTTTTGCAAAGTGCTCTGGCTCGAGCGCACGACGTCATTGAAATCAGGATGTTCTCGGGTCGCAAGAACATCGCCATTCCGCGCCTCCGGGCCCCGAGCCACCGAGCTGTCGACATCAACGTAGGTTTCCCCCAAAACACCTGCCGTGGCGAGAGAAGCAACCGAATCTCTGCGCAGGTTGCGGTGATACTTGGTCACCACCTTCATTGTGACTTCGACCGGGGTGAGCGGCTTGTCGGCAACCAGGCGAATCGCCACCACGTTCCCGATATCCACCCCTTCCAGGCGTACCGCCGCGCCATTCCGCAAACCACCGGCATTATCGAAATAGGTCTTAAGAACGATTTTTTTGGTAAGCCAGCCGCCCGTGCCGGACATGAGAAAGATGAGCACGGCAAGCGTTATGCTGGCGAAAAGGACGGTGAGGCCCACGCGCAGTTGTGACCATTTCAACTGCTTTTGGCTAGGCAAATTTTCCCCCGAGCAGCGCCTTCATCGTTCCTCTCCGCCAAGCGGCTGTCGCGAGCGGGATTTTGCTGCATCATACCAGACCGTTGATCGGGTATTCACGTCCCGGGTGGGTGCTTTCCAAGGTTCGAGAGAGCGGCAAAGCGAGCACATAGGCCAGTGCTCCAGCAGCCAAGGTGAGGTTTAATCCAAGATGAATGGCGATGATGATTGCCATGACGGAGCCCAGCACGCTGGAGGCAGCGTTCATCGCCCAAGCCCATTCCACGGCATTTTCATTTTGCGATGCGGGCGTAAGGAGCGGAGTGCCGACTGGCGGCCCGGTTAGAGCGCGCAGTCCGGTGGGGAATGGCATACCCATAATGAATCCAGGTGGCGCGAGCAGGAACCCGCTGACCAGCAGCTTAAAGAAAAATGGAAGGCCGACCAGCGCGGACAGAATCGCCGGCAACACGAGGACATAACTAAGCAGTGTCAGTACGATCAGAGTGAGCGGGAGCCAGCCGCGCCCAGTGTTTGGAAGCCAACGGCGCGACGCCAGGCTGCCCGCGCCACTCGAGAGCAGCAGAAGAAAAATAACTACGGTGAGCGCATAAGTAGGGTGCCCGAGAAAGAGCACGAAGCGCTGAATGAAGGCAATTTCCACCATGATGTAACCGAGCCCAATCGCGACAAAGTAAAGCAATGGCAGCGGCCGCTGCTGTCTTCGTTGCCCGCGTAGCAGCAGGGGAACAATCAAAAACGCCAGCACTGCGGCAATAGAGATGATCAGCACCATGCCCAGAACGACCACACCGAGATTCACTTTCCAGTCGATGCCCTGTTGCAAATCTTGGTTCAAGAGCTGCGCAGTTTTCAGTGTGAAAAAGAAAAACGGGGCATTGTCAGTAACCGGCGCGATGTTATAGGCATAAGTTCGTGCGAAGGCGTAGGGATTGTTGCCCGCAATCAGCGCCGAAAACGGGTTGTCGCCGCGAACTGAGGGCATGTAAAGCGCAACCAGGACCGGATAACGTTGCAGTTCGGCTTGTGCGGCGCGCTCTTCCTCAGCTGTGAAAGGGGTCTTCTTGGCTAGCACGGCGACCGGAATGCCATCCTCATCGAGGTCCCCTTCGGAAACCACAATGAAGTGACGGGCGGGATTGGCCACCCCCAGGCGATGAAGCGCTTCAATGGCGACTGACACAACACGCAACGCTTCCCGCGGCTGCCGGAACTCCCAGCGCGTGATGGCGATGATCCCGTCGGGCCGCAGGTGCTCGAAGTACTCGCGGAACGCTTCGACCGTGTACAGGTTGTTTTCGCTCAGCGCGAAGGCGCCGGCAGCGGTGGATGCCCAGGTATCCACCAAAGTCATTTGCAGGACATCGTAAAGTTCGGACGAATTGCGGATGAAAGAGCGGCCATCGCTGACGTCAAGATGGACTTCTGGAATCTGGTAAAGGTGATAAGCATAGTTCGCGTAACGGTCCCGCATGATGTTATTGGCGATAAGGGGATTGATTTCGATCCCCGTGACTGCAGGGCTGCCGTTGGCAACGGCGCGCAACACGTCAACACCGCCACCCGGACCGATGATGGCGAACTCCCCCTTCGGGCGCAGCACGTTGATCATTGCCGGCGCTGTACCCATCAAATTGTGCTGCCACGCCGTTCCTGCCCATCCATGGGGATCCACGTTCATGATCGAGGTGCCGGCGTCAGCATCGATGATGATGTTCTTGGCGCCATTAGCATAGCCGTCGACTTCTACTCGCGAGATGGCATTCCAGCGAACGTATTCCATTCCTGTGGAGCGGTCGTGCCGCCGTCCCTTCGCGTAGATCACGTCGATTAATCTGCCGGAGTAGTTGCCCATAATAATGGCCATCATGACCGCGGCGAGCAGCAGTCCCCCTTTGCGGAGAGCTGGCGATGGCGCCCAGACTGCCCCGGCCAGCAGCATCGAAAGTGCGGAAAACAAGACTGCATTCGGCCCGCCGATTCCATTGAGCAGCGGTACGAGCGCGAGGCAAGCGAGGGCGCCTCCTGCCAGGTCGGCGCCGTATAGCCTGGTAATGCTCCGAGTCTCGCGGGCGAAAACAACGGAAAATATGAGACCGATGAAAAAGAATGGGACCGCCGCCGCGAGATACAAAGCAGTAAGCTTGCCGAAATTTGTCCAGGAAAGCTCAAGCGACACGGGCACGTGGATGATGATCTCCAAGGCGATCACCACCATCAGCGCATTCCAGAAGCACAGTGTCATGGCCAGCGGGCGAATTTCAATCCGTGAAAGTCGTGTCTTGTAGAGATAAGCGAACACGCCGCCCGCGCCCACGCCCAGCAGAGCGATTGAAATCGCGAGAAATGCGAAGTGATAGAACAGCACCACAGAGAAAAGGCGAGTAAGCGCCAACTCCAGCAGCAAAGCTGAAAAGCTGGTAAGCGCAACCCCGAACAGCAGCGTCCGGTCGTGGGAAGCGATTTTGGTATCAAGAAGGACAGCAGAGGCGGTGGAGGATTCCATGTGGAATAGATTCGGAGGCGACAGTCTAGCAGAATGAAGAAGTCAGTTTTCCAGAATCACCTGTGCGATTGCCTGCTCCTCCGTGTGCGACAACGAGAGAGCCACATGCGCAGCGCCCAACCGGGCAGCGAATTCTGCGGCCTTGCCGTGGAAAATGATCGTCGGCCGGCTACCGGGCTTGCGCGCAACCTCGATGTCCCGCCAGCGCACCCCATGATTCCAGCCTGTGCCCAGCGCCTTCATGGCCGCTTCCTTCGCGGCAAAACGCGCCGCATAACGCTCGACGCGATTTGCCTTGGAATCGCAATAGCGGATTTCGCCGTCGGTAAAGACGCGCTGTAGAAAGCGCCCCCCGAACCGCTCGATGGCCTGGCGGATGCGCGGAACTTCGGCGATGTCGATGCCAGTACCAACAATCATGTTTTATGAAAGTAGCACAGTTCAGCAATTGCCAATGTCGTCCCCGACCCGTTCGAATGGAAATTGGCAATTGCAAATTGCAAATTCGGTCACAGCAATCGGTCTCCTCGATAAATCACCTGCCCGTCCACAACCCGGGCTTCGGACATGAGCTTGTGTGTTCTGGGTGGACCTTCAGCGTCGATATGCAGCACCGCATGTCCATGGGCGACCAGCCAATCGGAAACCAGCATGCGGTGGCAACGAAAATAGACTCGTTCCGCACACATGTAGGCAGTAGGTGAGCGCTGAGCCAAGCTTAGCAACTCGGATATACCGTGCTCAAACTCAGCAGTCAGCATGTAGTCGGCATAATTTCGGAAGCTGGCATTGCGCAGAGCAACATTGGGGGAGTCATCGCGGATTTTTCTTCGCCGCCCGCCGAGTTCCTTCAACCAGAGGTATTGGATTCCGGAGGCCGACAGGGTCTGCTCCAGCGACTCGCGATTAAAGTGCGGCAGGCGCCGCGACACGGGAAAAGAGCGGATATCCACCAGGGCTCCAATCGAATGGGCTCGCAACGCTGAGAGGAATTCGTCAATGCTTCGGGTGGAATGGCCGATTGTGTAGAGCGTAGCCACGCACTCTGCGATGTTTGTTCAATCTGCCAGGTTGCGCAATGCCTGAACAATGTAGTCGTCCTGCTCGGGGAAAACGGTTCGCAGATCGAGCAACACCCGTCCCTCTTCCACCCTGGCAATGATAGAGGGATTGAACGCGCGTAGCCGGGCAGCCATGTCGTCCGCACTTAGACCTTTAGCGCTCACGGCCAGCAGTCGCGTGGGCAGCACCGCCGAAGGCGCTGCTCCGCCTCCGATTACCGATTCGCCATCAATAACCTCCGCTGAGACATTGGAGGATTCCAGGTTTTGCGCCAGTAGGTGCGCCCGCTGTCCGATTTCTTCCATGGGAAGGCGCATCATTTGTATCGCTGGGATGGAATCGTGATCATGCTTGACGTAGGACAGCAGCGTGGCTTCGAGCGCTGCGTAAATCAGCTTGTCCACGCGCAGCGCGCGAAACATCGAGTTAGACCGCATTCGTGTGACTACATCACTTCGGCCACTAATAATGCCCGCCTGGGGCCCACCCAAGAGCTTGTCACCGCTGTAAGTGACGACATCCACACCCGCCCGCAGGCTGTTGAGAACTCCAGGCTCGTTCCCAATCCCCACCGACTGGAGATCAAACAGCGCCCCACTGCCGAGATCTTCGACCAGCGGTATGCCACGCCGCTGCGAAAGAGCCACCAATTCTTCCAGAGCAGGCTGCTCGGTAAAGCCGGTGATCTGAAAGTTGGAACGATGCACCCGCAAAAGCAGCCTTGTCCTTTCGTTAATCGCGCGTTCAAAATCAGCCAGACGCGTACGGTTGGTAGTGCCAACTTCGCGCAGGATGGCTCCGGACTTCGCCATTACGTCCGGAATGCGAAATGATCCGCCGATCTCCACCAGTTCGCCGCGGGAGACCACGACTTCGCCTCCTTCAGCCAACGTGTTGAGTGTAAGCAGAACGGCGGCGGCATTATTATTCACGACAATGGTGGAAATATCGCGTGCTCTGGTGCCCTCGCCCCCGACTTCTTGATGCAGCAACTTGCGAAAAAATCGATCAACGTGCACGTCACGTTGGCCTCGTTCTCCACGGGCAAGGTCCAACTCGAGGTTGGAATAACAAGTAGAGATCTCCTTAATGTGTTCAATCGCGGACGAGGACAGCGGTGCACGCCCCAGATTGGTGTGCAAAATGACTCCCGTTGCGTTGATTACCGGACGCAGAGAGTAGCCCAAGCTGTGCTGCAATTGCCGCTCGATCGCCTGCGGCAACCCAGCCAGAGCCAGGTCGACCGCGGCCGAGTCCAGATGCTCCGCGGAGATTTCTTCGCGCAGGCGCGCGAGCACGGTCCGTGCAGCGTCAGCGGCTGCAGGGTGACCTTCCCGTTCGACCAGAAAACCGAGCTCTGGCTGGTGTAGAAGTTCGTCTAAAGAGGGCAGCTTGCGAAACAGTTCGGATTTGGAAGCCGCTTTCACTGAACCTGATTATCCCACGTTCCGCGATGCGCGCGACCCTGCCTAAACCAAATGCCAACTCCCGTGCGGGGTCGCACTCAGGTTCACAAGGTGTGCAAATACGCCATCAGGTCATCGATCTGCTGGGGAGTCAGCGCCTGGCTATAGCCGGGCATTTTGCTCCGTCCGTATCGAATGATTTCGCCGACCCGCTCGTCATTAGCAGGCATGCCGCTCTCTGAAAGGTAAGGTTTCTTGAATACGCCTTTCAGGCTGGGCCCTTGCTTGCCTTTGGAAGAGTAGGGCTCGTGGCAGCGAATACAGTAGGCATCATAGACTCGGCGCCCCGAGGCTTGTTGCGCGGTAAGGCCGAGTTCGGCGTCGCTCTTAAGTCGTTCCGCCGAGCAGGCAATCATCCCAACCATGCAGGCCAGAATCGTGCAACTCAACATAAAACATTTTTGATAATTTACTTTTGACCGAAAGGTAAAAAAACTCCGTTTTAAGGGCATCTGTGTTGATGGCTTCTCCTGATCTGGTCCTGCACGCAAAATTTATTTCCGCCGTACAATAATAGAGCAAGCGTATGCCGATCGCGGTCAAACGAGTGTACGAGAAAGCTTCCCGGGCGGACGGCAAGCGTGTTTTAATCGACCGGTTGTGGCCCTGTGGATTGAGTAAAAAGGGATCCAAAATTCATTTATGGCTCCGCGAACTGGCTCCCTCCGACGGCTTGCGTCAGTGGTTTCACGCTCATCCCGAGGGCTGGTTGCAATTTCGCAGGCGCTACCTTAAAGAATTGATGCGGCCGGAGACAAATGACGGCCTGGAACAGATTCATCAACTTGCCGGCGATGAAAAGCGGGTGACGCTGTTATTCGCATCCAAAGATGTTGCCCGCAATAATGCGGTAGTGCTGAAAGAACTGCTGGAGGGGATGCGCAAACCACCAACGGGCACTGGGCCAGGTGCGGTAAAAGCGGTGGGAATGAGGCGGTCGGCCAGACGCCCGAGTTAGAGGCTGTCCTCGAAAACTACTGGGATTAGTCGACGTCGATTTCATCAGGAGCCCTTGTTCAGGACTCGAGGTTACATGGTTCTCTATCCTCTGAATACCTCCCTCGACAGCGCCGGTTCAAAGTTTGATCACGTAACTTCCGTTGCACAGCGGCAGCGGACAGATCGAAAGGTGGTTTCTGCCTGGGAGGCGGTTGAGAAAAAGCAGAAAGAGAATGCCGCCGCATGGTGGCTAATCGCGCAACCTGATCACGCGGCTCTGGCTGGAGACCTTGCTGCCAGCATCTCCTGTTCGTATTTTCCGAAGCTGGAGCCCGAGGTGCTGGAGGCGATCACGCTGCATGACGCCGGTTGGTCGCAGTTCGACCGGCCTCTCGGGCCCGTTGCTTCGCTGACGTCAGGGGAGAATTCGCCGGCAGCGAAGATCAGCGATAGCCGACGCCCCCTTTCCTTCCTCGACATGAGTCCGGCGGATTTCGTTCGTGCCTGGAGTGACTCGATCGAACGCGCTCAGCAATCCTCCTCCATAGGGGGACTTCTTGTCAGCCAGCATTTCTCTCGTCTCGCGGAAAACCGGTTGGCGATGCGAGCCGACACTCCTGCGGATATCGACAAGCTGAAGGCCTTCCTCGCCAGCGAAGTGGCGCGGCAGCGCCGGCTGGCTGCTCAAGGCGGGCGCCAAGCGGAAGAAGTCAAGCTCTTAGTGGATGTGCTGCAATTTTGCGATCTGCTGTCCCTGTACTTGTGTTGCGGCGCGAAGGAGGACGTTGTTTTTCCTCAGAGCTTCCGGGATCACTCAATTGTTTTGCGACGAGATGGGG